>Ga0315282_10003317_pt1 | contig 28938 bp, 28 predicted proteins | sample YL17G07_20_MG_FD_203693 | JGI IMG/M metagenome (GOLD analysis project Ga0315282, IMG submission 203693) | Sediment microbial communities from Yellowstone Lake, YNP, Wyoming, USA - YL17G07_20 | ecosystem: Environmental > Aquatic > Freshwater > Lake > Sediment | place: USA: Wyoming | collected... | reverse complement strand
TCGGTCTATTTTCCCATATCCTGTCTCTTTTTTCACCTTACGCAAAGACAAGAAAATATAGACGATCAGAAAAATGATGACTCCGATAAGAATATTTCTCATAATTTTTCCATCTTCATTTCTTTATGGGCAACCTCACCATCTCCAGAACATCCTTGCTCGATATCGACTTCTCACCAATGATCCCCGAGCTTCTCATCGGATGAACTGAGGCCGCATCTATTTTCCGAACGCCATTATAAATCAAGTCAGGTTTAAATTCTAACATTTTTCCACACTTCTTGGAGACGCTGATTTTCTCAAAAAAGTGTCAGACAAGTGAATGAATGCGGAATTTAATGCAACAACAGGGTCAATCTATTATCCTCGTCCAACCTTACTCTCGTTCCAAACTTCTCCCCTTCTCTGTTCAAAATATTGGCCACCCAGAGGGCATCCTCCCTCGACGTTCGGTTCACCTTAAAGTGTTTGATCTGAGTGGGAGTCATTTGCAAGTGGACCAGGTTTCCCGTCGATGGGTCCATGCTCGCAAAATACATGAGGCCCAGGTCGGCCCTGTAATACTCGTAGCCTCCGATGCCTTCATAATCGTTCAGAAAATCTCCGCAGCCGTAAAGAATAAGTCTGTCCCGATAGGCCTCAATCTCCTTGACATGATGTGAAGAGTGGCCATGAACAATGTCGACCCCTACCTCATCGATCAGTTGATGAGCGAAATCGATCTCCTCCTGAGAAATATTATATCCCCAGTTTCTTCCCCAGTGAATCGAAGCAATGACGATATCACGCTCCTGTTTCACCTCTTTCACTCTTTTCCGGATGCGCTGGATGGTGTCATCCGAAAAATCTTTGAGCCAGTTGACGCCGGGTCTCTTTGGGGAAGCCGCCCAGTCCAAAGGGACACCGCTCGTTGGCGACCCGAAGGCGAACACGATTACCCTCCCTTTTCCGGCGACTTCCACTATCACGGGAGATTCAGCCTCTTTGATGTCCTTCCCGGCTCCAACGCCCCTTATTTTTGCCTTTCTTAAGGTTTCGAGGGTCTCTTTGAGTCCGGCGTAACCCCAGTCGAGGACGTGGTTGTTCGCAAGAGAGCAGATGTCGACCTTCGCCGCAGTGATACAGTCGATGTTCTCCGGATGCATTCTGTAATGGATCCCCTTCCCTTTCCAATAGTCGTCGCTTTTGGTAACACTTGTTTCCAGGTTGATGATCCTCAGATCGGGTGCCATCCTTTCCAACTCATCAAGCGCGTCTCCCCAGATATAGGCCGGGGCCGCGGAGCGTGGAATCGGGCCACTTACTTTCTCGGCTATTTCCACGTACCCTCTGGCGTCTTTCATATAACCCTCGTGGATCACGGGATCGCTCGGGTGTGGTAGGATCTGGTCAATGCCTCTGCCGGTCATGACGTCACCACAGAGGAAGAGCGTGATCGTGTCACTCCTGCTTGGCGGCCGGTCTGATTCCTCGCTAGTCAGATTCATTAAGGAAAAACCTCCCTCGTTCTTTATTAATTATAAAAAAAGAGCTGGGAAATATCTTATCTCTTCGAGTTTTTATCGAAATATCTTCAAGAATTTAGTATATTATATTTAGGAAGGTTTTTGTTGGCATTTTTAAAGGAATCCTCACTTTTTTCCGAAAATTGAGGTGATCGATATGGCTAAAATGACACTGCTCCGGCAGATCAGGAAAAGGGATGGCACCGTTGTTCCCTTTGACCGGGGAAAGATCGAACGTGCCATTCAGAGGGCGGCTTATGAGGTGTTGCGGGATGAAGCGAGATCGATCAAAATCGGTTCTTCTGTCACCGATGTGGTGATTCGGAAGGCGACATCGCCCTTCAAGAATAAAATTCCTACGGTTGAGGCGATCCAGGATATCGTTGAAGCGGCGCTGATGGAAGAAGGGTACAATCACATCGCGAAAGCCTACATTCTCTACCGGGAGAAGCGAAGTGAAGTTCGCCTGGTCAAATCGACCCTTGGCTTAAAAGACGACCTGAAATTGCCCCTGAATACCGTTGAGGTGCTAAGAAGACGTTACCTCTTGAAGGACGACGACAGAAACATCATTGAAACTCCGAGTGAGCTCTTTCGAAGGGTTGCGACCCACGTCGCACAGGGAGAGAGAAATTTCAAATCGAGGGTTACCACAGAGGAGGCCGAAGAACGCTTCTATCACATGATGCGAAGCCTTGAGTTCATGCCAAACTCGCCCACTCTGATGAACGCAGGGACTTCACTCGGGCAGCTTTCCGCATGCTTTGTCATTCCTGTAGAGGATTCCATAAGAGGTATATTCGGAGCCCTGAAGGATATGGCCAGAATCCATCAAACAGGCGGAGGCACGGGGTTCAGTTTCTCACGGCTGCGGCCTCAAGGCGATCTTGTGGCCTCAACGAAAGGGGAGGCTTCCGGCCCAATTTCGTTCATGGAAATCTTTGACAAAGCCACTGGTGTGATCGTACAGGGAGGACGGAGGCGTGGCGCCAACATGGGCATCCTTCGATGCGATCATCCGGATATTCTTAAATTCGTTGAGTCCAAGCTCGAAAAGGACCGCCTCTCCAATTTCAATATATCCGTCGGAGCAACGGACAAGTTCATGGAAGCCGTTGTCCGTGATAAATCTTACGATCTCGTCAACCCGAGGACGGGCAGGAAAACCGCGAGTGCCAGGGCGCGTTCCATCTTCGACCTGATCGTCAATGCCGCATGGCACACCGGCGATCCCGGTTTGATCTTTCTCGAAGAGATTAACAGAAGGAACCCGACTCCTATGGTGGGAAAAATCGAAGCCACAAACCCGTGCGGCGAGTTACCCCTCTTGCCCTATGAGAGCTGCAATTTAGCTTCTATCAATCTTGAAAAGATGCTTAAGGGAAACGGAGTTGACTGGGAAAAGCTGAAAGAGCGGATCGTATGGGGAATCCGTTTTCTTGACGATGTCATAGAGGTTAATCGGTTCGCTTTACCCCAGATAAGAGAAATCACCTTTGGAAACCGCAAGATCGGGTTGGGGGTAATGGGCTTTGCCGATATGTTGATTCGATCGGGAATTCCGTACAATTCACCCGCGGCCATCGATTTTGCCGAGCGGCTGATGCGTTTCATCCACAAAGAATCTCTTAAGGCGTCTCAGTCCCTTGCTGCAGAACGAGGTGTGTTTCCAAATTACGAGAAGTCAATCTACGCGAAAAAAGGTTTGCGGGTGCGTAATGCCACGGTGAATACGATTGCTCCCACTGGAACGATCAGCATCATCGCAGGCTGTTCGAGCGGGATCGAACCCTTATTTGCGATCAGCTTTGTGAGGAATGTCTTGTCCGGAACAAAACTGTTCGAAGTGAACCCGCACTTCGAAGAAGTGGCCAAAGCGAGGGGCTTTTACAGTAAAGAAATGATCGCGGAGATAGCCCAGTCCGGGTCCCTGCAGAAGATCAAAGGGATTCCGGGAGACATCAAACGGACCTTTGTGACGGCCTTTGACGTAACGCCCCGGGAACACGTGCAGATTCAGGCTGCCTTTCAGAAATATACCGACAATTCCGTTTCGAAGACGATCAATCTTCCCGCCGATGCAACCGTGGAGGATGTGAGAAAGATCTATCTCCTGGCTTACAAACTGAAGTGCAAGGGTATTACCATCTATCGGTACGGAAGCAAAACGGATCAGGTCCTCTCTTTTGGCTATAGGAAAACCGAGGCACAGGCCGAGGTAAGCGGCCCGGTATCCGTCGATTCAGAGTACTCCGGAGGATGTGCTACGGGCGTCTGTCCTTTTTGAAGAAGGTCATCGTAACGTAGCAGCCTCCGGCAGAAACTCTCCACGACATCTTTACCTACGAATCTACTTCCATAGTATCAAAATACAATATTTTCAACCCCAAAATACGAACTTTGCCCTATTCATTTCAGCCACGTGTGTTGTTAACTTTTAGGGCGATCCAAACAAGAGAGTGGAGGAACCAAGGGAACCAAGAAAGAAAAGGAGGTTGTGTGGGATGATCAAAATTAAGAGGATATACGATCCCGCCTCACCCGATGATGGTAAGAGGATTTATATCGATCGCCTTTGGCCGAGGGGAATGAAGAAGGAGGAAGTAAAGATCGATGAATGGCTAAAAGAGATATCTCCGAGCGACACTCTTCGGAAATGGTTCGGTCACGATCCCCCAAAATACGCTGAGTTCAAGAGACGTTATATCAAGGAGCTGGAGAAACACTCGGAGATCCTCGAAAGGATCAAGAAAGAGTCAAAAAAGGAGACCATAACCCTTCTCTTCTCTGCAAAGGACGTCGAGCATAATAATGCAACGGTGCTGAAAGAAATACTCAGTTAATAGATCGAAAATTTTCTCCCGACTAATCTTTTTGAGGTCACTTGTATGCTCTCGCCAATAAGGCATCCCTCAAAGATTCCCATCATCCGCTCGGGAATGGTGGGTTCGCAACGCTCCATAACCTATTCTTTTGCCAACCCTGCTGATAAAAATCAGATCCGTCGATTATTATCAGACTGTGAACTACCGACCCTTTACGTCCACAGGCATCTAAAGTCCTTCATGGTGGCGAGGGCGGGCAAAAAGATCGTTGGAGTGGTGGGAGTAGAAGTCTATGGCCGAACGGGGCTCTTCCGTTCGTTATGCGTGGACGAGGCTTATCGCGGCCGACGCATCGCCAGGGTGCTTAATGAAAAACTATTAGCCTACGCACGCGCGAGGAAAATAGACAGGCTTTACTTATTTACATGGCATGCTGAGAAGTTTGCCTCCAAATTGGGCTTCCGAAAAATAGACAAAAAACGAATTCCTAAAAGCATCCGGTCAACCTGGCAATTCCGCAAATCGTACTGTTACCCATCCGTCATCTGCATGATGAAAAAAATCGCCCGTTGAAATAGCATTTATCCCCGAAAATATCCTTGTGAGGCTCAGCAAAGAGGGGTTGGAACTTCCTAAAGGAAAAAATTGGCTGGGGGACGAGGAGTCGAACCAAGTCCGATATGTTGATTTTAAAAGAGAATATTAATGTAAAGCATGGGTGCATTGTGGGTGCAAACAAGTAGACAATTCGAATTTCTCTCCGTTATTCTGCCATGACTAACCGCTTGAAGTTTAACATACCATGTCATGGTATGGGGCGGTAGTTGAAACTCTTGTCTTACAGTTTTACACGTCGTCTCCTGTGCGTGACAGAAGAAGATTGACGCATATCTGGTTTATCGCATTCCATCGCGCCCCCAAGCCTTCCGGTGAGTATAACCGGGCAGCATTTTGTCTCCCACAGCTTAGCTTTCATCTTGTATCCAACCCTTCGTATCCAATTCGCTCCATTCTTGCAACTAAGGTAGGGTTGTTTGAGAGAAACGGGCTAACCAGTTTAGATAAATCTTGATAATCCTTCACCCTTCATTTTACCTAACTCCGTACAATTACGACTATAGTCTTATTAGAGCACTTGTTTTTAACCAAGTTGCCATCAAATCCGCCATTATAAAGGGTTTTATTGATTAAAGTTTTCTCTTGACATACAGTTTAAGTCGTGATATTTATAGAGTAACATTAAGCGTCACATTTGCCAAAAAGTTTGTCACTATTTGCTGTAACTTTAACCTTGTAGAATTGAGTCAGGAAAATACTGGTGATATTTCAACAAGTTCCATCTGTACGATAATTATAGAAGGTGGCATGTAATATGCAGATTAAACTGTAGTCTATGAGTATGAAAGGGGGTATGAAAGTGAAAGCTATTGGTTATTGCAGGGTCAGTACAGATGAACAGGTTTCAAATGGCGTGTCCCTTGATACCCAGGAAGAGAAAATCAGGGCTTACTGTAAGGCCAAAGATTGGCAGTTAATTAGTGTTATTCGAGACGAGGGTATTTCTGCCAAAAACCTGAATAGACCGGGTCTTCAATCCATTCTGTCAAGGGTTACAAAAAGAAATGGTAAGAGAGGGTTTGACGGTCTAATTGCAGTCAAGTTAGATAGGCTTACTCGGTCGGTCGGCGATCTTGCCCATTTAAACAAACTCTTCGAGGTTAACAAATTGGCCCTTATCTCGATTCAAGAAGCTGTGGATACTTCAACGGCAAGCGGAAGGCTTTTTCATAACATCATAGCCTGTCTTAGTGAATGGGAAAGAGGGGTCATTTCTGAGCGCACAAGAGATGCTTTAAGGCATAAGCGGAGTATTGGTCAATTGGCTGGAGAAGTGCCCTATGGTTATGAATTGGCTAAGGACGGAAGGACTCTTGAACCGATACCGGGGGAACAGGCAATCTTAAAACAGATCAGAAAACTAAGGGGAGATAGTAAATCCTATAGGGGTATCGCTCGCAAACTCAACGAAATGAACATTTGCACTAAGAAAGGTTGTCAATGGTATGCAGAGACGGTAAGGAGTGTTCTGCAACATTCAATATAAACCTCTGACCAGTGGTTTACACTGCCTGTCAAGGAAAGGAGACCAATTATGTTATGAAACGAGTTAAAAGGGTTACGCTGACTGTGAGAAATATTAATGATGTTCGTCTGGAAGGTGTACTGCAGCGAGTACAGGCTAAGGGAACCAAATTGATTGTGCGAAAGGTTAGTGATGATCGCTGGAAGGATATGGTAAGGGCCGTAAATCTTCTGGAGCCTACAAGCAAGATGCCCAGAGATGTTCATATTCAGCAAATGAAGAACTCCGGCAATGGTGGCCTACCTCATACACGATAGATAAACAAGGCCATTGCCAAGCAGGGCAGGAGGGTAAAAAGATGCTGCGTCCCGTCAACCATGTGCTAATCTCTCACAGATTAACCCGGCTTCTCCTGGAAGTTTCCAAGCCGTTAAACCGGGATGAAAAGAGGATTGTGGGGAAAGTGATATTCGATGCCATTGACAAGCTGAGAACTAAAGTAGAGTGGAATCGACAAGAAATTTCCAAGGAAAGGGAGGTGATCGATGATTAAGTGTTGAGGTGTGGTATGTAATAGAGGGGTCGGAAAGGGGCTGTGCAATACTGGCAGTCCCTTTCTTTTTTCGCAACTGTTTTCGATTGTCAGTGCCAGCCGTACTACCTGCCAGGCATACCCCGGCACCGGTCCCATCAGCCGAGACGGGCCCCTTTTGCTACGTGCCGTCCGGTCTATAGGTTCATACTCCCACACAGACAAATCTTTCCCTTACCTGAATCCGGATCCCCGGCACCTTTTAAGCGGATCGCTTTCCAGTTTATGGGTCCCTCCGTCTAAAAATTTTAGTATACTAAGCCAAAAACCTGCATACCAGTCACGATACCACATCCTTCCCAAACTTGCTCCGTTTTGGCCCTCCATTGTCGCCAGGATCGCTCGGGACAGGCGCAATATCTCCAGGGGTAAACACCCTAAGCCTCGTTTATTGAGCAAGGTCTTAAATCTGGTAAGTATCCGCGCCCCAGGTCCAGGGAGCGGAGCCCGGAACGTACCACCCCATAGGCATCAAAACTCTCGTTCTACGATTTTTCGGCCTCATTCCCGTGTATGACAGCGGAGGCGGAGCCACGTTAAGGGATACAATACTTTTGGCATACCGCATGCTGGAAATGAATAAAGCGTAAAACTTCAATGATTTCAGTGGGTGCCGTAGTTATTGATAGTGGCTACCAATGGTCCCGGACAGAGAATCGTATGGCACCACCTTTAGTTAAAGCACAAACACCTCCCACGCCCTTGCCCCCTTTCATCCATGTATGAGGGAACATTTTCCTCTCCCATATTCTTGCCAAAATTCATCCATTAATATATGGAGCGTGAAAACAATTTCCCTCAACCATTGTTCAGGAGGTGTTATGTATGATCAATATTCTTTTAAAAACCGAGATGCTTAAAAAAGGACTTTCGGGGTTTGAGCTTGCACGCAAGGTCGGAGTTTCTGACAGCCAGTTTTCCAGGTACGTGAGGGGATGGCGGGAAGTACCCATGGAGGTCAAGGCGGGACTTGCTGAGGCTCTTAATTGCTCAGTCGAGGAGATATTCCCGGAAAAGAACGGAGGTAATTCAGATGGGCCTACCAAGGAGAGGGATATATGATTCTTGGTTCAGACGGACAACCGATCGAGAGGAAAGATTGTACGGTAGAGGTGAATAGCATCAACGTCGCGGGAAAAGCATTTTCACAGAGCTACGTTGATTGGAATCTGCCACTGTTCCAAAAAAGGATGATTCAAATCCTTAAGGACAACGGCGGACAAATACATATTTCAGAATTTTTAAAGGAATACAAAAGGAGATACGGAAATGAGTGATGTAATTTATCACAATTGGTTTCTTCAAATGATGAGCAAAACGGTCAGCATGGGTGTTAACGGTGACACTTTCAATCTTGCTTTATTTACAAGTTCCAAGGCGATTGAAGTGGATGATGTCAACTATTCCACGACGGATGAATGCCCCGAGACCGGGAATTACACTCATGGTGGCTACGCTTTCACAAATACCAATAATTCCGTAGCCGATGACGATGCAAATAACTGGACGATCTTCACGATTTCCGAGGACGCCACATGGTCCACCGCGACGATCGCGGCGAGGTATGCTCAGCTTTATGATGCAACCGTGACCAACAAACTGGTTTGTTGTTTTGACTTTGGCGCGGATAAGACGAGTACGGCAGGGACGTTCAAGGTTGTGTTTAACGCAAGCGGCGTTATCAAGTTGTCGTAAGGGACGAAGATGGCCATTGGTGGAAACGATTCATATACTGTGTCCCTTCTCCACATGAATGGAGCAGATCAATCGACTGATTTTCCAGACGACGCTGCCATTGTTTTGTACAATTTTACTGGTCGGGCTATTGGAAATGACTGCAAGAAGCAGATGGGTTCTGCGGATCAAGATAACGTTATTTTGTCGCTCGGCAGCAGTGGGGCATGGGACGACGAAAGAGTTCACAATCCATGCGTAGTGGAGAAGGATGGAACGGTGTATCTCTTTTATGCCGGGTATGATGGTTCGCATTGGCAGATTGGTGTAGCAACCGCGTCCACGTCCGGTTTCACCGGGAAAGGGTTTACGAGGTCCGGCAATAACCCAATTATAACAAACGGTGGCGTTGGGTCCTGGAAAGAAAAAGGCGTACATTCCCCTTATGTGATTTATGATCCGGACGCAGGGAAATGGAAAATGTGGTTCTCTGGGCTGGATGCTTCTGGCGATAATCAAGCGATAGGATATGCCACATCAGATTACCCGGACTCTGGGTGGACCGAGGATGGGGGTAACCCTATTTTGTCTAATTCCCAAGTATGGGAAGGCACCGCCTTACGAAGCCAATCCGTCCTGAGACTTAATAGCACAACTTATAAAATGCTTTATTCCGGAGGCAGTGCCAGCATAGGTTTGGCTACATCCTCGGACGGTATTGCCTGGACAAAATATGGATCGAATCCAGTGTTGGGTCCAACTGGTTCTGGTTGGGAACAACTTTTAGTGTTTGCATCGAGATCCATTAATTTAGTGGGCGGTGAGTACCGCCTTTTGTATGTTGGTAAGCCAACCGCTGGTGGTCGGTACAGCAAGATCGGGTATGCCTATTCGAGTGATCTTATATCTTGGATAAGAGGGAAAGTTAATCCCGTCTTGGCCCCTACAAAGACGTGGGAAGGTTACGAAACCGAGAATCCGTTCGCCGTTAACATTAATAATATTTGCTATGTTTATTATGATTGCTGGTTTGGTTCTCCGGCGGCAATTGGTGGGGCCGTTATCAAAAATCGCGCGTGGACAGCTTCCGGAAATGCTCAGGTAGATACAGCGCAAGCTGAATTTGGAGCGTCTGGTCTGTTCGATGGCAGTGGAGACTATGTACAAACGGTTGGAGCGGATGACTGGGATTTCGTTAATTTTGATTTCACCATAGACCTTTGGGTGAGAATCAAGACCCTACCGACCGCCGGTAACTTTAGTGTTCTGATAGGGAATGGAGAGTATGGCGTAGCGCCAGGCGGTGGATGGCAATTTTCTATTTACAATAATGCCGGGACCTATGAACTGCGTTTTTATTTTTGGAAAGCTGATTTGTCGGTATTAGCTTCCAAGGTTTATGCAGTTAGTCTTAGCGCCAACGTTTTTTATCATTTTGCAGTAATCAGGAGTGGGAACAATCTCTACATCTCTAAGGATGGAACGCTTTCAACCGCCGCTGATTTGACAGGGATAACTCAAGTTAATAACAGCAATGCCCTGAGAGTGGGTGGAAAACTTGCTGGCGCCCCCGCCAATAGGTATGACCTTGACGGTTGGATTGATGAATGTCGAATATCGAGAGGGATTGCTCGATGGACAGCTAACTTCACCCCTCCGGCCAGTCCCTATGATGATGGAGGCGTTGATGTCAACCTGAATTTGAATGCCGGGAGCAAAACGATATACAGCGTTTCAGAAAATACGGATCAGGTTCTTAGTCAAAATTTAATTTCCAAGAGCGGTGCTCCTCTCTCGTCCTCTCTTAATACCGATCAAGTCCTGGCACAGAATTTGATGCAGTCCTTAGCGTCTATACTTTCTCCGTCCTTATTAACGGACCAGACGTTGATTGTTAATCTTTATGCGGCCAGTGGTGATCCCTTTGATGTAACCGTTACAATCACGGGTCCGGCAGGAGATGTTACAGTTAATTTAAACCTTCTGGCAAACCTTGCCTCCGCATTTGCACTCTCCATTAACACGGATCAGATTTTATCCCAAGCCATCATAGGACGTTCAGTTTCCATCTTGTCCAGTTCCACGGAGGGGGACCAGATTTTAGCCCAGGCAATGTTGACTGGACTTGCTGCAATATATTCTGCATTGGTTTACACCATTGCTCACATTCCAGAGAGTGCCGAATATTCCTTTTGGGGGAACTTAGGCGGCATCAGAAATTATAATGAATTGCCCGGAAGTGAAGCTGATCAATTTCGTTCCCCCGGGCTCGGGGGGAGCCGGCAAGCCAAAAGAGAATCTTCATCGAAAGCTGAGAATTTCAAGTATGAGTAAGGAGGATATCCGAGTCCTAAAAATTATCTGTTTACCAGGCGATCGTACGCTCAAGGCTTACGTTGATGTCCAAGTTGGCAGTTGGACCATCAATGACTGGAGAATCTTACAAAAACCGGACGAGCGGGTCCAAATATTAGGTCCACAGGTCTCATATCGAGACTCAAAGGGCACGATTAGATATCGCAACCTACTATTAATCCCAAACGAATTGCGGCAACGGATCGAGGTTGCCATTCTGTCGAGTTGGGAGAAGGAGAGCAAGGGTGAACGCAACAACGGAAGTAACGAGTAAAATTTATGAAGATTCAATTAAGCGGTATAATGATATCTTTGGTGATGAACATGATAATCAGAGTCCTCCCCAACCACCAGAAGTAAATAGCCCTACCCGCAAAGATTCCCCCGAGACACAAAATGATCCCTCACTGACCACAGAAAAGAACTTTAAACAGATTCCAGAATATTTGCGCGGTCTTCGTAATTGGGTGAATTGGGCACTTGTAGAGCGAGGCGGTAAACTTTCGAAGATTCCTATCGATCCTAAGACAGGAAAACCAGCAAGCCCTACCGATCCCTCAACATGGGGAAGGTTTGAAGAAGCCATAAAGCATTGCCGCGAATGCGAAAATGATTATACCCAGGGCATCGGGTTTGTATTTACTAAAACCCCTCTTAGCGGAATTGACCTGGATCACTGTAGGATTCAAAAAACTGGACATATAGAACCGTGGGCCATGGAGATCGTAAACCGCTTTCGATCCTATACAGAAATTTCCCCTTCCGGAATAGGACTGCATATCATTGTTTTGGGTAAATTGCCGAATGGCGTTAATGGATGCAGGAAGGGAAATATTGAGATTTATTCTGAGGGCCGGTACTTCACCGTAACTGGTAACGTTCTGCCGGGGACCTATGCTGAAATCTCTGATAGAGATGGGTTGCTTAAAGAGTTTTATGAAGAAAATTTTTATAAGAAAAGTGATTTCATAGAGGGCAAGCCACAGGCTCAAGAATCTAAGGTTATCCTTCTCTTTTCAGACGATGAAATCATTGAACGAGCAGGTAAGGCTAAGAATGGCGAAAAATTTAAGCGACTGTTTTTCGATGGGGACATATCTGATTATCCGTCTCAAAGCGAAGCTGAATTTGCATTGGCTACCATGTTGGATTTTTGGACGCAAGACCCCGAGCAAAAAGGACAGATATTAAGAAGATCGGCACTTAAAAGAGAAAAATGGGATTCTCACAAAAGCTATTTGGATAGGACTATAAAATCAGCGACAGCCATAGAGCATTTTACGCAAAAGAAAGATGAAATAAGTAGCCCAGAGCTTTCTTTTAGAAACCTTCAACTTCCGACTTCGCTTGAAATTTCTAACCTTGAGATCAAAGTTGAGTGGATTGTTGAAAATCTTATTCCACAAGAATCTATCACAATGTTTCATTCAACCGGGGGGCTTGGGAAAAGCTATCTCTGTTACAACCTGGCCTACAGCATAGCAAGTAACGGAATGTTTTATGGTCTTAACGTCAAGCAAATGAACGTCTATTACATTGACTTTGAAAACCCACTCCCGGAAATAGTTGACCGGATCAAAAAGATCGGAGGCTCAGAGAATATGTTGATTTGGCATCTTACACACAACCCAATGCCGGTTAGGTTTGATTCGGATGATTGGGAAATTTACAAGACCTTCCCGCCTGGGCTTTTTATAATTGATAGCCTTCGCAGTTCACATAACCTTGACGAAAATTCATCTAAAGATGCTCAATTTATTACTTCCCGAATAAAGGAACTTAGATCGCTCGGTTCTACTATCCTTCTAATTCACCACGAAACCAAGATAGGGGGCTATAGGGGAAGTACCGCATGGTTTGACCTTGCCGACCATATCTTAAAATTTAGCCGTGTAAAAAAGATAGGGGATGATCGGGACACAGATGTTGAAGACCTAACCCTTCCCCTTCGATTGGGCCTGGCAGGCAAGAGTCGGTTTTCTGGAATCACTAATATCAAACCCATGTTTTTTAAATTTGAGAATCAAATGTTGGTGCGAGCAGAGGATCCCGACAGAGAACTATTAAAATCCATTCATCAGGTTTTACTTCAAAGGGAAGAGCATATGCCCCCCATAAATCGGCAAAAAGACCTTATAGACCTAATTAAGCAAGAAACAGGGGTAGGAGGATCTAAGGCTGCCGCACTTATAAAAAACGGTGAAGGCGTTTATTGGTCCTCCAGGAAAGACCCGCACCGCGACAATCGAATAATTTACGAGCCGATTCACTATGAAGCTTAAAACAACCCGAAATAAGAACCATTTAGGCCCAAATTTTGAACCAATAAACCACCCCTTATTTAAGGGTGGCCCAACAAACCAAAAAACCACCCGACCAAAACAAAAGTTAAGGCTTAGTTTTCATTGGGTTTGTTGGTTTTTTAAGGGGTATGATTTAGAACCCAATATTTGGTAGGTTTTTTGGTTTTATCCCCCCCTTTAGAGGGGGATAAACCAACAAACCGTGGTTACAAAAAGATGATAAACGGATGCTCCCATGACAACTCTGACAAGAGCCAGGATTAGGATCCCGTGACAATCTGTGACTCTTTGTGACCGAGGGCGACTCGGAGTATTTCTTTTAGAAACCGTGGAGGAAGAAAGAATGGGTAGCAGGAAATGGATCGGGAACGGATCGAACGACACTTTAAGCAATACGGGTAAGGGTCATATTGGACACGGCAGAGCCGCATGCGATCACCGTCGAATCTTGGGATCCCGGGAGGGATTGCTGGACCATGCGGGAAGGGGTCAAGCTGCCTTTTTCCCACGGTGATCTAAAAACGGTACTTGATTGCCTTGGATTCGCCGAGTTTAATGCCGGTTAGATTCTGAAGGTGAAGTAAAATTTGCTTAACAAAAGGAGATTGTCATGAGAACCGAGGAAGAGCTTCAGGCTTTGCGGGAAGAGTTTGCCGCGAAGGATGCGGAATTGGATGAGAAGGAAGAGGAATACAAAGCGAGCCTGGCAAGGGCTCCACTTCGAAGGGATGAGCTTCACAAAAGGTTTCCAGAGGTATGGGTCTTAGCCCTGGCCGGTGAACCGGGGAAGGTGGAAGAACTGGAACATCTTCGACAGGAGTTAAGGGTCATAGCGCAACTTCTGGAGGAAGTGGGGCTTATTGACGTGCCCAAAACGTTTCAATATGCGCGTAATGTTTCTTGGAGGCCACTTCGAAGGGCGATTTCTGAGAAAGAAGGCACCCTCCGGCGCTACCTCAAAGCCGTGCGGAATGAAAAGCTTGACGATTCAGAGTTACTTGCAGCGGCAGAGGCAGTCGGTCCCGATGCTGTTGCAGAAGCGCGAGCACTAATCGATCAGAAAGAGGGTAAGCAAAATGGAAACGAATAAGATTTTAGATAGCCTTGAAAATGATCCAGACATCCAGTTCTTGAAGAATGAATATCCGGACGTTTGGAGACCGGTTGGAAAGGCAATTACAGAGGTTGCAACCAATGCCGAAAAAAGGATTGAAGTGCTCTCTGAGAAAGTTGAACGCCAGGGCAAGCAACGCCTGTATGACGATCTTGATCGAAACGTTGAAAATTGGGAAGTGATTAACGTAAGCCCCGAATTCGGGCAGTGGCTCGAACAAGAGCACTCGTACAGCGGGTTCACACGGAAACAGCTCTTACTCAGTGCCTATCAGAATCATGACAGTGAAATAGTACAAAATTTCTTCGACGATTTCAAGAAGGAGACAGCTTCTAACATGGGCAATGCCAATCAACATTCAGACAGGGACAGAGATAACCCCCAACCCGAGCTTATTAAATCCTCAGAAGTTAAAAAATTCTATGAAGACGTTCAGAGAGGCAGATATGTAGGCGCGGAAGAGGCAAGGCAAGGGGAAGAGGCACGTATTGAGAAAGCCGTTATAGAGGGAAGAATTGTTTGACCGAAACAGGTCTTGGAAAACCTTTTTCCTCTTACGTGATACCTTCGCTTAGCCAGCAAATTACCAATTCTGGATCAAGAAGTCAACGGAAAAATCTTAGCCTGTCAAGCCAATCCTGAAATATCCCCCTCCAATTAAACTATATTCGTGAATAAACGGGTGTATGATATCTACAACTCCAAGGCGGGGCGCGGCGGGGCAAGGCTTGGGTTCTTTCACTGCGACCAAGGCTTTCTATTTCATGCCAACGAAGCGGAACGTAACGAAACAGAACAAAACACAACACATTTTTAAGGAAGGGTGCCAGGGATTACCCGGCCCCGACTATTTAACCCCCATACTTCAAACACCCTCGATGATGGAAATGATGATCAGCACATTGACACCGATCCCAGATCGTGATAGCCTTCCTCCAATCTCACCGTGGGGGTGGTCCATGACGGGGAAGGTAGACGAATATCGACCGGGAAAATTCAGGGTGAGGGTGTGGAATGATGGGAAGCGAGTTGATATTTACTCTTACTCATGGAAGGGAAAGAAAGTTTCAATCACCGACCCCAAAATGGCCGATCGGATATTGGAACACGCTAACCTTCTTATTGACAAGGGAGAGTTTGATGCGGAGGAATGGGAGAAGGATAAGCCCTATTCCTTTAAGGAAGCCGTGAAGACGTGGATTGATCTCTCCAAATGTTCTTTGGAGTGGATTGAAGCACGGCAAAGAATCGCGGATAATTTTCTGATTCCATTCTTTTGGGACTATGACCTTCGTAAGATCAAAAAAATTCACCTGGATAGGTTTCTTGCAGACCTAAAGGGCAAGGGCTTTTCTGAGAAGTATGTTTACAACATTATGGGGGAATTGAAAGCCCTTTTAAACTTTTACAAAGAATCTATTCACGTGCCGCCGTTCCCAGAAGTGGCCTACCAGGAGTCCGTCAAAAGACCCTTATCAGCAGATGAGCAAGACAAGATTTTTGAATTCATCCCCGAGAAAGATCAACCCATTTTTAATTTTCTACGCTTTACTGGTTGCCGACCAAATGAGGCAGGTGGGTTGCTAAAAGAGAATGTTTTTCTCAAGGCTCAACCGCCTTATCTTGTCTTAGCTACGGTGCTGGGAGGAAAGGGACAGCTAAAGCCAAATACCAAGACCCGGAAAGTTAAACCTCTTCCGATTATTCCCGAGATCGAATGGACTCTTAAACCCAAGGAACTTACTCGATTCGTTTTCTCAAAGAATGGAAGGCCATACCGGAAGAAGATGCTTGAACGCGTATGGGATGAAGCGAATAGTCAAGCCACAGCCAAATATGGAACGCCACGGGTGGGACTATACCAAGGCTTACGCCATTCTTTCGCATCTCAAAGATTGAATTCCGGTTATTCACTGGATCTCATTGGTCAGGTTATGGGTCACACGGATATGAGGACCACACAGAAATATGCCAAGTACCAGGTTGGAAAATTAGAGGATGTAATGAGGGGTATGGGTGCAGAGAGGGTGCAGGGTGCGACACCTAAAAAATAACTTAGCTAAATCAATTAGATATTGGCTGGGGGACGAGGAGTCGAACCTCGATTCGCGGAGTCAGAGTCCGGCGTCCTACCATTGAACGATCCCCCATTCTGAATGCGGAGTGCGGAATGTGGAATGTGGATTAACACTGAAAATATATCATCAAAGAACAAAAAGGTCTAATCCTAAAAAACTCGACTCCGAAAATATAGCACCAAAAAACAAACTGATCAATCTCAAACAATCTTGGATTTTAGGGTCTCTAAAAGATCGGCTATCGGAATCTCTTCCTGGGACTTTGTTTCCATATTCCTCAACACCGCCTTCCCCTTCTTTAGCTCTTCCTCTCCCAAGATGAGGGCATATCGAGCCTTCAGTTTATCGGCCCTTCGCATCTGACTTTTCAGGCTCTTGCTTTCATAATCTAACTCCGCTCGAACTCCCGCGAGGTGGAGTTGATTGATAATCCGGTAAGCCTCCTGAAGGGGCCCTTCCCCCAGAGCGGCGACGAAGAGGTGCGGGCGTAGGATAAACTCTTTTTCCTTCGGCAACAAGGAGACAAGCCTCTCCATCCCGATAGCAAAACCGATTCCCGGAATATCAAGGCCCCCGATCTCCTGGAAGAGATTGTCATACCTCCCCCCGCCTGTCACGGCATTCTGAGCGCCCAACTGATAAGAAACCACCTCAAAAGCGGTTCGGGTATAATAATCCAGCCCCCTCACCATCTTGGGATTCAAAATGTAGGTGAGCCCCGCCATCTCGAGATATTCCTTTACCTTATCAAAATGTTTCTGACATTCTGAGCAGATGAAGTCGCTTACCTTGGGTGCATCGGCAATGGCCGCCTGGCAGGTCTCTACCTTACAATCAAAGATGCGAAGGGGATTGGTCTGAAGCCTTCTTTGGCAATCCTCGCAGAGCTGAAAAGACTTATTCGTGAAAAACTTTTTCAGCTCTTCCCGGTACCGAGGCCGGCAGACGCGATCGCCCAGAGAATTGATCTGAAGCTCAAGGTTCTCGAGCCCTACCCTTTTTAGAAAATCAACGAGCATGACAATGACCTCGGCATCTACCATCGGATTCTCGACACCGAAAACCTCTGCATCGATCTGGTAGAACTGCCGGTAGCGGCCCTTCTGAGGTCTTTCATACCGAAACATGGGCCCGATGCAATATAATTTTGCGACAGGATCGAACGTATAGAGCTGATGCTCCAAATAGGCCCGTGCCATGGAGGCTGTTGCTTCAGGACGGAGGGTCAGGGAGTTGCCGCTTCGGTCCGCGAACGTATACATCTCCTTTTCCACAATGTCCGTTGCTTCTCCGATGCCCCGGGAGAAGAGTTCTGTCCGTTCAAGGATGGGAATGCGGATCTCCGAAAAACCAAACCCCTCGAAAACCTCCCGGGCAGTTCTCTCAACAAACTGCCACTTCCCGATCTCATCAGGAAGGATATCATTAAAGCCGCGGACTGCTTTGATCTCCATGCTGAGTCCCCTCATTTTTGGTCTTAGTAATTTATCCCATTGACTACCAAAAGTCAAAATTGAAATCCCCCCCACCCTCCCCTCTCCCCCTGCCTACCCCTGCCCGCAGGCACAGCGGAGAGGGAGAAAGTGAACCCCTCGACTCCCCGGCCTAAAGGCTGGGGCTTCACTCAGGGTTCACCCTGAGCGGCGCTTTTCACTCCGTCTTACAAGAAGGAGCTTCGCGCCGCCGAAGGGGTGAAGGAAGTCAAAATACAAATAGTTTGATTATCGTTGTAATCTATGATTATGATAAAAGGATAAAACGAATTTGATGAATTAAAAAATATTTAAAGTATTCGTTATCATTCGATTTATTCGTCGGTCATTTCAAGGAGAACCTATGCAGATCAACCCGCAGATCTTCAGGGAGTATGATATTCGAGGAGTAGTCAATAAGGATTTGACGCTCGATGTTGTCAGAAGATTAGGTCAAGGGTTTGGCACCCTGATGACTCGTTCAGGCCGCCGAGAACTGGTTGTAGGCAGGGACGGAAGGCTTAGCTCAAAGGCTTTTGCAGAAGTCTTGATTGAAGGCTTGATTTCGACAGGATGCGATGTCGTCGACATCGGCCTCTGCCCGACGCCCGTCTATTATTTCTCTATTTTCCATCTGGATAAAGACGGGGGAATGATGGTTACGGGAAGTCACAATCCACCGGAGTTCAACGGATTTAAGGTATCGGTCGGGAAAAGTACCATCTTCGGCCAGGAGATCCAGAACCTGAGAGGGCTCATCGAGAAAGGAAGATTTGTAACGGGCAAGGGAGATCTCTCTGAAATGGAAATCGTTCAGCCCTATCAGGACTACATCAGGGAAAACATCCACACCGGGAAAAGGATGAAGGTGGTCATCGATGCCGGGAACGGGACGGCAGGGGTTGTGGCGGGGCCGCTTCTCGGGGATCTGGGCTGTGAGGTTGAAGAACTCTACTGTGAAGTGGATGGCCGGTTCCCGAATCATTTTCCCGACCCGACCGTCCCCGGAAATTTGAAGGATCTCATCGACCGCGTGAAGAAGACCCGGGCTGATGTGGGAATCGGATATGACGGTGACGGGGATCGCATCGGAGTGGTGGATGAGCAGGGGAATATCATCTGGGGTGATCAATTGATGATTCTATTCTCGAGGGAGATATTAAAGCATCAGAAAGGGTCTGCCTTCGTGGCGGAGGTGAAATGTTCACAGAATTTATTCGATGACATTGAGAAGCACGGCGGAAAGGCAACGATGTGGAAGACGGGCCACTCCCTGATCAAGGAGAAAATGAAGGAAGAAAAAGCCGTACTTGGCGGGGAGATGAGCGGTCACATCTTTTTTGCAGACCGCTATTTCGGCTATGACGACGCCATCTATGCATCGTGCCGTCTCATTGAGCTCCTGTCCAAGACAGATCAGAAGCTCTCCCAGCTCCTGAGCGATGTGCCGAAAACATTTATTACCCCTGAAATTCGAGTCGACTGCCCGGACGAAATCAAATTTAGGGTCGTTGATAAGGTAAAAGAGATGCTGAGGAAAGATAATCCAATCATCGATGTGGATGGGGTCAGGGTAAAATTCGAGGATGGATGGGGATTGGTGAGGCCGTCGAACACCCAGCCAGCCCTGGTCCTCCGATTTGAAGCTCTGACGGAGAATAGACGGGAGGAGATTAAGAAACTGGTTGAGGACAAGGTAAAACTGGCCGTGGCAAGTCTTCGATCACAGGCTGCTGAGTAATCTCCCCACTCTTCCCTCTCCCCGGTGGGGAGAGGGATAGCCTGCCTACCGGTAGGCAGGGGTGAGGGGTGGATTCCGGATCAAGTCCGGAATGACAAACCGAATAATTGACAAGAATGTTTTTATTGTTGCGAAACGGGAATACTGGTGACTATAATAGCTTAGGAAGAAAAAACGTCATGGGGAGGGACAAAAAATGAGAATCAGAGATATGATGACAAAGAATCCGATTACTGTAGATAGTGAAACATTGGTGATCGATGCACAAAAGATTATGAAAGAAAACAATATCCGGCGGCTTCCTGTTGTCGAGAAAGGTAAGCTGTTAGGCATTATCACCAAGCACGATCTCCTCGAAGCCTCACCTTCGCCGGCCACTTCGCTGAGCGTCCACGAACTGAATTATCTTCTTTCGAAGATGAAGGTGAAGGAAATTATGAAGAAGAATCCTGTCACCCTCACTCCAGACACTCCCTTCGAAGAAGCTCTAAAGCTTGGGCAGGAGAAGAGAATCGGGTCGTTTCCGGTTGTTGAGAATGGAAAATTGGTCGGTATTGCTACCGAATCGGATATCGTCAGATTTTTGACCCGTGCCTTGGGGATAAGAGAAGAAGGGTCGAGAATCACCATTGAAGGTCTGGGCGGCAAACTGAGCGATCTTGAGAAGATCATCTCGATTGTCAACCAACATAATACGATCGTATTAAGCATGATTTCCTTGCCGAGGTCTGAGAAGAAGGATTGGATGATCGTGCTTCGATTAAAGACGACCTCGCCAGACCCACTTGTCGTGGATTTCAAGAAGGCAGGCTATAATGTGACCTATTCGGCCTGGCTTCGTTGCGACGAAGGGCGCGCGTAAATCAGGATTCTCCCGTCCAATATATAAAGGGGTGCATTCCTTGAATGTACCCCTTTATTGTCTCCCGATGAAATTTATTCCTATCCCTTGTGATAGAATTGATATATCTTTTGAGCCGACTTCCGATTCATCTTGGGGGCCTTGGCCAACTCTTCTTCTGTCGCTTCTTTGATCCTTTCAACGGTTCCAAAACATTTCAACAATTCTTTTTGCCTGACCCGGCCGATTCCGGGTATCTCTCCCAATTCTGATTGGATGGCTTCCCGGCTCCTCACTTTCTTGTGGTAGGAAATGGCAAATCGATGGGCTTCATCGCGAATCCGGTCGAGGAGGTGGAGAAGAGCCGAGCGTCTTCCCAAAAGGATGGGTTCCTTGATATGGGGATGGAACACTTTCTCCTCGCTCTTCCTGAATCGAGAGAAACGGGATTCTTCAATAGGCCTCTCCTTCGCAAGACTGACGAGGTCAATCTCCTTCACCTTCAGTTCTTTGAACACCTCCTGCGCGACGTTTAACTGGCCTCTTCCTCCGTCTAACAAAACCAGATCCGGAAGATCGTTTTCCTGAACGGCCTTTTGGTAACGCCTGAGGAGAACTTCATACATCATGCCATAGTCGTCCGCTCCCTCGATCGTCTTGATCTTAAAACGCCGGTACCGGTCTTTGTCGGGTTCCCCGTCCTCGAAAACAACCATCGACCCAACGGCATTTCCACCCTGGAGATTGGAGATATCAAGGGCCTCGATTCTTCGCGGGACTTTTCTCAGATGGAGCTTTTCCTTTAGGGCTTGAAGAAGCTGCTCCCGGTCTTTTTGAAGCTCGTCCTCCGCAAGAAGGAAACGTTCAGCATTTTCGCAAGCCATCTCAAGAAGATCCCTTCTGTCTCCCTTCATCGGGACAGAGATTCGAACTCTCTTCCCCTTCAGCTCCGTCAGCCATTTTTCGACAAACTCTTGTTCGGGAATCTCCACGGGGATCAAAATCTGCTCAGGAATAAACTTGCCTTCCCGATAATACTGGAAGAGAAACGACGAAAGAACCTCCTTGTCCAGAAGCCCGGTCGAAGGAAGAACGAAGCCCCTCCCCCCCATGAGCCTTCCTGCTCTGACGAAAAGAGGATAGACAATGATCTTATGATCCTGGCGATGGAATCCGATCACGTCCTGATCGAGAAAATCCTGAGAGACGATTTTCTGTTTTTCGACTACTCGCTCAATATGTGTGATCTGGTCTCGAATTTTGGCAGCGGCCTCGAAGTGAAGCCTTTCCGACTCCTCATCCATCCTTTTTTTGAGGTTCTCCACCAAATCTCTATTCTTTCCCGTAAGGAACATCCTCACCTGGTGAACCACTTCCCGGTATTTGACCGGATCGACTTCTTCGCAGCAAGGGCCGGGACATCGGCCCATCTCATAATTGATGCAGGGCCTCAACCGATGGGTGAATTTGGTATCGATGCACGTCCGGATGGGAAAGAGCCTGCGGATCAGCTTCAACGTCTCCCGCAGCGAGGTGGCGGAAGGATAAGGGCCGAAGTAGAGAGAACCATCTTTCTTGATTCGCCTCACAACACATAAAGTCGGATATTCTTCCTCCATCGAGAGTTTGAGGCAAGGATAATTTTTATCGTCTCTGAGCTTCACGTTATAGCGGGGATGGTGTGTCTTGATGAGGTTGTCCTCCAAAATGAGGGCCTCTTTCTCTGTATCCGTGACCATCGTATCGATATCGGCCACCCTTTCCAACATGGCCAGGGTCTTCGCATCCATCCCTTCCCGTTTTTGGAAATAGGAACTCACCCGATGCCTGATATTTCCCGCCTTCCCAGCATAGAGAATCGTTCCCCTCTTATCTTTGAAGAGGTAGACACCCGGGTTCATAGGAAGACGGTCGATTTTTTTATCCAAAGAGTTCATATTCATTCTTAATTTTACCTAAATTGAGCGATCCTTTCAAAAACGGCCCATCAACGATCTGTAGTCGTTAGCTTCGGCTCCTGAGCAAAGAAATCATCCTCCCTGCCGGCAAGCAAGAGCTCCGGGAGAAAGGGGTCCAAATAATGTAACGGGCTAATTCCTATTCTCGCATCTCCTCATAAAGTGCCCTGGTTTCCGGGTCCATATTGGCAATTCGTTTTTGTGCTTCTTCGGGAGAAACCTTCTCACGGGAGCCATCCGGCTTCTGCACCACTACGCCACTTTCCACCACCATCTTGTAGCGGCGTTTCCGAATTTCTTTATCCGGGTGACACACGAGCTGACAGTTGCCGCAGGTATTCTCGATTCTGTAGCCGGGCATAAGGAAATGATAAAAACCACCCTTCGGCTTCGGCCTTTTGACATAGGCTTTGGCCGCTTTCCGAATAGCGGCTTTAAAATCCTCGTCTTTTTCTGGGATGGGAAATCTCCCCGGCGACCAGGTCGACCATTTGCCGGATCGATGCAAACCTGTGAACCCACCGCAGACGTAGTCACAGCGCAGATGATCGCGTTTTTTACAGTAGGAAAAATCAATTCCACCCAAAGTGACGATTACCTTTTCATCTTGCGACATATACCCGGAAGCACAAACGGCCTGGCATATTCGGCACTCATCGCAATAACTATCTTCTACAGGAAGTGGGTCGGTCGGGATAAGCTCTGCTACGGTAACGACCGAACCGAGAATAATGGCAGCACCATATTCTTTGGTGATCACATTGCCGGAATACCCGAAGTAACCGACTCCGGATCGTACGGCAAGGTATCGATGGGCGATACACGGTTTCTCACTTTTAGGACTGTGTTGAGCATCTGCGCGATACACAAGATTTGCCGCCTGAGGAACAGAGGGATGTCCGATCTGCGTCAAGAAGTTTGCAACCTCAAATGCGATGCCGCTGGCAAGGGTGTTCGTGCGGACATTGTTCAATGCATGGGAATGATGATCTTCCTTTTTCAAAAAGGGTTCTATAAAGCCTTGATCAAGGGGCACAGAAAAGACGATCGCTGACCTGGCCTCCGGCAACACGTAGCGAAGGTCCGATGACGGGGGACCGCCTTCCAATGTTTTGGCGGTTGCAATACCTACCGCAACGCCGCCCAGGCATTCGACCAAATCTTTTACATGCTGTGTCAGTTCCTCCATACTTCGTTCTCCTTTCAACCTTCAACCTCTATCCCACTTTCAGCTCCATCTGCTCGAGGCGGTGAATTTTATCGCGCAGGTCGGCAGCCCTTTCAAATTCCAAACGACTCGCTGCCTCCTTCATTTCCTTCTTCAATTTCTGAATCATCACAGGGATCTCTTTGATCGGAACATATTCCCCTTCAACATCGGACACGGCAGGAATGGTAAAATAGTCTGACTCATAGATCGAAGCTAAGATATTTCGGACCGCTTTCTTGATCGTCTGAGGGGTAATCTGATGGGCTTGATTATAAGCCTCCTGGATCTTTCTTCTCCGGTTTGTTTCCAGGATCGCCCGATCCATGGACTCGGTCATCTTATCCGCATAGAGGATCGCCTTGCCGTTCACATTTCGCGCAGCCCGGCCAAACGTCTGGATGAGAGATTTTTCAGAACGAAGAAAACCTTCCTTGTCGGCATCCAGAATGGCGACCAAAGAAACCTCCGGAATGTCGAGTCCCTCCCTCAGAAGATTGATCCCGATGAGGACATCAAATTTTCCGAGGCGAAGATCTCTGAGGATCTCTATCCGATCAAGCGTATCGATATCAGAATGGAGGTATTTGACCCGAATTCCCAGATCGGCGTAGTATTCCGCCAGGTCCTCTGCCATACGCTTGGTGAGAGTCGTGACGAGGACTCTCTCCTTTTGCTTCACCCGCTTCTGAATCTCTGTGAGAAGATCGTCCACCTGATTCTTCGCCGGCTTTACCTCAAGGATGGGATCGCTTAAACCTGTAGGACGGATGATCTGCTCCACAATTTTTCCAAGGCTCTTCCTCATCTCATATTCACTCGGGGTTGCGGAGACATAGATCACCTGGCGGACACGTTTTTCAAACTCTTCGAACATGAGGGGCCGATTGTCCAGCGCTGAGGGAAGACGAAATCCATACTCCACCAGCGTCTCTTTCCTGGACCGGTCTCCCCTGTACATTCCAATCAGCTGGGGGATGGTCACATGACTTTCATCGATGAATAAAAGACAGTCCTTCGGAAAGTAATCCAGCAGTGTGGGCGGGGGCTCCCCGGGATTCCTTCCGGTGAGATGACGCGAATAGTTTTCGATCCCCTGGCAGTAGCCGAGCTCCTGAAGCATCTCTAAATCGAATTTCGTCCTCTGCTCGAGTCTCTGTGCCTCAAGAAGACGATTCTGTGATCGAAACCACTCCAACCTTTCCTTCAGTTCCTCCCGGATGCCCTGAATCGCTTTCTGCATCCGGTCCGGTGGAGTAACATAGTGACTCCCGGGGTAGATGGGAACTTTATCCAGGGGCTCGATCACTCTTCCTTTCAAAGGATCAATTTCGGAAATATTTTCGACTTCGTCTCCGAAGAGCTCAATTCGAACGGCCCGGTTCTCCTCATGGGCTGGAAAGACCTCGATCACATCCCCTCGGACCCGAAAGGTTCCCCGATGGAAATCAATATCGTTTCGCTCATATTGGATCTCGACCAGTTTTGAAAGGATCTCTTCCCGGGTGATCGTCATCCCCCGTTCAAGATAGAGGAGCATCCCATGGTAAGCCTCCGGGGATCCTAAACCGTAGATACAGGAGACGCTCGCGACGATGATGACATCGTTTCTTTCGAGAAGGGAGCGAGTCGCAGAGTGCCGCATCTTGTCGATGTCTTCGTTGATCTGAGTGTCCTTCTCGATGTAGGTATCGGTGGAGGGGATATAAGCCTCGGGTTGATAATAGTCGTAATAACTGACGAAAAATTCGACAGCATTCTCCGGAAAGAGTTCTTTAAATTCGCCGTAAAGTTGGGCGGCCAGGGTCTTATTATGGGAGATGACGAGGGCGGGCTTCTGGACCTTCTCGATCACGTTGGCCATGGTGAAGGTCTTTCCGGAACCGGTCACCCCGAGGAGGACCTGATGCTGGGCATCTTCCAGAACAGCCTCACTCAACGCTTCGATGGCTTGCGGCTGATCGCCCTTAGGCCCAAATTCGGAGACAAGTTTGAATGAGTTCATGGAATTATTTTACAACAAAAAAGGGTGGATGCAAAAAGAGAGGTTCAAATTACAGCTAGACTCCTCAGGGTGGGGATTGATCTTCTAAATCTATCATCTTTATCCCTCCATTTCGTTTATTTCTTAATCCCCGTCGGGACTTCCCAAAGGGTGTAAACGCCAATCTTGTGTTATCTGCCGGTGCAGGCAGTCCTATTAAAATGGTGCCTTTTCCCAATATCTGCTCCTCAGTGCCCTTAGAACATGAAGTTCATACATCATTTTATCCTTTGGGAACTCTTCCTTAACTTCTTTTTCAATCTTCTTTAAGATTGAACTAGGCACCTTCATCTCTCTGGCAACCCTCTGATAATCAAAATACGCTATCTTTTCCATGCCCATCTCCTTATAATTCTTGTGGTGATACAATCTCAATTTCTCTATAGCCTTCTAAAATATTAACCAAGTTTACACTTTTCCTTGTTTTAACCTTGACCAAATGCTCAAAATTCCAAGAAACTACGTAAGAAATCTCATGGAAAGATGCCACAGCTACATGAAGAGCATCATCAAGATATTTCTCTGGAAATACGCCCTTTTCAATGTAAGCCTTCGCCAAATCCCTAATCTTTTCATTAGCTTTTAGTACCTTGAAACCTTTAACAAGGGTCTTGAATTTGCTTCTTAACGTTTCATCCTTGGTATCTTCCAATTCTTTTACCGTAATCTCTGATATATAGGCCTGATAATTCGGCAACACATTTTCCCAGAATTTGATCGTCGCACTTTGCCGCTCCTTAGCCCTTTCATCATAATATGCGCTGAGAACTGATGTGTCAAAATATAAGGTCTCTCTTTTCATATTGATTTATCCTTTTCCTTAATTTTAGCATGTTATCTGCCAGTGTGGGCATTTCTTCAAGAAATAGAACCGTTCCCTTTTCCTCCCTTTAACCTCAAACACTCTGTTATCTACAGGTGCGGGAAAAATATTTTCTCCAATCTCTAAATCAACTTGTCCCGTGTCATGGGCTACGGCCTTGGCTTTTTCACTGGTGCGGCCAAATTTACTTAAATAACTTAAGAACGTCCCTATGTCCCCTCCCCGTTGGCCTTCTTCTGCGAGTAATTTGCCCAAGGGCGGCTTTGCGTGCGAAGCACAATTGCTATGTTGTGCCAAGTACCTGCTCGCCTCGGCGAACCTATTAGTTTTCTACGGCCAAATTGATTTTACGTAATTAAGTTTTCTTTTTTTCCGAAATCGACGAATTTTTCTATTTCAGAAAGGTAAGCTTCTGCAAGTGTGAATACGTTAGATTCTCCGTTTAAATCCTGTGACTCGTACAAATCCTCTCCGTTTTTTGCTGCCTCAGCCAAATATGCATTACCTTCATCTTCAAATTTTTTTATTAGCTCCGATGTCACTTCAATTCTTTTCATTAGATTGTGGGTAATTTTAACCTTATCCGATTTGTTTTTAATTTCCTTGGAATTGATATCCTCAAGCGCTTCCACTTCTAGCGAAAAAGGTTCTCCAATTCCAACACCCGTTTCCGGATCAATTGATTTCATCGGACTGCTTCCAAGTATGGAAACATGGGCAGATACCGAAAAACTGTGAATCTCGCTGTCTCTAAGGTCTTTAAAGAATTTTATTACCTCTTTTTTGCTTATATAGTCATTATATTTTTTCTTCTTACTAATATCTTTGGATTCATTAACCTCTTTCCAAGCATATTGAAATATCGATCTAGCATAAATCAAGAAAGTGCCAAGGCGGAGTTCCAAAGGATTGCATCCTGTTTCCGGGTCAATTCCATTGTTTACGAATACTCGGTTCTCAAATTTTTTTAGTTCCGAGTAGGCGAACTTGAGCTGCTTCAATTTTCGTTCGATTTCAAATTTGCTTCTGTACATACTTTGAATTTTGTTCAATTTGTCCTGTGCCCAGGGCCGACCCCTTGGTTTCTTGTTTCACGGACATGTGAGGTAGCGCTTCCTTCTATCGCGCTCTCGATTTGCATCTTCTATGGCAACGATGCCTTCGAGCAACGCCACGTAACTCTTCGGTAGCAGATGTTCCTTTGCACCTTCCACAAGAAAACGCTTGTACCATGTATACGGACGCAGGCTCTCGTCCCGGTGATTCGGGGTGGACACATAGATCCAAACTTTGACGGACCGACCATTGCGGAGGAGAACCCGATCCCGCCGACGCTGGTACCCTTTTTCACCGTCGTCAAGCCTCACTAAATCCTGCGCATCCACCTCATACAAGACACCCCAGACATCCGCATTGCGTGACCTTGAGCGCACGACATCGGTTTTTCCGGAATCATCTTGGCTCCGCTTCCGAAACGAAAGCTTGTACCCTTTGAGTAGCGCGCCACGTGCCCGGAGTGGGGTCACTCCATAGGCTGCTAGGCGACCGGTGCACATGTTTGACCCGTAGGCAAAGATTAGTTCCGTCATCTGCCTATCCCAGAAGGCGTCCCCTTACCCACTGCGACACAGACGAAGCTCATAGGACTGTTATTCCGTCGTGCCGTTGTTAGCCGTCGTCTGCCCACGGCTAAATACAAATTCTCTGGCAGCATATTTAATAAACTTAATTACCTCCCCAAAATCCTTAACTGACATGAGGCAAACGCCTCAACCTTTCCTTTTTGATAACTTTCCTACGAACTCCTTGTATGTCAGCACTTCTTGGAAGACTTTATAGGCATTATGCTCTTTGGCAAACTCTTGGAACCCTATATTGTGCCTTGATTTGAACTGTCTCTCACCCCATATAGCCCAAACTAATTGATATTTGCGATCTTTAAGAAATTTATCCAGCAAATCCTTTCTGAAAAAGAAAAGTTTTTGAATCGTATGCCACTCTTCGCCAGATTTGAGTGTGATCGAGGCTCTCCGACCAGAGCTATCGTAGAAATCAAAAGTCTGAGGTCGAGATCGAAGTTGAAAATACTCTGAGATCTCTCTTGGGGGAACATAGGCATGTTGACCGGGATTAATCATACTATGACTTGATTCCCAAGAGAACGAGACAACGGGAATTAAAATTTTATAGTGTTTCTTCTTTTCAATTATCCTTTTTTCAAAACCTGTCCGGGTTATTTTTATTTTGTTATTAAGGAGTCCATAATAGAAAAGACATTGTCTTAAGCAGCATATCGAGTGGAAGCAGTATGAAAGAAGCTGCG
>Ga0315282_10003316_pt1 | contig 28940 bp, 38 predicted proteins | sample YL17G07_20_MG_FD_203693 | JGI IMG/M metagenome (GOLD analysis project Ga0315282, IMG submission 203693) | Sediment microbial communities from Yellowstone Lake, YNP, Wyoming, USA - YL17G07_20 | ecosystem: Environmental > Aquatic > Freshwater > Lake > Sediment | place: USA: Wyoming | collected... | reverse complement strand
TTGGATAAGGTCCTGATGCTGAATAATTAGCATTCCAATTAGTTTCTCCACTTGCAGGTAAAGTTGTTGAATTATAGAAACTAAATGGATTTGTTGCTAAATAATATGAAGTGTTTGTAGCATTCCAAGCACTCCATGTAGAATTATATTTAGTAAAGTTATCTGTCCAATAAGGATCAACTTCTGTATTAGCAGGTAGAGTTGTTGAATTATAGAAACTATAAGGATTTGTTGCTAAATAATAACTTGTATTAGTAGCATTCCATGGACTTGGGTTTGTTGAATTATAATATCCATATGGATTACTATATGGATAAACAGTTCCATTTACAACATTAGCCCAGGTTGGATAAGGTCCTGATGCTGAATAATTAGCATTCCAATTAGTTTCTCCACTTGCAGGTAAAGTTGTTGAATTATAGAAACTAAATGGATTTGTTGCTAAATAATATGAAGTGTTTGTAGCATTCCATGGACTTGGGTTTGTTGAATTATAATATCCAAATCCTAAAAGCTGTGAAATAGTCAAATAACTTCCACTCCAATTAGCTAATAATCCTGAAGAATTCCAATCTCTGATTAATCCACTTGAATTATATGCATTGTAAGTTGAATTGTAAGTGCTTGTCCAAGTTGAATTATACTTTGTGAAATTATCTGACCATTGAGGATCTGACTCACTTTTTAACACAGTTCCATTTACCACATTAGCCCATGTGATGTGAGTTAAGAATGTTGAATAATTTGCATTCCATAAAGATTCTGCACCCCCAGAAATAATTGCACTCCAATTTTGGATATAACCAGTTATATTCCAATCCTTAATTAGTCCACTTGAATTATAAGCGTTGTAAGTTGAGTTATATGTTGAACTCCATGTTGTATTATACTTTGTAAAGTTATCATTCCAGTTAGTTTCAGGACTTGGATTAGTTGAATTATAGAATCCGAATGGGTTTATAGATAAATAAGTTGTTCCATTAACTACATTAGACCAAGTTAGTCCTCCTCCTGTTGAATCTGCAGAACAGGTCACAACTCCTGTTGCATTATCTATCGCAGAAACTTTGTCTGTTCCTGCACAGGTTGTAGATGTTAAATTTATATTTGAACCGTTGACATAATAAGTATTGTTATTAATTATGCTTACTCCTGCTCCTCCTCCACCTTCGTCAAAATTCCAAGCAGAGATGGTTGATAATACTAATGTGATTACTAAAAGAGCGACGATGTTTTTATTAATCATAAATTTTATCTCCTCTTTTTAACCTTCTTTTTTCTTCCTGTTTCTCCAGAGATAATTTTTGAAATATTCTTGTTTGCCCTTAATGCATCGTATTCAAAATCTTCTCCGAAGCTGTATTTGTTTTTGGATTTAATCTCCATTGAATATATATATTAAACTTATACTTTAAATAATTTTACTTTTATTTTATGCTTTTCCCAAAAAGTAAAATACTATTATTCCTGTAATTATAATTAATCCCATAACAATTATTCCTACTGTAACCGAACTTAATTTTTTCTGTTCCAAAATCATTGACTTTTCAGTTATATCAAGCTGTGCTCCATATTTCAAATCATCCTCAACTGGCTGCAAATTATATTCACCAAGCCAGTCAACACCAACTTTCGCCTGAACAAGATTGTCCTTGTTTAACTGAAGATAAACAACCTTGTTTCCAATCATATATTTTGGGTCTGGAAGTTTTGACAGTTCTATCTTCTGCCAAGGAGCTTTTCCATATTTAATCTTAAAAACATTCTTTCCTCCTTTCTTTGTGAAGTATCCTGCCTTTCCAGAAAGAATGGAAGCAGTAGGAAGATTATTTCCAAATTCATCCTGCCTTCTTCTGAATACTTCTGCAAAATAAACATATTTTAATTTCATATGAATAAAATATGCTGCAAATCCCACGACGATTGCAATTATTCCACCCCATAATAAAATAGAAGTATAAGAAGAAAAAGAAAAGTTAGTTGGTATGATACCGCTTAATGAATCTAATCCAATTGCCATCTTATTTCTTTCCAAACATCCTACTGATGATTGATTTATTTTGCGATGGCATATTCATCATTCCCTCTCCTTGAAAGTTCCTGTTCATTGTATTTATGCTTTCTGATATATTGCTTGTTGCAGCTTTTCTATCTCCTGCTCCAAGTGCTTTATATAAGGCAGATAAGCCCAATACCATCAGCTTGTCTGTTATAACATTAATTTGTGTCTTTCTTTGTATTTCATAATCTTTCCAATGAAGATGAAAATGAATAGAAGCTTTCTTAACCATCATCATAACCAATGCGTGAATAATTCTTGTATCATCCCTGTAATTGCTCATTGTAACAATAGGGGAAAGAATTGCAGTTGCAAATTGGAAGAACATATCTCTTCCAGCCTGATTCATAAATGGAGTTGTTCCCTCGATAATAACAAATTTTCTTTTATTTATATCCCAAATTTTTCCTTCAAGCCAAGCCATCTGCTCTACAAGAGGCTCCTGCGGGGATAATTCTTTTATAATGCTTATGCTTCTTCCTTCAGGCAGTTGATTCTGTCTTGGAGGAGTTGAGAATTCATCTGGAATACCTTGATATAAATTAGATTCGTACATCGCCATTCTTTTACACTCTTTTATTATATTGATTTATTCATTTATAAAACTTTATAATCCCCTAAGCAATAAATCCTGAAAACTTTTATTTGATTTTCCTTTGCTCTTTGAATATATCTGCGGCATAAATAATTTATCTATATTTGAATTGCTGTTAATATATTTCTGTGATTTCCTTCGCTGTTCAGCCAAAAACCTTTCAGCCTGTATCTTGTTTACTTCTCCTGAAGTATCAAGCCTGAAAGGAGCATTTTCAATATACTGCTGCTTCAAGGGATACTTAACTCCCTGCTTAATTTTATAAGGTCTGAATTTTCCCTGTGTTTCCATCCAATTCATAGAAGGAATGTTTATATCTGGTTTTTGCGCTTTCTTATTAGTCTTCTTAATCATAAAATCAGCAGATAAAGTATTATCAGCAACCCAGCTTCCTAAATTTAAAGCTATATCTTCTGTCAATGGATTCTTATTTGCCTTGATATATTTGTTTTTTGATTTGACATATGTATCATAACCAGCTCCAGAAATAGGCATTTGTTTTCTTAGATGCTGGTTGAAAGAAGGAAAATCAAAACCAAATGGAACTGCTTCCATCGGTTTAATCTTTTGCACTGTTTCTAATCTTACTCTAGGGGAAACCATCTGAACCTGTTTCTGAATCTGTTTTTGCTTTTGTTGCTGTATTTGTTTCTGCTCTGATTTTAATCCCATTCCAAATATTGAATTAAGCCTTTCATCTTCTTTTGTATTTGTTATTGTTATAGTCCTATTTATTGGAGAAAGAGCAGTTTCCTCTTTTGTGTTATCTTTTAATTTTACCATAGAACCAAATATTGCTTTGTTAATATCTTTTTCTAATGTTGATGTATATAATTTTACTTTTCCAACATTTTTTGGATTTAAAATTGTTCTTCTGATATTTTCTGAATTTAAAGTCATTTCTTTTATTGTTCTCTCTGCAGATTTGCTTATTCCTTTTTGAATTACTTTTCTTGATGTTCCAAATATATCAGGAGAAAGCTTTTCCATTTGCTCTCTTGATTCTTTTTCCAGTAATTGTAATGTACCTTGACCTCCACGAACTTCTTTGTCCTTAGCAGATTTCTTCTTTCCAAAAGGTTTAATTTCAGGTGGTGCTTGAATGTAAAATATTTTATTTAATTCAGCATCCGAATTCTTCAATTTTTTAAAATCTTCTTTTGATAAAAAGACTTTTTCTTTTAATTGTTTTTCTCCTATCTTTAATAGATTATCAATAGGTTTTTCATTTCCCAAGATAGTATCTGCAAAAGTCTTTTCTAGAGGAGTTTTTTTTGAAGTAAAGCCTTTAATTCCAAATGTTTCTATTTCTGCTGGCTTTCTTGTTTTAACTATTATTCCTTTTCTTCCTTTTAAAGCACTCAAACTAAAACTTTCAATAGGTGCTGTTTCAAGTGGATTTTTTACTTCAAAAACTCTTCCAGTTCCAGTATTAATATCCTTAAATATATCCCCTCCTTTTACTGTAAATGGATTGAATAATTTTAATTTTATCTTCTCTTTTGTTGATTGCCATTTGTTTTTTGGAACATTGAATATTCTTGTAGAACTTATTTCTGGGTAATATGTTGAAGTTCCAACATTAGTTCCAATTAAAACATTTCCAATTTTATCCAGATTTACTCCTTTTCCTTTCGCTCCAACTTTAAATTTTTGCATATCTGTAAATACTTTTTCTTTTATCCCTAATTTATAATTTTCGGGATAGATTGTAAATTTACCAACAGTCTTTGCTATTCCTTCTCCATAAGGAAAGAAAAAAATTCCATTATCTTTTTGAATTAAATCTCCTTTAATTATTATTTCCCTTTTGAAATTAGAAGTTTCTTGAACAGCTTTTATTGAAACTCTGCTTGAACCCTCCATTTTTCCTTTTCCTTCTTGGATTACAGCAACATCTTTTAATTCTACTTTATCCAAATTTGATAATTCCTTACTTAATACTTTTGATTCATCTTTGCTTAACTTTGGAGTTATATTGCTTCTAAAGTTTTCAACTGCTTTAGTTGTAATTCTTGGAACAACTAATCCTCCAAATGCTCCTAAAGTTGCACCTACAGTTACAGGTATGCTTTGTGTTTCTCCATATATTGAACTTCCATATAATCCAGCGAATGCTGATGGAATTAATACATTTTTCCCAACTTTTCCTACTTTCCCAAACTTTCCTAAATTTCCAAAAACTTTTTCTTCAAATCCTCCAGTAATACTTGTTCCTCCTTTAATTCCAGAACCAAGAAGCAATGTACCAAAACCAATATTTCCTGCAGCACTTATTTGCTCCCAACCTGTATTTGCTTCTTTTAATCCACCAATTCCTTCTCTTAAGGATTTAGCTCCAACAACAATTCTTACAGGAGCAAACTCATAAGATAACCATTCTGCTCCTCCAAGAATAGTAGATATTTCAGCCTTTTGAATGGGTGTTAAAGTTGTTGATTCACTAATCCGTTGATACGCAGTTTTTCTTAAATTTTGTTCTAATATTACCTTTTGATATTCTGGTCTATTAGAATAATCATTAAACTTTGCAGAGTATTCTTCATAACTTAACTTTTCATCTTCATATTGCTTGTTTAAATTTACCAGAATCTTATTTATTTCAGTTGCCTTTTTTAAATCTCTTTTATAATCAAAATCTGATTTATATGCTTGAAATTGAGTAGCAGGATTTAAAAAACCAAAATTTTGCATGCTTTCTATTTCTTGTGGAGTTCTTTCTGTTGTAGGAAAAGGAAGCATCCTATATGGAAGTTCACCCAACATTGCAGTTCCATATAAATCTCCTTTATATTGTGCATTTTGTATCTTTGTTAATTCTTTGGCAGTTGGAGGTCTTATGTATGATGTTGCGCTTTCTCCTGTAGGACTCGCAGACATAAAAGCACCCAACTGCGAGGAATAAGATTCAGCTCCAGGAAATAATTTTGCAGTAGTCCCACTGAAATCTATCGTTGTCTTCCCAATATTGGAAGTATCAAATAAGTCTGGATTTAATATCTGCTTTATTTTAGTTGTAGTTGTTGATGGACTTGTTGAACGGATATTATTTCCAAATCCAAAGTCTATTCCTGTATAAGTTTGGGTTGAAGCTGATGTGAATCCTTGTGTTGAAATAGTCTCTTTAAAACCACCACTAAAGAGACCAAGAGTATCGCTAAAAATATTTCCAGAAGGTTGTTTACCAATATTGCTGCTAGTCTTCCCAGATTGTAAAAAATCAGGTATAATATATTTATCGATGGCACTTGCAGTTACTCCTACAACTTTACTTAATTCACTCCTTTTTAGTTGTTGTGGTTGAGCTCCTGAACCAGAAAAATCAACAGTGGTTTTACCAAGATTAGAAGTATCAATCATATGGGAAAAATCTGAAGAAACTCCAGAGGAAACAGCTCCTGAAGATGAACTTGGGGTTATTGCTGAAGTTATCTTCGCATTCTGGACTATTCTTCTTGCTTCATCTATTGAAACACTCTGCTGTCTTTTTGCTGCTTCCTTTGCTATTATTGCAGCATCATTTGCAGAAAACCCAGACTGCTGATAAGACTGCTGCAGTGATTTCTCTATCGGTGATAATGAACTAGAGCTAGGAGGAGCTCCTGTTACAGTAGTAACTACTGGTGCTGCATATCCTCCTGAAATTGCCTTCTGGCTTGAAGCAGTTGCTTCTAACTGCTTGCTTACAGCGTTGGCAAATGCTTCTGCCTGTGATGTTGTAGCTCCTGATGCTCTTGCTCTTTCAAGAGCCTGTCTTGTTTGTTCAACTTGATTTAAATCTGCTTCAACACCAGCATTTCTATAATTTGATTGTGCAAACTGTCCTAGAAGCTGTTTCTTCTCTGTTTCTAATTGTGAAAGTTTAGCATCAATTTCAGAAAGCCTTTTCTTTTCCTCCTGCTGTGCTTCAAAAAATCCTTCTGGAATATTTATATACTGCTGAAGGCTGGAAGGTATTTGGGATTGCGAGGTTATCTGCCCAGAATTAATATCATTAATTACTTTGTCAATCTGATCCTGTGAAATATTATTAGAAGTTGAAACCGACGCTGTCTGTTTGTATGGTCGATAAACAGAAAGATTTAAAGTTCTGCTTCTAGCCTGCTGACCAAGAAGAATGTCAGTCTGCGATGGCATTCTTAATACCACACATTCTTATCTATTCTTTTTGAAGGTGTTTTTTTTAAATTTTTAGAAGTTGACTGCAATGCTCTAAAAGAATTTTTTTCCTGAAATATTGGAACATTATTATTTACTCTTCGAATAGGAGATTCAGCTTCGTCAATTTTCATTTTAGCAATATGAAATCCCATTGTCAGTGGCTGTTCTCCATTACCTGAAATTCCTTTTAATTTTTTTCCACCTTCCTGCAAGATTGATATTTTCCTTTCACGATTCATCAAACTTATAAAACTTTATACTATTTAAAATTTTTGGTTTTTGTGTATTGTAACGTAAACGGGACTTTTTTAAAGTAGGGTTTCTTCTATCTTTGATGGATAAAGAAGTTATATTATAAAGAAAAGATGGGAACAGAACATAAAATTATTTGCGGAGATTGTATTGAAGAATTAAAAAAAATTTCAGATGGAAGTGTAGATTTAATAGTTACTGATCCGCCTTTTAATATTGGAAAGAAGTATAACTCTTTTGTTGATAGAAAGAGCAAAGAAGAATATTTGGGGTGGTGTAAGAAGTGGCTTATTGAGTGTATAAGAGTTTTGAAAAATGGCGGTGCTTTATATCTTTTTAACTATCCCGAAAACAATGCTTACTTAATGCCTTTTCTTGATGAAAGATTAACTTTTAAGCGTTGGATGGCGTGGCATTATCCCACAAATACGGGAATGTCTCCGACAAATTTTACAAGAACACAACACTCTATCTTATTTTATATAAAAGGAGATAAGCCAAGAGTTTTCAATAAAGACGATATTGCAGAGCCATACAAAAACCTAACAGACAAGAGAATACAAGAAAGAATAAAGAATGGTAGCAAGGGAAAAACCCCCTACGATGTTTTCCAATTTAATTTAGTAAAGAATGTCAGTAAGGATAAAACAGAACATCCCTGTCAAATCCCCGTACCTTTATTAGAAATATTTGTCAAGGCGAGTTCGAACAAAGGTGACTTAGTTCTTGATCCTTTTGGGGGTAGTTTTTCAACTGCTATTGCCTGTAAGAAGTTGGATAGAAATTCAATAAGTATGGAAATAGACCCGCATTATTGCGAAATTGGGAAAAATCGATTGCAGAAAACCGCACCGCTTAAAGATTTTACTTAATTTTTTTAATATGATTAAGTCCCTTTAATGTTACAATACATGGTTTTTGGGACTTTGTGTAAAGTTTTATAAATATATAAATTAATTATTAATAAAAGAATGGCATACAATATTTCTTCAAATCCAGGTGAAACAAAGTGGAACATAGATAATGCAAGAATGCAGGTTATGGAATATTATCTTGAGCAATTAGAAACTGCTTTTTTGGATTGGAACATCCCATTAATAAATCAATACACTCGTGCAGTAGCCCGTTCAATTTTAGGAACTGGAAAAGCTGAAGGTGAAACGAAAATAAAACAAGGACTGAAGGAACTTGAAGCAATGAAAAGAAAAATAGACTCAAATGAAGACGATGATAAAGCAGAAGAACTAATTGTTAAATTTTACAATAAAGCAGAGGAAATATTGGAGGAAATACATAGACAAAATACAATTGCTGGAGTTTATTTTAGAAGAGGCAAAGATCCTACAAGGGCTGCATATGATTTTTAATAAAAATCAAAAATGAACTGCAATCCCCTTATAAAACACTCATTATTATAATTTTCCCCAACCAAAAAAATAAAAAAAATGGTTAGATGCTGTATAAAACAATTTCCAAAAGGAAGTTATGAATTTCAAAAAGATGATGGGTTCGCTATAGATAAAACCCTTGCTCTTAATATAGATGTGTATGCAAAGAAGATCGTTAAAGATATGCAATTTTTAGGAATCTGCTGCAGCAGCAGTGGAGTTAGAACTGGTAAATCAAGTTTAGTTTCACAAATAGGAGCTTATTATACTGAACAAGTTAATAAGATGCATAAGTTAAACTTAACTTTTGATGTTAATAATGTTGTTTTTAAAAGTGAAGACTTGATAAAAAAAGCATTTGAAATTCCAAGATATTCTTGCTTGATTTTGGATGAGGGTGATGCTTTAGTAGAACATTATGCTTCACGAATTGCAAGGGATCTAAGAAAGTTTTTTAGAAAGTCTGGTCAGTTAAATCTATTTATAATATTAATTCTTCCAGACTTTTTTGAATTGCCGCAAACCTACGCAACAAGCAATTCTAATTTTTTAGTAAATGTAAAATTTGAAGGAGAATTTGACAGAGGATTTTTTGAATTTTTTTCTTTCAGCCAAAAGAAAAATTTATATTTATTTGGGAAAAAAAACAGGGACTGGAAAGCAGCTCCATCATCCTTTGATGGGAAATTCCCAAAACTATATGCTTTTGATGAAAAGGAATACAGAGAAAGGAAACTAGCGGATCTAGAAGAAAGCGAAGATAAAGAAAAAAATCCTTCTCCAAAATATACAATAAAAAGTGCAGTAAAATATTTTATGGGGAAAAAAATAACTTTGACAAATTACGAATGGGCAGAAGCATTTGGAGTAAGCCTTAGAACTATTCAAAAAGCAATGAGTGAAATAAGAGAGGATGAAGAAGAAAGGATAAAAAACTTAGAAGTAGATACTAGAAGTAAAAAAAATAAAAAGATAAGAAGAAAGTTTTAGGTGCTATAAATTTCACTACTGGCTATTAATGAAAAATAAGAAGAAAAATAAATAATTTTCACTACTATATCTTGATGAACTTTTAAAGATTATTTCTATTATTTTCACTACTATATCTTGATGAACTTTTAAAGATTATTTCTATTATTTTCACTACTATCAATCCGTGAATAATAATTACTTTCTTTTTATTTCCTGCTCCAGAGCATATTTGAACAGCTGATTTGTCGTCTGTAATTGGACTGCAATCTGATGTACCTGTTCAATAACTTTAGTCAATATCCTTAACAGGCTCAATCTGAATTCCGAAGAATCCTCCATCAACTTCTTCAGCTTCATTTCCTGAATTTCCGTCATTACCAAATCGCTCTTCTGATTCAACTCTTCCACTTTCTTCTGTTGGCTGTCTGACAATTCCATTTCCTCCATCTTTCTTTCCCCACTCACTAGGGGTAAAGATTTGTGTTTCTTCATATTTGATTTCCTCCCTTTTATTTTTTAATTTTATGAAAAAATAAACTGCTACTGAAACAGCAATGACAGTTACAAGACCATACCAAAATCCATAATCTATCATTCTATAATATAATTCTCCTGTAATTTAGTTTCCATTAATTTTTTCAGCATAGGATTTCCTCCTAACAATTTGTTGATAATTTCTCTCTGTCTTTCAAGAAAGGACATCTCAATAAGTTTCCCATTTCCTTTTATCAAATCTCTAAGCAAATCTAATTTATAAAAGCCAACTTTCATAATCTTATCTTTATCACAATCGACAATAATTGCATACTGCTCTTTTTCTGTATTAATATCTTTTAAAGAAATCCTGCACTTTTCAATTTTATTATGTTTAAACTTTTTCTCTATCATTCTTTTTATGGCTGCAGATAAAAGCAGGTTGCTCCTGTCTTATTCATGCAAAGTTTGCACGGATCATAGCTTAAAAGCTTCACTGCTTCTATATTTATAAACATATAGTAAATAAGGAAAAGGATTCCCAAGAAAGTCAAGACTCTCATTACTCTAAAAAAGAAAAGCACTTTTTTATCATTCCAAATTGAATATTGTTCATCCTTTTTTTCTGTCATCTTTTATGTAAACTACGCCATATTTAATTAAGATCCAATTAAGACATTGTATTTATAATGTCGTTATTTATATCATTTTTTGTTCTTTTTTCAATAATGTATATGACTATAATAAAAGTTATAATTATTAAAAAGATTACAATTATTAGAACAATTACGTCATTATTATCTTTATTTAAAACTTCTTTAGAAGTTTCATTTACAAAACTTGTAGGACTAACATTATTTATAGTAATAATCTTTTCCAGACATTCTCCACCATTGCATCCAAACTCACAGGTCTTAATATATCTCCAACCAAATCCTTCGCAGTAATAAATCGAATCTCCAAAACATTCTACTGCATCTCTTTCGCAGACATCTGAATTATTTATTATAAGATTTTCACTACTTTGTTTTGGTGAATAATAACTCCTATGACCTCCACCTCCTGAACTTCCTGATGGAATTATTACTACTGAAGTTTGATGACTTATTGGGGTATTGTCAGCAAAAGTTAAATTAATAATTGCAGTCAATGTTCCATTCACTAAGAATTCATTTGGAGAAATTGTAACATAAGAATTATTAGATTCTAAAATTATATCATAACCATCGTCGGTAACATCTGTAGTAATTGTTATGCTTTGCTGATAAACCTGATTAGGAAAAACATTTCCTAAATCAATCTGTGAAGGACTTATCGAAATTTCTGCTGATGCAATTCCAATTAAGAAAACTGCCAAGATAAAGAAAATTAATTGTTTCATTTCAGTTTTTCTCCTACTATAATTAATAAAACAATCTGACCTGTTAAATAAAATATTGAAAATAAAGGATTTAAAGTAAAATAGGCAATTATTTGAGTAACTAATCCATAAACTAATCCAAAATCTAATCCAAAAAATAATCCAACAACTAATCCAGTAACTAATCCAAAATCTAATCCAAAAAATAATCCAATAACTAATCCAATAACTAATCCAGTAACTAATCCAAAATCTAATCCAAAAACTAATCCAGTAACTAATCCAGTAACTAATCCAATAACAAATCCAGTAACTAATCTAATAACTAATCCAGTAACTAATCTAATAACTAATCCAAAATCTAATCCAAAAATTAATCCAATAACTAATCCAAAAATTAATCCAATAACTAATCCATAAACTAATCCAAAAACTAATCCAGTAACTAATCCAAAAATTAATCCATAAACTAATCCATAAACTAATCCAGTAGCTAAATCTTCTTTGATTTCTCTTATTTTCTCTTCTTTAGTTTTCATTTGTTAATTTGTTTTTTCGTCCTCCTTGGACTCATCAGCGAGAGAAAAACTCTCGGAAAACAAAAATAAATTAATAATAAATTAATTCATTTAATCCTGTAATGTTCCACCTATTGTCAATGTTCCATCAAATGTTTCTCCACTTGTTTCTCCATTGTATGTTGCAGTTAAAACTACAATATGCTCTCCTGGAGTTATAAGTGTTGCACTTCCATCCAAAGCATAAACATTCAAACCATCACTTGCTGTTACACTCCAATCTTCATCTTCTGTCAAAGTCAAATAAACATTTTCATTTACAGAAGCTAAATTATTGATATAAACAGTAGCTAAGGTTATTGACTCTCCTGGAAATGCAGATGTTCCTTGTGTTCCAAAATCTAAATTCTGATTAAGAGTATACCAAAGACCATCGCCTGAACTAACTTGGATTGGCTCGTTAACATTTGCAGTAACATTCAAAGTTGCCACATACATAGAAGCTGCAACAACTAAAACCATAGATAATATGACAACTGCTGGAATTAATAATTTCTTATTCATTTTCTAAACCTCCTTTCACTTGTATTTGAATTCCTCTTATTGAGAATATCATCATTAAAACAACTCCTCGAATGATTTAAGTGCATCGATGGGATTGGCTTTTGTATAAACTGAAGTCGTAGCAAGATTAGAATGACCTAATAGAACCTGAACTTGATTTATTGGCATTCCAGATTCCAAGCACCTTGTTGCGAAGCCATGGCGAAGACTATGAATCGAATAATCATCAGAAAGTTTTGCCTTCTTTGCATACTTTTCAAATTTTCTCTGAAGAGTTCTTATTGAAACTTTTAATGGAAGCTTTTTAGTAAATTCTGGCTTCCATCCTTTAGGTAAAGGAACTATCCTCTCTACACCATACTTAGATTGTGGAATAAATATCGAATTTGTTTTAAAATGCTCTGGAGAGCACCTTGCTATCTCAGAAACACGCATCCCAGTAGAATATGCCAATAAGAAAGCTATTCTTGCTTTATAATCTTCTTTTGGAGTTGCCTGGATCAATAATTTAAACTCTTCAGGTCTTACACACTTCGGTATTTTTCTGCTCTTCTGTTTTGTTTTTTTTTCCATTCTTTTACGACATTTATTTATCTTCCTTTCTATATAAACTTTTCGTTTTTTGTCGTCTTTCCTACATTATATGACATTTTCTTGATTATAAGGGTCTGGAGAAATTTTAGGAAAAAACTCCAGCCCTGCAGCAAAACTTCACTTGATTGAATTAAGTGAACATGAAGCCAGGCAAACATCCTGGCAAAATTAACTAATAAGCCTTGAAGCAAAGATAATTTCCATCAAGTTCTGTATCTACTTCTTTACCTACTAAACTTGAAATTGTCTTTACTCCAACTTTCTCAAGGAAGACAGCCAAAGATGAACCTTTTTGGATTTTTCCTTCGCTGTCCTTATTGAACCATAAACCCTTAGTTACAACATTTCTATCCTGAAGATATGCTACTGAAGACATAGTGAATGTTTCTTCTCTGTCTGGATGCTTAACTTCACAAGCAACTTTCTTGCTCTTCACCTTCTCTACAAGGATGATTTTCACGCTTACAATCTTCACTCTTTTTGGTTTAAGGATTTGTTTTTCTGATTCAGTTGTTCCTATTTCAGTTGTGAGTTCTTCTTGTGTTTCCATTTATATTTAACCTCCTGTGATTTATTTGAACATTCATCTCTTAATACGAATCTTTGTATTAATCCAATAACTAATCCAGTAACTAATCCAATAACTAATCCAAAAAATAATCCAACAACTAATCCAAAAAATAATCCAACAACTAATCCATAAACTAATTCATCGACTAAATCTTCTTTGATTTCTCTTATTTTCTCTTCTTTAGTTTTCATTTCAAATCCTCCTTCAACTTATAAACAACATACCATCCAATTAATTGAACTATAATTAATAAAACAATCTGATCTGTTAAATCAAATATTGAAAATAAAGGATTTAAAGTAAAATAGGCAATTATTTGAGTAACTAATCCAATAACTAATCCAATAACTAATCCAATAACTAATCCAGTAACTAATCCAGTAACTAATCCAAAAATTAATCCAGTAACTAATCCATAAACTAATCCATAAACTAATCCAAAAATTAATCCATAAACTAATCCAAAAATTAATCCATAAACTAATCCATAAACTAATCCATAAACTAATCCATAAACTAATCCATAAACTAATCCAAAAATTAATCCAACAACTAATCCAAAAAATAATCCAAAAATTAATCCAACAACTAATTCATCGACTAAATCTTCTTTGATTTCTCTTATTTTCTCTTTTTTAGTTTTCATTTCAAACTATAAACCTCATCTGCTAATTGAGTTCCTTCATTTATTTCGTTGCTCTTAATTAATCCAACATTTTCTAAAACTGCAAGTGCCTGATGAATTGACTGGGATGAAGCACCAGTTGTATACTGGAAAAATGCCTCTAATTTTGTAAGAGAAACTTCTTTTTGTTCTTTTATATAATTTAAAACCTCATCAAAAAACTCCCGTCGTCCTCTTACTCTTTTAAAGGATAAATCAAGGCTTCCAATACTATCATACTTTCCAATACTATCAGACTTTCCAATACTATCAGAATTTCCAATACTATCAGACTTTCCAATTCTATCAGAATTTCCAATACTATCAGACTTTCCAATTCTATCAGACTTTCCAATTCTATCAGACTTTCCAATTCTATCAGAATTTCCAATTCTATCAGACTTTCCAATTCTATCAGACTTTCCAATTCTATCAGAATTTCCAATTCTATCAGAATTTCCAATACTATTAGACTTTCCAATTCTTCTTAAATCGTTTTTTCTCTCTTCTTTAGTTTTCATTTCAACTCCTCCTTAAATTCAATCTCCTTGCCGTTCCATTCCTTGCATCCACATTCTTTCTTATGAAGTGCCTTAATTTCAGGAAGATATTTCTCACGTGCTTCAGCCCCTTTCTTACGTGCTTCAATCCATTTCTCACATGCTTCAGCCCATTTCTTACGTGCTTCAGCCCCTTTCTTACGTGCTTCAATCCATTTCTTACGTGCTTCAACCCATTTCTCACGTGCTTCAATCCATTTCTTACGTGCTTCAATCCATTTCTTACGTGCTTCAACCCATTTCTCACGTGCTTCAATCCATTTCTTACGTGCTTCAACCCATTTCTCACGTGCTTCAATCCATTTCTTACGTGCTTCAACAGCTTCAGCCCAGTTCTTACATGCTTCAACAGCTTCAGCCCAGTTCTTACATGCTTCAACAAATTCTTCAGGAAGTTTTCCCTTAACCTTTTTAAAAAGCCTTAATCTTGTTTTAATTTCATGCTTTGGCTTATTCACTTTAATATAATCAACTCTCTTCTGATAATCATAACACCATTCGCAGAGTTTATCATGATGAGCATGCCAGAACATTCCTGTTATTTTTTTAGTTTTCATTTTCTATTTTTATCGGTTTTTGTTCAATTTTAATAAACTTCTATATTTAATTCATTCAAAATTTTATTTGATTCTTCTACCCTCTGCTTTTCCCGTTCTTCTTCTTCAATCTTTTCTATTTCCTGATTCATCTTTGTCCAATTCATTTTTTGTTTGCCTCTTTTTTCTTTGCCTTCTGCTGAAGGAATCCCAAATCTTCAATGTCAACTTTATCTCCTTCTGCAAGACCATAATCAGAAGCATCTATGGGGTCAAGTTTTATAATCCAAGTATCCCCATACTTCTTTATTACCCTCATCCTTGTCATAATTTTGATAGGAATAAGGTATTTATAAATATTTCGGTTATATTAATAATCCCTTATAGAATACAAATTACTTAAAAGTAGTAAAGAATGTTTAAATAAGATTTTTATTTTAAGGGGAGATGGAATCTGAACTGGATAAGATGATTAACTTTTATATGAATAATAAAATAGGAGTTCATATAGAGACGGTTTCTGACAAATTTTATAATGGGTTAATCTTAGAAAATAGCAATAAACATATAGTTCTTTTAGATAGAAAGATTGGAGAAATTTTTATATTACTTTCTGAAATTAAATTGATTGAAAAGTTTTTAGGAGGTAAACAATGAAAGAAGAATTAAACTGGGAGCAGGAAAAAGCAATTAAATTAGAAGTAGAAAAAAAACTCCCAGAACTTGCTGAAGAATTAAAGAAACAAGGAAGACAGAAACAAGGAGAAAGAATCATTAAAGAAATAATTGAAGAAGAATTAAAAGAAAAAGAATCAAAAGAACAAAAAGAATTGCAGGAATTAGTTGAGATACAGAAAAAGTTCACTAAGTTTTCAAAAAAAGAAGAAAATAGATTATATATGCTTAAAATGGAAGTTATCTCTTTGCTTGCCCAAAAGAAAAGAAGAGAAGCAACAGAAGAAATTGTAAAATATATTGAAGGTAGAGAATATATTTATACAACAAAAGAGGATTTGAAATCAGAAATGTGGATTTATCAAGATGGTGTTTACAAGCCAAATGGAAAAAGCAATATAATAGAGCAATGCAGAAGAATATTAAATGAACACTTTACTCTTCAATTAGCCAATGAAATAATTTCTAAAATTGAAGCTGATACTTTTATTGAAACTGAAGAGCTATTCAAAAATAATTATATAGAAGAGATTCCAGTAATAAATGGCATATTAAATATTTTTACTAAGAAATTAAATCCTTTCAACCCCAAAAAAATTTTCTTTAACAAAATTCCAGTAAAATATAATCCAAAATCAAAATGCCCTCTTATAGAAAAACATTTCAGAGATGTTTTAAAAAGTGAAAATGATGTTAATGTAATGTTTGAAATATTCGGTTTTTTTTTATACAAAGATTATTTCATTGAGAAAGCAATTATGTTTGTGGGAGATGGAAGAAATGGAAAAGGAAAAACCATTGACTTGATGAAAAGATTTTTAGGGGTGGACAATTGCTGTTCTGTAACTTTAAATGCAATGGCTGATGGGGGTTTTAGAATTTGGGATTTATTTGGGAAGATGGCTAATTTAGCTGGTGATTTATCCTCCAATGCTTTAAAAGACACCGCCATGCTAAAACAAACAACTGGAAGAGACTTGATAGGAGCTGATAGGAAAAATAAGACCACCATAAATTTTGTTAATTACGCAAAGCATATTTTTGCTTGCAATGACCTTCCAAGAGTTTATGATTTTTCCAGAGGTTTTTGGGAGAGATGGATTTTATTTGAATTTCCATATACTTTTGTTAAAAAAGAAATTTATGATTCGTTAAGTGAAGAAGATAAGAAAACTCATAAATTAATTGATGTTTTTATAATTGATAAATTAACTAAGGAAGAAGAACTTTCAGGATTATTAAACGAATCTATTAATGGATTGCATAGATTATTGAAGCAAAAAGATTTTAGTTATTCTATAGGAGTTGAAGAAGTTAAGAAATTTTGGGTTAGGAAATCAGATTCATTCACTGCTTTTGCTATGGATAATTTAGAAGAGAATTATGAGGGTTCAATTACTAAAAGAAAATTAAGGAAAGCCTTTTCAAGATATTGCAGAAAACATAAAATAAGAGGAGCTTCAGATAAAAATATTAAAGTCGTTTTAGAAGAAATGTTTGGTGTAACAGAAAAACAAGAATTTCAGGGTGAAAGATTATGGGAAGGAATACAATTTAGGAAAGATTCCCTTTATAACTTCACGGAGGGAGGGTTAACATAACAGGGATAACACCTTTTCTATAGTCGCTATAGAAAAAAAAAACACATATATAACTGGAAAAACCCTGTTATCCCTGTTATGAATTTACTAAAAAATAAACCCCACAGTTCGCGCGAATTATATTCGTGAGTTATAGTTCGCGCGAATTTAAATTGGAGAAAGTAAAATAATGAGTCAACAAAGCGTATTAAATATTTTAAAGAAAGCAAAGAAGCCTCTTAGCTCCAAGCAAATCTGCCAAAAGATTAAGATAACTCGAAGTGTAGCCTGTTCTAATCTCCTAAAATTATATAATCAAGGATGTGTTAAAAGAATAAGAGATACAAGTAAAAATGGGAGGGTGATTGGGCTTTATTACCTTTATTTCATATGATAATTAATATTCATACTGCTGGAAGGAAAAGGAATTTTTCACCATCTTTTGAGAAGTTCTCTTTCTCCTCTTCTAAAGAAGGGTGTTATGACTTTTTGACGCAGAGGTTTCCTTCCAGCTTTCATGCTTCTGGCTGGAAGCCGTTTTTAACCGAACTGCTTTTTCCATGTAAAACTCCTTTTACTCCAGCCAGAAGATATTATAGTTGCCAATTCATTGCAGGGATTCGGAGGTATCCCGAGTTCGAGTAGTTCTTTAACCACTTTACAGAGCGAACAAAGAGTTGAGGCTAGGCAACAAGCTTATTTGATAAGCTTTCTGAATTAGAGAAAATATCACCTCTTTTGCCTTAACTCGACCTCTGAACAGAGAATCACCTATAAAAATGAAGATCGTTGAAATTCATAGAGGAAGACAGGCTGAATTATTGATTGTAGAAGAAGGGTGAATGTAGGAAAGCAGAAGTTAAAAAATTAAATAAGGAATTATTCTATTTGTTTTTAAGAAGGTCAATTATTACCTTTTCTTTGATTTTCTCTTTTTCTTTTTTGGCATTTAATCCTTTTCATTCTTTTAAAATTTAATTGAGTATTTACTTGTTGCTAAGTACTCTCCAGGATTTAATTCCTGAAGGAGCATCTGCAACTGCAAAGTTTCTATTTCTTCCATTGACTTTTTTTGTAACAATTTTGTATTTATCAGTTGTAAAGCTCTTCTTTGCTTTCAAATCGTAAAATTTAAGTTGTGGCATTTTTACACCTCCTTATATTAAGCCTCTTAAAGCATTAATTCCACCTTGAGCAGAAACTCTGACTTTCTTTCCTGGTTTGAAACCAATCTCTCCTTTGAACATTGGTTTGTTAGCAAAAGCATTAATTATTTTATGTTTGTTAAATTTTTCTTCTTTTAATGCCTGATTATATTTTGCTTCTTCGGATCTAATTCTTTTTATAGATTCCCTTTGGTTTATAGTATCAATTTGATTTTGTGTTAGGAATCTATATCCTTCTTTTCCTTCCATATCTTTTTTTACCTTTCTCTTTTTCACTTTAATTTCTATTGTTTTTATAGTTTAAATAATTTTACTTTTCTTCTTAAACACGCCAGCCACGCTTTTTGGCTGTTGCATATGCTACCTGTTCACCTTTTTTCTTTCCATATTCCTTTTGTGTAGCCTTAAGCAATTCTTTAAACTTTTTTGTTTTTGGCATTTCACGCACCTCCTGTTCCTTTACTTGTAAATCCAATTACTAATCCAACTATAAAAAGGATTATAGTTCCCCAGACAAATTGCGCTCCTAATAAACCAAACATCCAAAGAAATAATGAAAGTATAAAAGTTATGAATGTAAAGGCTATTATGCTTTCCCTGCTGTTAAATTGGCTTGTCAAAAGAAAAACTCCAAATCCGCAAATAATTAAAATAATTAATCCAAGATAACCCCCAGTATATGTATTTGCAACTGCAAGTATTTCTGTTACTCTTGTCATGTTTGTTGGAAGATCAAATATCATTTTATATTGGATTTTTTGCGTTTACAAAATTTATTAATTGGAAAATTATAAAGATTATCAAGGCTGTAGAAGCAATTAAACTTAATGTGGGAGGAATTCCTAATTCTGTTGCTACTGTGCTTATTATTCCTATAGAACTATAAAGAGTTAATATCACTGCTTTTGGAAAACTTATTGCTACTAATGGAACTGCTCCTACAAATGCTCCTAATCCCTGCCACCAGCTTGTAGAATTTCCCAAATCATTTAATCCAGATTCTACATCCTGAAAATTGCTTCTTATCTCTTCTGTAGAATTATAATTGGTCAATAGGCTGGAATTCATTTTGGTTGCATTTGAAATTCCAGTGTCTATATATCCCTTTTCAAAATCATTTACAATTAATCCAAAGCATACTAAAACTGCTCCTGCCATTAAAATATACATAACATATGATGATATTCCCATTTTAATTCCTCATGGCATATACTGCAATTCCCGCAAGCACTGCCACAATAGTTACTGTAGTCGTTGATATAGATAATAATCCCGTTATATTCCCAAGCCAGAATAATATTGGAACAGATAAGACCAGCACCGCTGGCTTAAATGCCAGACCGAATATTACAACCATTATAAGCATAAATGCTGCAAATAATCCCTCCATTCCAAGGATTCCAGCAACATTTCTTATCATGAAATTAATAAAATCAATTAATATTTGCGGGCTTCTTGAAACATAAACTTCAACCCTGAAATTTCCAGTGTAATTTGATGCATTGAATAAAATTGTTCCTGAAGATGTATAAAGTATCTTGTCATAGATTAAAACTGAATCCTGGCTTGAGTTTGAATTATAAACATACATCCTAAAATAATTTGCAAGACCTGTTACGTCGACAAATTCAAAAGTCACTATTTTTGTGATTGGGTCAAAGCTTAGATTATATACGACGTTTTGTGCAAATAAATCGCTAAGATGAGAGAAAGGGCTCACTCCAGCTTCATTTATATTTAATGTGATTCTGCATGGAGCAGCGTCGCATGTAGCCTTGAATGATTGGATATTAAGAACTATTCCATTTAAAATAATTGTTGCTTTGTAATCTGCATCAAGGTCTAAGTAAGCAGTAATTTCTCCAAGAGAACTAGTCTTATCTATTTCTATTGTTTTATAAATTCCCTCTCCAATAAAATACTTTGAAAGTTGTATGTCTGCATTAGCTAATGGCTTTAAATTTTTATTGACTGTTATAAAAAATTCAAGGGCAAAAGCATCGGGTATTAAATAAACATTTACATCACTGCTTGCATTTGTTAGCGTTGAATTCAATAAATAATAATCTCTTTCTGCATAATTCAATGCTGTTATGTATGCCTGCATATCTGCATAAAAAATGCTTGAGTTGCTGTTAGTACAAAATGTAAAATTATTAGTAGCAACGCTAAGATTGCTTATTGAATAATTTTTTAACTTATTCTCTGAATTTGCACCTATTCTGAAAGTTGCTAGGAATGTTGTAAGATTTGTAGCACCATCTATTGGAGTCCCTAATATTTCATCATATAAAGTAAAATTAAGTATAGTTACATTCACTGTTGGAGAGCACTGCTGAAATATTAATTCATTGACTGTTTGATTTTTATTATCGCTGATTTGGAAGAATGATGTTCCTGTATTAATATTTATTACTGTTATATTCCAATAAAAGCTTCTATTTTGAATTCCAAATCCGTTAGCTCCCCCTGGGATGTAAATAGATTTTGAAACGGTATAATTATCCCCTCCGTTGCTGGTGATAGTCAATCCTGTATATATTGTTCCATTATAAATAAATTTTCCAGAGCCAGAAGCAATGGCTGTTCCATTTGGAATATTTAAAAATACTTGGAATGTCTGCAATGAAGTTTCTAAAATTGAATTGGAATAATTATATCCCTCAAAACTTCCAGCGACATTAAAAGTATAATTCACTAATGCTCTTGTATAAATTGTTGCTGTTGCATTTGCATAGCATGCTTCCACATTCCAGATAAAATTTCCTAAAGTTAATCCAGTTATTAATTGTGAAGTATCATTATTTATTCCAGTAATATTTACTGTTGTAGAGCCATTTAATAAAGTTCCATTCGCATACCATATCTTGTATGTTGCATTAGTCCAGTTATATATTGGATTTGTTAAATTATAGTGAACAAAGAATGTATTATTGAAATTTGAAAATGTTAAAGCATCTGCTGGGCTTATTAAGCTAACTATTACAGATGATGAAGGTATAGGATTATAAGTTAATCCGATCCCGCTATTATATAATTCTCCAACTTCAGTGGAATTTATAGTCCTATTCCAAACTCCCAATTCATCAATTCCTCCGTTAAACCATCCTTCTGAAGCTCCGCCTGTTCCTCCAGCTCCAATTTGCATAAAATCATCTGGATTTTCTGTCCATCCTCCATCATAACCAGTTGTTGTAACTCCAGTAACAGTTCCATTGATATACATTCCAACCCCATGCTCTCCTGTTCCATTGTAAGTTATAGTTACCATAACCCAACCGCAGGAGCTTCCTGTACAGACAGTATCATTTGAAATCCAGTTATTATGATAACTTCCTCCTCCATCTGCCTGATAAAATCCTACTTTATTATTATTATTCACATAAAAAATCCAATTCCTATGTTTGTTTGCAATATACTTATTTGCTCCTGTTGTCCCATTTACATAAACCCATGCATTTACAGAAAGGTTATTTGTTGCTCCTGTAATAGTAAATCCCTCTCTGTTGCTTACATTTATCCACTGATTATTTGGAGCATAAGTAAAGTTAACAGCAGTTCCTAATTTACCGTTTACCCAATCAACAGAGTTCTGAAGAGTTCCATTATGCAAGTGGTTAGTAGCATCAACAGCAGAAGTTCCAGAACCCTCACTAAAATTCCAATAAGAAATTATTGTCCCATCATTCCAATTAAAAGCCGACGCTGAATTTATTAAAAAAATTCCTAGGACTAAAAGCAATAAAAGTTTTTTCATATTATACTGGTGATGTTGCCCTCCCTCTTTTTGCAAGCATAATTATTATAGCTATTGCTCCCATCACTGCAATTAATATTGGAAGTTGCGAGCCCATTACTAAATTTGTCATATGAAATTCTGAAGCCTTTGCTGAAAGTATTGGTGTGTTTGAAACTTCTCCAAAAACATTCGCAAGCAGTCCTCCGACGATAACTAATAAAATTATTACCACAATTAAAAATATTAAAACTATCGGATGGAAGTCTGTGAATACGGCAAGGACTATCAATCCAAGAAAAACTGCAAATAAAGTAAAGAAGACCAGCTGGTCAAATGCTCCTGTCATAAATCCCTGAACTATGTTTATTTGTGCAACTGTTTCATTATCACTTCCAAAATTCTGCGGCTGCTTTAACTGATTGAATATTTCATCACCCATATATGCAACAGGAATTACAACTATTGCAAAGATGAAGGCTATTATTATACCTACGATAATAAAGATAAGAAATCCTGTCTGCCCTCTTTTATTTTTATTTTCTATCTTGATGTCATTCATTTTATTTTTCCTAAAAGTATATCCATAATTTCTGGCTGAAATATTTTTCCTCTTTTAGATTTTATTCTTAAAACAATTTCCCCCTGCTTTTTTGTTATACTTTCTTTTTTAATTCCCATTTCTTTTGCAATAACTTCTCTTATTCTTTCTATTTCTGCAGCAGTTTCTATTGTAATTCGAAATGGAATAGTATCTCTGCTTCCCATTTTTATTCCTATATAAAAATATCGACGATATAAAAACTTTTTCCAAAAGTGTAACCATTGGTATACCAAAGGGATTCCACAATTTATAAAGAAACTTTTTCTTTTTATTAAAGATCTATAATATTGAAAGGAGGTTTAAGAAAATGAGAAAACAATTAAGTTTGAATAAAAAAGGACAACTTGGCGGATTACAGGGAATAGTTCTAACTTTAGTTATCGTCGGTATTTTAATTGGTGCTGCATTCTTTATCCTTGAAAAGTTTAGAGAACAGGCAAAAGAAATTTCTTCAGATGGAGTAAATTCTTCAGCATACATTGGTATTAATGATACTATCGTTGCATTGAAGACAGTTCCAGATTTGCTTCCTTTAGTAGTATTGATTGCTGTTATTGGAATAATCTTAGCTGTTGTATTTAATGTAATACCAGGAGCAAGAGTTTCAGGTGCTTAATTGTTCTAAAAGGGGATAAATTTTATCCCTCTTTTCTTTTTAATATGAAAGAAAAAAAAGGACAATTAGGTTCACTGCAATCAGTGATTGCTGTATTGATAATAGTTGGTATTTTAGTAGGAGCTGGATTAATGATAATGCAAAAGTTCAATGAATCAACTCAATTTACAAGTATTGAAGAAAATAGGGTTGATGTAGGTGCAGGAATTAATTCAACAGGATATACTTTGTTAGGCGCTTCTGAATTGAAAGTTAATGGAATATCAGTAACTAGTATTGTAAATGCTTCTACTGGGACAGTTATAGCTGCTGGAAACTATACAGTTTCTGCTGCAGGAGTTATTAAAAATAATTCAGCTTGGATTTGGAATAATACAAATATAACTTATACCTATAAGCATGCAGGAGCTTCTTACATTGGACTTAATAATACAAAGAATGGAATGTTAGTTCTTCCAGAATTGCTTCCACTTGTAATATTGATAGTTCTGATAGGAATAATCCTTGGAGTATTGTTTAATGTAATACCAGGTTCTAGAATACAGGGAGCTTAAAATTAATTTATTTTTTTTATTTTTTATTGTTTAATATAGAAAAAAAACTAAAATGAAGAAGAAAGGACAATTAGGTTCACTGCAATCAGTGATTGCTGTATTGATAATAGTTGGTATTTTAGTAGGAGCTGGATTAATGATAATGCAAAAGTTCAATGAATCAACTCAATTTACAAGTATTGAGGAAAATAGAGTTGATACTGGTGCAGGAATTAATTCAACAGGATATACTTTGTTAGGTGCTTCTGAATTGAAAGTTAATGGAATATCAGTAACTAGTATTGTAAATGCTACTACTGGAACAATTATAGCTGCTGGAAATTATACAGTTTCTGCTGCAGGAGTTATTACAAATAATTCAAATTGGATTTGGAATAATACAAATATAACTTATACCTATAAGCATGCAGGGGCTTCTTACATTGGACTTAATAATACAAAGAATGGAATGTTAGTTCTTCCAGAATTGCTTCCACTTGTAATATTGATAGTTCTGATAGGAATAATCCTTGGAGTATTGTTTAATGTAATACCAGGTTCTAGAATACAGGGAGCTTAAAATTAATTTATTTTTTTTATTTTTTATTGTTTAATGTAATACCAGGTTCTAGAATACAGGGAGCTTAAAATTAATTTATTTTTTTTATTTTTTATTGTTTAATGTAATACCAGGTTCTAGAATACAGGGAGCTTAAATATTCATAGTCTTAAAAAGAAGACGGGGAAAGGATAGGTTCTCATTCTTTCCTATCCTTTTCTTTTAATAATCGTATGCCTTAGTTATTGGATTCCATCCTTCCCCAAAACTTTTCATTTGTTTCATTCTTCCAAATTCTTTTAAGAATGACATAGCCATTAGGATCATTGATATTATTCCAACAGCAACTATAAGCCAAAGGAATGCAATATAAATAACTTCAGAAGTGCTGCTTATTTCTCCAAATTGCAGGATATTCATTGAATATACCCAACTTAGGTGAAGAGAGTAAATGCAGAGTATTATTGAAAGAACCATAAATAAGAATGCAATAGGTATTAAGCTGTCATTTTCAAACATCTTTATTCCTATGAATAAAAATATTGCTGCTAAGATTAAAACTCCAAATAATATTCCTATTGCAGTAATTCCTTGTGTAGTTCCAAAGTCCGAGCCTGTCGGTGTAACTGTAAAATATATAGTCTCCGAAGAAACTGCTCCGTCCTTATCTCCTTTCACTGTATAGGAATAATCTCCGAGTATTGAAGTATTGCAGAATGAATAATTATAATCAATATCATTCTTAGTCATATTAACGTTTAAGAAATCTATTGTTGAATTGGGATATTTTACAGAGGTTAAATTAACATAAGTGCAGGTATCACACTGCTGATATAATGAAATGCAGTCTCCCTGCTTAACTGTTCCTAATGAAGAAGAAGTTATTAGACTCAGGCAAAAGATTCCTATAATTAAAATCATTATTGGTATTATTGAATAAGGTCTTGCTATTTGCAGTGTTGATGGATGTTTTTTTCTCCAAGAGCTTAAACTTGATAAATCTTTATTCTTTATTGAACATTTCCTACTGCAAGTAACTGCGTTGCTTCTCTTGCTTTTTATTTCCTTTCCACAAATTCTGCAGTATCTTTTTTCAGTTATCATTTTTTGTTTTTAATTTTAACATTTCCTAATTTTTTATTGCATTTTAAACAATAAATATTTTTATTTTCCATATCTATACGTGGAGAATGATTTCTGCATATTTTAGTTTTCATTCTACAATCACATCTCCATTTTCATTAACCATCCGAATAAATAAATGCCCTTTTTCATAAAGCCCTTCTCCAGCAAAATGAAGTCCTTCTTTTGAGTATTTTTCTATTTCTTTTAATTCTATTTCACATCCTTTGCAATTTGCTATCATCTTTTCAAGCTCTCCTTATAAATTATAATATATTCTTTTTGAATATTTTTTAAGTAGGGATACTCTAATATCTCCTCGCACTTTTCCAATTCTCTTTCTTTCCATTCTTCAAGTTGATAATTATTCATCTTTCTTCTCCTCCAAACTTTTTAATAATAAATCTCTAAGCCCAATCTTCTTCTCTAATTGATTTCTATACAACTCTGCATTTTTATAATCTTGTTGCCTTTCTGCTGTTGCTCTCTGGCATTGGAGATATCTTATCTGTTCTTCTATTCGTGATAAGTATATTCTTTCCATCTTAACAATATCCTCCTGACCCTGATGGAATATAATATACACATCCATTTGGAATATAAAGTGTATGAGTTGCCGAATTACAAGACCAGCAGTTTGAAGGTTGTGCTCCAGTAATTGTTACATTATAAACTCCAGTATTATTGTTGTTTCCAGCACTGTCATTAAGATACCATCTATAACTTACAAAAATTCCTCCTGTTGAATTTAATGTCTTAGTTATATTTGCCCACTGAGATACGGTTGAAAAAGTTGTAAAGTTCACAGGAGAATCATTCATCCAAGTTCCAGTATTATTAGTTGAAAAAACATATTGCCCATTTGTATATAAAGGATTATCGTCACTAACATAAAGACTGAAGTTAGTTGATTGCCCTGCTATAGTATTATTTGTCTGAGCATTTGAATAAGTAGGTGAAGTTATGTCTGGTGAACCAGTCCAGTTAAATCCATAAAATAAACCGTAATATTCCCCAGCAATCATATACCAAGTAGAATCTTTATAAAAAATATTTGGAGCAGAATTACTTCCTATATCAGGCAGACTTGCATTTATATTCTTATCCCTCTGCCAAGCTGAACCAGTCCAGTTAAATCCATAAAATACACCCTTATATTCTCCTGCAATCATATACCAAGTAGAATCTTTATAAAAAATATTTGGAGCAGAATTACTTCCTATATCAGGTAGATCTGTTTTTATTAAGTTATCTGTTTGCCAAGCAGAACCTGTCCAATTAAATCCATAAAAAGTTCCATCATTTGCTCCAGCAATTATATACCAAGTTCCACCCATATAAAATATACTTGGAGAAGCTGCTGTTCCTATACCAGGCAGACTTGCATTTATATTCTTATCCCTCTGCCAAGCTGAACCAGTCCAGTTAAATCCATAAAAAGTTCCATCATTTGCTCCAGCAATTATATACCAAGTAGAATCTTTATAAAAAATATTTGGAACAGAATAACTTCCTATGTCAGGAAGACTTGCATTTATTAACCAATCTTTTTGCCAAGCAGAACCAGTCCAGTTAAATCCATAAAATAAACCGTAATATCCACCAGCAATCATATACCAAGTAGAATCTTTATAAAAAATATTTGGAGCAGAATTACTTCCTAAACCGGGAAGACTTGCATTTATATTCTTATCCCTCTGCCAAGAATTAGGGTCAACTATATAATCAAAATCTATGCTTCCTCCTGAAACTTTCAAATCAAAAGTATCCTGACTTGCTTTAAGATTAGTTAAGAATATTTTATACATTCCATCATCTTTTATTGCTCCAAAATCTGCAAGTAATATATCAGAATCTTTTTCATAAACCTGAACATTTGCAGAAGAATTGCTTCTTGCATAAATTGTAATATCATTTTCTGAAGTTAAATTGCTTTCAAAAGTTACTCTTACATAATGCTTGTCTGGAATTGAAGCATAAATATAATCTCTTGAATTAACCAGAGGATAAATATTCTCAATAAAAACTCTATTTTCATCGAGGTGTTCTGCATTATTTATCTTAATTATTATTATTGTGGATTCTCCTATATAATAAGCATCTTTTTTTGGGTCAAGAGTATAGCATATTGAACCATCTGCTTGTCTGTCTTTTAATAAATCTTTTGATGTTACTAAACTTTTTGAATTTTCAGTTATTCCTGTATATTGTTTTAGGGTTGTTGGATATTTGTAAGTAATTGAACTGCTTAAAATATCATCCTGCGCAACTGTTTCATTATCACTTCCAAAATTCTGCGGCTGAACTTGAATATCTTTTAAATCCTTGTCATTAGGCATAATGCAAATCTGGTTATTATCTAAACTTTCTAAAGAATATAAAATGCTTTCATTTCCTGTAAATTGCACCGACCATATTGGTATTTTACTTGCGTCACCGATAGTTAACTGATTCATTAAAGGAATTGAATTTATTTTTTGGACTATTAGATTATTCAATATTTGTGAACTTCCCATCTTAAAAAACAAAAGCCCTCCTACAAGAGCTAAAATTATTCCTATAATTATTATTAAACTCCATTTCATATTTTACCCCTTAATTACAACTCCTGTTCCATTATCCATTATATATCTTGAACAAGCCTGATTTAAGCATAAAGCATTGGACATGTTGATTGTAATATTGTTATAAGTCATATTCAATGCCCCAGTCATATTATCTCCCGCTCTTAGCATATAAGAAGTATTAGTAGCATTCCAACTGCTCCAAGTAGCATTATACTTTGTAAAGTTATCATTCCAATTTGTTTCAGGACTTGGATTAGTTGAATTATAATATCCAAAACTTAATATATCTGCTTTTGTAAAATAACTTGCTAAATCAGAGACAAGAGCTACGGTTTCATTTACCACATTAGCCCAAGTTATATGAGTTAAGAATGTTGAATAATTTGCATTCCAGTTAGTTTCTCCACTTGCAGGTAAAGTTGTTGAATTATAGAAACTAAATGGATTTGTTGCTAAATAATATGAAGTGTTTGTAGCATTCCAAGCACTCCATGTAGAATTATATTTAGTAAAG
>Ga0315282_10003314_pt1 | contig 28943 bp, 28 predicted proteins | sample YL17G07_20_MG_FD_203693 | JGI IMG/M metagenome (GOLD analysis project Ga0315282, IMG submission 203693) | Sediment microbial communities from Yellowstone Lake, YNP, Wyoming, USA - YL17G07_20 | ecosystem: Environmental > Aquatic > Freshwater > Lake > Sediment | place: USA: Wyoming | collected... | reverse complement strand
CGGGGCGCGCTGGACCGCCATACCAACGGCGGGAGTCGATGTTTTCTCTATCACCGACAGGGTGTCCGGAATGCGGGGTGTTCGATGTGAGTCCGCAGGTGGAATTGGCGAAGGGAGGGCCGCTACCGCCAAGGGGCCCGCCACCACGCGCCGCTCGGGGTGCTGCTCGGGGTTTTCAAACCGCCCGCCGCGGTGTACACTCCTACATTCCCAGGGAGCGGGAATTCATAAACCTGGGGGAAACCTAACCTTATATTTGAAGGAGCGCTCATGGCGGCAAAACGCATTGGGATTCTCACCGGTGGCGGCGACGTTCCCGGCCTGAATTCCGTCATCAAGACAGTGGTGTATCGAGCCAGCGACGCTGACTGCGAGGTCATCGGCATCCGGCGCGGGTGGGAAGGCCTGACCCACGTGGATTTGAACAACCCGGCCAGCCGCGCGCACTACATTCTCCCCCTTGACCGTGACAATACCCGCACCATCGATCGGACGGGTGGCACGTACCTACACACCTCGCGCACTAATCCGCAGAAGATGAAGAAACTTCCGGCCATTTGTGCGGGGGGTAACTTCCCCAAGGTGGAAAGCACCAAGAAGGGCGAGACGTCGGTCGTCTACGACATCACCGCGCAAGTATTGAAGAACGTCGGCACGCTGGGTCTCGACTACCTGGTGGCGATAGGCGGGGACGACACGTTGAGCTACGCGGCGCGGCTCGACAAGGAAGGCGTGAAGGTGATCGCCATTCCCAAGACCATGGACAACGATGTGCGCAACACCGAGTACTGCATCGGATTCTCCACCGCCATCACGCGCGCCATGGACGCCATCGACCGGCAGCGGACCACGGTGGGCTCGCATGAGCGCATTGGGGTGTTCCGCGTCTTCGGCCGCGACGCCGGTTACACTGCGCTTTACACGGCGTATGTTACCGCCATCCGCTGCGCCATTCCGGAGTACAAGTTCGATCTGAAGCGCATGATCGAACTGCTCCTCCAGGATAAGAAAGAAAACCCCAGCAATTATTCCATCGTCGTCCTGTCGGAAGGCGCGCAGTGGGAAGGTTACGAGATTCGCGAGTACGGCGAGGCCGACGCCTTCGGCCATCGCAAGAAGGCTAACGTAGGTGAAGACTTAAGTGACGAGATCAAGAAGGCGAGTGGGCAGGAGACGGTGGTCAGCGACCTCACTTACGAACTGCGCAGCGGCAGCCCGGACTTCGTCGATAAACTGGTGGCTTCCACTTTCGCCAGCATGGCCATGGATTGCATCGCCAAGGGCGAGCACGGCAAGATGACGGCGATCAACAAAGGGTGTTTCGCCATGGAGCCCATCCCCGATCCGAAGCTGGGGCCGCGCCGCGTGGACGTCGCGAATATGTACGACACCCAACGCTACCTGCCCAAATACGAAGGCAAGCTGGGACTGCCGATCTTCCTGACCCAGCCTTAGGGCGGAAAGCAGTAGGCGAAAGCAGAGGCCACCCCTACGACCGGCGGCCAGAAACCGCCACGACAGTTCGGGATTTTCGCACAGACTCCTCCAGGGTCGGAAGGTCAAATGTCATGCTTTCCGGGGGCAATGCCCCATAAGCGTTAACCGAAGGTCCGTGCTCGTCGTAAAGCCCGCGAAGCGGGCGACATCTTGCGGCCCACGGCGGCAGAAGCTGTGAGAAAATACTCGCTGTAGCGGCGGTCTATGGCCGCCGTATTTTGGAATCAACGACATCGGCGCTCATAGAGCGCCGCTACAGATCGCGAATCGGATTTTTCACAGCTTCTGTCGCCGTGGGCCACATTCTGTCGGCCCTGACGGGCCTTTAAGGCATACGGCTCGGCTGCCGTACAAGGTGATTCGAGGCTTAGGTTAACGCCTATGGGGCATTGCCCCTGGCTACCGAATCGATCCCCTGCGGGGATCGATGGAAGATCGACAATCGACCAACGACAATCGGCAATCGTCAATCCCGAAGTCCGCATCTTCACGGGGCTGGAGCCTTTAAGCTGGGCTGCCGCTACGCGCCTGGAAGAACTGGCGCGAGTGAAAGCCATCGAGAAGAAGCCCTTTTCCGTGGCGCTTTCCGGTGGCTCGACGCCCAAACTCCTTTACGAGCTTCTCGGCAGCCCGACATTTGCGGGCCGGGTGCGCTGGCCGGACGTTCAATTGTTCCAGGTGGATGAACGTTGTGTGCCGCCCGATGATCCCCAGAGCAATTACCACATGATTCGCCAGGCGCTGTTGGAATCGGCGCCGCTGCCGGAGGAAAACTTCCACCGCATGGCGGCCGAGCGCCCGGACCGCGAACAAGCGGCGCGCGAGTACGCGGAAGAATTAGCGCGCGTTTTGCGTCCCGCGCCGGGGGACTGGCCACGGCTGGACCTGGTATTCCTCGGAATGGGTGCGGATGGGCACACCGCGTCGCTTTTTCCCGGCAGCGCGGCGCTGGACGAGCGCGCGGCGTGGGTCGCACCCAATTTCGCCGCCCAGCTCAACTCCTTTCGCCTGACCCTGACTTTGCCGGTGCTCAACGCCGCAGCTCATGTTATCTTCTTACTCGCGGGAGCGGATAAGGCGGAGACCCTGCGCCAGGTGTTGGAAGGTCCTGAGGGACGCTTTCCCGCGCAGCTCGTTCAGCCCGCAGGCGGCCGCGTAAGCTGGTTCATTGAAGCAAGTGCGGCGCACCTGCTGCAAAAGCAGTGACGAGTGAAGAGTCACGAGTGGCAAGTGGCCCGACGGTGGCCATTCACCGTTCACTCATTACTTGCTTGGAGGGCAGATGGCGGCGAAGAGTGGACAGTGAACAGTGAAGATATGCTTACTCTTCACTCTTCACTCTTCACTCATCACTTTTCTTGGGGGGTGACTCCTGCAAGTCAAAATTGCTCCATCAATTCTTTCTGCGGACTTCACTCGCCTCGGCGAACAAGTGCAAATGGTGGAGGCGGCGGGCGTGGACCGCTTTCAAGTGGACGTGATGGATGGCCGCTTCGTACCCAACATCACTTTTGGAACCATCGCCGTCCGCAGCCTGCGGCCGTTGACGCGCCTGACCATCGAAGCCCACCTGATGGTCACGCCGCCTGAGGATTTTATTGAGGCTTTCGCCGCCGCGGGTGCCGATACCATCATTGTCCACCAGGAAGCCACCCCCCACTTGCACCGCGCCCTCGAACAGATTCGCAGCCTGGGGAAGAAAGCCGCCGTGGCGCTGAACCCTTCGACGCCGGCGTCCACCCTTTCGGAAGTGCTCGATATGGTGCAGCTCATCCTGGTCATGACAGTGAATCCGGGTTTTGGCGGCCAGAAGTTTATCCGCGGCACGCTGCCGAAGATCCGCCAGGTGCGCAACGCGCTAGTCGAGCGCGGCCTGGAATGCGAAGTGGAAGTGGATGGCGGAATCAACGAACAGACCATCGGCTGGGCGGCGGAGGCCGGCGCTGATGTTATGGTGGCGGGTTCATCCGTCTACGACGCGCCCGACGGCGTGGGGCCGGCCATCGCACGCCTGATTTCCTGTGCCGGGGGGAAGAACTAGACACACACCGCGGCGCCTCCGCCTTGCGAGGGGGAAAGGTAAAGGATCCCGGAAAGAGGCCGTAACCTCCCAAAGGTTGCGGCATCTAAGTTGCATAGGTGTTGAGCCGTCCGGGAGTTGCTGCGGAAGCCCGATCGGCAGATACAGCGAGTGAGTTGAGTGGGACTGCCCGTCGGGTAAGAGCTGATTTGACCTCATCACTCTGATGACTGAACAACCTCAAGCTACTTTGGCACGTGACGAGTCGCACCTCGTAAGCGAGGCGAAAGCGGGGAACTATTCCGCCTTTGAAGAGCTCGTGAACCGCTACGAGAAAAAGATCTACCGGTTAGGGATGAACATTACAGGGAACCGTGAGGATGCCGAGGACGTCCTTCAGGACGCATTTCTGAAGGCCTTCGAGCATCTCCCGGATTTCCGTGAAGACTCGCGCTTTTACACCTGGATCGTGCGCATCGCCGTGAACGAAGCGCTGATGAAACTTCGCAAACGGCGGACCAGCCGGGAAGTTCCGATGGAGAACTCCGAGGATGAAAACGGAGAAGTGCTGGTGCGGGAGTTCGCCGATTGGAAACCTAACCCTGAGCAGCAATTTGCCCAGTCGGAACTGGAACGGATCCTTCAGAGGGCAGTGAATTCGCTGTCGCCGGGTTTTCGCGCCGTCTTCTATCTGCGCGACGTGGAAGGATTATCCACGGAAGAAACCGCCGAGCTACTGGATTTAACGGTGGGCGCGGTAAAGGCCCGGCTCTTTCGCGCGCGCCTCCGTTTGCGCGAGGAATTGAGCAAAATTTTCAAACGAGGGTGAAAGTTGTGAACTGCAAAAAGGCGATCAATGAGATCGGTGGGTATCTGGACGGTGAGTTGGACGAGGAATTAAAGAACACCCTTGAGGCTCACTTGACTCATTGCAATCACTGCCACGCGGTGTATGACAGTACCAAGAAGACCATCGAGCTTTATTGCGATGGCAAGCTCTTTTCGCTTCCCGACGAAGTTCACACCCGCTTGCACGAGGCCCTTAAACGCAAGCTGCAAGGGCACGCGTAGCTGCTTATGCTTGACAGTTCCGGCAGACCACCCGTACAATTTTTGGTTTGGGCAGTGCTCGTGGAGGAAATAAGGTAGCGCATGGATAAGAAGAAAGTTGAATACTACAAGAAGCGCCTCCTGACCAAACAGGCGGAACTGCTGCGACTGGTGATCAAGTCTGAGCAAGATGGGCGCGAGGCGGACGAAGAGGCCACGCAAGACATTGCCGACAAGGCCGCGAACTCCTATACCAAAGAGTTCCTGTTCCACCAGAGCGACGAGAATCGCCGGTTGCTGCAACTCGTGAACGAGGCGCTCGAGCGCATGAAAGACGGTACGTACGGACAATGCGTAGCGTGCGAGGAAGAAGTTCAGCAGAAGCGGTTGGAAGCAGTCCCTTGGGCCCGCTACTGCATCGAGTGCCAGGAAAAGCAAGATCAAGGCCTGCTTTAGTTAGCTTCGGATTTTCCCCCTGCGAGGTCCGTTTTCTCTCAAGTATCTAACGCCCACTCCCGCCCACCTTCAATCCTTCGGGAGCTACTGGACGGTATTGTTTCCGTTGCCTTTCCCACGGATTGCTGCCTTTGCGGAGGTGAGCTTTCGAGCGACGGATGGCTGCGCATCTGCCGGGCCTGTTGGGCGAGTTTAGAACCATGGCGCGGGCCTCTGTGCACACGGTGTGGCCTGCCGTTCCCGTCTCCCTTTGCCCTTGATTCGTCCGTTGCAGAGTGCGGCGCATGCCGGGAGGATGAGCCGGACTTCGACGGGGCGCGCAGTTTTGGCCTTTATGCCGGGAAGCTCCGACAGGTCGTCCTGCGCTTGAAGTTTGCTGGAGAGGAACGGTTGGGCGCGCGTTTGGGGGAATTGCTGACGCCCCCTTGGGATGCGTTGCCCCAAGTGGGCGAATTCGCTCCACCCCTCGTCGTTCCGGTCCCCTTACACCCGTCGCGCCGGCGTGAGCGCGGCTTCAATCAATCAGAACTGCTGGCGGCGGGCTTGGTGCGAGCGCTGGGGAGGCAGAGTGGCGGGGTGGCGCCGCAGGTTGCAAAGGCCTGCTTGCGCCGCAAGCGCGCCACACCTCCGCAGACCGGGTTGAGCGTGGCCGCCCGGCGCGAGAATCTGCGGGGGGCTTTCGAGGTGGTCAAGCCCGAGGAGGTTGGCGGGCGCGGGATCGTGCTGGTTGACGACGTCATGACCACCGGAGCAACACTTTCCGCTTGCGCGCGGGCCTTGAAACGCGCGGGTGCGGCGCGGGTGATGGGGCTGACGCTGGCGCGCGCTACGCCTCAGTTTCCCGATCTTACACGGCTTGATAGTGACAACACTGTTGACGGACTTGATCGGGACTCGACATAATAACACAGGGAGCGGACGCTCATCGCTCCCGCGGGTGAAACTTGATGTCGGAGGATGGCCACCAACGAGTTCTGCACGAACCTGTACTGGTGCTCAATGCCACGTACGAACCCATCAATGTCACTGCCGTCCGGCGTGCCCTGGTATTGGTGCTGAAGGGCGTGGCGATGACGGAAGAAGAAGACGGCATGTTTATTCACTCCTCCCAGTTGGCCTTGCGCGTACCGTCGGTCATCCGCCTGCTGGAATTCCGGCGCATTCCCTATCAGACACGGGCGCTTTCGCGGAAGAACGTGCTGTTGCGTGACCGTTACACCTGCCAATTCTGCGGGCGAGTGATGCCCGCTCACGAACTCACGCTGGATCACGTCATCCCTCGTTCGCGCGGAGGCCACACCGATTGGGATAACCTTGTCGCCTGTTGCCACCGCTGCAATAACTTGAAGGGGGATCGGCTGCCGGAAGAGGCCGGCCTGCGACTGCTGCGGCCCCCGCACCCCTTTACCCTTCACACCAGCCGGCAAATCATGCGCATGATGGGCCGCTCCGATGAGCGCTGGCGCAAGTATCTGTTTTGCTGAACCCCATCCCGCTTCCCGCCGAGCGCCTTCCTTGCCGCACACCAGGGCCATCGAACACAGCTTCCGGCAAGCCTTTCCTACAATCTCCTTCCTCATGTTAGTATCCGGTGAGGGTCTCCTCGGTGGCATTTGGAAAATTAGTCGTGGAACCAGAAACGGTAATACCCCGGACTCCAACTCCGCGAAAGGAGCGATGATGCTTGACAATGTACAAGGATTTGACTACAGCAAGCGCCAGGCTTTTCGAAGAATGCTTAGCTTGGGAACAGGGTTGGCGACCGCAACCCTTCTAATTCCGCAGAAGTCTTCCGCACTCGGAATGAACATGCCGGCTGAATCTGCGCAGAATCCTGCGGCGCCCTTTGCGGGGATTTACGACGTCAGGGGCTTCGGCGCCAAGGGAGAGGGCAAGACGGTCGACACGCCTGCCATCAATCGGGCGATCGAAGCGGCGGCCGCCGCGGGTGGCGGTACGGTGCGTTTTCCGGCGGGAACCTACCTGTGCTATTCGCTCCATCTCAAGAGCAAAGTGAGCTTGTATCTGGACCACGGAGCGACGATTTTGGCCGCCGAGACCGGGGAACAGGGCAGCTATGATCCGGCCGAGCCGAACCCCTGGGACAAGTACCAGGATTTCGGCCACAGCCACTGGCACAACGCGCTCCTGTGGGGTGAGGGTATCAGCGATGTGTCCATCGTGGGGCCGGGCCTGATTTGGGGCAAGGGCCTGACTCGTGGGCGGGGCGAGACCGGCGCGGGCGTCGGCGACAAATCCATCAGTCTCAAAAACTGCCACAACATCACCATTCGTGATATCTCCATCCTGCACGGCGGCCACTTCGGCATCCTGGCCACGGGCGTGGACAATCTTACGATTGACAACGTCTTGCTCGACACTAATCGCGATGGGATGGATATTGACTGTTGCCGCAACGTGCGCGTCTCGAATTGCACCGTCAATTCGCCGTGGGACGATGGAATCTGCCCGAAGAGTTCCTACGGGTTGGGCTACGCGCGAGCCACCGAGAATTTGACGATTACCAACTGCTTTGTCACCGGCGGGTACGAAGAGGGCACGGTCCTTGACGGGACATGGAAAGAGTTTCAGCCGGGTGTTCGCATCCCGCACACAGGGAGGATTAAGTGCGGCACGGAGTCGAATGGCGGCTTCAAAAACATCACCATCTCCAACTGCGTGTTTGAAAAATGCGGTGGCCTGGCGATCGAGACGGTCGACGGGGCGCTGGCGGAAGACATTTCGATTACCAATATCACCATGCGTGACATTGTCAATTGCCCAATCTTTCTCAGACTGGGAAGCCGGATGCGCGGTCCGGCGGGGGTACCCGTGGGCAAACTGCGCCGCGTGAATATCAGCGACATCGTGGTGTCCAACACCGCATCGCGCTACGCCTCGATCATCAGTGGGATTCCGGACCACAACGTTGAAGACGTGAGGGTGAGTAACATTACGGTCTTGCAAGCCGGCGGCGGGACGCGTGAAGACGCCGCCCTCGCGCCGCCGGAAAAGGAGAATGCATATCCTGAGCCCACCATGTTCGGCGCGATGCCGGCCCATGGGTTCTATGTTCGCCACGTGGCGCGCATCGAGATGAACAATATCGACGTGCGCTACGAGAAGGAAGACCTCCGGCCAGCTTTCGTGTTGGAAGACGTCCAAGGGGTGGACTTCCTCCACATCAAGGCTCAGCACGGCGCTGGCGTTCCCACCTTCGCGCTCAAGAACGTTGCCGATTTCAGCACTTATCTGAGCCGGCCGGTGCCCGACACGCATCTGACCAGCGTCACGCAAAGGACGCTTTAAGATCATTTCGTTCGTCGGGTTTGGGCGGGGGGCGCGGAAATGAATTCTCGACGGGCAATGACGCCGTGAGTTACCTCGGGGTTTGTCCTCTTGCGCTTCCGGACTGGCAGACGTCATAAGCCATCACAATTTCACGGGTGCGATCAGGGGAACACGGAAGCAGCGGCAGCCGAAGTTCGTCGGAGCGGAAAATCCCCAGGTGTTTGAAAAGCGCCTTAGTGCAAGGAATTTCGTCTCCGGGGCCAAGCAGGTGAATAAAGGGAAGGATGCGGCGAGAGAAAAGGCGCAACGCCTCCTGCATCTTGCCCTTCTCCACGAGTCGAACAGTTTGCTGATAGGCTGCCGGAAAAACCGCCGGCGCAATGATCATGCTGCCATCCACGCCACGGAGCAGGCTGGCAAAGGCGATGACATCGTCCCCGGAGAACACCGAAACTTTCCCATGTTTCTTGAGCGCGGGGATTTTGGCAAGATCGTGATCGGTCATCTTCACGGATTTCAAGTGCTCGCAAGCATCGGCCAACGTGAGAAGTTCTTCCACGCGCAGCCAGGTCTTGGTGTAGACAGGGTTGTCGTAGAGAACCAAGTCGAGATTCAATTCGCGGTCAAGGGCGCGAAAAAACTCCTGCACCATGGCAAAGGAATTAGGGAAGTAATAAGGGCACGGAACCAAGCCCGCGGCGATGCCCAGGCTTTCGGCGTGCCGGCCGAGTTGGACCATTTCCTGTAGGTTAGTGTGCGTCAGGCCGACGACGATCTTTTTCCCCGTCGGGGTGTTGCGGGCGCCGAAAGTCATCAAGTCTTTGCGTTCTTGGAGCGAAAGCGACACGGCCTCGCCCGTGCTGCCGCTCAGCGTGTAGCCGTCGAGTTCGGGGAAGAGGTGCTCGAAGAGTTTGAGGAGGCTGTCGTAATCAATGTGGCCTTCGTAAAAGGGTGTGGGAATGACAGGCAGTGAGCCGGAAAGCTTCACGGGGGTTCTCCTGAAGACGATGGAAATGAAAAACCTCGTGGCATCTTAGCGCATGGTGGCCTTCCGCACAAATCACGTGTGGGCGGAGCGTAAACAGGAGGGAGGAAGAGTCCTTTTGGCCATTTTGTTCCGTGGCAGTGTGGGTCACGGCCTTTTGCTCACTCCGCAGGCCGGCTTCAGCCCGAGGCAGCGGGGCTAAAGCTTCACCCAGGTTCCGGTATCGGCGGCGTCGCGAGCCCGCAAGCAAATTCGGGTGATGGCGAAGGCATCCTCGGTCGAAACCAAAGGCTCGCCCTCACCGCGGAGGTGGGCAATGAACGTTCCGAAGAAATCCACGGGCGGTGGGAGAGGCCATTCTGCCACCTTGCCTTTGGCGCTGATCAGGTTCACTCGATTGTCCAAATCCGTAGCCTCAAGCACTCCTTCGCTCCCAGCGATGCGGAGGCGGTCATCTCCGTGGGTGGGTGCGCTTGCCGGGCGAAGGAAATCCAGGTGGCATGTCGCCGTGCCGCCATTGGCCAAGCGGAACAGCAAGCCGGCGTGGTCCTCGCAGCCGGGGGTTTGCGGGTGCGCCTTGTTGCCCTCGAAAGCGGCGACCTGGGCATATTCTTGCCCGGAGACCCACCGCATGTAATCGAGAGCATGAATCCCCACCCAAGGAATCGTGCCGCCGTAGGTTTTCCTTTCCTTGTAATACCAGGGGCGCTCGGAGCCGAATTGGTAGGATTTCTGGCTGGAAAGCAGAATCGGTTCGCCAATGGCTCCCTGTTGAACGGCCTTGCGGGCGGCCTGGAAGAGGGGCAGCGCGCGCATGGCCAGCATGATGCTATAGCCAACGCCACTCTGTTGAATTTCCTGCTCCAGGCGGGCGAGGTCGGGGAGATTGATGGCCGCGGGCTTTTCCGAAAGCACGTGGATGCCCTTGCGGGCCGCTTGGATCGATGCCTCGGCATTCCGATAGAAGGGCAGGCAAACTCCCACCACGTCCAGCGGTTCTTTCTCCAGCATGTCGAGGTAGTTTTCGTATACGCGGGTTTGGCTGCTGCCGGGGTATTGCTTTTGCACCCACGCGCTGTCTTCGCCCGGTTCTCCTTTGGCATAGGCCGTCCACTGAACGTTAGAGAGCTTGGGAATGCTGCTCAGGAGGATCTCGCGGTGGCCATCACGGCCGATCAGTCCTACGCGAATCAAAGCGTTGGGCGCTATTGGGCGCTTCGTCGGCGCGCGGCTCGTTCCAGTGAGGGCCAAGCTTGCTCCCACGGCGGATTGCAGGAATCGCCGCCGGTCAACCGCAACCGCTGGCAAGTGAGCGCCGGAGCGAGAGGAATCATTTTTCATGGGTTTATTGGGGAAACCTCGAATTTGTCGGTTATCGACAAGGTGTATAATGCCACAGCGAAAGCGATTCAAACAACGTGGGAATACGAACCCCACCTTTGGACAGGGGCTTAAAGGCTATGGCAAGCGCTACGCCTTAGCGTTTGGTGACAACAGCATCGAGAACTTTATGGCAGGCGCTGTATTCCCTTCTGTGTTGCGCCAAGATCCGCGCTACTATCAGTTGGGAAAAGGAAGTTTTCTCCACCGTGCCGCGTACGCTGGCCTGCGGGTTTTGATGACGCGCTCGGACTCGGGAAAAAATCAGTTCAACTACTCTGAAATCCTCGGGCTCTCGCTTATTTGACCGATTCGACGTAAATCAAATCGCTGCTGAATTTCTCCGGAAGCTTTAGGAGGAGCCCTGCACTCATTAAGTCCTGGCCTTCGCGTGTCTGTTCGGCAAGGGCGCCGTCCTCCGAGCGGAGGCGGTACCGCGCCCGAGGCTCCAACCCTTTCAGCCGGATGCGCTGAGCGATCTGATCGTTGTTCGGCCGGAAGATGTAAAGCGTCCCACGCTTCAGGCTGGGACTCCAATAAAACATGCCGTCCCAATGCAGACCATCTGGCCGCGGCAGAATGTGGTGGACCTCCACGTCTGCCAGTATCGGCCGAATCCAGGATTTGTAGATTTCCGTGGCTCGCCGGGCGCCGGCAATATCCTCGGGAGACCAGCTCGCGGTGTGTGTGGGATCAATCTGCCACGCGCTCATCATGGCGGAACGCCAGAAGAATGGACGGGGCCGGTCAGCGTCATTGTTATAGAAGTTCTCATAGGTGTAAGCCATGAGGACGGCGGGCGGAAACGCGAAGGTGGAATCGTAGATACTCTGGCGGTCTGGCAGGGCCGAAAGGGTGTCCGTGGTCACGATGTAATGCACGTGCTGGATGTAGCCGAAGTCCTTGATGCGTCCTCCCGCGGCGCATCCTTCCAGTGCCAGTTGCGGAAAGCGTTCCTTTACGTCTTCCATGATGTGGTAATACCCCAATGTTGACCAGTAACTGACATCGACGCCGTAATGGTGACGATGGTTGGTCTGCGCGCAATGAGTGACGATGGGGGAGTAATCGTGTTTCAGGTAATCCAGGTGATAATCGGTCACGACCCTTTCCACCTCGCGCTCGGCCCAGTCCCGCGCCGGGTCAAACCCCAGATCAATAAGGGTGCTCCAATTGATCGTTTTCGGCTTCCAGTCAGGCCCTATGTTTTCAACAGACCAGTCCGGGTGGCGATAGATATTCAAAGCTCCGGGATAAGAGGAGTCGCCCCCGTGAGTCCATGCCACCCAAAGGCCCAGCTTCAAGCCGTTTTCGTGCGCGAACTGCTCGATCGGACCTCCCCCGCGAGGGAATCGCGCCGGGTCCCAGCGCCAGTCGCCGTCGCGGGGAAACCACATCGCGTCGGGCACAAAAGTTTCAAAACCAAGTGATTTGCAGAAGGCGGCGCTGCTGAGGACCTCTGATTCCTGCGCCTTATCGCCACCCACGTCCAGATAGAGATTGTAGGCCAATGTCGGGAAGGGTTGACCCTGAGGAAGCGCCGGCAACAGCTTTTCCAGAATAAATCGATGCAAGCTGTAGCTGCCGTCGTCAACATCACCTTGATAACAGCCCACCAAAGCTGCAGGCGCCAGGAACGTTGCTCCCGCGGGGACATCGGTCCTGAAATCAGGCGCCAGGCCCACGTGTAATTCCAACCGCGCAGGGTCCGCGGAATTGGTTTTGGCATGAATAGCCCCGATACCAGAAAACTCCCAACCCACGTACAGCCCTTCACCCTCCGCGATTTGAATGGCCATCCAGGGAACGGGACTCGATACCTCTGAGGGATCATTCACGAGAATCTGGTCGAAGTCAGCGTCGATTGCAGCAGTGAATGTGCCGCCCTCGCGGCTGGCATTGCTGCCGCCACGGTTGATCCACCACGCCTGCGCGGCGGCCATCTCTGGGACCACAAGGTTCGTCAGCTCCAGGCTCCCCTGCCGGCTCACGGTTACGGTGCGGCCGGATCCATTGGTCAAGATCAGCCAATGTTCCACCGGACCTCGCCCTGGCCTGGCGCGCCACACCGAGTCCAAGCTGAGTTTGGGGACGTCGTTACGGTAATGGAGATTCAACTGCTCGCCCTTGGCATCAAGCTCCGCGCCTGCAAACTTCCAGTCGAGGTCCTTCGGCGACCCATCCACGACGACGCTTTTCATCAGCGATTCCCGGAGGGGAGAAGCCAGCCAGTTGCGCCGCGTCGCGGTGGAGCGAAGTGTTTGGAGCACCGGCCAACCGTCCACCACTGCCAACGCCACCTCCGTATCACTGGTGGCGAGCCTCCAGGAATTCGTGGCAGCGGGACGCTCTACGCCGGCAAAACACAACAAGCCGCACCAAGCCCCCAGCACGAAAATTATAGCCGACTGAACCATTACCCCTGTGACCGCTACCCGCAACGATGCAGTTTGCACTGAGCATTTGACGCGCATCAAGGCTCCTCCCCGAGTCAAATCGCCCCATCATCTCGGAAACAATAGTTCCTGTGCCCAACGCAATTGCGCAGCGAAGATCGCAACCCGCGTTTGCGGCCGGCGCTCCGGCGGACATCAGGACTTAAACACAAAGGGTTTCACGTAGTCGAGTTGCTCGTACCGCACTTGCGGCGCTTTATACGTCAGGCATGCCCGGAATTGTTGCGGGTCGGAAGCGTTATCCGGAAACATGTCGTAGTGGCAGGGGATCGCGACCTTCGGTTTGAGCAGCGCGGCAAGTTCGGCCGCCTCCCAGTGGCTCAGGTTGTTGAAGCCGCCGTTGATGCAGCTAATCATGACGTCCGGTTCCAACTTCCGCACGTGCGCCAGGAGATCACTGTAGTCTGTGTCGCCGGAAATGTAGATGCGGGGACCATTTTCCACCGCGAAAACAAACCCCATGTGGTTCAGGTCGGAATCATCCGTTGGCATGGCAAAGGTCCCGTGCACGACCAAATCGGCGATCTGCAGTTTTCCACCGGGATAAGCCTGTTGCACCTTCGCGCTTTCCACTCCGCAGCGGGCAAAGCTCTCACAGGCCAGCCCGGGCCCCACAAACGTCTCGATTCGCTCTTTCCGCACCCTGCTGATCGTCTCCGGATCGGCGTGATCTTGATGAGAGTGGGTACAGAGAAAATGATCGACGTCGAGTTCCTCCGGCTCGATGAAGATTGGAACCCGGCGGTCCATGTCCAGGCCAAGCGAGTCTCCAATCTTCTTGCAGGAGTTCGTCAGATAGGCATCTACAGAGAAGACCGTGCCGGCGGGAGTTTTGACCAGAAAGCCCATCTGCCCCAGCCACCAAAGGGCTACCGAACCTTTGTCCACTTTGAACTTCCGAACCGATTCCATACACTCGCGTGACATGAGCACCTCCTGGAGTGATTCCCGGGCACGCTTCGAGAAACGTTCCCGCAAAGCTTCTCAACCCTTGGCTCTTGCACTGGCAAGAACGACGATGGCCACGATCAGCACGGAAACTGAGGATCCCATCAAGGTACGCGCCCGGGCGCTGGCGTTTTTCCACTCACCGGTGACGGCGCCCCACAGAGAGCTGCCCAGAACAATCGTTGCCATGAAGAGGGGCCAACCCAGCACCGCGCCGAGGTCCCCGATGCGAAGCGTTGCCCATCCGTATAGGACGACACTTCCGAACCAGAGCAATCCCATCAGTAGAGCGAGAAACAGATAGGCAAACGTGTGCATGCCGAGGAAATTCGGGCCAGTCCGGTTCTTCCGCAACAGGCGCAGGCAATAGATGATCCCCGGAACAGCGCCAACCAGCAGGACAGGAACCCAGGCGGCATTCGTGGCCATGCGCGCGCTCGACCCGTGCTGTCGCGCCACCTCAATCAAAGGAGAGCCGGCGGCCAGACCGAAGTTCAGCATTGATCCGCAGATGCCCCCCAGCACCGCGAAGATGAAACCCCGCAGAAACGCGGACCGCTTCGGGCCTTCCTTTAATGCTTCATCTTTTTCGCGCTGTCGTCCCGCCAACCCGCACAAAACCACTCCCAAAATGGTGAGCCCGATGCCCAAAAAGATCAGCAGGCCCACACGCGCGGTGAGCCCTCCCAATCCCTGAACGACCAGTGGCAGCAGAGCCCCGACGCTGGCCGAGACGCCCATGACCGTGGCAAACATCGCCGCCACGCCGATGAGGTCGACCGCCACTCCTGAAAGCAGCATGCCAACACCCCAGGTGGCCCCGGAGAATGCCACAATGAGCAACGAACGAAATTTGATTTGACTGTAGACGGACCAGAAACCCGGAATCGTCCACATCCCCAATACCGAAGGTAGAATGCAAACGCCCAGAAGCGTAAAGGCCAACCACATATTCTCCCACTTCCACCGCAACTTGAGCTTCAGCGGGAGGGTGTAAGCGCTGTTGATGAGCCCGGCCACGACCAAGTAACCCAAAGCTGTCATCATTTCGGAGTTCATGGTGAATCCGCTCGCTTCGATCGGCTGATATTGCTGTCGAGGCGCACCTTTGGGCCATGCCGCGCTTTGCTCGCGCTCCCCCCAAAGCGCAGCGGATCGTGCTGGGCGCGGATTGGCTTCCGGGTAATCGCGACGTATCATCCTTCCGAAAAAAGGGGTTGTCAAGCAATGCGTTCGACTATTTTGTCGACGACAGAGTTGACACTCCAGGACGCTTGTTATAGCATCCGCCCGCTTTCACAAGTGCACTGGGAACCCGTGGCGGAAGGCGCCCCGCGGGCGTACCTGCGTACGAAATCGGCGGGCGCCAGGAGAAGAGTTGCCTCCACATCCCATCGGGGTCTGGCGGCGGAAATCGGATCGAGAAGGAATGCTTATGGACACAGCAGGCGTGAGCTTCAAGAAGCTTTTCGACCTGAGTGGACGTGTAGCGCTGATCACGGGCGCGGGAGCTGGATTCGGCGAGGCCATCGCGTTGGGCTTGGCCGAATATGGATGTGATGTTGCGGCCGCGGATGTAAACTTGGAGGCGGCCCAGCGAACCGCTGGCAAGGTGGCCGCACAAGGCCGGCGGTCGGTGGGAATCCGCGTGGATGTCAGCAATCCGCAAGAGATCGGGGCGATGGCGGATGCCACGGTGCGCGAACTCGGGACGATCGACATCCTCGTCAACTCCGCCGGCATCTCGCAGCACACCCCGGCTTTGGAATTGTCGGTGGAAAGCTGGGACAAGGTCCTCGATGTCAATTTGCGTGGAACCTTTCTGTGTTGCGCTGCGGCCGGACGAATCATGGTGCCCAAGCGCAAAGGCGCCATCATTAATTTCTCCTCCATCGCCGGGGTTGTCGGAATGGGCCGAGGCAACAACGCCTACTGTGCCAGTAAGGGCGGCGTAAACTCCTTGACGAAGCAACTGGCTATCGAATGGGCCAGTTACGGTATCCGCGTCAACGCCATCGCTCCTTGTCAGTTTCGAACCCCAGGGCTTCTTGAAGTCATGGCCGACAAGCAATTCGATCCGGAAAAACTGATGCAAACGTGGACGTCGAACATCCCCCTCGGGCGCGTGGGCGAGCCGCATGAAATCGTGGGGCCCGCTTTATTCCTGGCCTCCGAGGCGTCCTCGATGGTCACGGGAGTCATTCTGCCAGTGGATGGCGGGTTTCTTGCCCGCTAGCACTTGGCGTTGATGGAATCATCGGAATACGAGGATGAACTATGGGCGCGGAAGAGACCCCCGCTACTGGGGTTGCACTGAAGCGGGCTGTCCAAATCGGCGTTGTCGTTCCTGATCTGGACCAGGCAACGCGACGGCTGACTTCCCTTTTCGGCATTGGACCATTCCGTTTCATCGAGTGGCCGAACCGCCCGGATTCCAAGTACTTTTTCCGCGGCAAGGAAGAGCACATCAAAATTCGACAAGCCTTTGTTCAGCTTGGCCCGCTGGAGCTGGAGCTTATCCAACCCCTGGAAGGGGAGCGCAACGCTTATCGTCAGTTCCTGGAGGAACGCGGCGGTGGCATTCACCACGTCCTTTTCGAAGTGGATGATATGGATAAAGTGGTGCGGAATCTCTCCCCGCAGAACGTGGGGGTTCTTCAAGCCGGAACGGGGATACGTCCCGGCACTCGCTGGGCGCTGCTGGATACCCAAACGCTGGTCGGATTTCTGCTTGAATTGCGCCAGCAGGCGCCGGGATGCGACGGGACATCCATCCCCGAGATGCTTTGATTCCATCCGCGGGGCGAAGCGAATCAATGTTTAAGCGGGTCTGCATCGACGCCGGTTTCTTCTTACCGATGCAAACGAAATTCTGAAGCGCTGTGGGCCTGGCCGTAGGGACGGCGGGTGAGATGTTTTCGCAGCCCGCCGCAAGTTCGGAAACCCGTTCGATTCCCGCTCCCGTAGATCCCGGAGCGGTGGAGGATTAAATGGGAAAAGGCGCTGCCGGACAAGTGGATATGAATCTGCTCCTGATCCTTTACCGGGGAATGCTCCAGCTCCGTGAATTCGAGCTGAAAGTGCAGGAACTTTACCGCCGCGGTCTGCTGCCCGGATTCGTGCACCTCTATGTTGGGGAAGAAGCAGTGGCGGTGGGAGTCTGCTCCAACCTGCAACCTACCGACCTCATTTACAGCACGCACCGTGGGCATGGGCACGCCTTGGCGAAAGGGGTGCCCGGCCGCGAGGTGCTGGCAGAGCTCTGGGGAAAAACCACCAGTTCTTCCGGTGGCCGCGGGGGAAGCATGCATATGTATGCTCCCGAATACGGTTTCATGGGGACAAACGGGGTAGTGGGGGCAGGAATCCTCCTGGCGACCGGCTCCGCGCTGAGCGCCCAACTGCGCAAGACAGGACAAGTGGTGGTGGCGTTCTTTGGCGATGGAGCAGTCAATAGTGGCTCTTTTCACGAAGGGCTGAACTTTGGCGCCGTGTGGAATCTGCCGGTGGTATACGTTTGCGAGAACAATCTCTACGCAACGGAAATGGCTTTCCGGCGCGCGACGAAAAATACCAGTGTGCAGAGCCGCGCCGCCGCTTACAAAATCCCCGGCGTGGAGGTGGATGGCAGCGATGTCCTGGCCATTCACGCCGCAGCCCACGCAGCCATCGAACAAGCCCGTGCCGGCGGAGGTCCCACGCTGATCGAAGCCAAGACCTATCGTTTCCTCGGGCATCACGAAGGAGATCCCGGAACGGATTATCGGACGCGGGAAGAGGTGGAGGAGTGGAAGAGCCACTGTCCCATCAAGACGTTGCGCGAAAAACTTCTGAAGGATGGGCGAGCGCCGCTGGAATCAGTGGAGCAGATCGAGCACGAGGTCCAACAATGGCTTGAGGAGGCAGTCCAATTCGCCCGGGAAAGCCCGGAGCCCGAACCCTCCACCGTATACGAACATATATTTTCCTGAGAGGCCCGTAAGGAGGATCCCGCCGTGCCGGAACAATTACGCGAGATTAGCTACGTTGACGCCGGAGTGGAAGCGTTGCGGGAAGAAATGCAGCGTGACGCCACCATCGTCTACATTGGCCAAGGCATCGGGCCGCGAGGTGGAAACTTCCGCCAGACCCGCGGCCTTTGCAAAGAGTTTGGTGAGGAGCGGCTTCGCGACACCGGCATTTGTGAACTGGGGGCCACGGGAGTGGCCATCGGGGCGGCGATGGCGGGCAGCCGGGCGATCGTTGACGAGGTCTTCCTGGACTTCTCGCTCGAAGCCATGACGCAGATCATTCAGCAAGCCGCCAACATCTGCTACTCTTCGAATGGAAAAATTCGCGTGCCCGTCCTGGTGCGGAGCGCAATGGGCGCTGTGCGGAATGCCGGCCCCCACCACTCGCACTGCTTTTACGGCTGGTTCGCCAGCACGCCGGGCCTGAAGGTGGTAACGCCCGCCACTCCCTACGACGTGAAAGGGCTGCTCAAAAGTTCCCTGCGCGAGAACTGCCCTGTTATCTTCATCGAGCATAAGGCGCTTTATAATACCAAGGGAATGATCCCCGAAGGGGAGTACCTGATCCCCCTGGGTGAAGCCCGCATCCATCGCGAGGGGCGGGACATCACGTTGGTCGGTATTTCTAAAATGGTCAACGTCGCTCTGGAGGCTGCGGCGGCCCTGGAGAAGGAAGGGATCTCAGCCGAGGTCGTCGACCCGCGGACGATTGTGCCGCTGGACCGCGAGCGAATGGCCGCCTCCATCCAAAAAACCGGACGGCTGGCGGTGATCGACGAGGCCCCGGCCATGTGCGGGTTCTCGGGTGAGGTTGTGGCGCTGGCCTGCGAAGAATGTTTCGACGCGCTGGATAGCCCGCCCCTGCGGATCTGCTCGCTGCCCATCCCTAGTCCGTTCAGTCCACCGCTGGAGAGCCAGGTGATTCCCTCTGTGGAGCGAGTGGTGAAGGAAGTTCGCAATCTGATGGAGAACTAGAAACAAGCAAAGGCCCGCGACGATGACTTACGAAGTGGTTATGCCTCAACTCGGTCTCACCATGGAAGAGGGTTCGGTGGTTTCCTGGAAAAAGCAGGTAGGCGACTGGGTGACAAAAGGCGATGTTCTGTTTACGGTTGAGACCGACAAAGCGGAAATGGAAGTGGAGTCCGCGGATTCGGGCTACTTGAACTCTCTTCAGGTCCGGCTGGGAGAAAAAGTGCGGGTGGGAACGGTTATCGCACTGCTGGGCGACCGGCCAGGTGAGGTCGCCATCCAGGGTGGGGCCAGAGCAACCGGAGCCAATATCGATGCGGGCGCACGGGAAGCAGCAACCGTCCACGCCCAACCCCCTGCGAAGCCGAGCCTTGATTCTGCGGATTCCGGCGGAGGCTGCCTGCCTGCCCAGACGCTGTCGACACACGAAATCGCTGCCAGTCCCCGGGCTCGACGCTTGGCAAAAGAGCTGGGCATTGATGTTAATGCTGTGAAGCCGGCGCGCGGGAAGCGGATCGTGGAAGAGGATGTCCGCCGCTTCCATGAAAACTTGCATTCCTGAGTCCTCCCACTTGCGATCAGCGAAAGTATTGGCCGGAGAGGTCGGCGCGTAGCGGAGACTCTTCATCGGAACTGCCCAGAGACGATAAGAGGTGGGGGAAGGATTGCTTGCACAATCGGTTGAAGTAACGTTCGACCTCGCGCTCGACACGGCTGGGCGGCGTCTGGAGGATGAGGTCAACATAGTTCCGGTGGTTTTCGTAGCGCGCGGAAATTGACAGGGCAGCGGAATAGCTGCGGGCAATCATGAAGATGAAGGGGGTCATCACCAGGTTCAGGGTACGAAAGAGTTGCGGCTGACCGGAGGCTCTCCAAACGGCCTGGTGTAGCGCCATGTCGGCGTAAAAAAACTCTTCGTCGTCATGACGGGCGGCGGCGGCTTTCATTTTGTGCAGAGCTTTGCGCAGGGCGGCTTGCGTTTCCGGCTTCATGGCCTCGCGCATGTACCGGACGCACAGGCCTTCCAGCTTGCCGCGCATGCTGAAAATGGCCTTGAACTCGGGGGGAGAAATGCCGCGAATATAAGTTCCGCGCCGGGGCGTGTTGACCACCAAGCCGTCGCGCTCCAGCCGGAGCAGCGCCTCCCGGACGGAGCCACGGCTAACGCCCAACCGGCGCGCGACGTCATCCTCGATGATTCTTTCGCGAGGGTGCAAATGGCCTTTGTAGACCGCCTGCCGGATATGGTTTTCTACCTGTTGGCTCACGGAGATTGGCGCGGCTGGAACCGGTTTTGTGGATTTTGATGATGCCATTTCAATTCCGCACGGTGTTGTCGCATTTAGAGCGGGGCTCGGACCGTAGCAGCTTCACCGGCCAGCATGTCCAACCTGCTTCCGGACACTCGGGCAGTCTCGCATCCCAGCGTGAGGATGTCAAGAAATCGGCTGCAATCGGCCATGGCATTGGCAAGTGATAGGGCCATGAACGATCCTGCCCGACAAAATCGCTTCAGCGGCGGGAACGTGCGCTTCACGGGAGTGCAGCGGCAGCCCGCCGTGGTCACGGGCCGGGGCCGTCATTTCGAGGAAAGCAATCGGGGCAGCAGATCGCCCGGCTAAGGGGGAGGTTCATAATTCATGAACACTGAAGGACGCTTAACAGGAAAGAGGACTCTGGTGACGGGAGCAGGAACCGGCATCGGCCGGGAAGTGGCCTTGGAATTTGCCCGGCAAGGCGCCGATGTGGTCCTGCATTATGCCGTCGACCCTGGCGCCGTGACCGCGGCGGAAGAAATCAAGGCCATGGGCCGGCGCGCCGTAGCCTTGCAGGCGGATTTCGACAGCGTTGACGCAGTGTGCTCGCTGGCGGACAAGGCCCTTGAATTCCTGGGTGGCATTGATTGCCTGGTGAACAACGCAGGAATCACCCTCAACAAACCCTTCCTCAAGGTGACGCGGGAGCAGTTCGATCGGGTTTTCCATGTGAACTTCCGCGCCCAATTCTTTCTGACCCAGCGAATCGTCGAAGCCATGCTCCGGACGGGCGGGGGGGCCATCTGCAACCTCACCTCGATTCACGGCCTGCAAGGAGCGCCGGAGCATTCTCTCTACGCCGGCACCAAGGGCGCGATCATCGCCTACACACGTACGCTGGCGGTGGAACTTGCTTACCGGGGCATTCGGGTCAACGCCATCGCCCCGGGCTGGATTACGGTGGACAACTATTTCAAGGCCGTGCCCGGCTTTAGCGAGGAAACAGCCAGAGAAACAACTCGTGAAAAGATTCCGGCCGCTCGGGCCGGCCAGCCGGTTGACGTGGCGAAATTGGCAGCCTTTCTGTGTGGCGACGACTCCAGTTATATCGTGGGCCAAACCATTGTGGTCGATGGCGGCACCACTTCGCTGATGTCACTGATCTCCGATTTTCGCCACGAGTCACCAAACCGCTTCGGGCAGGGTTACGTGCCCGGAGTGTAGGGCTGACTGCCGATAGCTCACAGCTTGCCGTAGGGGCGGTTCGCGAACCGCCCCTTCTCCTACGTGGTAGCAATCGTAGCGCCGACCTTCAGAGCTTGCCCTGAGCACCGGGAATGGGTCGGCATTTTTCGCGAGTACGCGGCCTGCCCCTCCACAACGCAATACCCTTGACAACCCATCATAAACCATTACAAACCACAAATTCGGCTTAAATGCCTCGTAAGGCATTTATTTTCATCGAGATAGCCTGGCATCCCGTTGTCGTTTTTGGACTTTCCTGGTTTGTTTTCATGCGCTTAGCCGGACCGATCGCCGAGTGTTGTGCCTTTTGTAGGGGCACCCCTTGGGGTGCCCTGGGGCAGGGCAAGCCCAGCCCCTACGAGATTGGTTGCGGCTCCGCCGCGCTGTGCTTCGGCAAAAGCCGGCGCTGACCGCCCAGGCGGGGCAGGCGCTGAGCCCGAATAGCGCGTTCTTTTAGTGACGAGTAGCGAGTGACAAGACACAGAGGCCGATGTCCGAAGTCCGAGGTGCAGGATCGCAAATCAATAGAGCAGTGGCGAGTGACGAGTGGCGAGTGATGAGATACAAAGGGCGAGGTCCGTGGTCCGAGGCACTGAATTGCAAATCGCAAATCGCAGATCAATAGAGCAGTGACGAGTGACGAGTGGCGAGTGACGAGATACAGAGTCCGAAGTCCGACGTGCAAGATCGCAGATCACCAATCGCAAATCACCAATCGCAAATCACCAAATCACCCGATCACCCGATGCTCCTGTGCAGGATGCGGCGAATTTCGTGACCGTATTTCTCGGCGATGCGGAGGCCGATGCCCGGGACGGCGAGCATTTCGCTGGTGGTGCTGGGTCGAAGGCTAGCCAGTCCGCTCAAAGCCCGGTCGGTAAAGATGCGGAAGGCGGGCACACCGAGCCGCCGGGCCTCGGCCAGCCGCCACGCGCGCAGCGCCTCTTCCACGGCGAAGTCCGGCTTCGCCTCCGGCGGCCGCTTGGCTTTCTTTCCCAAACCCGCCGAGGGCGGAGGGCCCGTTGTTGGCGAGTAGGGCCGAACGGCGTTCGGCCCGGGGCCAGTGCCGCTGGCCCCTGCCTTCTTCCTGCGCTTGCGGGGGGTGGAGGGCGGCTCGCGATCCTTCATGACCAGATCCAGGGAAGTCCCCGCGTCCACTTCCCAACCGGCGCGCGTCAGCTTGGCGGTGCGATAAGGAATCTGCCGCCCAGCCTTTTCGAAAACCGCGTCGTCCAGGCGCACAATTCCCGCGCGCGCCATGCCTCCCAGCAAGTTCTCGAAATCATCGCGGCTCATCTCATGGTGGGGAAACAATTGGGCGTAAAGCTTGCCGGTGGATTTCGCGCCACCCGCGCGCAATTCCGCGGCCACGCGCCGCAGCGCCGCGTGCTCGGCTGCTGTCGCGGTGCGAAAGCGTTGCGCGCTGCACTTTGCCGGCGCGCAATAGTCGCAGATCCCGCAGGGCTTCTCGCCGTCGGCGAAGTCGCCGAAGTGGCGCACCACGCTGGCCATGCGGCACTGATTGCTTTCGGCGTAGCGGATCATGCGCTCAATCTGCTCGCGTTTGTGCTCGCCTTGGGCAAGGTAAGGGTCGCGCCAGTCGCCGTGGCCGCGGCTGACGTTCTCGGCGAAATCCACCACCGCGCCGCCGTGTGTCCACAGTTTTTCCAGGGCTTTGTCAAAAACCTCGGGAACCATGCGCGATTGTTTTTGGAGTTCGCTTTTCGCCTGGGGTTGGGGGCGAAGCAGGGCGAAGATGCTGTCCAGAACCGCCACGTCGGGATAATCCCGCTCGAAGAAGAAATCGTGCGTGTAGCGGTCCGCGTAGGAATGCATCAGGAGCGCGCGGCTAGGTTGGCCGTCGCGCCCGGCCCGCCCGATTTCCTGGTAATAAGCCTCAATGCTTCCCGGCAAGGCGGTGTGGATGACGGTGCGGATGTCGGGCTTATCAATCCCCATGCCGAAAGCAATCGTCGCCACGATGATCTCCAGCTTGCCCGCCAGAAATCCCTCCTGCACTTGCTTGCGGCGCTCGGCATCCAGCCCGGCGTGATAGGCGGCCGCCGCATGATAGGCGCAGAGCTCGTTGGCCAGGGATTCCGATTGCTTGCGCGTAGGAGTGTAGACAATCGCCGGGCAGCGCTGCGGGTCGGCCAAGAGTTCGCGCGTGAGCTGGGAACGTTCCGAGGGCGCAATTTCCACAACTTCAATGGCGATGTTGGCGCGCCGAAAGCCGTGAATGAAGCGCGCCGGCCGCACCAGACCCAGTTGCTCCGCGATATCGTCCTGAACAGGAGGAGTGGCGGTGGCCGTGAGGGCAATGACCGGCGCCGGCCGCAAGCTGGGCACGTACTGGCCCAGCCGGCGGTAATCAGGACGGAAATCATGCCCCCATTGCGAAATGCAATGCGCCTCATCGACGACGATCAGCGAAACTTGCCGCTTGGCGAGCATCTCCGGGAAGCCCGTCACGCGCAGCCGCTCGGGGGCAATGAACAGGAATTGCAATTTGCCGGCCAGGTAGTCGCGGCAAGCTTGGCGCGAGTCCATCCGGCGGCGCCCGGAATGAATGCACTCCACGGCAAAACCGCGCGCCTTGAGCTTGGCCACTTGGTCTTCCATCAAAGCGATGAGGGGACTGATCACCAGCGTCGTCCCGCCGCGCGCGATGGCCGGCAACTGATAGCACAGCGACTTGCCCGACCCGGTGGGCATGACCAACAACACGTCGCGCCCTTCGATCACCGTCCGGCAAACCGCTTCCTGATTGGGGAGGAAGGTGTTGAAACCGAAGGTGCGGTGCAAAAGCGTAGCAAGGTCAACGTGGGAAGAGGGAAGGTGAATGGCCGTCATACTGAGCCTGTTGCGGTCATACTGTCCTTCGCTTGCAGGAGGGCGCCTAGCCGCGATTTCGAAGCGCTTCCCGAGGAACAGTTTTTTCTTGCCCGGCAGGGGCACAAGATAATGGCTGGGGGCGTTCCCCCATAGCTGGGAGCAAAGCCGCCTCCCACCGTCTGTTTCATTTTCCGCCCTTCCGGTTCGGTCTCGCTCGCTCGACACTCGGCCGGGTCGGTCGATTCGGCTTCTGCCCGCACTTGCGCAAACAGCTCGTCCAACTCTTGCTGATACTCCACCCGAAACCCCGACAAGGTGCGGGGGCTGATCTCCGTCATGCCCGTCAGTCCTTGATAGGCGGGATGGTATTCACAACGCCGTGCCACCTTGCGGGCCGAACGGATGGCGTCGCTGTAGGCCAAAACCCACAGACTGATCAGCAGGCGCGGATCGTAAGGGCGGCATCCTGCCACCCCTTCCACGGCCTTGGTCTCCGCCCAGAACCGGTTCAGATCCAATCGCCCCACCCACTCCCAGATCGCCCGCACCAAGTGGTCGGGCCGCACTAAGCGTTCCACGTCGATCGCCGCCCAGGTCATCGGCGCGCGGTTCACCGGCTTGCAACGGGGCTGGGCGGGCGCCGCCGGGGTGTCGCCACCACCGACGCTCGGCGTGGAGGCCGGAAGCTCCGCCCCTGCGCCTTCCCCCAGGGGGCCTTGCGCCAGCCGAGCCGGCCGATCATCGCTCATGCTGCGCCGACCATCGACCATCGTCAATCGTCAATCTCAATGCCCTGTCATTCGCGCCACCAGCGCCAGAGCTTCTTCATAAACGTGGTCGCGGCCGGCCAGCATCAGTTCATCGTTCAGAATTTCGACTTCGTCCCCAACTTCAATGCGCACCGTCCGGCCGATGGGCGGCAGGCCCGGGACCTCGGCAAGGGTCTGTACCACTTTGCCATCCGGTCCACGCGAGAAGGAAAAGCGCGCGCCGTCGGCCTCGATCACGAACGAAAAACAAACTCCGCTTCCTCCGCCCTCCACTTTCCTCAGGACCCTTTCCACCTTCACCTCGCAGCCGTCCGATCGGAAGTAGAGCGCGCGCGGCATATTCTCTCCCCGCGATTCAGCGCGCCGGAATTCCCAACCCAGGCGGGTAGCAAGCCATGCCGTCAGCAGCAGACTCTGCGCGCGTTGCGTGGTGAGCCGGGCCGATTCCATTTCGTACTCAATGCGAATTTCACGGATCCGGTAGAGATAAGGCCGGCGGTCGGGAGAATCAAAACACTGGGCCATTACTTCGCGCCACGGCGTGGTCCGCGCCCAGTTCAGGTCGGAAAGGCGAATGCGGCCGGAATACTTCTCCAGCCACGCGGCCAGCGCTCGCAGGTCCGCCCCAGTGGCGCAAAAACGCGCCGAATCCACAATCACATGCTGCGTCACCCGCAAAATCTGGTCAAAATAGGTGGGCATGGCGAAACTCTCCGCCCGCCACCAAAGGTAAATCGGCAACCCGGAAACCGTGAGGGGAAGCACCACACTGATGAGCTCAGGGCCGGTCTCGCCACGCGCATTCAAGGTGATCTGCTCGCTGCAAATCTGTTTTTCGCCCTCCACGGGCCGGTGACAGTGGGCGGAGACGGAAGCCATCAGGCCCGGCGGCGATCCCTGTGGGTCCATCGCCATCACAACGGCGCGGCAGGGATTCTGCCGGGTCACCTCAGCAATCAGGTTGCTCACCTCCCGCGCCGCCTCCTGACAATCCACGTAAACGAGCAAGGTCAGCGCGGAAGCACGCGTCACCGCGGACTCAGCGCCCGCAGCTTCCGCCGCGCTTCTCCACATAGCCGAAAGCCCAGCTTCAATCTCCGCCACATTGGCGGGCCGAGGCTCCCCTAAGGCAAATTCCTGAAGCGTGCCACCCAACGGTTTAGTCCTTTCCTTTCAACGGCTCATCCGGGTTTCGAGGACAATTGGCTTATTTCCGTTCAATCCTCATTCTCGTAACGTAATTTGATCATCGAATTTCATCTATCTTGTTTATTTTCAGTAACTCATCGCGAAAATAAGATAACTCATTTACTTTCAATAAACTCTGAGGAGCACTTTTTTCGCCCCTTTGTTTTCAATAAACTCTGAGGAGCAATCTTCATTTTTAACATCTTTTTGGGGCACCCCTACCTGCGGCTTGTGCGGCAAACTCTCTCGGTGTTCGCTGTGACTCAAAGCGTCCAACACAGAGGGCACGGAGTTTCTCAGTGGCCTCTGTGTGAACGCTTTTCCGGTCACGTAGGACACAGAGAAGATCCCCCGTATCGCCCAGATGACCGCCCGATTCTTTGATTTCCGGATTTTCCATCAAGGACATCAGGAATCTCGCTTCCATTCCTCCCGGAAGGGACCTGCCCGGAGGGTCAGGCAGGAGCAGATCAACTTCCGCGGCCAGCGGGAACCAGCCTCATCGGCTAGTATACATGCAGTCAATGGCGATGTCAAGAACAAACTAAGCCCACATTCAACAGCCTATGGCTCGGGAAAAATGTCAGGGCCGGTTGAGGAGCGTAGCACGGACCTGTTCTTTAGGTCCGCGGCTCGTCTCCCAGGGTCAGGGAAAATCCGCGGACCTAAAGAACAGGTCCGCGCTACCCTTCTTTACCCACGCCTCGCTGCCTACTGCTTTCTGCCAACCGACTACCGCCAACCGACTGCCGTCTTCCGTTCTTCACAGTCTGCGCCACTGGCGACCGTCGCGCTCGATAAAATCATCAGCCTCTTTCGGTCCCCAAGTGCCGGCTGCATAGAGAGCCAGCCCTTGGGGTCCGTCCTGCTTCCAGCGATCGAGAATCGGATCCACAAACTCCCAAGACAGGTCCACGGCATCGGCGCGATTAAACAACGTGGTATCGCCGAGCTGGCAATCGAGCAGCAGGGTTTCATAAGCGGTGGGCGGCGCCGCGCCGAACGATTCTCCGTACAGGAATTCCATCTCCACCGGGCGAATCTGCATGGTGGTTCCGGGAAGCTTGGCGCAAAACTTCAGCGAAATTCCCTCGTTGGGTTGGAGGCGAATCGAAAGGATGTTCGGCTCAATTCCTTCCGCGCCCGCGCCGCGGAAGAGCAAGTGGGGCACGCGGCGAAACTGGATAGAGATTTCTGAAATACGCTTGGGCAAACGCTTGCCGGAGCGCAGGTAGAAGGGGACGTCCGCCCAGCGCCAGTTGTCGATGAAGAATTTGAAAGCCGCGTAAGTCTCCGTGTTCGAGGTGGGCGAAACCTTAGGCTCCGTCCGGTAGGCGGGAACCTTCTTGCCCCCCACGAATCCTTCCGCGTACTGGCCCCGCACCACAAATTCCGGCACCCGTTCGGAGCGGATGGGGCGCAGCGCGCGCATGACTTTGGCCTTCTCATCGCGCACCGCCGTGGCTTGAAAGGTTGCCGGAGGCTCCATCGCTACCAGGCTCAACAACTGGAGCACGTGATTCTGGATCATGTCGCGCAGCAGGCCGGCCTCTTCGTAGTAAGCGCCCCGATTCTCCACACCCAGTTCTTCCGCCACCGAGATTTGCACGTGGTCAATGTAGCGGCGATTCCAGAAAGGTTCGAAAATGCCGTTGGCGAACCGGAACACCAACAGATTCTGAACCGTCTCTTTCCCCAGGTAATGATCGATGCGATAAACCTGATCTTCCTCGAAGACGCTGGTGACCGTCTGGTTCAATTCGCGGGCGCTTTCCAGGCTTTGCCCGAACGGTTTTTCCAGGATGATGCGCGTCCAGGTTTTTCCGGGATCTTTGGGTTTGGCCAATCCCGCTGCACCCAGATGCTTGACGATGACGGGGAAAAAACTCGGCGGGGTGGCGAGGTAAAAAAGCCGGTTGCCGGCGGTTCCACGCTCCTGGTCAAGGCGATCCAATACGGTTTTAAGTTGTTGGTAAGCTCGGGGGTCGCCGAAATCGTCGGCGACGTAGTGCAGTCCTTTCCCGAACCCTTCCACAAAGGCGTCGCTCTCCGACGTCAGGTGGAGGAATTTCTTCACCGCCTCCGACATTTCCTGGCGAAACTGTTCATCGGTGCTGGGTGTGCGCGCGCAGCCTACCACGGAGAATCCCGGCGGCAACATGCGCTCGCGGGAAAGATAGAAGAGCGCCGGAATGAGCTTGCGTTCGGTGAGGTCTCCGGAGGCGCCGAAAATGACCATCGCGCACGGATCGGGCGTCCGCCGCAAGCGGATTCCTTCGCGCAAGGGATTGACCATCTCGGCTGTTTCCGGCATGGAACCTCTCCTCGCATCGGCATTATGCGGTTGGCATTAAGCCGCGTTAGCGGCGACATCTTGTGGCCCACGGCGCCAGCCGTGGGATCGCACCGCGCCGAGTAGATTGTGAGCCACGGTAGTGGCGACATCAGAATCCCTCTCGGCCCGTCGTGATGATGTCGCCCCTCCCGGGGCTTAAGAATTCATTCCATCTCCCGATTTTCCCACGGCTGACGCCATGGGCTAAATGATGACGCCCGCTACGCGGGCTTATGGGCACCACTAGCC
>Ga0315282_10003313_pt1 | contig 28950 bp, 26 predicted proteins | sample YL17G07_20_MG_FD_203693 | JGI IMG/M metagenome (GOLD analysis project Ga0315282, IMG submission 203693) | Sediment microbial communities from Yellowstone Lake, YNP, Wyoming, USA - YL17G07_20 | ecosystem: Environmental > Aquatic > Freshwater > Lake > Sediment | place: USA: Wyoming | collected... | reverse complement strand
GATAATGAATAATAGCGTCTATACAGGATGATAAATACTCCCTAAGTCCCTGAGGAAACCCTAAGGGATTTATATTGGCAGAAAAATCTAATATACTGGACACATCTTTATTCAAAATCTTAGCTACTCTGTATATATTTCCTCCATGCTCTATCATAATAATACCCTAATAATAATAAAACCTAATAGAAATGCCAGGAGAGAAGTAATATACATTATCTTAACTGATAAGAGTATATGTTCAGGATGTATTGTATCTATAGGGTCTCCTATATACGGCTTTTCAACAATACGTCCCCCATAAGTACTAGGTCCTCCTAATTGGATATCTAACGCTCCAGCCATACTAGATTCAGGATAACCACTATTAGGACTTGTATGCTTATGCCCGTCTCTTATCATTATAAGGAAGCTATGTCTTGAATTCATTCCACTAAGAAAGGATGCAACAACTATAAAGAGAGCTGTTATACGAGCTGGCAAGAAGTTAGCGATATCATCTAAGCGTGCTGATGCCACCCCTATATTAATATATCGCTCGTTTTTATAACCCACCATAGAGTCTAAGGTATTTATAGCTTTATATGCCATAGCAAGAGATGCCCCTCCTAAGAAGAGGTAAAATAGTGGTGCCACAATACCGTCAGATATATTTTCAGCCACAGTTTCTATAACCGCTCTGCATATACCTTGGGTATCAAGTCTATCTGTATCTCTTCCAACTATATAAGATAAAGTCTCTCTAGCATTATCAATCTCTCCATTTTTTAAGAATTTATACACCTTTTTAGCTTCTTGCCCTAGGCACTTTGTGGCAAGAACTGTATAGATAAAGAATATATTGAGAATATGGAACAATAACATATTAACTGATAGAGCAATCTTAATGAGCCACCAAACTACTGCATAAGATATCCCTACTGTAACACCAGCCAGTATAAAACCAGCTATCTTCTGGGCTATAGCTGTACGAGCAATACGTCTAATGATTCTTTCAAAAAATGAAATAAAGCTACCTATAGCTCTTACTGGATGGGGAAACCAGTATGGATCACCAAATATAAGGTCAGCAATATAACCCAGTAGTATATCTATCATGTAATCCCCATTATCCCATATAAAACATCCATACTTAAAGCTTTTCTTACTATCGATGCAAGTTCATCATACTGGGCTCTTTTCCTCTCACTTAAGGGCTTAATTCTTATAGTTCTCTCTAGATTCTTCCTCTTATAAAGTAGATATACCATAGCTTTAAGGAAATCTTCATTATCAAAGATACCATGCAGATATGTTCCCCATACCCTACCCTCAGTAGATATATAACCGTCTATATCATTACAGTCCAATTCGCCTCTTCTTACTATATGAGAAAACGGAATAGTATTACCTATATTCTCCGTCCTTCCCATATGTATCTCATATCCTTTCAAGATAAATTTAGGCATATCAGGGCTTAAAGATGACGATGCTTCTTCAAGTTGTATCAATGCTTGAGAAGTAATCTTTTCTTTTTCTATAACTGTAGTTAAATCTAAAAGGCCAAGACCCTCAGTTTCTCCTATCTCAGATTCAATTCTATAAGGGTCTAAGATTCTCTTTCCTAACATCTGAAAACCACCACATATACCCATAACTAGACCACCATCTTTGACATACTCAATTATTCGCTCTGTCATTTTAGTATGCTTAAGATACAATAAATCTCCTATAGTATTTTTAGTCCCAGGTAGTATGATTATGTCAGGATTACCTAGTTTATTAGCATTATATACATACCTTACCTTTATTCCATCAACCTGATAGAAGGGTTCAAAATCAGTGAAGTTAGATATGTATGGCAGGTATATTATAGCTATATCCACATCTCCTTCATTTTTGGACAGCTTCAAATATTCAGTTGCTCCGTCTTCCTCATCTATATGAATATTCATATATGGTACTACACCTAAAACAGGTCTTTTTATTATCTTTTCAAGAATTACAAGACCAGGCTTTAGTATCTCAACATCCCCTCTGAACTTGTTTATTATAACACCTTCAACCCTTCTTATCTCTCTATGGTCTAAAAGAACCATAGTCCCTACTATAGAAGCAAAGACCCCACCCTTGTCTATATCTCCCACAAGTAATACAGGGCAATCAGCTATTTCAGCCATACCCATATTAACTAAATCATTATCTTTAAGATTTATCTCTGCTGGACTTCCTGCTCCTTCTATGACCACTATATCAAATTTACTTGCAAGTTCTTCGTATGCATCTTTTACCATATCTTTTAATGTTGGCTTAAACTTCTGGTATTCTTCTGCAGTCATATTACTATAGACCTTGCCCCTTATAATAACCTGACTTCCCACATCGCTCGATGGCTTAAGTAATATTGGATTCATAAGAACTGATGGTTCTATACCACATGCCTCAGCCTGTACAGCTTGAGCTCTTCCTATCTCCCTTCCCTCAACTGTTATAAATGAGTTTAAAGCCATATTCTGTGATTTAAAAGGGGCAACCCGAAATCCATCCTGAGTAAATATACGGCATAAAGCAGTTACTAATAAACTTTTCCCCACTGACGAAGCTGTCCCCTGAATCATAATGCTCTTAGCTCTATTCATTATATATCTATCATACTCTAGTGAAGATATCTCTTTCAAGAGAATTCCATTTCTTTATTCGTAATTCACTTGCAAATGTATAAATCAAAAAGATAGAATATACGTTACCTATGAAGACAATAAAAGTAAAAATAGGAGAAGGATACAATATCTATATAGATAGGGGAGGGTTAATAAAATTTAACAACTACTTTGTCCAAGAAGAACCCAGGAAGGCTTTAGTTATAACAAACTCTAAAGTCTGGTGGTTATATGGAGAGTGGTTCATAAATAATATTAGAGGTGGATTCAGTTCTGTTCAAACTCTAATCTTACCTGATGGAGAAAGGTATAAGAATCTAAAATCTGTAGAAAAAGGTTATACGGTCTTGGTAGAGAACAAGTTTACTCGTAGCGATTGTATTATAAATTTAGGGGGGGGAGTAATCTGTGATACTGGAGGTTATATAGCTAGTACATATATGCGAGGGATAGACTTCTATCAAGCACCAACTACTCTCTTAGCTCAAGTAGATGCTAGTATAGGAGGCAAAGTGGCTGTAAATCTGCCCCAGGGGAAAAATTTGGTAGGTACTTTTTATCAGCCCAAAGGAGTACTAATAGATGTAAATATTCATGCAACCTTACCTAAAAGGGAATTCTCTTCTGGTTTGGCAGAGATTGTAAAGGCAGCAATAATAGATGGAGAAGGGTTCTTCTCTCTTCTAGAAAAAGATAAAATCCCCTTAATCACACTAATAGAAAAGGCAATAAGGCTTAAAGCTAAAATAGTAAAGATAGATGAAAAAGATAAAAATATAAGAAAGGTACTAAATTTAGGACATACATTTGCCCATGCTATTGAAACAGTCACCAATTATAAAAAGTATCTCCATGGAGAAGCAGTAGCTATAGGGATAATATATTCAATAAAACTAGGAGAGGCTTTAGGGATAACAGAACCTCACTTAAAGGATAAAGTAGAAAGTGTCCTTAAGAAATTTAAATTACCAATCAAGCTTAAAGGGATAAATCTAGAAGACCTTATTCCATATTTTTATATAGATAAAAAGGCTACTACTAATTCTCTATCTTTTATTATTCCAGTAAGGATAGGAGAAGTAAAAGAGTATAAAAACATTTCTATAGAAACTTTAGGAGGTATACTAAAATGATACGCCAGGACTTTATGAATGTATAAGAGAGGCAAATATGGTTATAGTAATGTCTGAAAGTGCAGGAGTGTGTGATATTGAGAGCATCTGCACAAGAATAAAAGAAATGGGGTATGGAGTTAATGTCTCAAGAGGGGTAGAGAAGACTATTATAGGAGTTATTGGGGCAAAAGATGAGCATAAATTGATCCTTGCCCAACAATTAGAGTCTCTCCCATACGTAGAAAAGGTCATCCCTATATTAAAGCCATATAAATTGGCTAGCAGAGAATGGAAACAAGAAAAGACGAGGATAAATGTAAAAGGAGTTGTAATAGGCGGAGACGAAGTAGTTGTAATGGCAGGACCCTGTGCAGTAGAGAATGAAGAAAATATTATGCTTACAGCTAGGGCTGTAAAAGCAGCAAACGCCAAAATACTCAGAGGAGGGGCATTTAAACCTAGAACTTCTCCATACAGTTTCCAGGGATTAGGAGAAGAGGGGCTTAAATTATTATATTATGCTGGTAAAGAGGTAAATCTTCCCATAGTCACAGAGGTCCTTGACCCTAGAGATGTAGAACTAGTAAGTCAGTATACAGATATCCTACAAATAGGGGCTCGTAATATGACAAATTTCCCGCTTCTGACTGAAGTTGGGCAGACTAGGTTACCAGTACTCTTAAAACGTGGATTAAGCTCAACCATAGAGGAATTTCTCTTGGCTGCAGAATATATAATGTCTAGAGGGAATCACCAAGTAATTTTATGTGAAAGAGGAATAAGGACATTTGAACAAGCAACGAGGAATACTTTAGATATTTCAGCCGTCCCATTTATTCACGAATTGAGTCATCTTCCTATTATTGTTGATCCGAGCCATGGGACAGGAAGATGGCAACTTGTTCCATCTATGGCTAAAGCGGCAGTAGCAGCTGGGGCTGATGGATTAATAATTGAAGTTCATCCTGATCCAGCTAAAGCTTTATCAGATGGAGCTCAATCTCTCAATATCCCAACATTCCAAAATCTTATGATAGAACTAGCAAAAGTAGCAGAAGCAGTAGGAAGAAAGATATGAAAGATATAGCAATCATAGGGTTAGGAATTATAGGGGGGTCTTTAGCCCTATCTTTTAAAGAGAAAGGTTATACAATAATAGGGATAAATAGGTCTAGAGAACCTATAGAAAAGGCTCTTCAAATGGGAGCTATAGATGAGGTAGCATCTCTTGATGCCATCCCAGAAGTAGATGTTGCATTTGTATGTACTACTGTAACAACAGTACCACGATTTACAGAAACAGTTTTAAATAATACGTCTAAGACTATAGTAATAGATGTGGCAAGCACAAAAGGATTTATTTTCAAAGAACTAGAAAATCTTCCTCCAGAAAAATTCTCTAGATTTATAGGGGGGCATCCTATGGCAGGTTCAGAAAAAACAGGGATAGAGGCAGCCAAAAAAGACTTATTCCTCAATGCTACATTTTTCTTAGTACCAAATAGTTACACATCAGAAGAGACAAAGATAAAAGTTCAAAACATCGTAAAAACACTGAGGGCTAATCCTGTATTTATAGATGCCAATTCTCACGATAAGCTTGTGAGTATAATAAGTCATCTACCTCAACTAATCTCTACAACATTGAGTCTTACAGCTAAGACCATTCTAGGAGAAAATATCAAATATTCTGGGAGAGGCTATAAAGATATGACAAGGTTAGCAAACAGTAAATTCTCTGTCTGGCGAGATATTATATACACAAATAGAGAAAATATCATAAAAGCTATAGAAGCCTATAAGAGTAATCTCTCAGAGATAGAATCATTAATAGATAACTGGGACGAGGAAGCTCTAAGTAAGCTCTTTGAAATAGCTAATAGTTAATCTTATTTTTCCATTCGCTTCTTAAGATACTCATAATAAGAACATCATGAAAGCTACCATTTTTAAACATCTTTTCTCTTAGTCTTCCTTCCAGGATAAAGCCTGCTTTCTCATAGCATCTTATTGCCCTCTTATTGTATTCATATACAGTTAACTCAACCCTATTAAGATTGAGGACTTCGAATGCATACTTCAACATCAATAGAGTGGCTTCAGTTCCGTATCCTCTATTCTGATATTCTTTTTCTCCTATCATTATCCCAAAGATACATCCTCTAGAGACCCAGTCTATCTGATGAAGTCCACAATTACCTATATGTATATCCCCATCTTTTAAGACTATCCCCATAACTATATCATTTTGTCCTTTATATAAGCCTTTAAGCCACTCTTCTTCTCTAGTAAAATTAATAGGAAATCTTCCCATAGTAAGGAATTGAGTAATATCTGGGTCATTTATCCATTTTACTAGTCTCTCCATATCGTCGAGTTCTAAAGCCCTAAAATAAATACTAGTCCCAACAAGAAATGGATTCTTCAACTGAGTTCACTCCTTTCTTCTTTAATGTTATAATTGTAGCATAACTTCGTAAAAATTATCCGATTTAGAAAAAGGAGAAATAGAAATTGTTTGGTAGAATCAAAGGTAACGCTAAGGCTTGTCTGATATTCGAACCAATGTGGGTAATTCCGTTTAGTATGTTTAGTACATATGCATCAGTATATATGCTCGAATTGGGGATTAAGGAGACTCAAATAGGTCTTATAACTTCTATAGGTTTAGCAATGCAGATATTTACATCATTTATAAGTGGACATCTCACTGACAGACTTGGAAGAAGAAAAGCCCTATTAATCTTTGATTTAATCAGCTGGGGTATAGCTACTCTTATATGGGCTATATCTAAGAACTTCTGGTACTTTTTTATAGCTGCTCTCGTAAATAGTTTTCAGAAGATTCCAAATACAGCATGGTACTGTCTTTTAGTCGAAGATACAGACCCTAAAGATAGGGCATCTGTATTTACCATACTTCAAATAATAAGTGTAATTGCTGGATTTTTCGCACCTCTAGGAGGACTCTTAGTAAACCACTATACTCTAGTACCGGCTGTGCGCACTATGTATCTAATAGCATTTGTAAGTATGACTGCGATGTTTTTTATGAGGAATAAACTCACATATGAGACTGAAATTAGTATAAAAAAGAAATTAGAAAGCACAGGAATTAATTTTACAGAGAGTTTAAAAGAATACAGCGCTGTAATAAAGCAGATATTTACCAACAAAGCACTACTGATTTTGTTTGGTGTCTACATATTGAATAACTTTCAAATGACTATGGGCAGGACTTATCTTTCAATCTATCTAGTAGATGCTCTAAAATTAAATAAGGCATTAATCAGCATATTCCCTGCTATTTCCTCTATTGCAATGTTATTATTACTATTTTTTATCATGCCTAAATTTAAAGAGGAAATTTCTCATCAATATATGATTTTAGGATTTGTTACTTCTATGCTAGCAAATTTAATTTTAGTATTAGCACCGCCTAAAAATGTGACTTGGATAATAGCCTCCACAATAATGACAGCAATCGGCGCTATGATGGCTAATCCTTATCTAGAGGCTACTATAGCCAACTCTATAGTTGACGAAAATAGAGCAAAGATACTAGCCATTCTAACAGTGCTTATTCTAGTATTTGTTTCTCCTTCTGGAATAATCGGAGGGTGGACATATACAATAAATCATAAGATACCGTTCTTCATTATAGCCCTAGCATTTTTAACAAATATATCTCTAATGATTGCTTTCATTAAGGAAAAGAAAAGCTCTCAAGAGTTGGTAAAATAAAACTCCTATTAAAACAATAAGAGCCCGTGTGGGCTCTTATTGTAAGGGGGGTAGGTCATATGATGAGGTTACCTAGACTGCTAAATTGACAATATTAAATTTATTAACTATAAAATAGTATAAGAATAGAGTGTTAAGATAAAATTAAGAAAAGATTAAGACTATGTTAAGACTTGACTATTGACTTTAGCCCAGTTTAAATGATAATCTTATTAATATATTAAGGATTGCCCTTGCCATTTTTGAAACTTAAAAATTTAAATTGAACTAGCTAGGAGGGAAACTTATGGCAAAGAGATGTACTATATGCGGTAAAGGACCAATATATGGGAATAATGTTAGCCATTCCAACAGAAAGACACGTAGACGTTGGCTACCAAATCTTCAAAGAGTTAAGATGAACATAAATGGAGAAATAAAGAAAGTTTACGTCTGTACAGATTGTATAAAGTCTATATAGTTTAGATGGACCTAACCGAGAAGATTAAAAAGGCAAGGGTTCTTTTATCTTCTATAATTCATATTACTCCTCTTCAGTATTCTTATACTCTCTCAGAATGGACAAGCCATCCTATTTATCTAAAATGTGAAAATTTTCAGAAGACTGGAGCATTTAAGGTAAGAGGAGCATACTTTAAACTCTCACAGCTTAGTGATACCGAAAAAGAAAAGGGAGTTATAGCATGTTCAGCTGGAAACCACGCCCAGGGAGTAGCTTATGCTGCTTCAAAATTAGGTATAGAAGCTACTGTAGTTATGCCTGAGTTTGCATCTATCTCTAAAATAGAAGCTACAAAGGGGTATGGAGGTAAAGTTTTACTCCATGGAAGAACCTTCGATGAAGCTCAAGAAAAAGCTTTAGAGGTCTCTAGAGAAACAGGGAAAATATTCATCTCTCCTTATGACGACTTAGATGTCATTGCTGGCCAAGGAACGATAGGGCTTGAGGTTTTAGAACAACTCCCAGAGGTAGATATGATAATAGTACCTATAGGGGGAGGAGGCTTAATTTCAGGCATAGCATCAGCTATTAAGACGATAAAACCAGAGGTTAAAGTAGTTGGAGTACAAACCAAGTCTTTTCCTAGTATGTATAATGCCATAGCTAAAGGGAAAGTCGAACTTGAAACTTCTTACGAAACAATAGCAGATGGGATAGCAGTAAAAAAGCCAGGAAAATTAACTTTAGAGATTATTTCAGAACTAGTAGATGATATAGTTTTAGTGGAGGAAGAAGAAATTGCCAGTGCTATCCTTTTCCTTCTAGAAAGATGTAAGATGATAGTTGAAGGTGCAGGTGCAGTAGGTATAGCTGCTATAATGTATAACAAGGTTCTTCTAAAAGGAAATGCAGTTGCCATTTTAAGCGGAGGGAATATAGATGTAAATCTCATCTCTACTATTATTGAGCGTGGGCTAACAAAGTCTGGTAGAAGGTTAAGATTTATCACTACTATTCCAGATAGACCAGGAGAACTAAATAAACTTCTATCAATAATAGCTTATGTAAAGGCAAATATCATTTCTATCCATCATGAAAGATTAAACCCTATACTACCTATAGGGTCGGTAGAAGTCGAAATTTCGATAGAAACAAGAAGCAAAGAACATAGTGAAGAAGTTATAAGCTCTATAATGTCATCTGGCTATAAGGTCTCTATCATATAGGTCTTCTTTTCGTTGCCTCTATCTTATCTTCTATTCCCCCTGCCACAAATAGGGCTATACAATCTCCCAAGGGAATTTACACCCTATAAGATCTGCAACTCCATGATGGAACTTATCGCCAGTAGCAATAATAAAATGAGCCTCTACAGGTTTTCCTCTTCTCTCAATCTTTATAAAGAACTGATTCCATCCTTCTTTTAAGACAGTATCTACATAACTTCTTCCATCTCCACCATAGTTCGGTCTTAACATTCCTTCGGTCTTTACCTCATAAATTTTGACCCCATTCAGCCATATCTTGAATGGACAATTTGAAGGAAGTCCTACCCTTACAACTCTAGTATCTGGACTGTATACATAGTATCTTAGATAAATGATCCCATCCTTCCCATCAAAATAAGGCTCAATTACAAGTTCATTTTCATCAAAATTAGCTACTTTCCAATTTCCGCCAACTCCACTAGGATTTAGTTCACCCTCTAAATGAAGTTCCGCATCGATATTTCCATCAAAGCGCTCAGAGACTAACCATTTATTAGATGCCACAAATACTATAGGAACCTCTTCTATCTGAGGACGACCTTTAACTGAAACAGTTACACTTCCTCTATTTGAGATACTTAGAGCATTTATATCATAAACTTGAACAGAAAAAGGTAAAGATACCTCTTCTTGAGGCTGTACTACAAGACCTTTCTCCTTAGGAGTAACATCCCAGCCAACAGGGAACTTACAGGATACTTTAACTTCAAGGGGAATTAATCTCAGATTTTTTACTATTACTTTAAATTCTTTATCCACTCCAAGTCTAATAGCAGGATTATTAATATAGTCTATAGAGACATTCAAGGTTTTAGTATCGAAATCTACTCTAGTCGGAGAAATCTTCCACAGTTTCTTTACTTCATCATTAACTAAGAAAGGATCTTGCTCATCTCCATATAAAGCAATAATTTTTTTACCTATTTTACAAACCCTCTCTGTAAGGTCATCTAGATTCTTAGGCTCTCTTACATTTCTTATTCCACCCCAAGAAGAATTAGTGACAATCTTATCACTAAGAGGTTCTATCCACTTTTTAGGAAGCCCATCCTTACCTAAAATTATTCCTAAGATAGAACCAAGAGTTGCCCCAGTACAGTCTGTATCATAGCCACAATTTACTGCTTTACATATAGCATCTCCAAAATCTTCCCCATATAACCATCCTATAGTCTGAAAGCCTAAGTTTACTGGAGAATACTGAGCAACAGGACTATAGGAATTCTTAAGCACAAAATTTCTAGCATCTTTCCAGCCCATCCCCTCTTTGTATGCTTCTAAAGCATTTCTAATTGCCTTTGCTGTCTGGCAATCTTGAGGGATAAAAGATAATCCTATCTCAAGCAATTTTTCTTTATCAGAGATAATAAAAGCAGCTGCCTCTACTGCCGCATTGAATATTTCTCCGTATACAGACTCTCCACCAGCATGGTCTACTATTGCATCTTCATAGGCATATTTAGCTGCAACATTTGGTAATCCTGGAGCAATACAAGCCCAAATCTCAGAACGGATTGGACTTCCCATACAATGCTTAAACCAGTTATTAAAATACCCAGATATAGGAGGTAATAGTCCCTTTTTTAAATTCGTTTTATTCAATCCATATTCATCAAAATTATATTGAATACAGTCTAACCAATATTCTGCCAAATCCCTCGCAGTAATATTAAGCCCTCTCTCTTCAATAGCCTGTAGCCAGATTAGCTGGAGTTCCAGATCGTCGTTCGGAAGTCCACCTTCTTGTAGCTTTGGGTACCACCATACATCAAACATCTCTTCCTTACCCCACATATTCTCTAGTGGAGTACCCAGAGTGCCACCCACATTCTTCCCTAACCAACATCCATAGACCTTGTCATAATATTCCTGTTCAGTCAACATACACTAGCCTCCTTTTAAAAGTTTTTGTTTTAATTCCATATAATAGAGGAAATTTTCATACGAGATATCTGGTGGAAACGTATGATCCGAATAGGGAATATATCCACCCTCTTCTAATAGATAAGGGACCTCACTGTAAAGTTCTTTTTCTATAGAAGTTTTATCCTTAGTCAGTTCTCTTTTATCTATCCCTCCACGCATATCTCCTTTTCAATCCTTTGGCGCACTGGTGGAAGCAGGAATTGACCTCACTGCGCCAGATCCAAGTATTGTGAACTTCAGATTCTCACTTCTTTTTGCAGTTTTCACGGCCAACTCAAGGATATTTTGTTTCTCCACTGCATCAGCAACAATACTGAACTTGTAGTGACCAGCCTCTACCTTAAGAATGTTGACTTCCCATCCAGTTGGCGATTTCACTTCTATGCTTGCCTCATCTACATTCACCGGCTGCCAGTCTTTCATGAATGAAATCTCAAATACTTGTCTTACGCCAGGGCGAAGCACTGGCTCCCCTCCATAGTGGAACACAACCTGCAAGTCACCAACCTGTTCAACTGAACAGTGTGTGTCAAAAGCAAGCAAGGGTCTTATCTTCTCGTTGTCAAAAAGCAAAGACATTATATCATTGGGCACAGATGTCTCCTCTGCGAACATAGTGGTTTGTGAACGTTCGGAAATCAACTTTTCAGCAACTTGTTGTGTGCGGGAAGTAAGGTCAGTAATTGTTAGCGGTAGACCTTGAGTGATGGTAAATGGGACAGGCGTTATTGCATCACCTACAGGTTTCTTCCATTCCTCAGGAATTCCAGATGCTCCGTAGAGAATTCCCAGAAGGGATCCAAGGGTTGCACCTGTACAGTCTGTATCATATCCACAGTTCACTGCCTTGCAAAGTTTGTCGCCATAATCATTTCCATAGAGCCAGCCTATGATTGTAAATCCATGATTTGGAATGGCATTGCAGGCCTTGTAATGCCCAAAGATGGTTACAATTCTCTCCCTGGCTTCACCCCAGGATATTCCCTCTTCATAGCATCGCACAGCTTCCCTGATGCAACGGGCGATGTGGGAAGATATTGGAATCATTGAAAGCCCTATCTCAATGAGGGTCTTTGGGTCATTGATGACAAATGCTGCACTTTCAACCGCTGCCCAGAACATCTCTCCCCATCTACCTTCTCCACCTGTGTGGTCCATTGAAGAATCCATCCAGGCAAGAGATGCTGCCAATTGGGGATCCCCTGGGGCAACACAAGCCCACACTTCGCTGCGGATTGGAGAGCCCATTTCATCAATAAAGTAGTTCTGAAATACACCTGAAATTGGCGGTTTTAGACCTCGCTTGAGGTTATATGTGCAAAAACTATACTCAGCATACCAATGCTTAAACAGGTGCTTCATCCAGTAGTCAGCAAAATCTTTGAAGGTTGGGTTGACGCCTCTATCTTCTAACATCTTCAGCCAGACAAGTTGAAAATCCAGGTCGTCATTTGGCAGTGGCTGACCAGGTGACCAACTTTCACTGTTTATACTCATTTTTATCCCTGGAAATTGTTGTTTATACCACTGTTCAGCCCATTTTAGCCACTTTTTTGTTTCATTCCAATCAAAATAGGTCAGTGTATGGGTATACTTCTTGCCTTCAAAGGGCGTGCCAAGTGTGCCTCCGATATTTTTACCAAGCCAACAACCATCCATCTTGTCCAAATACGCCTTACCGTTTATATGAATCTTGTCCATTTTCTCCTCCTTATTCAAAAAATTAGGAATTTATGAGTCTTGATTTTCCCATTCGCTCATAGGTAATTCGCATAGCTTCTAGCAAACGCGATGTATAAGTTTCACATCTATAAAATCTCTCTTTGATACGTCCATATGGTGTCTTTGCCTCCCAGGCCGGGTTTAGCACAGCGTTGATTACCGGGGAATCCAGTGCAAATAACGCACTCTCCAACATAGGCCAGATCAACACCGCGTTGAAACCCAACCGGTACAGGCATTCAATAGCCTTGCCAGTCCTCAAGCGTCCAGGTGTGCACGGCATATGGGTGCTTATATGGCCAGTGCTGGTGGATATACATCCCGACTATCTTTCCGCCCGGTTGCAGTGCATCACTTCGGGAAGGATTGTTAAATCTCATTTCTATTAAAACCTCCCTTCAGCAATCGTTCGCTTCAATTTAAAATAATACATAGCATTTTCAAGCGAAATTTCAGGTGAAAAACAATGGTCAACTGTTGGAATATAGCCACCTGTTCCAAGCATAGGAATAACCTTCTTATGCAACTCTTGTTCAATCTCCGCCTTGCCTTTAAAAAGTTCCCTTTTATCTATACCTCCGGATAGTGCAAGGCTTTTACCATACTGCTTGCGGATTTTCACCGGGTCCATATCGGAGGCGACTTCAAGCGGCCAATGACAGTTGATACCTGCTTCAATCAAAAATGAAATTAAAGCCTCAGTATTACCATCACTGTCAAGTTCTATAACCTTTACGCCGTGACTGTAGAGATGGTCACAAATTGCCTTGTGTCTATGAAAGAAAAATTCCTTGTAAATCTTAGGCGAAATAAGTGGCCCCACATTGTAAGCGAAATCCTCATTGATAATACAGGCGTCAACTTCCACTTCAGTCAAAGCTTTCTCGGTCGCCTTTATGAAGAATTCCACCATAAAGTTAAGCATCTCGTGGATTAACTTGGGTTGTTCAAAGAAGGCATAAGACACACCTTCAGTGCCCATCCAGTCCCTCAAGTTCCAATACAGCCCGCCAAATGCACAATTTGGGTAAAGGTAAAGGGGATAGTCACGGTTCTTGTATTGCTGCTTCAACTCTTCCCAATTTGCCGGATACCGGGAAGGGTCATATGGGTCGTAGTTCTTCTTCATTTCTAAAAAATCTTCTTTCTTCTTCACGAAGAAATCCAGATACGTATCCATACTCAGCCTCGTGCCCCTTACCGTGCCTTCCTTCAATGCCTTACGCTTGCGACCGAACTGGTCAATGAACACAATGTATCTCTCCGTCTCCTCAAGCACCTTGTATTCAAACCCAGGGATTGGACCCATACTTAGAGGTATGAATTCCCTCCTATCTAGATTGGCAAACTTCGGCTCACCCTTAAACCAATCACCTACAAGATCCTCTTCTTTCAAACCCTCATTCAGCCATCTTTCATAAGTCTGTCCCCATACCCCCAACTCATAATTGGGCACTCTATCTACTGGTTTAAACTCTAAAATATTTAAAAATCTTTCTCTATCTGTCATTACAATTCATCCTTTCAATCCTGTAATTACTATACCCTGTATAAAATACCTCTGAGCTATAAAGAAAATTACTAAAGGAGGGATAAGAGCCATTGTAGAAGCAGCCATTACAAGTTCCCATTTTGTCATATAAAGTCCTTGAAAAAGCCTTAACCCTAGAGCGAGAGGATATTTCTCCTGGCTATTTAAGTAAATAAGAGGTCCCATAAAATTATTCCAGTGAGCCATAAACGAAAATATTGCTACTACTATAAGAACAGGTTTAATTTGGGGCATTAGAATCTTCCAGTATATAGCTAAATATCCACAACCATCTATTTTAGCGGCATCATCATACTCAAAAGGTACAGTCATAAAAAACTGCCTCATAAGAAAAACCCACATAGGATAAGCCAAATAGGCTGGTAGTATTAGAGGTACATAGGTATCTATTAGATGGAACCATTTATATAAGAGGAATTGAGGGATCATAGTGACTGAACCAGGTATCATAAGGGTACTTAACATCAACATAAAGAAGAAGTCTCTTCCAGGATATCTTAATCTGGCAAAACTATAAGCTACTAATGAGCAACTGAGCAAGTCCCCAATTATAGATGTAAATGCTATAAAAACTGTATTACCTATATACCTTAGAAACGGAATGGCTAGAAAGGCATCTACGTAATTCCTCCATACAATAGGATGAGGGATCCATATAATAGGATATTTAAATATCTGAGCAGGTGTTTTTAGGCTTGTAGAAACCATCCAAAAAAGAGGAATTAAAAGACCTATACTACTGACAATATAAATAAAATACAAGATAAAATCTTTTATAGCCTCATTTACCTTAGATTTGACCATATCCTATCTCCTCTCAGCTTCATAATAGACCCAGTATAAGGAAGATCTAAAAACTAATACAGTACAAACTAAAATAATCATAAACAATATCCAAGCCAAGGCACAAGCATATCCCATTTTAAACCATACAAAGGCATTAAAGTATATATAAAGTACATAGAATAGAGAAGCATAGTTAGGTCCACCTTGGGTCATAACATAAGCCTGGGTAAAAATCTGCCAAGCTCCAATAATTCCAATAATTAACTGATAGAATATAGTTGGTGTAAGTAATGGGATAGTAATCTTCCAGAATTCTTGCCAAGAGTTAGCTCCATCTATTTCTGCAGCCTCATAGAGTTGAGTTGGAATTCCCTGAAGTCCAGCTAAAAATATTATCATTCCCCCACCTACCCCCCATAATGCCATTATTACAAGTGCTGGTACTACCCATTCTTCGGTCCCTAACCAATTCGGCCCTAATATACCAAAAAGACGGTCTAATAGATAGTTTAGTACACCAAAATCTCTATTAAAAACCCAAGACCAGAGTAGAGCTACCGCTACCCCAGAAAGCACAGATGGAAGATAAAAGATCGTCCTAAACAGATTCATAAACCTCAAGTTCTGATTCATAAGAAGAGCAATAAGAAGAGCTCCTATTACACTCAAAGGTACTACTAACAATGTATAATATGAGGTTACTTTTAAAGACTTCCAAAAGAGAGGGTCTTCAAAGAACATAGTCTTATAATTTTGAAGTCCAACAAATACAGCAGGATGTGCCATATCATATCTGAGTAAACTCAAGATAAATGAGGCTATAATAGGTCCTGCTGTAATTATAATAAACCCTAAAAGCCAGGGAAGTAAACACAGATATCCAATGAGCATCTCATGCATCTTGAGTCTAGATAATCTTGCCATAAATTCACCTCACTCTTTAACAGTATGGGGTGAGGAGAATATCAAGCCTCACCCCATAGGTATCGATATTACTTCTTCTGTTCCTCTGTAAACATCTTATTGATAGCTTCAGTCATACTCTTTAAGCAGTCCCCCGCAGACTTTTTACCAGTAAACATAAGTGGAAGCTCGTTATTTATTACAAACATATAGTTAATACTGACAGTAGGAGTATTTCTTCCATATTTGACAACCTGGTCTCCAAAGATTTGGGCAGATTGTGGATCTAACCCTCCCTCTCTAATCTTTGCTGACCACTCAGGAATAAGAGACCTTCTAGATGGAAGACTCCTTATAGGATTAACTATAAGTATTCTACTTGCCTCAGGACCTGTTAGATATTTTACAAACTTCCATGCAGCCTCTAGATCTTTAGTGTTATGAGCTATAGCCCAGCTACCACCAGTAGCAGAGCAAATCCTTTTACCTGTTTTAGATTGAGGAAGCATAGCTACATCAAATGGAAACCCAGATAGTCTCCTATGGACCATAGTAGCCCAGGAACCATCAACAGTCATTGCTGCTCTTCCAGTAAAATAAGGGTTCTCTTGCCCAGAAACTTCACCTGGTTGAGGAGCTACATGATACTTGATGTAGAAGTCTGCCCATTTCTGGAATATCTTTACATTCTGTGGGGAATCTAAGACGCATTTGGTATAGTCTGCATTAAAGATTCTACCACCTTCAGTCATAAGCGTTCCTTCAAGCCACTGGCTTATTATACCCAGGTTATTTATTCCCCACTGAAGAGTTCTGCCACGATCATCTCTCTTTGTTAATTTAATAGCAGCCTGAAGCACATCATCCCATGTCCAAGTATTCTTTGGATAGCTCAATCCTGCCTGATCAAAGAGAGACTTATTATAGTAGATCCCGAATGTTGAGTAATCATAAGGAAGAGCACGCCATCTTCCTCTTGGATACTGAAGTTCTATACGCTGAGAGCCTATAAAATCATCAAGATTAATCTCTTTAGCATCACGTTTAACCAAATTCGTAATATCAGCTGCATAGCCCTGCTTATAGTAGGGCATATCTCCGCTACCGCCACGCATATAGAACACATCTGGTAAAGTACCACCAGCAAACATAACAGTAAGCTTTTGATAATAATCTGTTCCTGAAGAGACATTTAGAAAGTCAACCTTTATGTCAGGATTAGCCTTTTCAAAGTTACTGATAACCTGTTTGAACAAAGGCTCATCCTCTATCCCATGGTTTACCCACCACTTTATAGTTACAGGATCTTTACTATAGCCAAAAGAAGCTAAAGAAAATACTAAAAACAAACTCACTAACAAACTCAAAACACGCTTCAAATCAAATCACCTCCAAAATAGATTTAGATTTACTCAAAACTTAAAAATGCAGTAAAAAATAAAGGAACGCAAATCTTTATCTCTCCTTTATCAACCCCCTTTCTTTTTAATCTCCATATTTCTTGTAGAATCCCTTATTACTAAACGAGGTAATAAGGTAATAGATTGCACTGGCAAGTTAGGATTATCTCTTCTTTTTATAAACATCTCACAGGCAATCCTGCCCATTTCATATGCAGGCTGAGAGACTGTAGTGAGACTTGGAATAATTAGGGCACTTTCTCTAATATTATCAAACCCAACAATTCCTAGCTCTTCAGGAATTCTAATATTAAGTTCTCTTGCTCCCAATATAACCCCAATAGCTACAACATCATTTACTGCTAATACTGCATCAGATTTTGAAGGTCTATTCCATAAGTCCTTTATAATATTGTATCCACAAGCTTCGGTTAAATCCCCTTCTATTATTAGGCTCTCATCTGGAATAATTCCCCACTCTAATAATGCCTTCTTATATCCCCTTAACCTTCCTATACCCACATTCTTAGACAAAGGTGCTCCTATGTAGGCAATTCTAGAGTAACCTAAACTTAAAAGATAGGATGTCGCTTGATAAGCTCCATTCTCAGTATCTACATGAACTTCATCAACGTTGTCAATTCTGTGACCTATGGTAACAACTACAACTCCCTTTTTACTCAGATAACTTAAAAATCTATTACCCTCCTCACTCCATCCTTCTCTTCCAACAATAATACCTTCTAATCTTCTTTCATCAATAATTTTTAGATACGATAGCTCCTTTTCCCCCTTACTATCTGTATTAAATATAGCTACAATAAAACCGTTAGACTCAGCAACATCCTGAATACCACGGACATAAGAAGGATAGAAAGGATTCTCCAAATTCGGAACTAGAACTCCGAGAGTTAAAGTTCTTTTGGTTTTAAGACTCCTAGCTACAGAATTGGGGACATAATTAAGTTCCTTAGCTACCTTAAATATCTTTTCTTTAGTAACATCACTAACATATCCTTTATTGTTAAGAGCTCTTGATACTGTAGCAGGGGATACCCCAACTATTTCTGCAATTTCGTATATACTACTCAGTCTTACACCTCCTAAATATGAAATCGATTATATAATATAATAAGTCAAAATAAAAGTCAATATATTTAGACTGAATAAAGGGTAAATATGAAATGGATTGCTTAATATTGAAAAGTAGAGTGTTATTTCACTTGAAAATCTCTTTTACATTCTCCCTATGACCTTTAGATATAATCCTGGCTTTTCTGCAAGGAGTCTTAAATATTCTGGAAGTTCTTCAAAAGAAACTACTTTACTTATAAGAGGCTTCACGTTTACTTTCCCATTTGCGATAAGATCTATAGCTTCAGGAAACTCTCCTACACTATTTCTAGAACCATATATATCTAATTCTTTCCTAGTAATCATACTGGTAGGTAGAGAGACCTCTCTATCAGGCCATCCAACAAAAGCTATCCTTCCTGCAAATGAAGCCACATCTATAGTGCTTCTTATTACAGAAGGACTACCAGTAGCTTCAACTACACATTCTGCCATTCTTCCATTTGTTATATCCTTAATACCCTGTATTATGTCATCTTTCTGGGGATTTAGAGTAAAGTTAACCCCAACATCCTTAGCGATTTCAAGCCTACTATCTATTAAATCTATCAGTATTGGTATTGCTTCCAAATAAAGAGAAACTTGAGCTGCCAGATTACCAATCTGTCCTCCACCAAAGATTACTATGTGCTCACCTTCTTTTAGCTTTAATCTGTGTATAGCATGAAGAGATATTGATATGGGTTCTACCATAACCAATTCTTCATAAGGGATATCTTCTGGTAATTTATGGATGAGATTTACCGGATGACATATATATTCTCTCATCCCTCCATCTATATGGACCCCAAGGACCTTTAGATTCTCGCAACAATTTGTCCTCCCTACAGAGCAAGGATAACAATCTCCACAATATATATAAGGTTCTACTATTACTCTATCTCCTATTTTAAAATCTTTATCATAAGAATTTATTTCCGCTATTTCTCCTACCACCTCATGCCCAATAATTCTAGGATATGTACACATAGGAGAAGTACCTTTATAAGCCGATACATCAGAACCACATATACCTACCGCTTTCACTTTTATCTTGGCAAACCCAGATGCACATTGAATATCTTCTAATTCTTTGATAAATACTTTCCCTGGACTTTCTAAATAGACCGCCTTCATATCCCCTCCATTTATATATAATTTCTATGATAGAATAATAATAACTCAAATAAAGGAGTAAGGAAAGTATGGAGAGAAAAGTTGAACAAGCATTAAGCCTGTTTAACTGTGTCAGAAATTCTGCCAAGGCAATTATTATTAAAGATGAGAAATTACTAGCTATAAAGTGCATACACCTCGAAGGTATATTCTATATATTACCTGGTGGAGGACAAAATCCAGGAGAGACTCTAGTAGAAGCTTTAAAAAAGGAGTGTAGAGAAGAGATAAATGCAGAGATTATAGTTCATAATTTAAGGTTTATAAGGGAATATATTGGCAGGAATCATGAGTTTGCAGAATATGATAAAGACGTACATCAGATTGAGTATATGTTTGTATGTGAATTAGAAGACAAAGAAGATATAAAGATTGGCAGTACTCCAGATAGTTATCAGATAGGGATAGAATGGTTACCATCAGAAACTCTATCTGAATATAGGTTATATCCTAAGATTTTAAAAGAGCTAATTTTAAAGGACGGAAGCTTAGTTGGGCCTATTTACCTAGGAGATGTAAATTAAAAATAAGGAGGATAAGATGGAATTTCTAGAATTAAAGGATATCTCGGAGAGGTATATGGAGTTAATTAATCCTACCTCTACTGAGAAGATTTTAAAAGTAGGAAAAGTATTAAATCTTAAAGAGGAAAAGCGCATAATTGACTTTGGTTGTGGATTTGGAGAAACACTAGTACTCTGGGCAGAGAATTTTGGAATATCTGGGGTTGGTATAGATATTCGTGAATATGCCTGCGAAAGGGCAAGGAAGAAAATAAAGGAAAGAGGACTTTCTGAACAAATTGAAATTATTTGTGGAGATGCATCTAAATATCCTTTCGAGAAGAATTCATTTGATGTGGCAAGTTGTATAGGAGCTACATTTATATGGGGCGGATATAGGGATACTATACGAGCGATGAAAGAAGCAATTAATAGAGAAGGAAAACTTGTAATTGGAGAAGCATACTGGAAAAAGTCGCAAGTTCCTCCAGAATACGCAATCTCTGAGAAATTTCATACTGAATTTGAATTGTTGCAAATAGCAAAAGAAGAAGGCTTTGACTTTGAATATGTCATTAGAGCAAGTGATGATGATTGGGATAGATATGAAGCTGATAACTGGTATGGTCTCATTAGATGGATCGAGGAGAATCCAGAACATCCAGAATTGGAGGAAGTTATCAAGCATCTCCATAAGAGTCAAGATGAATATACTAAGTATGAACGTGAGTATCTAGGGTGGGCAATATATATCTTAAATCCAGTCAAGTATGTTTTATCTTTGGAGGAGAACAATGGAATTAGATAGACTTTCTCAAGAGGTATGGGAAAGAAAATATAGGTGGAATGATGAAAAGAGTATAGATGACAATCTAAAGCGTGTAGCCAAAGAAGCTAGTAGAGTAGAAGAGACAGACGAAAAGCGAAGATTTTGGGAAGAAAAATTCTATAACCTTATGAAAGATACTAAGTTTTTGCCAGGTGGGCGTATCTTAGCTGGTATGGGTACAACGATGCATCAGACACTCTTTAACTGTTTTACTCTACCAATTATAGAAGACTCTATAGAAGGAATCTTTGAGGCAGTAAAGCTAAATGCTACTATACATTCATTTGGAGGAGGAACAGGAGCGAACTTCTCTACATTAAGACCTGAAGGGGCAGAGGTAAAGACAAAAGGCGGAATAGCAAGTGGTCCTGTCTCTTTTATGACTGTATTCGATGCAGAGACCAAGACTATTACTACTGGTAATGCACGTAAAGGGGCAAATATGGGAATCCTAAACGTTGACCATCTAGATATAGAGAAGTTTATAACTGCCAAGCATACACCAGGAGTTCTTACTCAATTTAACATAAGCGTAGGGATAACAGATGAATTCATAGATGCAGTTGTAAATGATAGAGATTGGGAACTTAAGTTTGATGGAAAGGTCTATAAGATAATAAAGGCAAGAGATTTGTGGAATCTTATTGTAAAAAGCACCTATGATTATGCTGAACCAGGGATAATCAATCTTTCAACTATAAATAGACTAAATAACTTATACTATATAGAGAGCATCCAGGCAACAAATCCGTGTGTAACAGGAGATACACTTATATCAACAGATAGAGGATTAATTACTATTGAAGAGTTAGCTAACTATAGAGAAGGTGCTATAGGACTCATAGTAGACTCAAGAGTAATTTCTTATCAGGAATTAGAAGGAACTTACGGCATTAGACTAAGCTCAAATATCTACCCATTGGCTAAAGCTTTTAAAACAGGAAGGGAAAATATACTAAAGATTATTACAAAGTCAGGGTTTGAGATAAAAGTCACTCCCGACCATAAGGTTTTGACTGACAGGGGATGGATAGAAGCAGGTGAATTAAAAGTAAATCTAGACAAGGTAATAATTCAGTCGATACAAGGTGTTTTCCCCTCCAGTAAGAAGTTGCCATATGATTTTTCTTCTATTGATAAAAATTTACCTACTGAATGGAGTTATGAATTAGGGTTTATTCTTGGGTATCTTATAGGAGATGGATGGTTAAGAGATGGGGATAAGAATTTGAGAGTTGGCTTTACTTTTGGAAGTAATGATCTTAACATACTAGATTATATAAAACCAATATTAGACAGGTGGAATAGAAATCCTGTAAAGTCAATAGAAAGAGAAAATGGAGTTTATCATCACTCTTACCACAGATATTCTCTAGTAAAATTCTTCCGTACTCTAGGGGTCAAACCAGTAAAAGCAAAAGAAAAAGAAGTCCCTTCTTCTATATTTACTGCCTCAGAAGATGCAGTAGTAGGCTTTCTAAATGGACTATTCTCTGCAGATGGTCATATTGGATTTTCTGAAAATAAAGACGCAAGTATAAGGCTTACCTCTAAGTCTAAAAAACTTCTCAAGCAAGTTCAATTATTACTTCTTCAATTTGGTATATTTTCTAGGATATATTCTAGGCATAGGGAACCAAAATTAAAGTTTACCTACAATACAGTTAAAGGTGAGAAACGCTCATATCTCACAGACGGAGAGCTCTATGAGTTAAAAATCAGTAAAGAAGACGTTCCTTTATTCCTTGAAAAAATTGGTTTCTTTCAGGGAAAACATAAAGAAAAGATAAGTATCATTAAAAACAAGACCTATTATTCCAGAGAATTCTTAGATGAGGTTGTAGAGATTCTTCCTCTAGGAGAAGAGACTGTCTATGATCTTATTGAACCTTTTACGCATTCGTTCATAGCAAATGGAATAGTTGTTCATAATTGTGGGGAACAGCCTCTTCCTCCTGCAGGATGCTGTCTTTTAGGGAGTTTTAATCTTACTCAGTTTGTCCTAGAGCCATTTACAGAAGATGCAGGATTTGACCTAGAAAAATTAAAAGAATATGTTCCAATAGCAGTAAGACTCCTAGATAATATCATAGAGATAAGTAAATATCCACTTCCTATATATGAAGAAGAAGAGAAAAGTAAGAGACGTATGGGGATAGGTATTATGGGGTTAGGTTCTGCGTTAGCTATGCTTGGGGTAAGATATTCTAGTCCAGAGGGAAGAAAGCAAGCCGAACTTGTCATTAAGACAATAAGAGACTCCGCTTATACTGCATCTAGTTTATTAGCTAAAGAGAGAGGCTCATTTAAATATTTTGATAGAGAAAAGTATCTTCAGGGAGAGTTTATAAAACGCCTTCCAGAAAACATAAGAGATTTAATCAGAGAGAATGGCATTCATAATTCCCATCTTATAAGTATAGCTCCAACAGGTACACTTTCAGTAGTTGCTAATAATATCTCAAGTGGTATAGAGCCTATATTCAGCCTCTCCTATAAAAGAAGGGTAAAGGTATCTTCTGACTCTATAAGAGGAGACCAGTTTGAAGAGCATGAAGTAATGGACTATGCTTATAAGCTTTTCCGTGAATTTAGAGGAGATAAACCAGTCCCTCCTTCATTTGAAACTGCCTATGATATTGCTCCTGAAAATCATTTAGAAATGCTTAAGACAGTAAGTTACTATGTAGATTCAAGTGTATCCAAAACTATAAATGTCCCTAGGGACTATCCTATAGATTCATTTTTCAACCTCTTTTTGAATGCACTTGGATCTGGAGTAAAAGGACTAACTGTTTATAGAGAAGGCTCAAGAGAAGGAGTTCTCATAAGAGAAAAAGAGAAAGCTCCTAAGATAGGTAAGCCAGAAAGACCTCATAAGCTTAAAGGAACTACGTACAAAATAAAGACTCCTAGAGCTTCCTATTATATTACACTTAACGAAATAGAAGAAGTTGGTAAGAGAAGACCATTTGAAATATTCATAAATACCAAGGACGCATCAAGTATTCCATGGATTACTGCTCTTGCTAGACTTATGAGTGCAGTATTTGTAAGAGAAGAAGACCCCTCTTTCTTGATAGACCAGTTACGAAGTATTGTTGACCCTAATGGTGGATACTGGAGAGACGGAAAGCGAATCCCTTCTGTACTCTCAGATATAGCAAATGTCTTAGAAGAATATCTTATAGACCTAGGTAAAATAGAAAAGCAAGAAACTCTTCAAAAACTTCTTACCTGCCCAGAATGTGGTCAAAGAACATATGTTCTTGAAGAAGGCTGTGGAAGATGTCTGTCTTGTGGATATTCTCAATGCAGCTAGTTAAAGTTTATACCCGAACTTTCTTAAGAGAGCTTTTCTCTCTTCTATATCCTTTTCTGTCTCTATTCCTAAAGGGGAAGCTCCATCTATAACTCCAAGGATGCCCTTCCCCTGCTCTGTTTTCGCAACTATTACCTCTACTGGGTTAGTTGTAGCACAATATATATTCAATACCTCTTGCACATCCTTTATTGCCCTTAAGATATTTATTGGGAAGGCATCTTTTATGAAAATGATAAAAGTATGACCAGCTCCTATTCTAAGTGCATTTGTCTTTACTAGTTCTATAAGTTCTTTATCATTTCCAGCAAACCTTACTAATCTTGGTCCTGATGACTCACAAAAGGCAATTCCAAACTTTATATTTGGAACAGAACCTACTATTGCCTCATAAAGGTCTTCTACTGTCTTTATAAAATGTGATTGCCCTAGTATAAAATTATAACTCTTAGGATTTTCTATCTTTATAACTTCAAGTTCCATTATCACACCTCCAGACAGAATAATTATTTAAAATTATATCATAGAAAATACATTCAGGCTCTTAAAGGGTCTACTCTATTAGCCATAAATATAGATATAGTTACAACAATTGCCCCCAACATAAACATCATTTGATAGTTGAATTTCTCCCAAAGCATTCCACCTATAATAGGCATCATCACTGCAGCAACGTGATTTGCTGTTATTCCCATAGATATGTTTGGAGAAAGGTCGCCAGGGAGGGAGATTTTATCTATATAAGTAGTTAATGCTATGCTGAAGTTAAAGAGAATGCTATCAAGACAATAAAGGATAGACATAACTATTACAGACTTAGTAAAGATATAACCTAAAAATACCAAGAGTACTCCTGTATAATTCAGAAGCAAGATATATCTCTCTCCTATCTTATCTATAAGTCTACCAGCCCTTGGAGCAACTATCATATTCATTATACTATTTATTATAAGGAGCAATGCTATATGCTGGATCGGTACTTTATATACTTTAGTTAGGACAAAGAGGGCAAAAGTAATAAAGACTTGTTTTCGACAGCCTTCTAAGAAATTCAGTATATAGTATAAACTATACCTCTTCTTAAAAACCAAAGGAGGAGGGTCTATTTCCCTTTCTGGTATGTATGGAATTCTTAAAACTAAGACTGAGCTCAAAATGGGAAAAAGCCCTGCTAGTAAGTAATAACTTCTATACGGTATACGATTACCAAGGAGAAATACTAATCCCATAGAAGTAAGACCGGCAAACGCACTAACAAAATTTATCTTCCCTAAACCTCTGCCTCTCCCTTCTTGACTAATTAGGTTCAAAGTAAACACAGGACTCAAGGTCATCCAAAGATGTATTCCTAAGCTCCAGGTAACCCCAGCTAATATAAGTCCAGAAAGGTCTGCCACCCTAGAGTAGAAACTAAAACCTATACCAACGAGGATAAATGATAAAAAGGCTAGATGCTGTTTCTTTAAAGAGACCAGAAGGGCAGTAATAAATGCCATAAGTAAGCCAGGAGTTTCCCTAAAAGCTTCTAGTATACCTAACTGGCTAGGTTGAAGTTTTAGTTCTTGTGCAGCAAAATTATTAAAGACAGAACTATTTAAACCAGTACTAAGAGTCAACAAAAATACTGAGACAGCAAGTACTAAGAATCCCCAATTCTTTTTCATCTGTCTCTCCTTTCTGGTATCTGAGTTAAGACCATTCCTAAAAATATAAGTCCTGCTCCAATCAAGCCTGAAAGTTTTAGAACTTCTCCTAAAAGTAAATAACCAAATATTCCACCAAAGACTGGTTCAGTAGCAAATATAAGAGCTACAGTAGTAGGATTTATTTCTTTCTGGGCAAGAGCTTGAACATAAAAAGCTAATGCGGTAGCAAATATAGCAGTTATTAAAATAGCCCAGATAGCAGTATAAGAAAGGTGAATATGAACTTCTTCTTTAAAGATAAAGATAGAGATCCAACTCAATGCAGCTACAGTTATTATCTGGGTAGTAGCAATTACTCCCGTATCCCCATTGGGAGCTATCATCCCTACGGTAATTATCTGAGAAGCAAAACATAAAGCACATATGAGAGTCAGGATATCTCCGTAATTAATAGTTACAGACTGAATCCCAGTAAGAAGCCATAGACCTACCGTCGAAAAGGTTGCCCCTAAAGAAGAAGGGAACGGAAGCTTTCTTCTCATAAAAATAATCTCTAAAAATGGTACAATAACTACGCTTAATCCTGTAATGAAGGCAGCGTTAGAGGCAGTGGTATATTTAAGACCTACCGTCTGGAAAGCATACCCCAAAAATAAAAATATTCCACCTAATATGTAAGAAAGATATATTGGATGGTCTTTAAGACTCTTCCTAAATATAAAAAACATAATAATACTTGCAAGGGTAAATCTAACAGCAAGGAAATAAAAGGGTTCTATACTATTTAACGCCTCTTTTATTAAAGCAAATGTAGCTCCCCAGACAAGGGTTACAAAGAGTAAAGTACTAAATAGCACATATTTGTTTCTCATAATTTATTATGATATCATAAATTGCAACGGTTAACTTTATACTACTTTAATTGAATAGAAATAGGAGGTTTAATATGTGTATTGCAGTACCTGCTATAGTAAAGGAAGTAAAGGAAGACAAAGCAATAGTAGACTTAGGTGGAGTGACTATGGAAATAAGTATCGTCTTTACTCCAGAAGTAAAGATAGGAGATTACGTCATAATTCATGCGGGCTATTCAATCACTATAATGGAAGAGAAAGAAGCAGAAGAAACATTAGAGATTCTAAATTATGTATTATAAGTAGAATATAGATATTTTTTCAGACCCTTTATAGACATCCATATAGACTTAGGAATTAATTTTCTATCTTTTGTCTTTAATCTTTTAAATCCTAGAGGATGATAAATGACCAAAAGGAATTTCTCATATATATTTACAAAGATTCTAACAAAAGGATTCAAATCAAAGATGTCAAAATTCCTTTTCTCAAATAGCCTGTAAAGACCAGTGACTCCATGTACAGCCTTTATTGCTATATCATTCCTTTCAACATAATCTATAATTTCAGCAAAGGAAGAGATAAGTCTTCTTTCAATCTCTTTACTTGCTCCCATCAGAGAGTTGTGTCTTCTAAGTATATTACTTACATTCCTATTTAATAGGTGAAGTTCTAAAAATTTATCTCCCTTCTTTACTACTGTTCCGTCCTTTAATAGGACAGGTTTTCCTTTATAAGTATTTATTGAAAAGTGTAAGATCGCTTCTGAATCATCAAGCTCAATAATATGTGCCAATTTAAAGTATAGCTTCTCCCATACCTCCCAAAGCCCTATAAAGATTGACTTTAAATTTATTATCTCATTAGAATTCTCAAAACGAGATATATCAGCAATCTCGTATCCCTTTTTAGTTAAACCTTCTATTATCTTAGGCAGTGCATCTACCGTCTTTTTACTTATATCATCCCATCTCCCATCGTGGAAAAGAATAATATCTCCAGGTTTTACTTTTTCTAAAACATTCTCGATAATCTTTTCTGTACTGATATTTCTCATCCAATCCTTACTATCAAGGCTCCACAATACAACATCTTCCCCATTTCTCATTAAATACCTCCATAGAGCGAGGTTATTCCCTCCCCAAGGAGGTCTTATGTACTTTGGTTCTTCTTTTAAAATCTCTGCAATGATATTGTTAGTCCTTTGAAATTCCTTCTTTACTAGACTAGGAGGCATAATCCATATAAATCTATGACTATAACTATGATTTCCTATATTATGCCCTAAATCTCTTATAGTTCTTAAAATCTCTGGATAAAATTTTGCCTTCTTACCAAGGACAAAAAAAGTAGCTTTTAGATTATACTTTTTTAATATCTCAAGTACTTGAGGTGTATATACAGGATTGGGACCATCATCAAATGTAAATGAAACTTGCCTTTTCTGAGGACTCCCTCTCCTTATAGTCTTATGAGAAAAAAAACGGAACCACAGATCAGGAATAACACAGTATAAAATCAGAAGGGACAAAATCACAAGTATTAAGGTCCACACAATCTATTTCCCCTGAAGTTCTCCTCTGGCATTATATAATTTAAGGATTAGTCTAGCCCCATCTATAGCAGATGCAGGCCTCTTTAGCCTTCTATCTTCTTGCTTTATTCTTTCAACTAAGCCTTTATCTGTAAGCAGAGAATTAATTTTCATTTCTAATTCTTTAGAGTTTTGAGCCATTAAAGCAGCATTATTATTTATCAAAAACTGAGCGTTTTCCTCTTCGTGTCCTGGAATAATGCCATAAAGAATCATAGGAGTTTCCATGGCTAACGCCTCAGCAATAGTTACTCCACCAGCCTTTGTGATAAGGACATCTGAGATGGCCATAAGTTCCCTTGCATGATGTATATATCCAAACACTTTTATATTTTTCTTGTTCTTTACCTTCTCTCTAAGTAATCTTCTCAATCTCCTATTATGACCTGTAGCAACAATTCCTTGAAATGGAATAT
>Ga0315282_10003312_pt1 | contig 28955 bp, 22 predicted proteins | sample YL17G07_20_MG_FD_203693 | JGI IMG/M metagenome (GOLD analysis project Ga0315282, IMG submission 203693) | Sediment microbial communities from Yellowstone Lake, YNP, Wyoming, USA - YL17G07_20 | ecosystem: Environmental > Aquatic > Freshwater > Lake > Sediment | place: USA: Wyoming | collected... | reverse complement strand
CGCTGAACACGTACTCCCCGTGTTCGGGCACCGTCGCATCCCACACGGGCCCCGTCCCCTCCTCGGGGGAACCATTGCACGGAAGCCAGTCGCCAGGGCCATGCACGCCGCCCCCTTGCTCCTGGCACTTGAACTTCACTACGCCCGCCGGCGGCTGGCCCTGCGTCTTGGCGCCAACGCCGGCTTTCAGTCTCACCCGCCCGCCGACCTCCGCTGAGGCCGTCGGCTCGATCAAGTAGACGGGGCCCGCCGGCGGCTGCCCGCCGAGGAGCTCACACGGTGTCTTGCCCTTGTCGGAGTCGTCGCCCGCCGCCGTCACGCCGACGTCTTGCCCTATCGGCGCGTCACGCCCGGGAGCCGATCGTGCGCCCATCGCGAGAGCTACAGGGAAGAGAAGAGAAGAGAACAGGTAACCGCCCGTGTGCGCATTTGTCACACTCCCCAAGGTTGCTAATGGTCACAGTGTAGCACACCCGTGTGTCGGGTGCGGCCGCGATCTCCGGCAGGCACGCCGGAGCCACGCGAACCGGGCCCGACGAATCCCTTTGACACCGCCCCGGCCCCGGTGGTATCTTCGCAGCCCCCGTTATCTGCGTGGCTCGGCGAGGAGCGCGACTATGGCGGCTGTCACGGTCGAGGATCTGGTGAAGACCTTCCGCGTGGCCGAGCGGCAGCCGGGCACGCTGGGCGCGCTCCGCGGGGTGGTGCGGCGGCGCCACAGGACCGTCCACGCGCTGGAGGGCGTCTCCTTCGAGCTGCAACCGGGCGAGCTCGTCGGGTACATCGGCCCTAACGGCGCGGGCAAGTCCACGACGGTGAAGATACTCTCCGGCATCCTCGTGCCCGACTCGGGGCGGTGCGAAGTGCTCGGCAGGATCCCCTGGCGCGAGCGCGTGGCGAACGCGCGAGACATCGGTGTCGTGTTCGGGCAGCGGACGCAGCTCTGGTGGGACCTTCCCGTGGTGGAGTCGTTCGAGCTGCTACGGGACATCTACGCTGTGCCGCACGAGCGCTTCCGGGCCGCCCGGGCCGAGCTTGTCGAGCTGCTTGACATCGGCCCGCTGATGGACACGCCGGTGCGGCAGCTCAGCCTGGGTCAGCGCATGAGATGCGACCTGGTGGCATCCCTCCTACACTCTCCGAAGATGCTCTATCTCGACGAGCCGACCATCGGTCTGGACGCGGTCTCCAAGCTCGCGGTGAGGGAGTTCATCCGGCGCCTGAACCGCGAGCGGGGAGTCACCATCATCCTCACGACGCATGACATGGATGACATCGAGGCGCTGTGCAGCCGGGTGATCGTGATCGGCAGCGGCCGCATCCTCTCCGATGGGCCGCTTGAGGCCCTCCGCGCGAGAGTGACGACCGAGCGACGGCTGATAGTGGACCTCGCCGACGGCGCCGGGCCGTTCGAGTCCGTTGGGGCGGAGGTCGTGATGAGGGAAGGCGCGCGCGTGCACCTGCGCTTCGACCCGGCGCGCGTCTCGGCACCGGAGCTCATCGCCCGCATCACCAACGGCAACGCCATCCGCGACCTCATCGTCGAGAACCCTCCCATCGAGGAGGTCATCGCGCGGCTCTACGGGGAGGCCGACCGATGAGGGGGTACGCGTCGTTCCTCGCCGCGCGCATGAGAGTGCTGCTCCAGTACCGGGCGGCGGCGCTGGCCGGCTTCGGCACCCAGCTCTTCTGGGGCCTCATCCGCGTGATGATCTTCGAGGCATTCTACCGCTCGTCCACCGCGGCCCAACCGATGACGATGGACGAGGTGCGCTCGTACATCTGGCTCGGACAGGCCATGCTCATCCTCGTGATGTGGGGCCCGGACACCGACCTGCGCGACATGATCCGAACCGGCGGTGTGGCGTATGAGTTGCTGAGACCCCTGGACGTGTACTGGGTATGGTTCACGCGGTGCCTCGCTCAGAGGACCATCCCGCTGCTCTTCCGGGCCGTGCCCATGTTCCTGGTGGCCGGGCTGTTCCTCGGCCTCCAGGCTCCGCCATCACCGGGGTCCGCGGTCGCTTGGCTTGGCGCGACGCTGGCGGCGATCCTTATGTCGGCCGCGTTCGCCACGCTCATCTCGCTGTCGCTCCTGTGGACGATCTCGGGCGAGGGGATGTGTCGCATCCTGCCCGTAGTGTGCTGGGTGCTGTCGGGACTGATCGTGCCGCTCCCGCTCTATCCGGACTGGGCGCAGCACGTCATCATGGCGCTGCCCTTCCGCGGGCTCGCGGATACGCCGTTCCGGCTGTACATCGGGCATATCCCCGCGTCCGAGTCGGTGCCCGCCATCGCGCACCAGCTCGTCTGGACGTCTGCGATGGTCGTCATCGGCCGGCTCATGCTCGCCCGCGGACTGCGGCGCGTCGTGGTGCAGGGGGGATAGGCGATGGTCGAGACGCTCCACCTCTACTGCCGGTACATCGGCGTGTCCGTGCGCGGGCAGATGCAGTACCGCGCGTCCTTCGTGCTGATGTCCATCGGCCAGCTCTTCGCCACAGGCATGGAGTTCCTCGGCATCTGGGCCCTCTTCTACAGGTTCGGCAGCCTCGTGGGCTGGAGCCTGCCCGAGATTGCGCTGTTCTATGGAATGATCCACTGTGCGTTCGCGTTCGCGGACGGCTTCGGACGAGGCTTCGATGTGTTCCCTTCGATGGTCAAGAGCGGCGATTTCGACCGGCTGCTCGTGAGGCCGCGAAGCACCGTCTTCCAGGTGGCCGCGCGCGACCTGCAGCTAATGCGGGTGGGGCGCCTCGCGCAGGGGCTGCTGGTGCTGCTGTGGGCCGTCGGCGCACTAGGGATCACGTGGACGGTCCCGCTCGTCGGACTGCTCCTCGCCGCTATCGCCGGAGCCGCCTGCTTCTTCGTCGGGCTGTTCGTGCTCCAGGCGACGCTGTCGTTCTGGACGATCGAGACGCTGGAGATCTGCAACACCCTCACTTACGGCGGGGTCGAGACCGCGGAGTTCCCGCTGTCCATCTACCGCACGTGGTTCAGGTGGTTCTTCACACTCGTGGTGCCGCTCGCGTGCGCGAACTACTACCCCGGACTCGCGATCCTCGGGCGTCCCGATCCCTGCGGCGCGCCGGCGTTCATCTCCTGGCTCGCGCCGCTGTGCGGCCCGCTGTTCCTTGGGGCCTCCATGCTCGTCTGGCGCGCGGGTGTGCGGCACTACACGTCGACGGGGAGCTAGAGGGTCACGCCTCTTCCGGGAGCGCCGTCGTCTCGCCGGCACAGACAGTTGGGTCGGAAGCCCGCTTCGGCACGCGGATCATGCCCGACATGATTCCGTTCAGCACAGCCAAGCCGGCCGCTACGAGGAACACGCTCTCGTAGCCACGCCGCTTCCACAACATGCCGCCATAGCGAGGGACGACCATGGAGACGAGGTGGTTGATGGTGACTCCCATCGACAGCGTGGCCACAAGCTCGTCCCTGTTCGGTGCGCTCTTCGCGACGTACGTGTCGCGCGCCAGGCCCGTTGCCATCAGGATCCCGTCGGCGACGAAACAGACGATGATCACTGCCAAGGCTCCGCGGTCGCTCAGGCCCAAGTGCTGCGCTCCCGCGTAGCCCAGGCAGACGAGCACCGTGAGGGCGGAATCGGCGACAAGGACCGTGCGCTCGCCCCATCTGTCGACCAAATGGCCCACCATCGGGTTGAAGCCGATCGCGGCCGCGGCGCCCACGATTGCGAGCACCGCGAATGTGGTCGGCTGTTGGAGGAAGACGGTCACGAGCACCCACCGGCCGAATGTCAGGAACACCTGCTTCCTGGCGCCCCAGAGGATGTTCAGCGCGTAGTAGAGCCAGTAGCGCTCCCTCATGACGAACTTCGGCCTCTCGGCCGAGGAGCCGACCGACTTGATACCAAGAAACGCGAACGCGGCCGCACACGCCGTCGCCGCCCCCAGGAAGAACGTTAGGTTGAACTGCCAGGTCTGAGCGCCGCCGGACACTTTGGCCTCGCCGAACACGAGCCACACGACGGCCGCCCCGATTACCGATCCGATCGTGCGAACGGCACTGACCTGGCCGAGCCGGCGGCCCTTCTTGGTCTCGCCGCCGAGCTCCATCGTGAGGGACGACGAGAGCGGCATTATCATGTGCGTGCCGGTGCTCCAGAGCAACGTGTAGCCGAACATCAGCCACACGTTGTCGCCCTTGATGCCGAAGCCCGCCATGCCGACGGCGGCCACGCCGGCGGCGATCGCCGCGACACGGGTCTCCCTCATGCACGCGAAGATGGCGAGCAAGGCGACGTTCAGCAGACCCGGGAACTCGCGGATCAGCTCCAGGTCGCCCCGGCCCTGTGGCTGGAAGTGGAACTGGTGCCAGATGTAGTTGTCGTAGACGTTCGCGACGAGACCGTCGCTGCCCGCCAGTAGTGTCAGGGCGAGCAGATAGAGCGGCAGCTCCGGGTGGACGGCTGTCGCTCGGCGGTAGAGCTTCATGACGGGCATTCGCGCGGTCTCCCGAGCCGCCCCGCCCCGAACCGGCACATGATAGCAGCAACGGCCGTGTAGTGAGGGGGGATGCTGGCGGGGTCCGACTGTTTGCCGCTCCTGGGAGGGCCCGCAAGGGGCCCGGGGAAGACGGAGCTCACTAACCGCCAATCGACGGGGCAAGGAGTGTCCCTCATGCGCCTCACGCTGGCCATCGCGCTTCCGCTCTTGGTCGGGTCCGCCGCCGCGCAGACGCTGTCGCTGGATAACGGCGTGCTGCGGGTCGATCTCGACCAGAACACCGGTGCCCTGAAGGTTACCGATCTAGGGACAGGCGCCACCTTCAGCCAACCCGCGTCGATCCGCGACCCGCTCGAGACGGCTCAGGAAGACGCGATCGTCGTGTTCCCCGCGCCCGAGGGCATAGCGCTCGACGGCTCCCTCGCGGACTGGTCCGGGGCGCGCGCCTACGGGCTCCCGACCTACCTCGACGCGAACGGCAACCCGCGCGAAGCGCGCACCAATGACCTGGAAGCCGCCGTGGCGTTCATGTGGGACAGCGAGTGGGTCTACGCCGCGTTCGTCGTAGCAGACGATGACTTCCGCCCGGGCGACCGGTCCGACAAGGAGTGGCGCAAGCACGACGCGGTATCGTGGTGGGGTGGTTGGGACGAGGCGGGCATCATGGTGAGCCCCGCGGACGCGGGCGGGTTCCTCTGGGGCGAGTGGAAGGACTGGTCGCAGGCCAAGGCCCGGCAGTTCGCGGACCTCGGCGCGGACGCGGATGCGGTCGCGCTCGCGGGCAAGGCGGGCATCGGCGTGCGCGGGCGCGCGGGCTACGTGGTCGAGAGCCGAACTTCAGCCGGCTCCTTCATCGCCATCAACCCACCCTCGGGCGGGCGGAGGTTCCGCATCGCAGCAGTCGTGTATGACACGGATGACGCCGGGCCGGAAGGGTGCGCGTGCCTGCCCGCTTCGTATAGGTCCGCCCGGACGGTCACCTACGCCGCGGGGGTACTGGTCGATGCCGGAGCCAGCGCGCCCACGATCCCGAACACCGGCCCACCGCCGTGCAGAGACGCGGCCAAGAGCGGGGACACGCTTACGTACACCACCACCGCCGACCTGCCCGAGGCAACGGTCGGGTCGGTGCGCTGCACGGTGCGGCTTCCCGAGGAGGCGCGGCACATCGAGGTGGAGTGCACGCCGGTCGACGCGTGGGAGTGGGGCGTCCCGATCTTCCGGGGCTTCATCCCCGACGAGGGACCGAGCGAGTACGTCGTGCCCTACTACGGCGACGGCATCCTTGTCCCGACCGACGACCTCGCGCCTCCCATCGAGTACCTCGGCTCGTTCAGCAGCCTCGACATGCCCGGGTACGGGGTCTCCGGTCAGACCGGCAGCGCGCTCTGCATCCTGGAAACCTACGACTACATGATATCCACCCTAAGGCCGGGCCGATGGGCCGACCGGACAGCGCTCGCGAGCTGCGCGATGGCGGAGCGAGCCGAGCTCGATCACCCCGACACGTACAGGCTACAGTGGCACTTCACGAAGGAGGGCGGCTACCTGCCTCTTGCGCCGGTCATGCGGTCCTTCTGTGAGTCGCAGGGCTGGGTGCGCACGCTCCGCGAGAAGCGCGAGAAGAACCCGAGGGAAGACCGGCTGATGGGCGCTCCGGACGTGTGGGGCAGCAACGGCCTCGCCTTCGCGCGCGAAGCCAAGCGTGCCGGCGTGCGGCGCATGCTGGTGAGCGGGGCGTACTCACCGGAGCAGATCGCGGGCATCGAGGACCTCGGGTACCTGGTAGGTGAGTACGACCAGTACGTCGACACCGACCCCGACACCGAGCCGCTCAACGGTGTCGCGCCGTACCCCGGGCAGGTCCGCGTGGAGCGGAACGGCGAGCTCGCCAAGGGCTGGCTCACGCTCGACGGCAAGCACCAGTACTTCAGCCGCTGCTCGAACTTCGCGCTGCCGGCGGCCCAGCAGAAGGTGACCCGGACGCTGGAGACCCACCCGTACAACGCCCGCTTCCTCGACGTGCACACGGCGATGGGCCTCGCGGAGTGCTACTCCAGGGAGCATCCCTGCGACCACACGCAAGACCGCGAGAACAAGACTCAGATGCTGCAGTGGATCCGCGACCAGGGGCTCATGATCGGTGGGGAGCATGGCCGCGCGTGGTCGGCCGGCGTGCTCGACTACCAGGAAGGCATGATGTCGGGGAACACCTTCTTCACTTGGCCCGCGGGGCACCTTGTGAAGATCGAGAGGGAGGACCAGATCGGGCCGGCCTACCATGAGTGGGGCCTGAACCCCGCCAGGCGGGTCCCCTTCTGGGAGCTCACCTTCCACGACTGCGTGGTCTCAACGTGGTACTGGGGCGACAGCGTGGACTACTTCGAGAGTGTTCGCCCCGACCTGACGGATCGCAAGGTGGCGTTCACCGCGCTCTACGGCACGGTTCCGCTGTTCTGGGACAGCGATCTCGGCTTCGGGTTCACGGGCAAGGGCAAGGAACGCTTCCTCCAGGCCTATCGCAACTGCGCCAAGATCCACGAGGCCGTCGGCTACGAGCGGATGGTGAACCATGAGTTCATCACTCCCGACCGCGCGGTCCAGCGGACAACCTTCTCAGACGGCACGACCGTGACGGTGAACTTCGGCGAGCTGGGGGCGGACGTTAGGAGCGGCGGGGAGCTCTGGGCGCTGGGGACGAACGGGATCGTCGCGGACGGTCCGGGGATCCACCAGCACGTCGCGCTGCTGGGCGGCCGGCTCGAGACGTACATCGAGCGGCCGGGCTACCGGTTCTTGGACGGTCACGGGCGCCTCGCGGAACGAGGGGGCCTTGCGTCGTCGGGGCCGGTCACGGTGGAGGCGATCGGAGACGGGAGAGCGCTGGTCTGCGTCGAGCCCGAGACCCGTCGCGCTGCGGTCGAGCCATCCTTCCTGCCCGGGTGGGACCGCGCCTCCGCGCGCCTGCTGGACGTTCGCGATGACCTCGAGCCCATGCGCGACGTGGCCGTGAAGTGGGACGGAGACAGGCTCGTACTGCCCGTGTCGGGCGGCTGGCAGACATGGGAGCTCGCTTGGGGCCCGGCGACGGCCTCGGCCGACCTCGGCATCCGGACCGCACCCACAGCGCTGAGCGCGGAGCAGGGCGACAAGCTGACGCTGGACGTTACCGTGCACAACCTCGGCGGAGCTAGGGGTGCGGCGATGTTGCGCGCGTATTGGGACGCCGCGGCCCTCGATCGGCTCGCCGCCGACCAACGTTGCGAAGTACCCGCGCGCGGATCGGTGACCGTGCGGCTGTCGGTGCCGACAGATAACGTAGACGGGCCGCGAGCCCTGATGCTCGCGCTCGATTCGGGCACCCGGGAGCTGATCGCCGCGGACAACGCCGCGAGCGTGCCGGTGACGATCCGGCCCGACCTCGAGCAGTGGGCTGTTCGCATCCCCGCGCGTGTGGAGATCGGCCCGGTGGACCGCGAGGGCCCGGTCGTCGAGGGCGATATGGACCTGGCCGCGCACGGCCTGACCGATCGCATAGATCCGATGGCGGTGCGGGTCGCGCTGGTCGGAGCGGACGGCGCCCCGGGGGAGCTCGTGCCGGCGCAGTTTGAGCCGGGCGACGCCCCTGGCAAGGGCACGCTCGCGTTCATCCTGCCCGGTAGGCACGGAGCGGGTGAGACCGTTCCCGTGTGCGTCCTTGCGAGGGCTACGGGCATGGGCCTCCTGGCGCCCGTGGGCGGCCACGTCGACGAGAAGGCTCGGAAAGTGCTGTGGCCGTCCTACGAGGCGAACCTGGGTACCGGGGCCGTGAGGCCCCTGACGTACAAGCCGAGCGACGGCCCCCCTCAGGAGATGCTCTCCCGCGTCATCTTCTCGTCGGCTGAGACCGGCTGGGGCGAGGACGAGGGGACGCTCGAGACCTTCCGCGTTCTCGCCGACGGACCGGTCCGCACGCGCATCCTAACAGTGGTCAAGCTGCCGTCGGACGTGACGGTCACGCGCACCTACAGCTTCTACGCCGACCGGTTCACCATCGACGCGTCTGCCACGAAGCTCTGCGCCGGCCTGTTCAGCCGCGTCTGGTACGGCGCGCACGGAGAGTACGAGGACGACACCGGCCGCACCACGACGATCGACGGGCAGGGGCGGGATGAGGGCATCACGGACGCGCCGTCGGCCACGCACTGGTACTCCATGAGGTCCGAGAAGTGGGCCCACGCGTGCATCGGTCTGAGCGAGTTCGCCGGCCAGGCGTACTGGGACGAGGGCTCGTCCCTCGGCCAGCTCGGGTTCCAGTCCGTCCACCCGGAGGGCAATGTGTACGCGCAGATCATCTCCGGCCCGCAACCGTCTCCGGACTTCGCCCGAAGGTGGTACGCCGCGCTCGCGAGCCCGGCGAGGTTGGTGGCGGGGGAGTAACGGCGCACCGCCCATCCCCCCGCCGGCGTGCAGCCGGCGGGGGGATGGGAACGCATGCTACCGCCGGCGGCGGAGAAGGATAAGTCCGGCTCCGGCGCACAGGACGATAGCGATCGATACCACGGCCATAGGGAGCGCCCGCATCCGATCTGAGGACCACGGAGGGGCCGCGACACCGCCCCCCACCTCTGCACCGGACGCCGTCCCTGCGGGACCCGCCGTACGTTGACGCGGTGTCCAGTCACCTGACTTGCGGACCTCCTCCGTGGAGAACTCACACGATAGCACCTCACCTGAATGGGCATCGATGACGGTCAACGCGGAGGCTCCGTCACCACCGCCGGCACCAGGCGACTGGAGGAGCCGGAGAGTCCAGACTGCGTGCCCGCTGACGTTCTGGTGCAGCCGCGGAGGATACCCCTCCTCGGGTACAGCTGCGCGATCGCGCATCGCCTCGCGCGCAATGGCCAGCGCGCGTTCCTTTGTGACCTCCGCCCTGACCACCCCCCGCTCCAGAGGGACGACCTGGAAGTACGACCTCACGAGCCGGGTTTGGGGATCCAGCTCGACGTTGCAGTTGACCGGGACAGGTCGGGCATACGAGTCTGGGTCGCTGACCGCCTCCCCCCGGGCGTGACCGTTCACCACGAACAGACGGGGGTCCGATCTGTCTATGGACCAGGTAAGGCTGTGCGCGTCGTCGGCGCCCATGAGCCGTTCGGCTTCCGCCTTGGCGATGGCTATAGCCTCTTCGTCGTGCAGACCCCCTACCTTCACAGCGGGCGCGGAGCCTGCGGAGCGGCGGTAACTCAGCAGCTTGCCGGTGCCCAGGTTGACTGACAGACTCCACGTCTGGCCCAGCTTCTCATCCCTGTATGAGAAGTCCGCCACAGGTGCACCGCCCTCGAGCTGGCGCAGCTTGGGACTCGCCTCCCCTAGCGATCCGCCACACGCTTCTTCAGCCACACTGCGGGCTTGCTCGCCTGAGATGCCGCCGTAGGCGCCCACGCCCGACAGCGCGAGCATGGTGGCCCCGATCGCAACGGTCCACTTCGACGCTCTATTCATGCTAGTCGCCTCCTTAGGGCCATGCGAACGCCGGCGCCAGGGAGGAGCACATCCCCGGGCCTTGCACCTGAAAGCCGTCAAGGCCCATTTCCACGAGCCACTGATCGCCGTCGCCAGTCCAGTCCGGCAGGTGACCGCCGTGTGCGTCGGCCCATCGTGGCGCTGCCACTGCGGGTAGAACCATCCCCCCGCCGGCGAGAGGCCGGCGGGGGGTGGGGCAGGCAAACTACCTCCGGCGGCGGAGCAACACGAGAGTTCCTCCAGCGCAAAGAAGCACGCTGGCCGAGACGATGGCCAATGGCAACCCCATGCGGCGTAGACACAAGCCGGTCGGCTCCGCGCCAGTTGCGGGACCGGTAGCCGGTGACGCAACTGCAGACGTCATCAACGCGGATGCGCCGCGCGACGCGACGGGCCGCTCTGGCTCCTCAGCCGACGCAGCGCTCCGCTCGGTTGGCTGCGTCGTTCTGACGATCGTACCGGTCAGAGCGTCGATGGTGTAGTCGTTCAGCGCTCCGCCCCATTCGGGTACAGACGAGCTAGATCCCCGATCACCCACCAATTGCACGTGCCACGTAACATCGCGCTCCTTGTGGGGATCCTGGTACAGGAACGGCGGCTTGGCGACCTTAGCCGATCGGTCACCCATAGCCGTACGGGCGATGGAGATGGCCTCCTCCTCAGACACCTTGAGCGGGACGGGGTCAGTATTCAGCGGGAATGCCTGGAGATAACAGACGATCGACCCGTCGAGTAGGGAGACCGACACCAAGCACGTCGGCAGGACCTCGCGGGGGGGATCGCCAAGCTTGGGGCCCTCGCCGCGTACGTCGGCGTACCCGCGGTCTGCCACCATCCGAACCTCCCACGTGTCAAGGTTGCCGTAGGCGTCGCCCATGAGTCGCTTAGCCTCAGCCTTGGCGATCGCCTCGGCCTCACGCTCGCCCATGATCCCTGCAGGACACGGCTCGCCTTCGTCACGCCGCTTCCAAGCGGGGTACGGATGGCTGTAGCCCGAGAACTTGCCAGTCACCAGGTCCACGGAGTAGATCGTTGAGCCGCCGTCGCTGGGCACGCCGAAACGGGCGCAGATCCCCCCCGCACAGTCGACGTAGCTGTCAGACAGCGAGGTCCCCGCGTACTGCTCGGCCACCTTCCTTGCCTCATCCACGCTGATAGCGCCCTCCGACGGCCAACAAGTCGCGAGCATCGCGAGAGCGGCCGCGACCACTGCTGCGTGCGTTGTCATGTGTCGACATCCTCTCATCGGCGCGCTACATCGTGTACGCGAGGTGAAGGTTTCGTGCCGCCTCGTCGCCTGCCGCTACTGCCACCACAACGCGGGGCGAACCGTCCGGCTCCAGCAAGCAATGGTCGATCATCCATTGGTGGTTCGTGGCTGCTTCCGCCTCGGTGAGCGCTGTGGTTAGCGCGTCCAGTATGCCGAGGTCATACTTCGTCAGGTTCGGCCACAGGAACGAGTCGAGCATGTCAGCACCCTCCATGTTCCCAAGGCCCTGCCATCCGATGAAGGCCCGCGCGCACCGATCCGCGATCACCTGGCCGATGGGAGGCTGAACGATAGGGTGCTCCTCCGGGGGGTTGTACGGGTCCTTCCACGTTGTGCCCAGCAACGTACACGAGTTCGCATACACCAGCAGGGCCTTCTCGCCGCGCGTTGGGATATCGCCTGGCCAGACCTCCTTACCCGTGTCGAAGATCAGCGTGCGCACTACAGGGGAAGTGGGGTCCTCTCCGATCTCATGTCCCGGGGGCGGAACCTCCGACCAGTGATGATGACAGGCGTGCCCTACGTAGTGAATCACCTGGTCTTCCCGGAGAGCCGCAACGAAGTTCGACACCACCTCGGGGGCCGAGTGTGCCACCACCCCTCCGCGCTTTCCCAGTTCCGAGCGACCGCTGTAGACGCTCCACGCGTCCGGCGGGCCCACATCACGCACGCATCCGAGCATGGTGTACCCAAACTGCGCTTCCTCTTCCGCGTGCGATAGCTCGCCGCCCCAGTAGTCGGCGCACGCCCGAACGTCGAACCCGGCTGGCTTGGGTACGCACCATCGTGGCGAGGAGTCGTGCGGAGTTCCTCCGCTGTCCTTGTAGGTGATGCCAATGTCGTAGTGTTCGGCGAGGCGGAGGTCGAGCTCCGGTGTGGTAACGGCATTGATCGGAAAGCACGGTAGCTGCATGGAGGATCCGCTGGCCGGGTCCAGGGCGCCGTCGGGCTGTCTCACCGCGATCGTGCCCGCCGTCGGGATGACCCAAGGGGAGGGGTCGCTGAACACCAGCAGCAGGCCGAAGGACCCTTTCCGCACGTCCTCCGACGTGTAAGCCCCCCTGCCGACCGACGCGAGCACCAGGGAGTTCGAGTACGCCTGCGCCGAGTCCGGTCCCCCTGACGGAGCTGAGAGCATGCGCTCGTGAGCATGCGCATCGAAGTAGTACAGGCCAGGCACAAGGCCCTGCACCCACTGGGACACCGACCCGCCGCTGCCGTCGAAGTCGTGCGACAGTGTGACGCTGACGGGGGCGCCCGCGGCTATCGGGATCAGGTCCACGGTGACGTCAACCACCCAGACCTCGGGGTCCGCGCCGGGTGAAAGGACTTCGTATCCATCGTCGAGGACCGCACCCAACTGGGCGGATGCCCCGGGTGCCAAGACGGCGGCAAAGGGCATGACGGAGGAAACCGACCCCTCCGGTTCAGCTTCAGACAGGAATGCCTGAACGACCGACAAGTTCCGCACGTCGAATGACGTGGGCCCAAACGTGAGGTCCCCGCTTTGTCCGCAATGGACGACACAGCTCACGCTCCACTCGTCGTCAAGACAGCACCCCGTGAACTCAAGGCCTGTGGTGAAGGCCCGCTGCGTGCCGAACATGCAGAATATGCCGCCGAGGTGCTCCACGCTCCCGTCCGGGTGGTTGACCGTGAACTCGCCCGAGGTGGCGTTCTGGGGAACGTTGACACGGAAGTGAACGTGGTCGCTGAGTGGGTACTCGGTAACGGGGTTCCAGCTCAAGGGACTCCCCCCCTTACGGCCGAGCATGACGTCATCGGCTATCGCGGGGGGGGGGAGGACGGCCGCAAGAAGGAAGAGCAAGCCAAGGAGAGGGCCTCGCGCGAGGCGGCGGGTCGGTGAGACAATGGGCTTGAGCCCAGTGGCCCGGGAGGAACGACTTGCGGAAGAGCCGAAGGTCCACACATCCATGCCCCCGTTCAGTGACCTTGCTGTTGTGACTGGTTGGGTGCCGTGTCTGCTGTGCTTGCCTCCTCTCCTCCGCGGCGCCAACCTCAAGTATCATCACAGACACGCCATCCGCGGGACGGTTGCGCGCGTCCCGCCAAGTGCGAGCGGCACTGGGCCGGTGAAGGAAAGCGAGGCCCGGGTGTCTAACTGTGCGTTGGAAGGTTCCACATAATGCGTCCCCGACGGGGGTGGCATTCGATGAGAAGTTCAGCCCCGCGCGTCTTGGCTTGCCTGGCTGGGGCGTGCTCTCTTGCGTTCATCACGGGTCTGGGCGCGGGCTGCCACCGCAGCGGCGCCACGGAAGTGCCCGAAACGATCGGGAAGCCCAAGATCGATGTGACGTACATGACCGATCGAGGAGTGCCTTCCACGGCCTTCCAGGTCGGGGACACGGTCTTCGCTTCCATCGCCGGCCTTCAGCCGCGAGGGCTGTATGGTGCTAAGCTGTACGGCCCGACCGCGGCGCCTGCAGCCGCGCCGAGCGGGCAACCTACCGCAGGCGGGACGCCTGCGCCACAGGGCCCGGGCGGGAGCCCCACAGGAGGGACGCCTGCGGCCGCACCGAGCGGGCAACCTACCGCAGGCGGGACGCCTGCGCCACAGGGCCCGGGCGGGAGCCCCGCGGGAGGGACGCCTGCGCCACAGACTCCGTCGGAGCCAGCCGTAGGGCCGGCGCCGCCACCGGCTCCGCCCGCCTCGGACAGCCCGGCAGGCGAGACGCCTACGGCGCAAGGCCCGGGTGGGCCGTCGGCAGGCGCGACGCCTGTGCCACAAGGGCCGGGCGAGCCAACCGCAGGCAGGACGCCTGCGCCACAGACGCAAAGCGCGGCGCCGGCCGAGCTTGGCGCCAACGTCAACGGTGGCACCTATGCGGCCGGGCCCGACGGACGCATCGCGGAGACACAGGTTGCCCGCGAGGTAGGGCTCGAGAACGGGAGCGGCCCGGGACGGTACACCCTCGTGGTGTCCGATCCGAGCGGGCAGGAGCTTGGGCGGTCGAGCTTCGATGTGGCCGAGGGAACGGCACCCGTAGCCTTCGCCTGCGACGCCACAGGGAAGCCCGCGTCGCTCTTCACGCGCGACTCGGAGGCAGTCTGGGTGACGGCCCGGCGCGTGCAGCCCAACACGGACATCGGCGTCTTCATCGTGGCGGACAAGGCGGACTACCCCGCCGGCACGCAGCTTGACCCGGCAAACGGGAAGGTCGTCGACGCGCGCTCCGATGCGAGCGGCAAGGCCCTAGTAGAGGCATGGGCGACACCCGGGGAACCCGGCGCGTACGACATTGTGCTCGACATGGACAACAACGGCGCCTACTCAACGGGTGACGTGGTGTGCGGCGGGTGGACAGCGGCGTTCGTTGTCGCGGAGCAGCCGATAGCCCCCGGGGAGGCTGACCGGGAAACGAAGCTCACGTGTGGGGAAGACTACTACCGCGTCGGCACTAGAGGGACGCTCACCAGCGCGGACGGGCTGTTCGTGCGCGGCCTGCCGCTGACGAGGGGCGACTCGCAGGGCTCGGGATGCAGCATCTACGTCTGCGCTCATGCCGATGCCTGGAGCGACGGCGACAAGCTAACCTCCCGCATTGGGCGGCCGGTTAAGCCGGCCGGCGGTGACTCGACCGGCATCCCGCGCACCCTTGTGTGCCCCGGCCCGCTGCTGCCCGGTAAGTACGACATCGTCGTGGACGTTAATGGTGACGGCACATACACGCGCGGCGTCGACCTGCTGGACAGCACGAGCGGTGGAGAGGCAGGCGTCGTCATCACCGACGCGGGCAACCTGGTGACCGTGAAGGGAAGAGTGCTGGGGTCGAGCGGCCAGCCGGTCGCGGGGGCGGCGGTCGCGTGCGACACCTCCGCGGTGGGCCAGGTGACGACCGACGCGAACGGCTACTTCGCGTTGCCGCAGGTGCTGCCGATCGCGACCCGGGTCCAGGTCACGGCCTCCGGCTTTGCCCCAACCGAGGTGCAGGTGACGCCGCAGCCTACCGACACCGAGGTCTCCGTCGGCGACATCGGCCTCGTGGCCTCGAGCACGGCGGGCAACCCGTACTTCCCGCTCGTCGACGGCGGGGAATGGAAGTATGAGCTGAAGCGCACCATCACGAAAGACCTGACCGTCGGCACGAACGTCACCTCCGATGTGCTCACTGAGACCGGCACGCTCGTGCGCGGGCTCACGGCCGCGTCCGACGGTGGCTTCAGCATGACGGAGCATGAGTCGGTGATGCGGGAATCGGTCGTGCCCGAGCTGGCCGGGCAGAACGACAGCGAGCGGACGATCCCACTCGCGATGGGCGCCAACGGGCTGATGCAGACCGGGCCTGATGGAGGCCTGCTGCTGCCGTCCGTCGTCGAGGTGGGCAAGAGCTATGCGGCCGGGCCGTTCGCCCTCGGCCCGTTCACGGTAAGCGGCCAGGCGACCGTCGACAGCGCCGGCGCCGTGCAGACGACGGCCGGGAACTACGACTCGTGCGTCGTGGTGACGATCGCCCCCTCGTCAGGCGGAGGGCCCGATGTCGGCAACACAACCGCGACGGGCTCGCTCAAGATCTGGCTCGCACCGGACGTGGGCGAGGTGAAGCGTGAGGCCGAAGTGGTACTCGACGTGCTCGCTGGCGCCGCGGACGGCCAGTCCACGACCGGTCGGGTGACGGTCAAGGAGAGCCTGTCGCTGATGCACGCCGATCTCTAGGCTGACGCGGTCGGCCGAGCCTGGGTGGAGTCAGATTGGAGTGGCTTGACAGCTTCCTGCTCTCCCGTAAGCGCCGGCACCTCTCGCGCGAGCAGTCGCTTGCCGCGGTCCCGGTGCGCAACCAGGCGATCGAGTGGGAAGACGTCGACGGCGACACGGGACCGGAGGCTCTGCTGACGGTGCCGCCGCCGCAGGGCAAGTGGATCCCGCTGCTGAGGCCGTTGCTGGTGCTGCCAAAGGAGCCGAGGAAGATACAGCTCGACAGCCTCGGCTCGCAGGTATGGCGCCTGTGCGACGGCGAGCGCACCGTCAACGCCATCTGCGATGAGCTGTGCGCGCGCCATCGGCTCAGCCATCGCGAGGCGATGCTGTCGCTGACCACTTACCTACGGCGGCTCGGCAAGCGTGGGCTCATCGGTTTCGCGGTGCCGGTCGAGGACGGGCAGGAGGGCTCCGGTGGGCCGTCGAACACGCAGGAGGCTTGCGAGGAGGCGAAGAAAGAGGCGCCACCTCGCACCACCGTAACGCCACACGGCGGCGGCGCTCGCACACGCAGGCGGTGATGGTCTAGTTGGCGATGTCTCACCCGGAATCCTGGAAGGTAGGCAAGGTCCACCTACCATTGCGAGTCGCGTTCCAGATAAGCTGGAAGAGCATTCAGGTCCGGTTCGGTCGCGCGATGATAACGGCCGCCGGCACCTGCCTCGGGATCGCCTTCCTCGTCACCGTATGGACGTCCATCGCCATCCAGAACGGTCTCGAGACCGAGCCCGACGAGGCTGTTGTCATGCGCCAGTCCTGGCTCATCATCATGTCTCTCCTCGTGAGCGCGGTCGGCATCTCCAACTCGATGTTCATGGCCGTGACCGAGCGCTACAAGGAGATCGGTACCATGAAGTGCCTCGGAGCGGTCGACCGGTTCGTGGTCGAGCTCTTCCTGATCGAGTCTGGCATGCTCGGCGGGGTGGGGGCCGCGGCGGGCGGGGTGGCCGGGTTCCTGATAGTGGTTCTCGTCAGCATCGCCAGGAGGCAGTGGTCCGCGGTGGCTGGGATGGACTGGGCCTACATGGGCAGCCACTTCGTCTTGGCGGTACTGATCGGCATCGCTATCTCGGTCGCCGCGGCCCTGTTGCCGGCGGTGCGCGCCGCGAAACTGCCGCCCGCGGCGGCGCTACGCTCTGACATCTAACGGCTGCGGCCGATGGGCTCAGACCGGAAGGGATCCGTGAATGGCAGCGCCTCAGGAGTCGAAGTTCGAGGATTACGTAGTCCGGACTCGCAAGCTCACCAAGATCTACACGATGGGCGGGCAGGCCCTGCGGGCGCTGGACGACGTGGATCTCGACATCAAGCGCGGGGAGTACATCTCCATCATGGGCCCGTCAGGCTCCGGGAAGTCGACGCTGTTCAACATGGTAGGCGGCCTCGACAAGCCGAGCGACGGCACGGTGTTCATCAACGAGACCGATATGGCGCAGCTCGACGCGGCCGAGCTGGCCTGGATCCGCTGCAGAACGGTCGGCTACATCTTCCAGACGTTCAACCTGATCCCGGTGATGACCGCGCTTGAGAACATCACGTTGCCGATGGTCTTCGCCGGACTATCGACGGACGAACAGCTTCAGCGCGGGCGTGCGCTGCTTGAGCGCGTCGGCCTCGGCGACCGCCTGCATCACAGGCCGTCGGAGCTCTCCGGCGGGCAGCAGCAACGCGTAGCGATCGCCCGCGCCCTCGCCAACGACCCCGACATCATCCTGGCCGACGAGCCTACGGCCAACCTCGACCTGCGCACAGGCAAGGAGATCATCGAGCTCCTCCGTGAGATGAACAGGGAGCGCGGGGTCACGATCATCTCCGCCACTCACGACCTTCACATGATCGACATCAGCGACCGAGTCGTGTGGGTCCGCGATGGGAGAATCGAGAAGATCGAGGAGCGCGCCGAGGTCGACGTGAAGCTTGGTCACGTCGACTGGGAGGAGCAGTAGGGCAAGCCGCGGTAGACAATGACATGCGAGTATCATCGGTGCGCCGCATCAGCCATGCAGTCCGCGTTCTGATAGGCGTCGCCGCCATGTCGGTGGCGCTTTGCGCGTCCACGAGCGCGTCGTCTCTCATCCTCACCAGCGAGCCACAGGGCGCCGCGGTGACGATCGGCGACAAAGAAGCCGGAACCACTCCCTGTACCGTTCCGGTGCCTGACACATACGTCGGAGCGTTGCGAGTGCGGATCGCCCTCGAGGGCTATGTGCCCTTCGTGTGTGAGGTAAACATAGTCCCGCAGCAACAGGTCACGGTCAAGGCATTGCTCCTGCCCGTGTCGGTCGTCAGTGGCGTTGCCGCCGGCGGTGACGGGAACCCCGTCCCCGGAGACACCGAGGCGAAGATAGCCCCGGTCAGACAGCAGATAGAGGCGGCCCTGGCGCGCTTCAGGCAGGACTGCGGTACCTGGCCGGCAGCACTCAGTGACCTTACGGTGGTCGGCGCCGACAAGCTGTCGAACAGGATCAACGCGGCCGGCGAGCGGATCAGGGGCGAGAGCTACGCCGGGCCCTACCTGGCCTCACTCCCAACCGACCCGGTCACCGGCGGGGTCGACTGGGTGTATGACAGCGCCACAGGGGTCGTCCGGTCGCGTGCTGAGCTGCCGCCGGCGGCCCGCCTGCCCGGAGCACCAATCGTGCCGGGTCAGGAGATGACCGTCGAGAGCTGGGTGGACCTGTTCTGCAGGGCCATCGGCCTAACAACAGGCGATTCGACGCGCGTCGCGACGACCCCGGGGGCAGACCACCCCAGTGTCCGAGCAGCGCCCCCTCCAGGCGGCGGCGAGGGCCTCGCGGAATGGCGTCCGCTGTGACCGATCCCCTCTCCCAGCCGAGGGCCGACGGAGCGAGGACGATGGCAGGTGCACCGGGCCCCGTGACACCTGGCATCACACGCGAGCAACTGGACGAGCTGGCGCCGTCCGGCGGTCTCGCTCTCGACCGCACGAAGAGTGCGGACCTGTTCCCCATCGCGTGGGGCGGCTCCCGTGCCCTGGTGAAGGACTTCTCACGGCGAAGCGGCGTGTGGCGCTGGCTGGGGCCTGCTATCGTGCGACGGGAGCTCCGCGCGCTCGAGGCGCTCGAGGGCAAGGCTACGGTCCCGCGCGTGCTGTCGGTGGTCGACCGCTTCGCCTACGTCATGGAGTATGTCGAGGGCGAGCCGTGCAACCACCTTGACGCCTCCACTGTGGGTCCAGGCTTCTTCGCCGCCGTTGCGGCGGCTATCGATGGGATCCACGCGGCCGGCTGGGTGCACTGCGACCTCAAGTCGTTCGGGAACACGATACGCGGCCCGGGAGAGCGTATTACGATCGTTGACTGGGCTACCGCGTTCCCCCGCGAGGGGTCGCTGAGCCCGCTGCGTGCCTGGTGGTTCAGGCGCATGATGCAGATCGACCGACTCGCGCTCGCGAAGCTGAAGGACTCGCTGCGTCCTGACCTGCTGACCGACGGGGAGCGGCGCGCGCTCGCGCATCCGCCGATCCTGGTTCGGCTGGCTCGCGCATGGCGCAGGCTGTACCGGGGGCTGCGCGGCCGATAGCGCCCGAGCGGCGCCGGGCTGGTGAGGGCTTGTGGAGACCGTGGGCGGAGTGCTGTTCATCGTCGGCCTGGTAACGGGCTACTGTGCAACGATCTTCGGCTTGCCGGGCACGTTCGTGATAGCGGTCGACGTGCTCCTGGCCGGGCTCTTCACCGGCTTCACGGCGGCTTCGGGGTGGCTTGTCGTGGTGTTCTTCGCCGCGGCGACGGGTGCGGAGCTGGCCGACAACGCCGTGTCGGCCTGGGCGGTACGGCGCTTTGAGGGCTCAGCCCGCGGGCAAGCGGGCGCCCTGCTGTTGGGGATCGTGGGCGCGATAGCCGGCGGGGGCCTGACCTCCCTGCTGGGGGCCCTCGGCCTTGCCCTCGGGCCCGCGGTGGCTGTCGCTCTGTTCGTGCTGGGTCCGATCGCCGGCGGCGCCGGAGGTGGTTTCCTCGGGGCGTTCCTGGCCGAGCTGATGGCCGGCAGGCCCGCGGGTGAGGCGGCGAGGGCGGGCCTGGGCGCGTTCCTCGGCCGGGCGCTCGGCGTGCTGTTGAAGATCATCATCGCGACGATGATGGTCGCCGCCGCGGCGTACGTGGTTGTGCCGCACCTCTTCGGCCGGCACTGAGCCCGGCTGGAACGGACTGGTCGGTGAGTGGTGAGAAGCCCTTCCTGAGCGTGGTCGTGCCGGCTTACCAGGAGGCACGCCGCATCGGCCCGACCATTGAGCGCATCGCGAGCTACCTGCGTACCAGGCCGTTCACCGCCGAGCTGATCCTCTCCGACGACGGAAGCACCGACGCCACCGTGGCGGTGGGTCGCGAGGCGGCCTGCTCCGCGGGCATCGACCTAGCCGTTGTGTCCGAGGGCAGGAACCGGGGCAAGGGCCACGCGGTGAGGATCGGGTTGCTGGCCGGACGCGGCTGGTTCCGCCTTTTCTCGGACGCGGACCTGTCGACCCCGATAGAGGAAGCCGACCGGCTTATCTCCTCGGCGCAGACGTACGGCGCGGGCCTCGTCATTGGCAGTCGCGCGCTTCCGGAGTCTGAGCTGGTGGTACGGCAGCCGTGGGCCCGGGAGCTCGGCGGCCGCGCCCTTAACCACTTTGTACGCCTTGTCGGCCGCATCGACTGCACGGACACACAGTGCGGCTTCAAGCTGCTGACCGAGCAAGCCGCCGAGGAGGTCCTCCCGCTTCTCACCGTGACCGGCTTCGGGTTCGACGTCGAGCTCGTCCTGGTGACGCTCGCGCTCGGGTTCAGTGTGCGGCAGGTGCCGGTCGTGTGGGCCGACTCTCGCGACTCGCGTGTCTCGCCCGTGCTGGACGGGATGCGCACGTTGCGCGACGTCGTGAGGGTCCGCGCCAATGAGCTGCGGGGAAGGTACCGGTCTCCCCGGACATGAGCCCACAAGAGCTGCGCCGCATGTATGAGCTCGAGGACACCTACTGGTGGTTCGTGGGCCGCCGGAGTGTGCTCCGCGCCTGGCTCGCCCGGATGGCGCGCGACCTCCCGCCTGAGCCGGCGATCCTCGACATAGGCTGCGGTACAGGGGGCAACGCGCTCCTGCTCCGCGAGTTCGGCCGTGTCACGGGGATGGACCGCTCCGAGGCGGCACTCGAGCTGTGCAGGGAGCGCGGGCTGTCAGACCTGATCTTGAGCACTGCCGAGGACCCGCGGATCCCCGACAGCTCCTACGATCTCGTGACACTGCTGGAGGTGCTGGAGCACGTGGAGCAGGACACGCGCGCGGCACAAGAGGCGTGCCGCGTGCTCAGGCCGGGGGGGCGCCTGCTGGTGACCGTGCCCGCCTACCCGTGGGTATGGAGCGAGCACGACGAGGCGCTGGGCCACGTCCGACGCTACACGCGGCGAGGCCTGCGCGACCTGCTCACCGGGGCCGGCTTCCGGGTGACCAGGCTGTCGCACTGCGTAACCGTCCTGTTGCCCGTCACCCTGGCCTTCCGCCTGGCCCAGCGTGCGTGGCGCCGCTTGACCGGCCCCAAGGCGGACGGCCCACGATCCGGGCTCGTGCTTCTCCCGAGGCCGGTCTCTGCCGTGTTCGTGTGGTCGCTTAGGGTTGAGGCGTCGGTCTTGTCGCGCGCGTGTCTGCCCGTTGGCGTCACCCTCATAGCCGAAGCCCACAAGCCCCCGAGCGCGGCGGCAAGGGAGGATGCGAGCGCCCAGGGAAGGTGCGCGGGCGCCGCGAGCGTAATGATGCAAGGCTCACGACACACCACCCCGGAGGTAGACGGTGACGATCCCCCAGACGGTACGTGAGGTCGCCCTGGCACACGCAGGCCGCCCGGCCATCATCTACCGAGATGAGGTGATCTCGTACGCCGAGCTGTGCAAGCTGATCGCGCGCGCGGCCACCGGTTTCGCGTCGCTGAAGGTCGGCGAGGGCGACCGCGTGGCCCTGGTCTCGCCGAACAGCAGCCAGTTCATCATCGCATTCCTCGGCGCCATGGAGGCGGGCGCCGCCGTCGTGCCCATCAACCCGATGCTCAAGCCGCCCGAAGTGGCCTTTATGCTGGCGGATGCGGAGGTGAAGGTGGTCGCGGCGTTCGGTGACCTCGCCAAGCTCGTCATCGCGGCGTCGGAAGACCTGGCCACCACACCGCGGTTGGTGACGATCGGCAACTGCCCTGTCCCGGGCGCCGCGGCGCTGGAGGACTGGCTGGCGATCGGCCCTGACACGTTCACCGCGCCGGACATGGTCGACACGCGGATAGCGGAGATACTGTACACGGCCGGCACTACCGGTCAGCCGAAGGGCGCGATGCTCTCGCATCACAACATCCTCTGGGACTCGGCCTCGTGCGCGCAGGCGATCCGGTTCTCGGAGGAGGACATCATCCTCGCGGCTCTGCCGATGTTCCATTCCTACGCGTCCACTGTGGGCGTCGTCCTCCCCCTGCGACTGGGCGCGTGTTCGCTCGTCGTCGATCGGTTCGTGCCCGTGGAAGTGGCGGCCGTCATACAGAAGCACCGCTGCACGGTCCTGCCCGCGGTGCCGGCTATGTGCGCCGCGCTCCTCCGTGCCGCCGATGAGCTGCCTGTAGGCGCGCTTGAGTCGCTGCGGATGGTGGTCTGCGGCGGCGCGCCGATGCCGGTCGAGCTGATGAAGGCGTTCGAAGAGCGCTTCGGCCTGATCGTCATCGAGGGCGACGGACCGACCGAGTGCAGTCCCGTGACGTCGGCCAACCGCCCCGACGGGCCCAGAAAGCCCGGGAGCATCGGGCTTCCTATCCCGGGGTGCGAGATGCGGATCGTCGATGACGCGGATGACGAGCTGCCCGACGGACAGGTCGGCGAGATCTGCGTGCGCGGTCCGAACGTGATGGTGGGCTACCTGAACCAGCCCGACGCCACGTTGGAGGCCATGAGCGGCGGCTGGTTCCACACCGGCGACCTAGGCTACCGCGACGAGGACGGCTTCTTCTTCATCGTTGACCGCAAGAAGGACATGATCATTGTCGGAGGGCTCAACGTCTATCCACGTGAGATCGAGACGGTGCTGTCCGCCTATCCGGGGATCGCCGAGGCCGCTGTGATCGGCCTCTACGACGACATCAGGGGTGAGAAGGTCAAGGCGTTCGTCAGGCCGGCGGAGGGAGCGAGTGTGTCGGTCGCCGATCTGACCCGCCATTGCCGCGAGCGACTGGCGAACTTCAAAGTCCCCAAAGAGATCGTGTTCGTGAAGGACTTCCCGCGCACCCTGAAGGGCACGATCCTCAAGCGAGAGTTGCGCGACCCGCATTCCGGCGAGCCCTGCGGCAGCGGGGCGGGTGCGGCCTAGCGAAGGAGGACGAGCATGAGGCCTGTGTCAGCGGTGCTGGCCGCTATCGCGTTGTTCACATTCGCGGCCCTGGTCGGCTGTCAGAAGCAGGCTCCGCCAGAGACCGGCGGCGCGGCCGCGGTGGGCCCCGGCAGGGCTCACGAAGGGCAAGGGGCCAAGGGAGCCGAGGGCGCCAAGATGACCGCGCCGGGCGGGGGTGAATCCTCGGCGGGCGAGGGTACGTCTGGCGGGGCGCCGGCGGCCGGCAGCCTGCAGCAGACAATGAAGGACGTCATGAACCCCAACTACTCGGCGCTCGCCAAGGCCGTCCGGTCGGGTGACCTCGCCGCCGCCAAGCCCGCCACCGAGAAGCTGCTTGAGGCCGCCGAGAAGCTCGACAAGGCCGCCGGGGCACCGGTCGAGCGGGAGGCTCTGGACAACTTCATCGGCTACCGCGACGACCTCGTGGCTGCGGCCGACAATCTGCTCGCGGCCCTCAAGAGCGGCGACGCGGCGGCCGCGACGGCCGGGGCGCAGGACCTGGGGAAGGCTTGCGGGGCCTGCCACAAGGAGTTCAGGAGAGCACGCGGGTAGAGACGGAGGGTCTGTGCGATGCCTAGCCTGTTCGGAAAGACGTTCACCGGAGCGGAGATAAGGGAACGTTGCGGGCTGATGGACCAGTACGGCGGCATCAGGTTGGTGGAGCTGAGCGACGGCCCCGCCACAGGGGTCCGCGCCGCTGAGATCAGAACCGGATCGGGCCTCGAGGTGCTTGTGCTCCTCGACCGAGCAATGGACCTGTCCAACGGGTCGTTCAAGGGCATTCCGCTCTGCTGGCGGTCCGCCACGGGGGACGTTCACCCCGCGTTCTACGAGCCTGAGGGCCTGTCATGGTTGCGCACGTTCTTCGGAGGGATACTCGCCACGTGCGGGCTTACCCAAGCCGGGGCGCCCAACGTCGACGGCGACACGCCGCTCGGCCTTCATGGACGCATCGGCGCCGCGCGCGCGGCGAACGTGTGCGTGAAGCAGCGGTGGGTGGGCGACGACTACGTCATGGCGGTCAAGGGCGAGGTACGCGAGGCGTCGGTCTTCGGCCCGGACCTCGTGATGACACGGAAGCTCTCAACCAAGCTCGGATCGAGCGCTATCCTGATCGAGGACGCCATCGAGAACCGCGGCTACCAGACCCAGCCCCTCATGCTTCTCTACCACTTCAACATCGGCTGGCCGATCATTTCCGAACAGAGCAGGCTCGTGCTGCCCACGAAGGGCGTCACGCCGCGCGACGAGGCGGCGGCGCCGCACGTCGACCGCTGGTCGCACTTCGAAGTGCCTGCGGCGGACCACCCGGAGGAGGTCTTCTACCACGACCTCGCGACCGACGCGAAAGGTATGACGGTAGGCGCGATCCTCAACGCCGAGCTTAGTGTGGGTATCACGCTGCGGTACAAGCCAGCCGAGCTGCCCTACTTCAACCAGTGGAAGAAGAACGAGAAGGGCACCTACGTCTGCGGCATGGAGCCGGCCAATTGCCGCGTCAAGGGCCGCGCCGAGGCGCGCGCCAAGGGCGAGCTGCGGTTCATCGAGCCAGGCGAGGTGCGGACCGCGACCGTGGAGTTCGGGGTGGTCGAGGGCGCGGCGGTCGACGCCGTCCGCGCCGAGGTCACCGCGCTGGCGTAGCGGCGGCCCAACGTGGCCGCCCGCTACACATGACGGGGAGCGTGTCTCAAGGTGCAGCCCGGCCACTACCGCGAGGCGCCTGTGCTGGCTCTCGTCGGCAACACGCCTACGGTTCCCCTGCGCTTCGAGGAAGAGGGGGTCACGGTCTATGCCAAGTGCGAGTTCCTCAACCCAAGCGGGAGCGTCAAGGACAGGCTCGCAACCGCGGTGATCACGGACGCCGAGGAGAGGGGGTGGCTCGGCCCCGACTCCATCATCCTCGAATGCACGAGCGGCAACACCGGCGTCTCGCTGGCGATGGTCGGCGCGGCGAAGGGGTACAGCGTCACGATCCTGATGTCCCAGAGCGCGAGCGAGGAGCGGCGGCGGCTGATTCGGCAGCTCGGAGCGGAGCTGATCCTCTTCGACAGCCAGGGGGGCTACAGAACCGGCATCGACCTCTCGCTCGAGATGGCGGCCAAGGACCGCCGATACTTCCTCCCCCGGCAGTTCGAGAACCCGCTGAACGCGCTTGACCACGAGCACACGACGGCCCGCGAGCTGCTCGACCAGGTCCCGAGCCCGATCGATGCGTTCGTCGCGGGATACGGCACGGGCGGGACGCTCGCCGGGATCGGCCGCGCCGTGAAGCGGCGGAACCCAAGCGCGCATGTCATCGCGATGGAACCGTCCGAGGCGGCGATGCTGGCCGGCGAGATGCCGTGCTGCCACTGGATCGAGGGGATCGCGGGCGGCTTCGTGCCGCCGCTGCTGGAAAGCGCGCCACTTGACGGGCACATAGGGGTCCGGAGCTTCGATGCGGTCGTTATGACAAGGCGCCTGACGCGGGAGTTCGGCCTCCTGGTCGGTACGTCGTCCGGCGCCAATGTGGCCGCCGCGCTCCAGGTGGCCAGGGACCTGGGGCCCGGCGCGGTCGTCGCGACGCTCTTGCCCGATCGCGCGGACCGCTACTTCAGCACCCGCCTGTTCGCCGGCGCCGACGTTGCCGTCGGCAGGGCGAGCTGACCCCGGGAATCCGGAGGCTGCGCACATGCTTCCCCGCACCAGAACCGTCTGTCTGCTAGCGTCCTGCTTCGCGGCCGCCCCAGCGCTTGCCCAGCGAGCCACGGTGGTCCTCGACGAGTCCGTCTACCGCGACAAGGTGTACGCCTGTTGGCTCGGCAAGAGCATCGGCGGAACACTGGGGCTGCCGGTAGAGGGGCGGCGCGAGATGCACTCCCTCACCTTCTACGACCCGGTGCCCACCGATCCCGGTGCCAACGACGACCTCGACCTCCAGCTCCTGTGGCTAAAGGCCCTGGAGGAGCGCGGTCCTCGCATCGACGCCCGCGTGCTCGGCGAGTACTGGCTCAGCTTCGTGCCGGTCGACTGGAACGAGTACGGCATCGGCAAGGCGAACATGAGGCAGGGCTTCCTGCCGCCCATCTCGGGGCAGTTCCGCAACAAGTGGCGCGACTCGAACGGGGCGTGGATCAGGTCCGAGATCTGGGCCTGTGTCGCGCCCGGGTGTCCGGCACTGGCGGCGCGCTACGCCTACGAGGATGCCTGCGTCGACCACGGCGGCGCGGAGGGCACCTACGCCGAGGTCTTCACCGCCGCGGTCGAGAGCGCGGCCTTCGTCACTTCCAACCGCGATGACCTCATCCGGATCGGCCTGAGCTACATTCCGGGCGACTGCGCGGTCGCCAAGAGCATACGCGCCGCGCTCGACGCTAGGGCGCGCGGCGACGATCTTGCCGCCGCCCGGCAGGCGGTGGTGGAGGCGTCTGTTTCGACCGGCTGGTTCATGGCGCCCCAGAACGCGGCCTTCGTGGTGCTCGGCTGGCTGTTCGGCGATGACGCGAAGGACGGCGACACGTTCGGAGGGTCCATCTGCGCCGCCGTCAACTGCGGAGACGACACCGACTGCACGGGCGCGACGCTGGGTTCGCTTCTCGGGATACTGGGCGGAACCGCCGTGATCCCGCAGCGCTGGCGCACGCCAGTCGGGGAGGGGATCCGCAACGTCGCCATCGGTGGCTTCACGCCACCGCAGACCCTCGCGGAGCTCACCGACCGGACGGTGGCGGAGGCCAAGGCGGTCCTGGCCGACGCGCGTGCGCCGGTCGAGATAGCGGCCGGGGCGGGCCCTTGGCCCAGTGTTCCCGCCGATGAGCTCATAGACCCCGCGACGGCGGCCGCGCTGTGGAGCCGCTCGCCCCACGCGGTCACGTTCGACCTGGTCCCTTTGTCCGTGACCGTCGACTACGGAGGCGAGCCTGTGATCGGTGCCGCACAGCCCGCGACCATCACGCTCGCGCTCACGAACAAGACCCCGGGGCCGCTCACAGTGGACGTGACCTGGCGAGTGTTGGGAGGCGTAACTGCTGACAACGCTGCCACCGCGCTTGAGCTGCCTGCATCGGGCGAGGCGGTGGCGTGCACGGCCACCTTGGCAGTGGACGAGGTGACCCAACCCTCGATCCGCGGCTCGATCGAGCTTGCTGTGCGCGGGCGGCCGACGCTGCTTTCCATCCCGCTGGCCCTGGGCGGGGTCCTGAGTGTCAGCAAGGACGACGTGGCGCTCGCGGACCTTGGCGCCATCGCGACATCCGACTCGGAGCTCGACAGGGAGCCAGGCTGCGCGGCCAAGGTGATAGACGGCGAGATCGCGCCACCCGACGGGTTCGAGGGTCAGCGGTGGCACTCCGCTCTGACGCCTCACCCGCACTGGGTGGAGATCGCGCTACCCGGACCTCGCAAGGTCGGCCGTGCAATCGTCCACTTCGCTGACCCCGGCGGACACCCCGTCGACTTCAGGGGAGAGGTGTCAACTGACGGAGAGACGTGGGAGACCGTCTTCTCGGTCGAGGGCCACGCCGACCGGTCTCGGTACGAGGCGACCTTCGAGCCCCGCCCCGTACGACGCTTCCGGCTCGTCATCGACCGCTCGTCGAGCGAGCGCTGGCCCGACGCGGCGCAAGTGAGTGAGATCGAGCTACTGCCCCCGGCCACGGTTGCGTAGAGCCGGCGTCTCTGCCGGATGCGCATTGGACACATCCATCAACACCTGGTACAGCGCGAGCCCCCTCGGCAGTCCGTGGTCGTCCAACCGCGCGCGGCGTACGAACCGTCCCGCCGGGCCGGCGTGAAGCCGGTAGAAGCCGAGCTGCTCGACCTGGGCCGGGCCTTCGTGCCGCGGCGCGAACCGGTAGAAGGGCGCGACCAGCTCGCCCGGCGTCAGCAGGCTGGGCATCAGGTTCGCGTAGTCGGCGATCGGTGGCGTGTCGCGCTCGGGCCAGTGGAACGGCCCCGCCCAATCGTCCGTGCGCGTGAAGAGGTTGTAGCCCCGGCACTGGACGTGGGAGACGTTCCCGAGGTAGGCCCACTGCTCGTACCAAGCGCGATCCCGGTCACGCACCGCGAGCTGAGTGGGCATCCCTGCCGGCCCCGTGTGGCTGACCTTCGGGTGGGTGGGCGAGGGGAAGGCGACGTCGTCGAACGGTGCGTACGGGGCTAGACTCGGGTGCGCCGTGAGGTGGTTCACGCCCCGCCAGGACTGGTCGATGCGGAGGTACCGCGCCATGGAGCCATCGAGCGCGTTCCCGGGATCGTGGAACCCAACGAACGTGCCTTTGCCTTGCTGGGCTGTGAGGAACGGGGTAACGAACGCGTCCGGATCGCCCCGGTCGAAAGCGTCCCAGTCGAGCCAGCACAGGCTTGCCGGGGGCAGCCAGCTCTGCAGCAACCACCGGCCGTCGAGCCCGCCGCCGCCCTGCAAGGGAAGGCAAGCGTTGATGGTGGGTCCGAACACGTGGAGCAGCCTCCCTGACGGGAGATCCCTGACGGCCCACCCCTTGATGGTGTCGTGCCTGTCGCTGTTGAGGTCGGGCCCGCCGAACACGATCAGCGAGCGCTCTCGGCGGAGGTCGAGCGCAGTGGTGCTGTAGTTCGTCGCGTCGCCCGGTAGCTCGGGAGCCGGGAGTCTGAGGAGCGGGCGCCCCCGCAGGTCGTAGACCGCGTCCCA
>Ga0315282_10003311_pt1 | contig 28959 bp, 33 predicted proteins | sample YL17G07_20_MG_FD_203693 | JGI IMG/M metagenome (GOLD analysis project Ga0315282, IMG submission 203693) | Sediment microbial communities from Yellowstone Lake, YNP, Wyoming, USA - YL17G07_20 | ecosystem: Environmental > Aquatic > Freshwater > Lake > Sediment | place: USA: Wyoming | collected... | reverse complement strand
CCGCTCTTGGCGACTTGAAAGGCTGGGCTATTTGAGCCCTCTCGAATACCGGCAAACCTCTTTGACGAGGATGGCCGCCTGATGCTAATCTTGTGTCCAAAGAACCGGGACCGATTCAAAGGTATCCCGTAGCGTCAGCTGGTCGTTAAAAAATTTCCACCGATACCTTGGCGCCGTCCACGGTGACGAGCACATAATTATAAAAATCACCGCCGTAAGCCTGGTAGGGGGCGCCGGCCGAACCGGCGATGACCTGCTGGACGCCGTCCACTTCCTGGTGATCGTATAGATGCTCGTGCCCGCAAAAATAGATATCCACGTGATATTGAGCCAGCAGGTTTCAAAAGGCGTCCCGCTCATCCGGAAAAGCATTGAGGGAGGAGCCCGCGTGCAACCCCACCGGGAAGGCCGGCTCGTGCCCGAAGACGAAAATGTGCTTGGCCTCGGTCGCAGCCAGGTCGGCGGCCAGCCAGGTCTGGTTGACGGTATGAGGACTGCCGGCTCTTTCCGTATCGAGCATGATGAAATGAGCGTTCAGGAAATCGAAGGAATAGGTCATGTAGGTCTCGCCCGCCGGGCCGTTTGCGGGCAGATCGCCGAAAACAGACTGCCAGACCGTCTCGGAGCCCGCGTCTTTGATCTCGTGATTGCCCGGCCCGGCATACACCTTGACCCCGTAGAAATTTGCGTTATAAATCGGGGCCATGATGTCGCGCCAGTGGGTCAGTTGCTCGGCGAGCGTGGCCGTGAGAAAGGTTCCGAACTCGCCATAGACCAGATCGCCTGTGCAGAGGACAAAACCGGCATTGGTTTCCAGGATGTCAGTGACCAGGCCGGAAAGCACGGGTACGTTAATGTCGTGATGGCTGTCACCCTGGCTGTCGCCCAGCACCGCGAAGCTGAAGGAGGCGGCGTACAAAGGGCCGGACGCCGCGAACAGGATGAAAATGCTGAGGGCGACGCGGACCAGAAACCATCTGGTCAGGCGCATAACGTCACCTCACCATTCCCGCGCATCGCTTAAGCCTCTGACTTCGTTGGTATGACCTTTAATATAAAATACTTGTCGGATATGCAACGCCTTTTTTGCTTGCCTTGCGGAATGATCCAGGAGTCCAATGGCCCCTACTTGTCTTCCTTGCAGGGAACTATCACAAGGTTGCCGTCCGCCTTGTACTCGAAACACCGGGCCTCGGGCATGTCCGCGGCGCCGCCGGTAACCCAGACGTCGATGGGCAGCTTGTAGAGCCGAACGAGGTCGTGCAGCCGGTCGTAATGCTTTTCGTCCCCGAGCGCTTCGAGGACGAGCACGATGCCCGGCTTCTTCCCGGCGAGGGCGGCGATCTGGAGGCTCCGGCCGATGGTCGCGGACCAAGCCTCGGCCGGGGCAAAGGTCACGGCGTGGGTGGGGGTCAGGCAGTCGCACTCGGCGTCTTTGAGCTTAGCCTTCTCCTCGCCCTTATGCTCGCGGCACCAGGCCGTCTGGTACCAGCCAGTGGTGCGCTCCGGCTCGACCGCGCCAAGGCTGGCGGCCGTCAGGAGCAAGAGCCCCGCCGCCAGGCAGGGGAGGGAACCCAAGAGACGCAGGAGGGACATCTTGCCTCGCTTTTCCAGCCGGGGGAAAATCCAGGCCGGTCTGCAAATGAAAAGAGGTTACGGGACCAACAATAACCCCAGGATTGGGCTGGCGCGCCTGGCCCGACTCGAACGGGCGACCTACGGATTCGAAGTCCGGCGCTCTATCCATCTGAGCTACAGGCGCGGGGAATCTCGTCTTATTGTCAACGCGCGGCCGGCCTGAGGCTGCCGGCCATGTCCTTCCCTGGATACCAAAAAGCCATTCGGAAAGCAAGGGCTTGGCTCGGCCAAGTCAAATCTATTTGTGTTGATTAATTTAATTTTATATTTTATAAAACAATTAAGAAATTAATTGAATGGATGAGGGCCATGGAAAAAAATATCACCCAGCTCAAAAGCCTGGCCGATCCGAACCGCCTGAGAATCTTAAACCTCCTACTGACCCACGACTTGTGCGTGGGCGCCCTGGCGCATCATCTCCGGCTGTCCAAGCCGGCCGTGTCCCAGCACCTCAAGGTTTTGCGCGGGGCCGGGCTGGTTAAGGGCGAAAAGCGGGGCTACTGGACCCACTATCTGGTCCAGCGCGAGGCCTTGCGGCAGGTCGGGGAGAACCTGATGGGCATGGCCGAGCAGAAGCCAACCCAGGAAGGCTGCCTGGTGGTGCTCGAGGCCAAACCGGCCCGGGCGGCCAAAAGTCGAAAAGCCAGATAAGCGCCGGCACCGGCCGAGCCAAGGGCGCGCTAGGCGGAAGGTTACGTCCTGGTGAAACCCGCTACCTGCCCCGGCTCAGGCGCGCACGGCGTCCCGCCTGCTTTCCGCGTCCGCGCTATTCATAAAAACCGCGGTCCGGCTTCGCCAGACCTCGGGCCGGGCGGTCAGCTTGAACCCGGCGGCCTCCACGATCTCGATGGTCCGCTCAAAAGCCTTGACCGACACGCGCCCGGAAGGCTCGCCCACATAGAGGGTTCCATCGGGTTTCAGGGCCCAGGCAAGCTGGCTGAAAAGCCCGGCCGGGTCCGGCACCTCGTGCACCATGGCAAAGGTCAGGGCAAAGTCGAAGGCGTGGTCCCGGTCGCCGAGACCCAGGTCGTCCGGCCGGCAGAGGCGCGTTTCGATGCGCTCTGCCAACCCCTGGCGGGCCGCCCTGCGCCTCAGCATGTCCAGCATCCGTTGCTGGACATCCACGGCGACCACGGTCCCGGTCGGTCCGACCAGCCGGGCCAGGGGCCGGGTGAAGAAGCCGGAGCCGCAGCCCACGTCCAGAGAGACCATGCCGGGCCGCACGTAGGGCTTGAACATCGCCTCCGGGTGCTGCAACCACCCGCGCAGCGGGTTGTCCACGTGCCAGCACAGCCACCACGGGCAGACATGTCCGGCCATATTATCTCCTCGCGTTGCGCCGCCTATCCGATCTCAGGCTCGGGGCGCGGCGCAGAGGATGTCTGCGATCTGCTCGGCCGCCAGCCGGGCCCGGTCTCTCACCTCATCCTCGGTCAAGGAACCGATGGGGTGCGGGAGCACCACGAAGCGGTAGTCGGGCAAATCCCGGACCTCGGCGATGGCCCGGGCCGTGGGGATGAAGGGCTCGGTGATCAGGACCGCGGCCGGCCGGCCCCGGTCGTCCGCCTCGATGCCGTCGTGCAGACTGCACGAACTGCACGAGCCTCAGTCCCCGATGGCGGTCACGACCGCGTCCACCCGGCTGGTCAAGGCGTCCATGGTCTCGGTGGGGCAATTGGCCCCGGCCGAAAATTTTCGCTCGTGGATCATGGCTTTCAGTTTGAAGCGGGCGGCCAGTTCCTCGGCCGTGAACTTGAGCAAGCGGTCCGCATTGGCCTTGCTGTTGGACAGAAAGCCCAGGGTGGCGCCATCGAGCGTGGCCAGGCGCGGGGCCAGACGGGCCGGCTTTTTCTCCGCCTCCTGGACCGGGTTCAAAAAGGTGATGGTCATGGTGTTCCGATTCCTTCCAAGGGGTGTTTCTGGATAGCCACCAGGGGCTGGGGGCCGGGCAAGACGCCGATGGTCTTCATCTGGAAGTGGGAGGCCCGGGTCCGGCTCCAGGAAGGCAGAAAGGCGCTGTGCCCGCCGGCGGCGCCGCCGGCCACGACGAGGAGGATGTCGTCCGGGGTCAGGCCCCGGTGAAACAGGGCCAGCTCGTCGCCGGGTTCGATCTGGCCCTCGATCTTGCCGAAGCGCTTAAGGTCCGCCTTGCTCCAAGTGGCGTGCTCGTAGAGGAAGGTCTTGACCTCGCGCTTGGTCCAGCCGCTTTTGGCGATGATATTTGCGTGTTCCGGTGCAAGGACCAGGGCGGACTGGCCGGTGCTGAATCCACCGACGCTGGCCATCTCCCGGGCGATGCACAGGAGGAGCTGCTCGGGGTTGCCGCTGACGTGGTTCTGGATGCCGTGGGGCGACTCGGCGGCGAAGACGGTCACCGTGTTCTTTCCGGCTAGGCCCCACTCCGCGTTGAGCGGTTCCCAGGGGCTGGTCTCCTCGTCCTCGGCGATACACAGACTGTATTTGCCCGGGTGGCCCTGGGTGGACTTGTCCAGAACCCCGGGCACGGCGCCGGCCACGTTGATGATGATCAGTCGCACCGCCCGGCCGATGGTGGCGTTGGCCCGGTTGCCCGGCCCGAAGACGTTCACCCCGCTGTTCATGCTGAGTGCGTGCCGGATCGGACCGTTGACCACGATAAACTGGGCCGAGCCGCCGGTCGAGGTGATCGAGGCATGGAAAAAAAAGGCCGGCTCGGCCATGGCCTGAAGCACGGCGATGACCACCGGCAGGTACTCGGGGCGGCAGCCGGCCATGACGCAGTTGATGGCCGCCTTTTCGGCGGTGATGACGCGGTTGCGGGTGGGGATGACGACGATGACGTCCGAGGGCTTGAGGCCGGCCGCTTCGAGGAACCCGGCCACGCGCTCGGGCGCGGGCGGCACCACGGGCAGCCCGTCCGTCCAGCCGCGTTCGTAGAAGAGCTCCTGAAAGGCAATAGGGTCTTCGGCCTGACCCACCTCGGAGGAAAAGGCATACTGCATCGGGCGAAACCTCCCATAAGGCCATCCCGCATCCGGGTTTTGTCAATCCCGGCCGGGTGCGGCTGGGGAAGAGGGACGCGGGGTGATGAATTGGGTCCATGCTGGCAAAATGTCCGTGGAAAGTCAATGCGTTTGCCTGAAGGGCATTTTTGGCCGGCGGGCGGCCGGGACCGGGGAAAGGGTTGCCTTCAGCCGCGTTCCCTGGCATAGTAGGGTGCGAAGGATAAGATCATGCCTAGTTGCCGCCTCCTGGTGATTGAGGACGAAGAGGACATCCTCGAGCTCTTGACCTACAACCTGAAAAGAGAAGGGTATGAGGTCCAGGGCGCGGCCAGCGGAGAGGACGGCCTGGAAAAGGCGCGCCGAAAGAGGCCGGACCTGATCCTGCTCGACCTGATGCTGCCCGGCCTGGACGGGCTGGCGGTCTGTCGAGCCCTCAAGAGCGGGCCGGACACCCGGGACATCCCCATCATCATGGTTTCGGCCAAGGGGGAGGAAGCCGACGTCGTGGTCGGGCTGGAACTGGGCGCGGACGACTACGTAACCAAACCATTCAGCCCCCGTCTTCTCCTGGCCCGCATCCGGGCCGTGCTCAGGCGCCGGGGCCGGCCGCAGGAAGGGGTCGGCGCGGAGATAAAGGGGGTCATCAGCCGCCATGGCCTGACCCTCCACCCCGGCCGACGGGAAGCCGCTCTGAACGGCCAGCCCGTGGCCCTGACAGTCACGGAGTTCGACCTGCTATATTATCTGGCCGGCCGGCCGGGGTGGGTTTCCACCCGGCAGCAGATCATCGATGCGGTCCGGGGGCCGGAGTACACTGTCACCGACCGAACCGTGGACGTTCAGATCGCCGGCCTCCGCCGGAAGCTTGGGGCCGGCGGCGAGCTGATCGAGACCGTCCGCGGGGTGGGGTACCGGTTCAAGGAATAGCCGATGCGCCGCTGGAAGATTTTCTGGCAGCTTTTTCTCCTTATCCTGACCATCACCTTTCTCGCCGTCCTGGCCACGAGCTGGTCCCTGTCCCGGCAGCTCAGACGCTTCCACCTGGAACAGGTCGAGCAGACGCTGATCGCCCAGGCCGTCTTGTTCCAGATGCTTATCCCCAACGCCGGCGCCTTGGACGACCCGTCGGCCCTGGACGCCCTGTGCAAACGTCTGGGACGGCGGATGTCCACGCGTTTCACCGTGGTGTCGGCCGACGGATGGGTCCTGGGCGACTCCCAAGGCGATCCGGCCATCATGGACAATCATGGGGACCGGCCCGAAATCCGGGCGGCGCTGCGCGGCGGCACGGTGCGCCGGGTCCGCTACAGCGAGACCCGCAAGCAGCAGATGATCTATGTGGCCCAGGCCGTGCAGCGTTCGGGAGAGACCATCGCCGTGGTGAGAACCTCGATTCCGCTGACCGCCATCGAGGAAAACCTGTCCCCTCTGACCGCGCGCCGAGTGGGGACCGGGGCGATCATTTTGCTCCTGGGGGCGGTGCTGAGCCTTCTGGTCTCGCGGTGGATCAGCGGTCCGGTGGAGGAGTTGAAACAATCGGCCGAGGCCTTTGCCCAGGGCCAGTTCGCGCGCAAAATCCGCCTGAAAGCCTCGGCCGAGATCGATGCCCTGGCCGAAGCCATGAACGACATGGCCCGGCAATTGGACGAGCGCCTGAGGTCCGCCGTACAGGCCGACAGCGAGAAGAAGGCCATCCTGACCGGCATGGTCGAGGGGGTGCTGGCCGTGGACCTGGAGGAGCGGGTGCTGTTGATGAACGAAGCGGCCGGACGGCTGCTGGGCATCCCCTCCGCCCAGGCCGAGGGACTTTTTATCCAGGAGGCGGTGCGCCATCCCGGTCTGACCCGCTTCGCCCAGGAGACCTTGCGGGACCAAGGGGCGGTGGCCACCACGGAATTCGCCCTGGGGGATCGTCATCTTCAGGCCCACGGCACGATGCTTAGGGACGCGGAGGAACGGCCCTCCGGCGCGCTGATCGTGCTGAGCGACATGACCGAACTCAGGCGGCTGGAAAACGTGCGCCGGGACTTCGTGGCCAACGTCTCCCACGAGATCAAGACGCCGGTGACCTCGATCCGACTGGCCGTCGAGACCCTGCAAAGCGGGGCCATGAACTCCGCCAAGGACCGGGAACGGTTCTTGAACGTCATCCAGCGCCACGCCGGCCGGCTCGAAACCCTGATCGAAGACCTGCTCCGATTGTCGAGGCTCGAACAGGAGGAAGGGCGGGAGGGGGTCGAGATGACCGAAGGCCGGCTGAGGCCGGTCCTCGAAGCCGCGCTCAGGTCCGTCGAAATCCAGGCCCAGGCCAGGGAGGTGCGCCTCGAACTGGCCTGCCCGGAAGGGCTCACGGCTCGCCTCCACCCGGCGCTGATCGAACAGGCCGTGGTCAACCTCCTGGACAACGCGGTGAAACACAGCCCGGCGGGCGGGACCGTGCGGCTGTCGGCCGCGGCCGGGAACGAGGAAGCCGTCATCGAGGTTCAGGACCAGGGTCCGGGCATCGACCCGGTGCACCACGCCCGTCTTTTCGAGCGCTTCTACCGCGTGGACAAGGCCCGAAGCCGCCAGCAGGGCGGCACCGGGCTGGGGTTGGCCATTGTCAAACATATCGCCCAGGCCCACCACGGCCGGGTCAGCGTGGACAGCGCTCCGGGCCGGGGCAGCACCTTCCGTCTCCACCTGCCCCTCACTCCTCCGCGCCCCTGAACGAAACACGCCAGGGCGCCGGCCCTGCTCAAGGGCACAAGCTTTAACCGAATCCTAACAATTTTCTAGTCTAACTCCAATTCAGCCTCGTTATCGTTACGGGGTAACAGACCGCTTGGACGGTCACACGCAGACCGGGACCCCATTCGCGGGCCTGGATTTGCGACGGCCGGCCGAGACGAATGGTCGACCAGACCGAGACCCGGACCCTGTTTGGGCCAGGATCCAGCCCGGTCGGCCAGGCTGAAATCATCGGGGGAATCCCGAAAAGACAACGGAGGAATGATGAAAGGAACACTTTTGCAAACCATCAAGGGAATTCTGGTGAAACTGCCCGTTCTGGCCGGCCTGGTGGCCTTGGCGCTGGTCGCCTGGCCCCTTCCCAGCCATGCCGGGAATCTGACCATCAATGGCTCGACCACGGTCCTGCCCGTTGCTCAGATCGCGGTCGAGAAATACATGAAAGAACATCCGGACGTGAAAATCTCCTTGTCCGGAGGCGGATCCGGCAACGGCATCAAAGCCTTGATCGACGGCACGACCAACATTGCCGATTCTTCGCGTTTCATCACAGATGAAGAAGTGAAGCTGGCGGTTGACAAGGGGCGTTATCCGGTGCCTTTCGGCATCGCTTATGACTGCATCATCCCAGTAGTCCATCCGACCAATCCGGTGAAGGCCATCACAGTGGACCAACTCAAGGGCATTTACGAAGGCACGATCAAAAACTGGAAAGAGCTGGGCGGACCGGACAAGGAGATCGTAGTCATCTCTCGGGACACCTCCTCCGGGACCTACGAGAGCTGGGAGCTCAAGGTGCTCAAGGGCGCCAAGGTGAAGCCCGGGGCGCTGCTGCAGGCCTCGAACGGCGCCGTGGCCCAGGCCGTGGCCAAGAACAAGCTGGCCATCGGCTACATCGGCGTGGGCTACCTGGACAAGTCTCTGAAAGGCCTGCCGGTGAATGGGATCATGGGCAGTGCCAAGACCGCGTTGGATGGCACCTATCCCATCAGCCGGACTCTGTACATGTTCACCAACGGCTGGCCCGAAGGCGACACACTGAACTTCATCAACTGGATGCTGCACCCACTAAAGGGACAGAAGGCGGTCGCGGCGGCGAAGTACGTGCCCCTTTATTGATGAATGCCTTAAGCCGGGGGGGACCTCGTCCGAGAGGAGCGCATGTTAAGATTAGGGCGATATAGGGAAAAAGGCCTCGAGATGGGGTTCCTCCTGGTGGCGCTGGCCTCGATCGTGACGCTGGCCGGCATTATGGTCTTCCTTTTTTCGGAGGGTCTGCCCATCTTCAAAAAGGTGTCGGTCCAGGGATTTCTTCTGGGCCGGCTTTGGTACCCCACCTCGAGCCCGCCCGACTTCGGCATCCTACCCATGATCGTGGCCTCGATGGCGGTCATGATCGGGTCTTCGGTCATCGCGGTTCCCCTGGGGGTCATGACCGCCATCTACCTGGCGGAAATCGCCCCGAATCGGGTGAGGGAGTTGGTCAAGCCGGCGATCGAGCTTCTGGCCGCGCTGCCCTCGGTGGTCATCGGCTTTCTGGGCATGATCGTGGTGGCCCCGTTCCTGCAAGAGGCCCTGGGCATCCCCACCGGCCTGAACCTGTTCAATGCCTCTTTGATGCTGGCGTTCATGTCCGTGCCGACCATCGCCTCCATTTCGGAGGACGCCATCTTCAGCGTGCCAACCTCCCTGAAAGAGGCCTCCCTGGCCCTGGGCGCGACCCACTGGGAGACCATCGGCCGGGTGATCATACCCAGCTCTATCTCCGGGATCAGCACGGCCGTCATCCTGGGCATGTCCCGGGCCATCGGCGAGACCATGGTCGTGCTCATGGTGGCCGGCGGCGCGGCCTTGATTCCCACGTCCATCTTCAGCCCGGTCCGGCCCATGACGGCCAGCATCGCCGCTGAGATGGAGGAATCCCCGTTTGGGGGTGCCCACTACCACGCGCTATTCGCCACCGGCATCGTCTTGTTTCTGATTACGCTCGTCTTCAACCTGGTGGCCGACTATGTCTCCCACCGCTTCAGGCAGGCCGGAGAGGCATCGCTTTAAAGGAAGGAAGGGGAAATCATGGCGCTCGAAGCCACTGCTGACCGGCTCGCCTCGCCGATCGATCGTGACCTGTCCGAAGGGATGAAAAATCGGATCAAAACCCGGCGGCTCCGGCGGCAGAAAATCATTTTCACTCTCTTCCGCCTGGCGGCCGTCATCAACTGTATGGCGCTGCTGACCGTTATCATCTTTCTCATGGCCAAGGGCTGGCGGTCGATCTCCTGGACTTTTCTCACCCAGTCGCCCTATGAGGCCATGACCAAGGGCGGCATTTTGCCATGCATCGTGGGCACGGTCGCCCTGGGCCTGGGAGCCATCCTGGTGGCCCTGCCCATCGGCGTGATCTCGGCTATTTATCTGCACGAATACGCCCGGGAAGGCCGGGCGGTGCGGCTGATCCGGCTAGGCATCAACAATTTGGCCGGGGTGCCCTCGGTCGTCTTCGGCCTCTTCGGGCTGGCCTTTTTCGTGGTTTGGCTGCGGCTGGGGGTGAGCATTCTGTCCGGGGCCCTGACCCTGGCCGCGCTCAGCCTGCCCGTGATCATAGCCTCGGCTGAAGAGGCCTTCCGTTCGGTGCCCGACACCTACCGGGAGGCCTCGTACGGCCTGGGCGCCACCAAGGCGCAGACCGTGTTCCGGGTGGTGCTGCCCACGGCCCTGCCGGGCATCCTGACCGGCGCCATCCTGGGCCTCAGCCGGGCCGCCGGAGAGACCGCGCCCATCATGTTCACCGCGGCGGTCTTTTTCAGACCGGACCTGCCTCACTCCCTGCTCGACCCGGTCATGGCCCTGCCGTACCACATCTTTGTCCTGGCCACGGCCGGAACCAACATCGAGCTCACGCGCCCCCTGCAGTACGGCACGGCCCTGGTGCTCATTGCCCTCGTCCTGGGCCTGAACCTGGTGGCCATCCTCTACCGCTCCCGGCTCCGAAAGAGGGCGATCAAATGACTGCACTGGACCTTTGCGCGCCCGGCCGCGGCCGCCTTGGGGCCTTGACCGATATGAAGCTGGTGCAGTATAGTACATCACTTGTGACCATCGTTCTCGTCTTGGGCTTGAACTTGGCGGCCGCCATAAACCGATTGCCGCTCGGAAGGAAACGCTGACATGGGCCCGCTCGAGCTCTACGTTCCCAGCCGCCCGCGCCTCCAGGACCTCGAAGGTCAGGTCGCCGTGGGCGCAACCTGCATCGACATCCGCGGGCTGAGCTTTTTTTACGGGGACTTCGAGGCCCTGACCGACGTCACGCTGGAAATCTGCGAGCGCGAGGTCACGGCCCTGATTGGGCCCTCGGGCTGCGGCAAGAGCACCCTGCTGCGCTGCCTGAACCGGATGAATGACCTCATCCCCGGCAGCCACGCCCAGGGGGAAATCTTGATGGAAGGGAAAAACATCCTCGATCCGGAGCAGGACGTGGTCGATCTCAGGCAGCGGGTGGGCATGGTCTTCCAGAAACCGAACCCTTTTCCCAAGAGCGTCTTCGAAAACGTGGCCTACGGCCTGCGGGTGCAAGGCGTCCGCGACAAGGGCTTCATCGCCGAGCGCGTGGAAAACAGCATCAAGCAGGCGGCCCTCTGGGACGAGGTCAAGGACCGCCTCTACGATTCGGCCCTGGGTCTGTCCGGAGGCCAGCAGCAGCGGTTATGCATCGCACGGGCCATGGCCGTGCAGCCCGCCGTGTTGCTCATGGACGAACCGGCCTCGGCCCTGGACCCCATCGCCACCCAGAAGATCGAGGACCTGATTCATCAGCTCAAGGCGAGCTACACCATCGTCATCATCACCCATAACATGCAGCAGGCGGCGCGGGTTTCGGACATGACCGCCTTTTTTTATCTGGGTCGTCTCATCGAAATGGGCCAGACCGAGATTCTGTTCACCCGTCCGCGGCTTCAACAAACATCGGACTATATCACCGGCCGCTTCGGGTGATCCGGTCCAAGCGGAAGGAACCTGTATGCCCCATTTGCAGGTGGAATGCGACAAAATCAGGAAGCGCATCCTGGCCTTGTGCGCCCAGGTGGAGCAAGGCGTGCAGATGGCCAACAAGGCCATTGTCACGCGGGACGGCGCCTTGGCGCACAAAGTTATCATGGCCGACCTGGAGATCGACGAGGCCGAGGTCGAGATCGAGGAAGAATGCCTGAAAGTGCTGGCCCTCTACCAGCCCGTGGCCGTGGACCTTCGCTTCCTTGTGGCCATCATCAAGATCAACAACGACCTGGAGCGCGTCGGCGACGAGGCGGTCAACATCGCCCAGCGGGTGGAAGCCCTGGCCAAGTGGCCCGAGCTGTCGCTCACCTTCGACTACTCGGCCATGGCTGGCATGGTTCAAAAAATGCTCGCCTACAGCCTGGACGCCCTGGTGAAGCTGGACCTGGACACGGCTTTCCGCGTGCTTATCCTGGACGACGAGGTGGACCACTTCAACCGGCAGGTCTATGAAACGGTCAAGGAATCGCTCCGCAAGGACAACAGCCACCCCGGCTTCATGATCAACCTCATGCTCGTCTCCCGACACCTCGAACGCATCGCCGACCACGCCACCAACATCGCCGAAGAGGTCATCATGCTCGTCGAGGGCGAAATCCTCCGCCATCGCCGGAAGGAACTCGAGGGCGAAGAAATCCTCCGCCAGCACCGGCAGGGCCTCCAAGGAAACTCCCCAGGTCCATCCTCACGAAAATGAGGCCGAGGCAACACTTCGGCCGCCGGCCGAACCCATGGCCCGCCTCGATTTCGGCCTCAAATCCCGTGTTTTCTCGCGGTTTGAAAATATCTTAAAATAGAGGAGTCAGGACCGCGTCGTTCGAGCGCATGTCCTCAAGAAGGGCCTGCCTGAGCCGGCGGGCCACCGGCCCCGGCTTTCCCTCCCCCACCTTGCGACCGTCCCACTCACGAACCGGCATGACGTGAAGCGTGGTGCCGCAGAGCATGACCTCGACGCAGGACTCGGCCCAGGACCGGTCGATCTGGGTTTGCCGGATGCCGATCAGGACCCCCTCCCGCACCAGGTCCTCGGCCAGGACCATGAGCCGCATGAGGGTGGTGCCTCGAAGAGTCCGATCAAAGGTGGGAATCAGGAGTTCGCCCTCGGGCGAGACCAACAGGATGTTCTCGGTGGCCCCCTCGGCCAAGAAGCCCTGCTCGTCCCAAGTCACGCCGAAGTCCGCGCCGGCGTCCGCGGCTTCTTTTTTGACCAGCGCGTTCAGGAGATAATCGCAGGACTTGACCTGGGCGAAGTACGAGGGCTTGACCGGCACCGTTACGGAAGACAGGACCACGCCTTCCTCATAGCGTTCGGCCGGACGGGGGACATACCGGAAGACGATCACGTAGAGCTGGCTGGCCGCGCATTCATACGGATCGGCGGAAAAACCGCCCGGCCCCCGGGAAACCATGGTCCGGATACAAACGTCCCTCTCCCCCCCGGCCCTGGCCACGGCCCGGAAGATCGACCGCGCCTCGGCGTAGTCTTCGGGCAGCCACAGCCCGATCCGGGCCGCCGATCGCTCCAGCCGGGCCAAATGGGCCTCGAGGCTGTACGCCTTGCCGTTCAGGCAGAGGAAGACGTCGAACACGCCGTCGCCGCGGTGGACCAAGTGATCGTCCACAGGCACAGTCATGAGGACCGGGTCGGTGACGATGCCGCCCCACGGGGTGGCGTACATGGACAGATAGTTCTCGTGCCAGGGCCGGCGAAAGTCGTCCAGCCTGGCCTTGAATTCCGCGGTGGTGAACACGGGAAGCTGCATGGTCGTCCTTTTCAAGCCTTGAGGTTTATGGATACAGGACAAAGCCGGTGCAGGCAGGTCATCACGCCTTGGCGTGACCCCTACGAAAAAATCAATAATCGCAGTAACATAGATTGTAGGGGCGGGTTTCAAACCCGCCCGCACCGCACTTTCTGACCTATCGAACTTTTTTCCGCGCCTTCGCCGCCTGGGGGCGCGCCCGGAGGCTCCGAGTCCGGCCCAGGCGCCGGGTCACGTTCCGCCTCATCTTCGAGATCGTCTCCCGGTAGTCGGGGGTGCCGAAGATGCCCGTGCCCGAGACAAAGGCGTCGGCGCCGGCCGCGGCCACGTCGGCGATGTTGTCCGGTTTGATGCCGCCGTCCACTTCGAGATAAATGCTCCGGCCATGGGCGGCGATCATATCCCTCATGTACCGGATTTTGTCCAGGCAGGCCGGGATGAAGGCCTGGCCGCCGAAGCCGGGGTTGACGGTCATGATGAGAACCAGGTCCAGGTCGTCCAGAACGTAGGTCAGGGTGCTCAGCGGGGTGGAAGGGTTGAGGGCCGCGCCGGGCTTCATGCCCTTGTCCCGGATCGCTTGGAGGGTATGCTGCAAATGCGGCAGAACCTCGACGTGGACCGAGAGGTAATCGGCGCCGGCCGAGGCGAAATCGTCCAGGAAATCGTCCGGATTGTCGATCATCAGGTGCACGTCCAGCGGCAGGGTGGTGATGCGACGCACCGCCTCGACAATGAAAGGGCCGACGGTGAGGTTGGGCACGAAGTGCCCGTCCATGACGTCGATATGAATCCAGTCCGCGCCGGCTTCGGCCACCGCTCGCACCTCGTCCGCCAGTTTGGAAAAATCCGAAGCCAGAAGAGATGGGACGATGGTGATCATGGATTTCCCTCCAAATCCTGCTTTAAAATCAGACTCGTTTTTGCGCCGTCCGCCAAGACCTGGACCGCCGGCGAACTGGACTTAAAGGCCAGGACGCTCGCGTGCCGGCCCAGCCCCTCCCAGGCTCGGTCGAGCCTGGAGTGGGTCTCGCCCGCCTCGCGGTTGACGGTCAGGGTCACCACGGTGCCGGGGACGATCCGGCTCCCGGCCGCGGGGTCCTGGAGCAAAACCGCTCCCGCCGGCCAGTTGGGCCGGTAATCGTAGCGCGGCGGACCCGCCTTGAGTCCGGCCTGCTCCAGCTTGAGCAAGACCTGGTTGTAGTTTTGGCCCGTGAAATCGGGCAGGATGAGCGCCGTGGGCCGCGGACCCAGGCTGACCAGCAGGTCCACCTTCCCCTCCCGCCCCACCTCGGTCGAGGGCGCCGGCGCCTGGGCCAGGACCCGGTCCGCTTCCTGGCCCTCCTCGGAATAAGCGTAGCTGATCTGGCCCAGTTCGATCTCGCTCTGGAGCAGGATGGACTTGGCCTGTTCCAGGGACAATCCTTTGAGTTCGGGCACGATCCTGGCCCGCGGCCCTTTGGAGAGGACGACCCGGATTTCCCGACCCGACTTGACCTTCATCCCCGGCAGGGGATCCTGATCGATAATCCGGTCCTTGGCGATCTTGCTGCTGTTATCGAAACCCTGCACCTTCAGATTCAGGCCCAGGTCGGCCAGTTCGTTCAACGCGGAACCTGTGTCGCTGCCGGTTAAATCCGGCACCACCACCTCCGGCTTGCCCCGCACGATGATCCCCGTGGTGAAATACACACCCAGGCCTAAGGCGGCCAGGAAAATCCCCATGTATAAAAAATATCGAAACCAGCGCGTCATAAAGTCTTTTTACCAAAAATCCCAAAAAAGAGAAATGAGGATCGCCCCCGAAGACCATGCCCCCCAGGCCCTGACCCGACCAAGGCCAAGTCTATATTGACCCGCCATATTGTGGTATTATAATTACTGGTAAGATTGCTTTGCTCCATGGATTGGGTGCCAGAATGTCGAAGGGGTCATTGCCGAAATTCTCGGCCGAAAAAATTCAGGAGGTCCTCTCCCGGTATCGGCCGGAGGTCAAACCGGTGGAGGACGGCTTGAGGCGGGCCTCCGTGTTCGTTCCCTTTTACCCGACCCCTGATGGCTTGTCCATCATCTTCACCAAGCGGCCGGACCACCTACCCTCGCACAGCGGGCAGATCTCCTTCCCCGGCGGAGGAAGAGAGGCGGATGACAGGAACAACCTGGTGACGGCCCTCAGGGAGACGTACGAAGAGATCGGGGTCAAGCCCGAGGACGTCGAGGTTTGGGGGCGCCTCAGGCCCGAACGCACCCCGTCCTCGAATTACTTCATCTCGCCCTTTATCGGCCTGGTGCCTTATCCATATGAATTTCAAGTAAATTTCAACGAGGTCGAGCGCCTGATCATCGTCCCTCTGAACCACCTGCTCGACCCCCAGACCCTCGACGCCCGCCTGTACCGGTGGCAGGACCAGACCTACCATACCCCCACGTATACCTTTGGCCAGGACGTCATCTGGGGGCTGACGGCCCGCATCTTGAACAATCTGTTCTGCCTGTTGGACAAGGGTCGGGAGCCGGAAGAAAGCTACCCCCTGGTCCTGCCTCAGTCCGGGAAGACCGCTAGCCGATAAGCTGCTGATAGATGCGGCGCACCGCGGCCACGGTCTCGGGCGCCTTCTCCCAGACCGCCCCGCCAGCCAGATCGGCCTCGATCACCTCTTCGTTGTACGGCAGGAACCCCAATATCTCGAAATCCTTGAGACCGGCGCGGATGAAAGCCTCGTCCCTCTCGCTCCGCACCTTGTTGCCCACCACGCTGATCTTGTTCAGCCGAAGGTCCCGGGCCAGCCGTCGCACGGCCTGGGCCGTGTCCAGGGAACGACGGCCCGGTTCCACCACCACCAGAAGCCGGTCCACGCCCTGGGTCGTACCCCGTCCTAGATGCTCCAGCCCGGCCTCCATGTCGATGATGACCACCTCGTTTCGCGCCAGCACCAGGTGGGTCACGAGCTGTTTGAGCATGACGCTTTCCGGGCAGACGCAGCCGCCGCCCCCCTTCTTGACCCCGCCCATGACCAACACCCGGATGCCGTTGATGCGGTGGGAGATGGTTTCGGGCAGGTCGTCCACCCTGGGGTTCAACTTGAAGATGCCGCCCGTGGTTCCCGGCTCGGCGCCGGTGCGTTCGGCGATCAGGTCCCGCATTTCGGACAGGGGCACGATAGTTTCCGGATGCGGAAACCCGAGGGCCAGGGCCAGGTTGGCGTCCGGATCGGCGTCGATGGCCAGGACCTTCTGCCCCTCAGCCTCGAACAGATGGGCCAGGATGGCGGCCAGCGTCGTCTTGCCCACCCCTCCTTTTCCGCTCACGGCGATCTTCATCGAAAAACCCCCTTCCCGCTCAGGCCGACGCACCCGCGGCCGCGGCCAACCCCAGGAGGCGGTACACGACCATGCCGGAGAGCACGGCGATGTCTTCCGTGGAAAAATAGTGGCTGATGCTGCGGTCGAACAAAATTTTGCTCGTGGGCTCGAACTCCTCGTCCCCGCCCCAGAGCATCAGGGTCAGGGCGACCATGGGCAGGGCCTGAATGCGAACCGCCGCATCGCCCATCCCGGCCACCGGCTCCCCGACCAGATGAGCGGCCGTGGCGACGAGCCGCTCCGGCGTCCGGCCGAAGGCGGCGGCCAGCGGGGCCTCGGCCCGTTTCACAAAGGCTGGATAGTAGAACTCGCCGGAAGGCACCTCGCGGTAGGTGATGAGCTCGCCGGCCAGGGGGGAGCCGTCGGCCGCGTTGAGGTAGTGCAAGATCAACCCCTGCTCCTGGATCGGCACCTCCCGCTTCTGGCCCGGGGCCTCGACCCGGACCTCCGGCTTCAGATGGACCCGGCAGGGCTTTCCGAGGAAGGCCATGGAAAACACGGCCTGCTCCGGATCGTATGCGGCCCGGCTCCTCAGACCGACCTCGACCGGGTCCCGGCCGAGCAGCTCTGCGGCGGCAAGCTTGAAGGCGTTGATAAAGTCGTCCTGGCGCGGCAAGAGATCCTCCCCCTAAAGATTGAGAGGGGGTACCTACCCACCCCTCCCTATATATGGTAATATAATGGCACTCTCGCGTCCTGTCCATCCTTCCGGCCGACAGGACCGGACCGAAAGCGGAGTTTGTCCCATGGCCCCGCGGCGGCATAAGAAAAAAACCGCGGCCGAACCCGCGCCCCGGCCGATCGACCCAGGGCCGCTGGCCCACCAGCCCTTCAGTGTCCTGAGCGCACTCTCCCTCGCTTCCGAAACCCCCACCCCCCCGACAGCGCCCCAGCCGACCCCGAAACCCAGAACCCCGGGCTCCAGCGACGCCAGCCTCTTCGAGCAGGCCATGGCCGACGTGGCCCCCCTGAAGCACAGCCGGCCCCGCATGTCCCCAAGCCCCGCCACCGCACAGGTCCTCGCGCCCAGCCCGCTCGAGATGGAAAACCTGGAAGTCCTGGCCCACCTGGAAGACCTGGTCGGCGGCCGGCTTCAGTTCGATCTCGTGGACTCCGACGAGTACATCGAGGGCTACATCAAGGGCATCCACCCCCTGATCCTGGAGCGGCTGAGGCAGGGACTGTTTTCGGTCCAGGGGCACCTGGACCTGCACGGGCTGACCGTGCACGAGGCTGAAACAGCCTTGAAGGAGTTCATCGAAAAGGCGATGGCCCTCAACCAGCGTTGCGTGCTGCTGGTGCACGGTCGGGGGATCAACTCGAAGGACCACATCCCGGTGCTGAAACGTCGGCTCGAAATCATCCTGCTGCGCAGTTCCATCCGGAAAAAGATTCTGGCCTTCACCTCGGCCCGTCCCCACGACGGGGGGGCGGGGGCCAGTTATCTCCTGCTGCGCACCCGGCGTTGAAAAACCGGCCGTGAGACCGTGGCAAAACACGGGACTCCGAGACGAAATCGAGGAAAGCGAGAATCGCAGCCATTCGACAGGCTCATGGCCCCAAGCGAATTTGAAGGGCCGCGGGAATATGAATCATAGGGCGAGGACTTCGGGCCGAAGCCCGCGGGCGAGTTCGGCCGGCAGGCGAAGTTTTGCGGCGATCTCACCTTTCATTTTCCGCACTTGCGCCGCCTTAGGTTTCATTGTAGTCTCCAACATCGACTCGGCGGCAATCACCACATGAAGGAGAGGGGCATGGCAACGAGGCGGAAGTATGGGGTGTTCGGCGGCGGGAACATGGGCGAGGCCCTGGTCAAAGGACTTTTGAGCAGCGGCCGGGCCGCACCCGAAGACGTGGCCGTCTCCGAACCGCTCGATGAGCGTCGGTCCTACCTGGAAAAGACCTACAAGGTGAAGGTGCTGAAGGAGAACACGGCTTTGGCCCCTGGGGCCGCCGTTTTGATTCTGGCGGTCAAGCCGCAGGTTGTCGTCCACGTTCTGGAGGAAATCAGGACCCTGGTCGAGCCGGAGCAGCTCGTTGTTTCGATTGCCGCGGGCGTGACCACCGGGGCCATCGAATCCACGCTACGGGCCGGGGTGCCTGTGGTGCGGGCCATGCCGAACACGCCGGCCCTGGTATTGGCCGGGGCCACGGCCGTAGCTGGGGGTCGGCACGCTTCCGCGGCGCACCTGGAAGCGGCTCGGGCCCTGTTTGAGTCCGTGGGGCGGGTGGTGGAGGTGGAAGAGAAGGACATGGACGCCGTGACCGGCCTCTCGGGCAGCGGGCCGGCCTATTTTTTCGTCATGCTCGAGGCCCTGGCCGACGCGGGTGTGCTGTTGGGCCTGCCCCGGGACAAGGCCTTGATGCTGGCCAGCCAGACCGCGCTGGGCGCGGCCCGGCTGGTCCTCGAATCCGGCTTGCATCCGGGTCGGCTCAAAGACATGGTCACCTCTCCGGGCGGCACGACCATCGCCGGCCTCAAGGTCCTGGAGCAGGGAGGCATCCGCGGTCTTCTCATGGCCGCCGTGGAAGCCGCCACCCAGCGCTCGCTCGAACTGGGCCGAAAAAGTGGGTGAACCGCCTGCCTTTGGTGTCTGAAAATTGTAACCTTTGTCTCGTGTCAAACGACCTTTGGTATTGGAGCTGTGGCGGTACGGCGGGAAGCGCGCATCGCGCCTTACTACCCCTGGCCGCTGTCGGGACCTGGGCCGCGCCTACCCGACCCGGATCGCCATCGCCGAAACTGACGCGGCCCGGGTCCGCCCATGTCTGAGCCGCCCCGTTCGCCGGAGGACCGTGAGATCATCGAGCGGGTGCTGGCCGGCGAGGTCAACGCCTTTGAAGACTTGCTCAGGCGCTACGAAGCATATGTGATGGCCATCGTCCACCGGTATGTCCCCTCCGCGGCGGTGGAGGAAGTGGCCCAGGAGGTGTTCATCCAGACCTTCAAGTCCCTGCCGACCTTTATCGGCCAACACCCGTTTAAGAACTGGTTGGCCCAGATCTCGGTCCGGGCCTGTCACACCTACTGGCGAAGGATGTACCGACGGCGGGAGGTTCTGGCCAGCACCCTGGACGAGGACGTCCGATCTTGGCTGGAGCGGGCCCTGTCGGGCAGATCAGAGGCGGAATTCGAGGCCGAGGCCTCCCGGAGAGAGGCCGAGGAGCTCATCCATTGGGCACTCGGCCGGCTCTCGCCCACGAACCGGATGGTGGTGACCATGGTTCACCTGGAAGGACGCACGGTGCGGGAGACGGCCAAGCTGCTCGGATTGAGCGCGGCCAATGTCAAAGTGCGGGCCCACCGGGCCCGGAAGGAGTTGCGTAAACATATCCAGGAACTGTTGGACGGCGAGGGGGCGAAGCGATGAGGAACGACAGCGAACGCATCAGCCGGGTGGAACGGCTGCTGGCCGTCATCCTTCGGACGCGGCCGGCGCCCGAGCCGGAAGGACGGTGGCGAGACGACGTTCTCAGGAAGATCCGTTGTCTGGCCCTGGAAAAGGAATGGGCGGACAGTTTCTGGCCGGACCGGCGCATCTGGCGGCTGGCCATGACCATGGCCGTGGCGGCCCTGATCGTCACGGTGCTGGCCCTGAAGATCGGCTTTGCGCCGGAACAGGAGATCATGAGCCTCCTCAGCGAATACCCGGCCGAGTTCAGTCAGCCCCAGTCCTTTGGACTTTGAGGTCATGGACGGACACGCGATGAAAAGATGGCGTCTCTGGGTGGGGCTGATCGTGCTTTTCGTCTCCGGGGTCCTGATCGGGTTTTGGGGCGGGGGGTACGCGCAGAAGAGGATCATCGTCCAGAGGCTGGAGGCCCAGCCCGGGGAGCGGGGCAGGCTGATCATGCAGCGCCTAACCGACTGGCTGGACCTGTCCGAGGAACAACAGCGGAAGATAGCGCCCCTCGTGAAGCAGGCCCAGACCGAGCTGGAGGCGGAATGGGCCCAGCTCCTGCCCAAGGTCCGGCAGATTCGACAAGAGAGCACGGACGAAATCCGCAAGCTGCTCACCCCGAAGCAACGGGAAAAATACGACCGGTATCTCGAAAGACAAGAAGAACGGCACCTGAAAAGAAAAACAGGGAAAAACAACTGGCCGGCCCAGCCCTGACGCGGTTTGGCGCCGATGGACAACCTCACTAGGCAAAAGGACGCTTTTTATGAAAAAACTGAAGTTCCTGGGGCCCCTGGCGGTGGTGATCGTCGGGGTCGTGCTGGTCTTGTTTTGGTACCTCGGGAAAGGAGAAGCCTCCAAGCAAGGGTACAAAATCGAGACCTTGAAAAAGGGTAAGATTCAAGCCATCGTCACTTCCACCGGCAGCGTCAACCCCATCAACACAGTCAAGGTCGGCAGCCAGGTTTCGGGCAACCTCATGGAAATCGACGCCGACTACAACTCCGTGGTGACCAAGGGCCAGATTCTGGCCCGGATCGATCCGGCCATTCTCTCCGCTCAAGCGGCCCAATCAAGAGCCCTGTTGCTGCGGGCCAAGGCTCAAATCCTGCAAAACCAGAGGGACATCGAGGCGGCCGTGGCCGGCGTCGCCAGCGCCAAAGCCGGCATAGCCTCGGCCAAGGCCAGTCTCCACGAGGCCGAACTCAGTTACGACCGGCTCTCCAAGCTCGCCGAACGCCAGATCATCTCCAAAGCAGACTTTGACGCCATCATCGCCAAGAAGGAAAACGCGGCCGCCGCTCTGGAAGTGGCGAACGCCAAACTGGAGACGGCCATCGCCCAGGTCAACGGGCTCCAAGCCGCCAAAAAGGGGCTGGAAGCCTCGGTCGCCGAACGCCAGGCGGCCCTCGACCTGGACGAGGTTCGGCTGAAGTACTGCACCATCGTCTCCCCCATCAATGGCACGGTCGTCGAACGGGCCGTAGACGTGGGCCAGACCGTGGCCGCGACCCTGGCTTCGCCGACCCTGTTCACTGTGGCCGAGGACCTGACTCGGATGCAGGTCGAGGTGGATGTGAGCGAATCGGACGTGGGCCAAATGCAGCCCCAGCAGAAAGTCGAGTTCACCGTGGACGCCTACCCCGATCGCAAGTTCTCGGCCACGGTCCGGCAAGTCCGCAATTCCCCGACTACGATCCAAAACGTGGTCACTTACAAGGTCATTGTTGACGTGAACAACGACGACCTCGCCCTTCGGCCCGGCATGACCGCCAATGTGACCATCGTCACCGCTGAAGAGAACGATGTGCTGAAGGTTCCGAACGCCGCTCTCCGCTTCCGTCCTCTGGGCCAAGTCACAAATGCGGCGGCTAACCAGCCCAACCAGTCCCAGAAAGTCCCGCCGATCAAGGAGCGGGACATGTACAAGAACGCGGTGGAAAAATTGAAACTTACTTCTGAGCAGGGTAAAGCCTTTGAGGGCATCATCGCGGCCGCCGACAGCAAGATCAGGAGCACCCTGGCTGCGGCCCAGGACGACAAAGAACGGCGAGAGGCTTTTAAAACATACGCCACCACCGTTTACAAACAGCTCAGGGATATTCTCAACCCGGACCAGGTCAAACCCTATGGTCGCTACATGCGGGAACTGATGCTGGCCTACCAGAAGCGGCAAAAGAACCAGGGGAAACCGGGCTCGGTTTATGTCCTGGATGCCGAAGGGAAGCCCAAAGAGGTGAAGATCGTCATCGGTCTCAGCAACGAGACTGAAACACAAGTTCTCGAGGGCCCGCTCAAGGACGGGGACGGGGTCATCACCGGCCTGGCCTTCGCAGGGACCAAGGCGCCGGCTCCCAACCCGCTGACACGAATTTTCGGCGGGAGATAAACCATGAGCCAGGCGATAATCCAGCTTTCCGGCCTGACCAAGGACTACCCCATGGGGGGCGAGACGGTGCACGCCCTTTGCGGGATCGATCTGGCCATCCAGGCCGGGGAATTTATGGCCATCATGGGTCCGTCCGGTTCGGGCAAGTCCACCCTGATGCATATCCTGGGCCTGCTGGACACCCCCACCGCGGGCACGTACACGTTAGAAGACGAGGACGTTTCGGCCATCTCCCGGGAAAGGCGGGCCGATATCCGGAACCAGAAAATCGGCTTCATCTTTCAAGGGTTCAACCTGCTGGCCCGCTCCAACGCCCTCGAGAACGTGGAACTGCCCATGCTCTACCGGCGTCCGTCCGACCCGCAGCGAAAGGAAAAAGCCAAGGAGGCCCTGCGCATGGTCAACCTCGAGGATCGGGCCTTTCATCAACCGTCCCAGCTCTCCGGCGGCCAACAGCAGCGCGTGGCCATCGCTCGGGCCCTGGTCAACGACCCCAGCCTTATCCTGGCCGACGAACCGACCGGCAACCTGGACTCGAAAACCGGACAGGAGATCATCCAGCTTTTGGGGTCGTTCCACGAGAAAGGGATCACCGTGGTGATCGTCACCCATGACGCCGGAATCGGGCAGTCCACGAACCGCCGGGTCATTTTCCGGGACGGCTTCATCGAAAGGGACGAGGTAAGTTGAAATGGACTATTGGCTGACGGTCTTAAGACTGGCCGTCCGGGCCATGCTGGCCTATAAGGTTCGCAGTCTGTTGACCATGTTGGGGATCATTATCGGCATCGGCGCGGTCATTATCATGATCAGTGTCGGTCGCGGAGCGAACGCGGCCATTCAGGCACAGATCAACGACCTGGGCTCGAACATGCTCATGATCTTTTCCGGATCGTCCAAAGCAGGCGGGGTACGAGGGGGGTTCGGGACAAGGCCCACGCTGAGGGTCAAAGACGCGGAGGCCATCGGCCGGGAGTGCCCGGCGGTGAAGGTCGTGACCTATCTCATTTCGCGCAACGTGCAGATTGTCTCGCCCAAGACGAACTGGGGCACCCAGGTTTACGGCACCACGCCGGAATACATGGAAGTCCGAGGGGACTGGCCGCTCAGGGAGGGCCAGTTCTTCACGGCCCAGCATCTCAAGGCCGGGGCCAGCGTGGTCGTGCTCGGCTCGAGCGTGGCCGACAACATCTTCGATCCCGGGCAAGCGGCCGTCGGTCAGATGATTCGCATCCAGAACGTCCCCTTCCGCGTCATCGGCGTGATGGAAACCAAAGGACGCACCCCGGACGGCCGGGACCAGGATGACGTGGTCTATGTGCCCTACACCACGGTCCAAAGCCGCCTCATGGGCACGCGGTTGCCCGGCGTGGTCTATTACATCGGCGTCTCGGCTCAATCCAAGGAACTGGTGGCCGAGGCCAAACGGGAGGTCGAGGAGCTCCTGCGCCAGCGGCACCGCATTTTGCCCAACGCGGACGACGACTTCACTGTGCGCACCCTGGACGAATTCGCCGCCATGGCGGATAAGGCCACCGGCACCATGACCCTGCTGCTCACGGCCGTGGCCGCGGTTAGCCTGGCCGTGGGCGGCATCGGCATCATGAACATCATGCTCGTCTCGGTCACGGAACGGACCCGGGAGATCGGCATCCGCATGGCCGTGGGGGCGCGGGAGCGGGACGTGCTCATTCAGTTCCTGGTCGAATCCACGACCATGAGCTTCATCGGAGGATTGTTCGGCACGGTCATGGGCATTTCCGCAGCCAAGGCCATATCGGCTGTGGCCAACTGGCCGACCATCATCTCCGTGGATTCCATCCTCCTGGCCACCCTGTTTTCGGCCGCGGTGGGTATCTTCTTCGGTTTTTATCCGGCCCGCAAGGCCTCGAGGCTGGACCCGATCGAGGCGCTCCGGTACGAATAAGCGCGCCGCGGGCCGGGATCACGCCCTGAACCCAAAGCCTCCGAAAATAAGGCCCAGAACGCCGGTGATGACGAGTAGGACGACCCAGCCGATGAGGCAGACGCCCACGGCCCGGGCCATGCTCTTGTAATCCAAGGCCTGCCGCACGGCGATGATCATGGCCACCAGCATCCAGATCAGGGCAATCAGGGAGATGAGGCCGCCCAGCACCGGGATGAAGCCAAAGACGCGCAGCACGCCCGGTGAGCTGGAAAAGCCGATCGTCCTGAGCAACTGCCCCTGGGTGCATTCGGTCTGAGGTTCGGGCAGGAACCGGGTGCCGATGAAGTAGGTCAGATAGGCCCAGACGTACCAGCCAACCAGGGCCCACACCGCGCCGACCACCAGGCCGAGCAGCTTCGTCTCTCCGATCTGGCCGATGCCGGCGGCCAGGGCCGAAAGCACGACCACGGCCATGGCCTGACCCAGGGCCCCCTGATCAGCTTCCACCTCTTCGTACAAGCCCACTTCCAGCTTGGCCGCGCGGATCATACGGCTCACCAAAATGTTCATGCCCGTCTCCTTTCTGCCATGTCTGCCTAAAGCTCCAGTATCTGAATGACGCCTTCCCTCGGGACGAGCCGGAAGACCCCCGCCTCACAAAACCCCCGGCTGGGCCGCTAAGACCGGAGCCGCCCGCCGACGGGTTCAGGCAGAGTCTGAAGCTGATCTGCGATTTCTGACCTTATGACAAAATTTTCATGGAAAGTCAAGGAGTTTAGACAGACGCCCACGTCCGGGAGGAGCCGCCGGTCTTTTTCGTCGCCTCCCTCGGCCTGGCCAGGCCTAGGCACGCTTCTTCATGAGATTCTTCACCATCTGCAGGGTCACGGCCCGCATCGTTTCCTCGGACTGAAAATAACCGGGCGAGGCCTCGATCCGGAGCCTGGCCACTTCGGCCGCGGTAGCCTGAACATCGCCGGTGCGGGCCAGGGAGGTCTCGATCAAATGGCGAGTCTCCTGGGCCGCGGCGATGGCCTTGTGCAAATAGCCCCGCGCGTCCGCGCCGGTGAAAACCCCGTAGTGACCGGCCAGATAGACCTCGGGCTCGTAGCGGCTCGCCAGCTTGGCCAACGTCTCCTGGTACTTATCAAAATCGGAGCTGGCCGCGGTGAAGACCATGTCCCCATACGGAATGCCGCCGGCGTCCGAACCGAAAAGGGCCCGCTCCTCGGGCAGCCAGGCGGCGATGGAACAGGAGGAATGGCCGGGCGCGTCGATGATCTCGATCCTGACTTCGCCCACCTGGAGAAAATCCCCCTCCCTCACCGCGGTCTCCACCTCGAGGCCGGGAAAGTCCCAAAAACCTTGAGCTCTGGCCTCTGGCTCCAACCCGCGGGCCTTGAGAAGCGCCTGGTTCGCGCCGCGGATGGTCTCGATCGTCCGGGGGTCTGTCAGACGGGCCTTGGCCACGGCCGAGGCCGCCACCGTGGCCCAGGGCCAGCGGCGCTTGAAAAACGGCACGAGGGCCGAGTGGTCGAAATGCGCGTGGAGAATGAGGAGGCGCCGGACCTTGCGCTCGTCAATCCCGTTCTCCCGAAGTTGCCTGAGCACGTCCGGAAGCACGTAGGCCAATCCTCCACCGAGCAGGGCGTACTCGCCGCCTCCGTCCACCAGGTAGAGACAGGACTCTGTCCGGCCCAAAAATCGAATCCGGTCGGTGATCCGTCCCGGCGTGGCGATCCTCATGCCGCCTCCCCCTCTTCCACCAGAACCGGTTTGCTTCGATCCAGGACCAGGACCAGGACCGACGCCGAAATGAACAAATACCCCACCACCATCTGCCAGGTGATCGCCTCCCCCCAAGCGAAATAGGCCACCACCCCGGCTAGCAGCGGCTCCGAAAGCGTGGCCGCCGAAATGCGGCCCGCGTCGATGTACCGCACCGCCTGGTTGAACGACGTGTGCCCGATCATGGTGGGAAGGAGGGCCATCAGGAAAAAGCAGAGCCAGGTGACGCTGTTGTACCTGAAAAAAGGCCGGCCGATCAAACCCAGACAGGCGAAGCTGACCGCGGCGGCCACCCCATACACGGCAAAGACGTACACCGAGGTGGGGAGCGACGGCCGAAGCCTCTTGCCTAAAAGGAGATAGATCGTGAACAGGACCGCGCACAGCAGGGCCAGACCGTCGCCGAACAGGTGTTCCGACCGGAGGCTGAAGTCGTGCCCGCCCAGAATGGCCACGCCCGCGAGCCCCAGGCCGATGGAAAGAAACAGCCTGGCGCCCAGGCGCTCCCGGAAGAGCAGATGCGCGGCCAGGGAGGTGAGCAGGGGATTGATCGAAAAAAAGACCGAGGCATTGACCACGGTCGTGTGCTGAACGGCCCCGATCCAGGTGATGAAGTGCACGGAGAGAACCACGCCGGCCAAAACCAGGAGCAGCCGATTGAGCCGCCCCAGCCGCTTCACCGCCCCCAGGTGGGCGGAGGCCAGGGGAAACAAAAGCACCGCGGCTATCCCCAGCCTCCAGGCGGCAATGGCCACGGCATGAGCCTCGCCCAGCCGAATGATGTTCGCCGACTGACTGGCCGCCAGCAGGCCGACGATCAAAAAGAGATAGACGCGCTTCGGTACGGACATCTTCCCGGGAACTCCATCCCGCATTTCCCTGGGCGCGGCCTCCACGCCCTAGCCCACGAAAAAGCTACCCTGCCGACGAACGCGGCAGGGTAGCTCGAATCGGAAGTCGCCGCGTTTAGAAAGTGTACCCGGCGTTGAACTCCCACGACTTGTAGTCGCGGCCGAAGACGTAAGTGCCGTCCACATGAAGCGATTGCAGGGTATTGTCCAGGAGCTGCTGGACCGAACCGAATCCCTGGCTAGAGGTCGCCCCTTCCGAGGTGACGGTCAGCTCGAACAGCGAATCGGCGTACGCCTTTCCTCCCAGAATGAAAACCAAAAGCACGGCTGCCAAAACGACTTTCAGCCCCGAAATCCTGACGCCACAATGAGGCCGGCCATCGCGCGTCATCTTTCGCCTCCAGAACGCTAAGGGTGGACGCTGAATTCCGAAGCCAATATAGCCAAGCCGCAAAGAGGGTGTCAAGGCGATTTGGACCCTGCATCCTTCATTCCCGGCCGGCGCTTGAGACCGGCAACGGGCTTGACCTTTGCCCCGGCTTCCCTTACAGTTGAAACCAAAATACGACCTCCCAAGGTGAAAACCCCACCCCGCAGGCCGGCCGTGGCTCGTGTGCCGGAGGAGGGACCGCAATATGCTCATTGTCCTGATCAAGACCATTGTCATCCTCTTCTTCGCTTACGTCGCCTACGACGCCTTTCGCAAGGCCACCAAGTATACAGAGGACGCCAAAGATAACCGTTTCAACCGGAACGTGCTCGAGGTCCTGGCCAAGAGGCAATACCGCAAGGGCGTCTTTTTCGCCGTCATCACCTTGATCGCCTTATCCACCCTGTTCTTCAGGCTGGGCATCGAGAAGATGTCGCCCTGAAGCCCGCGCGCGGTCCGCCGAAATGCGTCCCGTTTGCCGCCGGCCCCTCGGAATGGTGTCTTGCTGCCGCCCCTTGAATCCATAACCCAGTACCAGGAACGCTCCGCCTACCACCGCCGGAGCATGGCCGGCGGCGCGCTGGACTGGAGCAACCAGCCCGGCACCATCAAGCACTATCCCGGCGCAGAGGCCGTCCCGCTGCCGCGCGAGTTGATCCTGCCTCGCATCGAGGCCGCGCGGGCGCTCATCGGCCGGGCCCTGCGGGAAAAGGAGCCGCTCTCCCTCCCCCTTCTGGCGAACCTTCTTTTCATGGCCTACGGCTTTACGTCCCGGATGGACTACGGCCACCAAGTCTTCCACTACCGGTCCGTTCCCTCGGCTGGAGCCCTGTATCCGACCGAAATCTACCTGGCGGCCAGGGACGTTCAGGGGCTGAAAGACGGCCTGTACCACTACAACCTGGAGGACTTCAGCCTGATCCACTTGGCGCCCGGGACGCCGCCGCCCTTTGTGCCGGCCCCGGCCCTCTTCCTTACCGCCATCTACTTTCGCTCCGCCTGGAAATACCGGGAAAGGGCCTTCCGCTATTGCCTGCTGGACGCCGGGCACGTGGCTGAAAACATTCAGCTCGTCTGCCCCACCCTCGGCCTCGCGGCCGCTTGGGAGACCGAGTTCGATGACGACGCCCTGGGCGCCTACCTGGGCCTTGACCCGGATCGGGAACGGGTCCTGGCCTTGTTCCGGCTCGGCGACGGACCCAGGGCGACCTCCTCGGCCGCGCCTCCTTCCCAAACACGCCAGGCCTTACCGGGCGAACCGCCCTCCCTCCACGACCAGACTCCGCAACTCATTCGCCTCGTCGGACGCCTGACCGCCCAGCCGCTGCGCCCCGCCCCGCCCCGGCAGCCCCAGGAAGAACCCGCCGCACCGGCGCCCATCCCCCTGCCCGACCCCGGCGGGAACGACGTAGCCGGACCCAGCCTGGTGCAGGCCCTCCAGAACCGGCGCTCCCGCCGGAATTTTAAGCTGGAGGCCCTTTCCGGGAACGAACTGTCTCGGGCCTTGGCCCTCATCCTCCCTCCCGCCCTTGACCGCCACGTCCATCTCGGCCTGGTGACCAGCTCCGTGGTCTCTCTGCCTGACGGCCACTACCGCTATCGGCCCGAGCAGCGCGACCTCATCCTTAAGAAAGCGGGCTTCCTGAGCCCGGCGCTCGGGGAGGCC
>Ga0315282_10003310_pt1 | contig 28959 bp, 22 predicted proteins | sample YL17G07_20_MG_FD_203693 | JGI IMG/M metagenome (GOLD analysis project Ga0315282, IMG submission 203693) | Sediment microbial communities from Yellowstone Lake, YNP, Wyoming, USA - YL17G07_20 | ecosystem: Environmental > Aquatic > Freshwater > Lake > Sediment | place: USA: Wyoming | collected... | reverse complement strand
CTACGGGCTCCCTCGCTTAGCGCCCCAACGGCCAGAACATGAAACTATACAACCGGACAGATCATGTGCTACAAAAACCGGACACTTTCACGTGCTAACAACAGGAGAACTCACCGGTCTTGACGTCAAAATAAAACCCCCGGCGGGAGGGTTCCCGCTCGGGGGTTTGGATAACCTGCCGCTCAGCCCTGAGGAGATCGGTTACTGCTTCGCGGGGGTTGTTTCCTGCTGGCCTGCCTTCTTGCCTTCAGTGGCGCCCTTCTTCTTGGCGTGCTTCGTGTGGGCCTGGCCCTGCTCGGTAGTGGCAGCAGCTCCCTTCGATTTCTTCGCATGTTCCTTGGCGAACATCGGCGCACTCAGCGAAATGGCAATGGCCAGAGCGCTCAGCGTGGTGATGACTTTCTTCATGGTTGTAGCTCCTCCTGTTGAATTCGACCTCACCGGTCAAGGAGCAACTGTGAGACCAAAGCGACAAGCGTCTCTGGAGAGACCCATAAGCCCTATGATTACAATCACTTACCAGTGGAATGTTCCACGTGGAACATCCCGCGGAAGTCCATAGAAAATATACGCCTTCGTGCATTCTATGCACGAAGTGGTCGAGGTCTGGAGACCAACTCGCGGCGACAAATTGCAGGATTGCAGGGTCCTCAGATGGAGGGCAAGACCGTTGGCGGGTAAAGTTCCATGGACAGGACCAGAGCGTCCTCCGAGGGTTCGCGATAGTAGTCTTTCCGGACCGAATGAATCGCAAAGCCGACGGAGTAGTAGAGTGCTTGCGCCGCCTTGTTGGTGATCCGAACTTCCAGGAAGACGCGTTTGGCGCCGGCCTCGAGCATTCGGTCACGGGCGAGTTCGAGAAGGGCCCGGCCGATGCCCCGCTCGCGATGATCAGGGTCCACCGCCATGTTGCGGAGCTCGACTTCGTCGATGATGCGATGAAAGGCCGCGAAGCCCAGAATCTTCGGCGGGTCCACCGTCGGCAGTTCCGCGACCAGCACCTTGCCGCCGGGATCGTTGATCAGCCGCTCGTAGTCGGCGGCCAGCCAGCGCGCCACCTCGGGGCACTTCTGCTGGACGGCGAGGATGCCACGAATATCGTTCTTGGTGGCGAGTCGGGTTTTCACGAAAGATTCATCCCTCGGCGGTCCGCCAGCAATCTGCCAAACGTGCGCCAGCGTCCATCTTCGTACCTTCGAGCCTCAGCGCGGTGAAGCGCCTACCGCGCGTTGGGCGCCGACGACAATCCGTTCAAGCTTTCCAATTCAGCTCCGCGTCCAGCCGGCGAATGTAATGCGCGTCGAGTTCAGCGGGCGACTGAAGATTTGCTTCGCTCAAGGCACGGAGGCCGAGCCGGGCGATGGCGCCGAGCACTGTCCCGGCCACGCTCTGCCAGCGGAGGCGCGGCGGCAGGCCGTCGCGCAGACTCTGTGCGGCCTGGTCGTGAGCGCGCACGATGCAGGTTACGTCGCCCTCGTCGTCGAGCCGCTGCGCGAGAAAATCCCTCAATGCTTCCGGGTTCAAGACCAGCCCTTCGCTGGTGGAAACAAACGCCGAGCCGCCCGCCCGGCGGAAGCCGCCCGCGTAGAACTCTCCGCGATAGGCGTTCAGAATCGGCACAGCGTATCGGCTCTCCGACTGCGCCGTCTCCATCAGCGCCGCAAGGACGGAGACGCCGCGGGCCGGCCGCCCCAAAGCCCTGCCCCAGGCTTGGGCCGCAGCCAACCCTACGCGAATTCCGGTAAAGGATCCCGGCCCATTGGCCACTGCGTAGAGTTCTATGTCCGCCTGGCTCTTGAGGGCCACGCTGTGGCGCGCGCTGACCTCGCGCACGAGCTGCTCAACCATCTGAAAGAGCGCCACCGAGTAGCGGTTCGTGGGGCCCTGGCTGGGGACGCTGGCGAGGCATTCATCGTCACGGTAGAGGGCTGCGCCGCCCACTTCGCTCGTCGTGTCAAAGGCCAGAACCAGCATTCCGAACCATTATACGGCAGCCGCTCCCGCCGCCCTTCCGTCGTCAGATGTCCGAAAGCTCGTCTTCACTCAACCCGAAGTAGTGGCCGAGTTCGTGGAGGAGCGTGGCGCGGATCTCCGAGCGAATCTCTCTTTTCGTCCGGCACACCGCCTCGATGTTCTTCTGATAGATCTCGACTCGATCCGGCCCCGACGATCGGAACGTCGACTTCTCCGTCAGCGGAACACCGTGGAAGAGGCCCATCAAAGAGCGGTCGTGGCCCTCCTCGCCCCGCGGCGAATCTACCACGACGATGGCAACGTTACCCAGCCGCTCCCGAAAGACCCGGGGAAGCTGAGCCACAGCTTCGGCAACGATCCGGTCGAATTCCTCGCGATCCATCGCAACGCCCAGGGTTCGCGCCCTTCCGGAGGCTTGCTCGGCCATTCCGCGCGCCGGAAGGGTCAATCCGAGCCGTATGTTACAATGAATGTCCTGCCATGCAAATGACGAGCTCAGGGGAGTGGGCCATTCCGGCTGCGGCCGTTCTGACCGGGGGTGAAGCGTGAGTGAAACACTCTCTCCCGCCGCACGTCCGTTGGAGCTGACCGAACTGCTCACCTTACTGCTCGAAGCGGGCGAGCGCGCGAACTCCACGCTCGACTTCGACGAGCTCATGGTGCGCATCGGCGAGCTCGTCAAGCGCGTGATTGACTACGAAGTGTTTGCCATCCTCCTGCTCAACGAGAAGCGGCAGGAATTGCGCGTGCGTTTCAGCCGGGGCCACCCCGAGGAAAGCGTCAAGACGTTGAGCATCAAGGTAGGGGAAGGAATCGTCGGGCGCGCCGCCGCCACGCGCCGCTCCGTCCGCGTGGGCGACGTCCGGAAGGATCCTGCCTACATCCAGTCGCTCGCCTCGGTGCGCTCCGAGCTGGCGGTTCCTCTCATCGCCAAGAACCGACTGATCGGCATCGTGGACCTGGAAGCGCCCTGGCCGGATTTCTTTACCGAGCAGCATCAAAACCTGCTGGAATTGCTGGCCGGCCGCATCGCCATGGCCATCGAGAACGCGCGGCTCTACCGGCGCAGCGTCCGCCAAGCGAAAGCCTTGCAACTGCTCAACAAGATCAGCCGCGAGCTGAGTTCGGAACTGGTCCTCAACCGTCTTCTGCGCAAGGTGGGGACCCTGACCAAACAGCTCATCGACCACCATCGCTTCACCATTCTGCTGGGTGACGAGCAATCCAAAACCTACAACGCGGTTATCTCCCTCAAACAGGACGAGCGTCTTCCGGACAGGTGCAGTGTGGCGTTTGAGCAGGGGATCGTGGGCGCCGCCGCCAGCCTGCGGCAGGCGGTGGTCGTCCCTGACGTCAGCAAGGACGCACGCTATATCAACGTCAATCCCGAAACGCGGTCGGAGATGACCGTGCCCCTCCTCTATCATGACCGGGTGATCGGCATCATCGACCTCGAGAGCCCGCACTTGAACTACTTCACCGAGGAGCACGTCCGGATTCTTTCCACGCTGGCGCCGCAGATCGCGGTGGCGATTGAGAACGCGCGCCTTTACGACCAGGTGGTGCGCAGCGAGGCGCGCCTGGAACGCGACCTGGCGCGGGCGCGGGAGATTCAACTCCACCTCATGCCGGCGCTCTGCCCGGTCATCCCCGGCTTGGAAGTCTGCGCGCGCTTCCTGCCCGCCCGCGAGCTGGGCGGCGACCTCTACGACTTTCTGAAATACGGCAAGGACCGGCACCTCCTGGTCATCGGCGACGTGAGCGGCAAAGGCGCCCCGGCGGCACTCTACGGCGCCATGACGCTGGGCATTGTGCGCAGCATGGCGCCCCTCCGCCTGCCCCTCCCCCAGGCGCTGCGGGAGCTAAACCGCATGCTCGTCGAGCGGCGCATCGAAGGCCACTTTGTGACGCTGGCCTACGCCCTGTGGGAGCCGAAGACCCGCGCCCTGCACCTCGTAAACGCCGGCATGCCGCTGCCCGTCCTGGTGCGGCAGGGGCATTCACGCGTGATCCGCGCCGAGGGCGTGCCGCTGGGCCTCCTCGAAAACGTGGATTATCAGGCGACCTCGGTAACGCTAGAGAGGGGCGACGTGCTTGCCTTCTTTTCCGACGGCCTCATCGAAGCGGCCAACAGCAACCACGAGGAGTTTGGCGCGCGCCGGCTGGAAAATGTTCTGCGCGAGAACGCCTCGCGCCCCATCGGCGAAATTCTGGAAATCACTTTTGCCGAAATCACGCGTCACGAAGCCGGAGAGCCGCGACGCGACGACCAGACCTTGCTGCTGTTCCGCGTCCGGTAGAAGATAGGTCCAGGGCGACAGGTTCCGGGTGTCGGACCCCAGGCAGAGTGCCACGAGTGGGCGCGTTACAATCGTCGAGCGAGCATCCGCATTGCACCCAATGACCTCGAACAACGCACCGCGCGCGGCAATGGACCAGCCCATGGAATCCTTTCACTATGAATCCGGCCAGTTGCTCTGTGAGGCTTTCCCGTTGGAGGCAGTGGCCGGCCGCTTCAACACTCCCACCTACGTGTACAGCCGCAGCCGCATTCTGGAAAACTACCGGCGGCTGGCCGCGGGCCTGGCGAACATTCCCAGCCTGATCTGCTATTCCGTCAAGGCGAATTTCAGTCTGAAGATCTTGAGCTTGCTGCGGGAAGCGGGGGCGGGATTCGATATCGTTTCCGGCGGTGAGCTGGCCCGCGTCCGCCGCGTGGGGGCGGATCCCGCACGCGTCGTCTTCTCCGGCGTGGGCAAGACGGCGGCGGAGATCGACGCCGGACTCGGCGCCGGCATCCTGATGTTCAACGTGGAATCAGCGGGCGAGCTGGAGGTCATCGAGCAGCGCGCCCTCGCCCTCGGCAAAGCTGCGCCGGTGTCGATTCGCGTCAACCCGGACGTGGTCGCCGAGACTCACCCTTACATTTCCACCGGCCAGATTGTTCACAAGTTCGGCGTGCCCCGCGATGAAGCCGTCGAACTCTACCGCCGCGCGGCGCGTTCAGAGTGGTTACGAGTGCGTGGCGTCGCCTGCCACATCGGGTCGCAGATTCTGGAGGTCGACCCTTTTCTCAAGGCCCTGGATGAAATTCTGGAAGTCGCGCGGGCGATTCGTGGCGAGGGAATCGCGCCGGAGTTTCTCGATATCGGCGGCGGCTTCGGGATTCGCTACGCCGACGAGCAGCCGCTGGCGCTCGATCGACTCTTCGCCGGCCTCGCGGAGAGGCTGCGCGGCGGCGCGCATCGCCTGATCATCGAGCCGGGCCGCGCCATCGTGGGCGATGCCGGAGTCCTGCTCGCGCGCGTCCTCTACGTGAAGCGCAATCAGCAGAAAAACTTCATCGTCGTCGATGCCGGAATGAACGACCTGATGCGCCCCACTCTCTACGGCTCCTACCACGAAATCGTTCCGGTCGTTCGACGCCCGGCGGAGACGCTGACCGCAGACGTCGTTGGGCCGCTTTGCGAGACCGGAGACTTCCTCGCGCAGGACCGCGCTCTGCCCGACGTCCAGCCGGGAGACCTGCTGGCCATCCTCACCACCGGCGCCTACGGCTACGTGCTCGCCTCTAACTACAACACCCGGCCCCGCCCCGCCGAAGTGCTCATCGACGGGGACGACGCCGAGCTGATCCGCCCCCGCGAGCGCCTGGAAGACCTGATGGCGGGCGAGATCACGTAGCGGCGTCCGTCAGCCGACGGACTGCGCCCTCGTCACAAGATTGCAGGGACCCCAGCGCAGCAAGTTGCGCCCCTACCGTTCCCCCCACTTCAATTTCTGCCGCAGGATTTCAAAGTAATCCTTCGCGGGTGGTTGAACGATCTCCACATAGGAAGAGGCTTTGCGCAGGCGCACGCTGTCGTCGCTGTGGGTGGCGAGGCCGACCTGTCCATCGACGGTCAAGTAGGCGGCTTCGCGCTGGCTCTTGACCGAGATTTCGATCTGCGCCGTATCGGGCAGGACGAGAGGGCGGTGGGTGAGGGTGTGGGCACAGATGGGCGTGACGATGAAGGCCGACACCGTGGGCGCGACGATGGGGCCGCCGGCGGCGAGCGAATAGGCCGTTGAGCCGGTGGGAGTGGAAACGATCAAGCCGTCCGCCTTGTAGGTGGAGATCAAGCGGCCGTCCACGAGGACGTCGAAATCGAGGATGCGCGCGATCGCGCCCTTATTCAGCACTACGTCGTTGAGCGCCAGAAATGACGAAATAACTTCGTCGGCGCGCACCAGTTCGCCTTCGATCTGCACGCGGCGCTCGATCTGCGACTGGCCGGCGAGCACGCTTTCCAACGCCGGGTAAACTTCGTCGCGGGTGATCACGGTGAGGAAACCCAGTCCGCCCAGGTTGACGGCGAGGATGGGCACCGGCTTGCGGTTGAGCGCCCGCGCCGTCGCCAGCAGCGTTCCATCGCCGCCCAGCACCACCAGCAAATCAACCATGCCGGCCATTTCGTTGCGGCTGGCCGGCCGCGCCGGGCTCTCGACGATGGAGGCGGTTTCCTTGTCGATGAACACTTCAATGGCGCGCTCGCGCAGCCAGGCGATGAGCGGCGGGACGACTTCGCGGATTTCCGTCTTCTTGGGTTTGGAAACGATGCCGACGCGTTTGATGGGCATAGGTGCAACCTGAGAGGGCGGTTCGACAGCTCCCTACAACTTCGGGAGTCGAAGCGCAGTTATTCTAGGCGTGTTTTCCCCAAATTGCATAGAGGAAGAACTCGCGGTTGCCCCCCGCGCCGGGCAGGCAGCTTTCGGTGGAAGCCACCTGGCGGAATCCGAGCTCCAGAAGTCTGCGGGAGACCTTGGCGACAGCCTGCTGCCGGAGCCCCGCGTCACGGACGATGCCGCCCTTCCCCACCTGCCCGCGGCCAGCCTCGAATTGCGGCTTAACGAGCACCAAAGCCTCGGCGCTCGCGGCGAGGAGCGGAGGCACGGCGGGAAGAATCTTGGTGGCCGAAATAAACGAAACATCCATCGTCACCAGTTCGACCGGGCTCCCCACCTGCGCGGGAGTGACATATCGCGCGTTGGTTTTCTCCAGGACTTTCACGCGCGGGTCGCAGCGCAACTTCCAATCGAGCTGGTTGGTTCCGACATCGAGAGCGACGACCTGCGCCGCGCCGTGCTGGAGCAGGCAATCCGTGAAGCCGCCGGTCGAGGCGCCGATATCGAGGCAGATCTTCCCTTCCGGATTCACGCGGAAATGTTCGAGCGCGCCTTCCAGCTTGATGCCGCCCCGGCTCGCGTACCGGGGCGCTTCGCCCAGGATGCGCAGCGAAGCTCCGGCCGCCACCAGCGCGCCGCACTTCTCCACCTTCTGCTCGCCGGCCAGCACCTGGCCCGCCAGAATCATCGCCTGCGCTTTTTCGCGCGAGTCCGCCAACCCGCGTTCGACGAGCAGATGATCGACACGAAGTTTCGCCGCCGGGCGGTTTCCCATGCCACGAGTAGCGTACTGCCAAAATGGATAGAACGAAAGGCGCGCGCAAGGAAACACATTTGTTTTTCCTCACAAGATGCGATAGGAATGCGGGGGAAACATATCATCGTGGAGGGAATTATCATGAAATTCTCAGGCGCCGATTCCTCCAAGAACATTTCCCGGCGCAAGTTCCTCACCGATGCGTCCACGGCGGCCGCCGCCTTGACGATCGTTCCACGCAGCGCTCTCGGCGGGCCGGGTTACGCGCCCCCGAGCGCGCGACTCAACGTCGCCTGCATCGGCGTCGGCTCGCAGGGCACGCGGGTGATGATGGAATTCTTGCCCAACGCCGACATCCAGGTCGTCGCGGTCTGCGACGTCAACCGGGAGTCGAGCAATTACTCCGAGTGGGGCGACAACGAAATCCGTGACAAGGAGCGCGAGCTGCTCGGCAACGCCAACTGGGGCGCCGACTGGAAGGGTTGCGTCTGCGGGCGCGAGCCGGCGCGGCGTCTGGTCGAGGCCTACTATGGCCTCAAGATGCCGTCCGGCCAATACCGCGGCTGTGCGGCTTACAACGACTTCCGCGAGCTACTGGAAAAGGAAAAGGACGTCGACGCGATCATCATCGGTACGCCCGACCATGCTCACGCCACGATTTCCATTGCTGCCATGCGGAAAGGAAAACACGTTTACTGCCAGAAGCCCCTCACGCATTCCATCGCCGAGGCGCGCCGCGTGGCGGAAGTGGCGCGGGAGACGAAGTTGGCGACGCAGGTCGCCACCGGCAATCAAGCCTCCGAGGCCACGCGCCTGCTCTGCGAATGGATTTGGGCGGGCGCAATCGGCCCCGTGCGGCGCGTCATCAATTGGTCGAGCCGCCCGTTCTGGCCGCAGGGGATCGAGCGCCCGGCGAACGCGGAACCGGTTCCGGAGGGATTGGACTGGGATCTTTGGACGGCGCCTGCGCCGCCCCGCCCTTACAACCACGTCTATCTGCCCTTTGTGTGGCGCGGTTGGTTTGATTTCGGCACGGGCGCGATCGGCGACATGGGGTGCTACAGCTTTGATACGATCTTCCGCGTGCTGAAGCTGGGGCCCCCCATGAGCGTGGAAGCGAGCTCGACGCAGACCTTCAACGAAACCTTCCCCGCCGCTTCCATCATCCACTTCAACTTCCCGGGACGCGGCGAGATGCCTCCCGTCAAACTCACCTGGTACGACGGCGGCCTCAGGCCGCCTCGCCCCGATGAACTCGAGGACACGCGCGAGATGGGGGAGGAGAAGGAAGGCCTCTTCTTTATCGGCGATGCGGGGACGATCATGTGCGGCTTCACGGGTGAAAATCCGAAGCTGATTCCGGAATCAAAGATGAAAGCCTTCCAGCCGCCGCCCAAGACGCTGCCGCGCTCGATCGGGCACGATCGCGAATGGATTGAGGCCTGCAAGGGCGGCGCGCCGGGAGGAGCGCACTTCGGCTTCTCCGCACCGATCACGGAGGCGCTGCTGCTCGGCAACGTCGCCCTGCGCGCGGGAAGGAAAATCTACTGGGACAGCTCCAACCTGAAGATCGTTAATGCTTCGGAAGCGCAGCAATTCGTCGCGGACACCTATCGCCCCGGATGGTCACTGTAGGGACGCCTCACGAATCGCCCCTAGGGGTGAAGGAGCGACCGGAGCTTGAGCTCCGCGCGCACCGGGCATTCGTGGGCGTAGGCTTTGATGCGCTCCACGATGCCGTCCGGGTCGAGGCCGTACTTGGCGTGCAGCAGGCTGGGCGCGCCGTGGGGAATGATGCGGTCGGGCACGGCGATGCGCAGGATGCTGGTCGCGATCTTGCGGTCGTGGAGCAGCGCGGCGACCTGGGCGCCAAAACCGCCCGCCTCGGTTCCCTCCTCCGCCGTCACCAGGAATTGCTTTTCCGCCGCCAGGCAGCAGATCAGCTCATCGTCGAGGGGCTTAGCAAAGCGCGCGTTGATGACCGTGGCGCTCAGGCCCATCGGCTCCAGCTTCTCCGCCGCTTCCAGACAGGGATAGACCATGCTGCCGAGGGCCAGAATGGCGAAGTCCCGTCCCTCGCGCAGGATTTCCGCCTTGCCGATTTCGAGATTCTTGAACTCTGCGTCCAGCGCCATTCCCACGCCGTTGGCGCGCGGGTAGCGCACGGCGGCGGGACCCTCAACGTGCAGCGCCGTGTACAGCATGTGGCGCAGCTCGTTCTCATCTTTGGGCGCCATGACAACCATACCAGGCAGCGCCGTCAAGTACACCAGGTCATAGAGGCCGTGATGCGTCGGGCCGTCGGCGCCGACGATGCCGCCCCGGTCGAGCGCGAAGGTGACCGGCGCGCTCATCAGGCAGGCGTCGTGATACACCTGGTCGAAGGCGCGCTGCAGAAACGTGGAATAGATGGCGACCACCGGCCGCATTCCTTCGCACGCTAGGCCGACGCCGAAGGTGACGGCGTGCTGCTCGGCGATGCCGACGTCAAAGAACCGGCTGGGAAAGCGTTTGGCGAATTCGTCCAGCCCGGTGCCCTCGCTCATTGCGGCGGTGATCGCCACAACGCGCGGGTCCTTCTCCGCCAGCTCGCACATCGTCTTGCCGAAGACGGAGGTGAAGGAGGGCGCCTGCGCCGGCGCTTTGTGGAAAGCGCCAGTGGAAACGTCGAACTGCGTCACGCCGTGATATTTCACGGGCAATTCCTCGGCGTGGGGATAGCCTTTGCCCTTCTGCGTGACGACGTGAACCACCGCCGGCTTGGGGCTGTCTTTGAGCCGGGTCAGGACGTCGAGGAGCTCGTCGAGATTGTGGCCGTTGATGGGCCCCACGTAATCGAAACCGAGTTCTTCAAACACCAAGCCGGGAATGAGCAGGGTTTTGGCCGACTCCACGATGTCTCGTGAAAGGCGCAGCAGCCGCCGCCCGACGTGCGGAACGGACAGCATCAATTTCTCAACCTCTTCCTTCAACCGGTGATAGGCCTGGCCGTGGATGATGCGGTTCAGGTAGCCGGAGAGGGCGCCCACGTTGGGTGAAATCGACATCGTGTTGTCGTTGATGATGACCAGCACTTTCTTCTGCAACGCCCCGAGATTGTTGATGGCCTCAAGCTCCATGCCCACCGTCAGGCCGGCATCACCCACCACCGCCACGACGTGAAAGTCTTCGCCTCTGATGTCGCGGGCCACGGCCATGCCCAGGGCCCCGGAAATCGCCGTGCCTGCGTGCGCAACGTTGAACGTATCGTAAGGACTTTCCTCGCGCACCGGGAATCCGGAGAGGCCGCCATACTGGCGGATCGTCGGGAAGCGGTCGCGCCGTCCGGTGAGAATCTTGTGGACGTACGCCTGATGACCGACGTCCCACACGATCTTGTCGCGCGGCGTGTCAAAGACGTAATGCAGAGCGAGGGTCAGTTCGGTCGCGCCGAGACTGGAAGCGAGATGCCCGCCGATTTTCGACACCACGGTCACCAGATAGTCGCGAAGTTCCTCTGCCACCCGGGGCAGTTCCTCGCGGGGAATCTTTTTCAAATCCGCCGGCGACTCGATCTTCGGCAGGTAGAGGTAGTCCATCAATGGGTCCTTTCGATCAGGAAGTGAGCGATCTCCCGAAGCCTGCGGGCACGCTCGCCGTACGGCTCCAGAGCCTCGCCCGCCTCCTGGACCAGCCGGGCGGCGATCCGCCGCGATTCCTCCAGGCCGTGAAGAGCCGGATAGGTCGCTTTCTGCTGCTGGTTGTCCTTGCCGACCGACTTGCCCAGCTCTTCCTTCGAGCTGGTGATATCGAGAATGTCGTCGGCGATCTGGAACGCCAGTCCAATCTTCTCGCCGTAGACGCTGACGCGCGAAAGATCTTCTTCTCCGGCACCGGCGTCGAGCGCGCCGGAGCGGACCGCCGCACGCATGAATGCCCCCGTCTTGGCGGAGTGGATGTACTCCACCATGGCCGCGGTGGCCGCGTGACCGGCGGCCTCCAGGTCGATAACCTGCCCGCCAACCATTCCGCCCCGTGTCCCGATCGCGTGGGCCAGTTCGTGCACGATGCGCAGGCGCCGCTCGGCGGGAGAGCCGTCGCCCGTGATGATCTCAAACGCCAGCGTCAGCAGGGCATCGCCGGCCAGAATCGCGGTCGCCTCGCCAAACGCTTTGTGGCAGGTCGGCTTGCCCCTCCGCAGATCGTCATTGTCGAGCGCCGGCAGGTCATCGTGGATGAGCGAGTAGGTGTGGATCAGCTCCAGCGCGGCGCCCAGCCGCAGCAGACTCTCTTCGTTGCCGCCGAAGAGCCGCCCACCCTCCAGGCAGAGAATCGGGCGCAGCCGCTTGCCGCCGGCAAACACCGAATGGCGCATCGCCTCGTGAATCGAGGTTGGATACTCGCCCGCCGCGGGCAAGATCCGCTCCAGCTCGCGGTCCACAAGCAGGCGCTGTCCCTCGAGGAACCGGGCGAGTGTGATGGGGGGCGCAGTGCTCACGGGGTCTCCGGCTTCTCGGGAGCGAAGGGCTCGGCCGCGACTTTGCCGCCCGCCTTCTTCATCAGAATTTCGATTCTCCCCTCAGCTTCCTCGAGCTGCTTGTGGCAAACCTCGGAAAGCTTCATACCCTCTTCGTAAAGCTGCAGAGCTCTTTCGAGGGGCAGTTCCGCGTCCTCAAGCTGGCGCACAATCGCGTCCAGCCGCTCGACATTCTTCTCGAAGCTTTCGGTCTTTACCGGTTTAGTTGGTTGAGTCATAGACCACCTGCCCAGAGCGAAAGGCGAAACGATTGCCGGCGTTCCACCATCATTCCGCCTTCATCCTTTGACCTTCGAACCGAGTGCCTGGGCCACTTCCACTGCCATCGCATATCGGCCGAAGGGCGCGGCGATCTGAACCCCCTGCACGAGGCCGCGGAGCTCGAGCAGAGTCTCCTGGGCAATTCGAAGCCCTTCGGCGCGCGCCGGCTCGCCCGTATCGGCCTTGCGCATTCGTTCCATGATGGTGGGCGAAACAGAAACCCCCGGAACTTCGTTGTTCATGAACTCCGCGTTGCGATAGCTCGTGAGGGGCCAGATGCTGGCAATCACCGGGATGCGGGCCAACCCGGCATCCTTCAGGCAGCCAAGAAAATCCCCCAGCCGCCCGGCGTCGAATACCGGCTGAGTCAGGGCGAAGTTGGCGCCCGCCTCCAGCTTGTGGCGGAACCGCCGCAATTCCTCCTCCGGCTCCACCGCGCAGGGGTTGAGCGAAACGCCGATCAGGAATCCCGTCTGCGTCCCCAGGGGGTTCGCGCCGACGTCCAAGCCGCGATTCAAGTTGTTCAATATATTCGCTACACCGATGGCGTCAACCTCAAAAATGCCGGATTCGAGGATGGTCGAATACTGCGCCGTGTCGCGGGTCAAGGCCAGGATGTTGCGCAATCCCAGGGCGTGCGCGCCCAGAAAATCCGATTGCATGGCGAGAACGCTGCGGTCGCGCGAGCTGTAGTGGAGCAGGACTTCGATCCCCGCGCGCTCCTGCAGGAGGGCGGCGAGAGTGAGCGAACTCATGCGCGCCGTAGCGCCGGTGCCGTCCGGAATGTTTACGGCATCGATCCCGTGGACGCGCAGGTACTGAGCGCCTTCGATTTCCTTGGTCGGGTCGGCGCCCTTGGGGGGAATGATCTCGGCGAGCACGGGGAATTCGCCGCGGACGAGCTTGGCCGCCAGTCCAGAACGCTTCTCGACGGCGACCGGCTCCGGCGCGCGCACGGGGCGGGCGGAGACCGCGACCGCGGCGCGCGCCTGCTGCGGGCCGAGTGAACGCACGGCAACCTTGATGGCGCGAATATGCTCGGGCGTCGTGCCGCAGCAGCCGCCGATCAGCCGCGCCCCCGCGTCAATGAAGCGCCGGGCGTAGCTGGCCATATATTCCGGGGAGCTGAGATAAATATAGCGCCCCTCGATGGTGCGTGGCAGGCCGGCGTTGGGCTGGGCGGAAAGCTTCTTTTGGGTCACCGCCGCCATGCGCTCCAAGGCGTCGAGGACCGCCGCGGGACCCACACTGCAATTGATGCCGATGGCGTCGGCGCCCCAGGCATCCAGTTGGCGCGCGAAGTCCTCGGGCAGCGTCCCGGTGGGCGTCGAGCCGTCATCCTGGATGGTCATCTGAATGACCAGGGGCAACTTCGAGACCTCGCGCGCGGCGAGAAGCGCCTGCCGTGCCTCGTTCAAATCACTCATCGTCTCGACGATGATGAGATCGACGCCGCCTTCCACGAGCGCGGCAATCTGCTCGCGAAAGTATTCCCGTGCTTCGGCGAACGAGGTGGAGCCGAGCGGCTCCAGGCGCAGACCGAGCGGCCCTACGGAGCCCGCCACGTGGAGATCGTCTCCGGCGATTTCGCGCGCCAGGCGCGCCCCCGCGAGGTTGATCTCCTGCACTTTGCCGCTCAGATTGAACTTTTCGAGGCGCGGCCGCGTGGCACCGAAGGTATTGGTCTCGATCAAGTCCGCGCCAACTTTCACGTAGCCGAGATGAACTTCCTTGACAAGCTGGGGCAGGGAGAGATTCAGCTCGTCGAAGCAGCGGTGCAGCGCGATGCCCCTGGAATAGAGCACCGTGCCCATCGCTCCATCACAAACGATGACGCGCTTCTCCAGCTTTTCCAGAAATGATTCCCGCATGACCTGATTTTTGTAGTCTAACACGGCTTGCGGGCCGCCGGTTAGTCGCCGCGCGTATTTACGGGTTTTTTCGCAGCCAACCTTCGCGCAGCGCCGCCTGCTCGGCAGTCGCCTGGGGAGCGGGCCGAATCGAGTACTGGTCCGGGAAGGGCGGATCGAGAGTCACGGCCATGCGGGTTTCGCGCCCGCGGCGTTGGACGGTTAAAGGAAGTACTGTGCCGGGCGGATACATGTGCAGGCGGTCGCGCAGCGAGGCCTCGGCGAGAGAAAGGGTGTCGACGGCGGTCAGGATATCGTCCCGGCTCAGCCCGGCCCGTTCCGCGGCGCTCCCCGGCCGCACGGCCACGATCTTCACGCCATCGTCGTTGGATTCCGTCAGCACGCCGAGGCTGGGCGGGGCGTCCGGCGACGTGGTGATGCTCAGCTCGAGTCCCGCCGCGGCAAGCACCGCCTGGTAAGGCAACGGCTCGGTTCCGCGGATGCAGCGATCGAAGAACCCCGTGAAGTCGCTGCCCGAAACCTCATTCAACATTTTCAGGATGTCATCTTCGGCGTAGCCGCGGCCCGGCAGGTAGTAGCTCTCCGCCGGCGCCTCGTAAAACTTGTGGTACATCGCGGCCATGAGGTCGTCGAGCGACTTCCGCCCGCCGGTGCGCGCGCGCAGTTCGAGGTCGAGGAGCAACCCCAGCACCGCGCCCTTGTTGTAATAGGAGATGGTGGAGTTGGCGAAGTTGGTCTCCTGCATCTGGGGCGAGCGGTCGTAGAACCAGGCGTGGAAACTGGAACTCTCCGCCGACATCAGCTTCTGCCCAGGCGCGTATTCCAGGCCGCGGATTTCCTCCGCCAGACGCCGCAGGAATTCCTCCCGCGTCCAGAGGCCGGCGCGATAGAAATGAACGTAGGCGTAGTAGGTGGTGACTCCTTCCCCGAACCAGAGGGATTTCGTGTATTGCTCGCGCGTGTAGTCGAAGGGCCCCAATCCCGCCGGGCGCAGCCGTTTGACGTTCCAAACGTGGAAAAATTCGTGCGCTGCGATCTCCAGCGCCTCCTCGAGGCCCCCGCCCGCCAGGGCATTGCGCGTGATGATCGAGGTGGAGTTCAGATGCTCCACGCCATCACCGAGCGGGATTCCGGGGGCGAAGTGGAAGAGGAATGTGTAGTGACGAAAATCCGGCTCCGGCATCATCGCCAGTTCCGAGCGCACGATCATTTGGAGGCTCGCCGTCAGCTTCGAGAGATCATTGTCGTGCTCGGCAAAGCTGTGCACGACGACGTGGAAGTCCCGGCCCTGCTCGGTGAATTGTCCTGTCGCGCAGGCGGAACACATCTCCAGGGGCGTGTCGATGAGCAGATCGTAGTTGGCGGCGCGAAAAGTGCGTTCGCTCGGAACTTCAGAAAAATTGCTGAACACTTTCCACTCCGGCGGCCCGTCGACGGCCAAGGCAATCGGGTCCGCCTTGTGCCCTGCCACATACATGAACAGTGAGGCCCCGTTGAGGCTGGCGTGGGTCGCGTCGATTTGGGAAAACGAGCCCGTCAGGTCGTTGCCGAAGACCCGGTAGCGGACCTTGACTGTGCCTGCGGAGTCGCGCGTATCGATGCGCCAAGTCTGCTTGTCCAATTTCGTCCAGGCGAGCTTCTGACCCTGCCCGCCGAGCGCCTCGAATTCCTGAACGTTTTTCGCGAAGTCGTAGATGGCGTAACGGCCCGGCGCCCAGGCGGGCAGGGCGAAATCGAGCGCGGGCTCCGCAACGCCGCCGGCAACAATCTCAATCTCAGCGAGATGCGTCGCCGGCTTCGAGACATTGAAGTGATACTGAAGTTCGAGCGGCGCTGCGGCCAGTGCGCTTACGCCCCAGGATAAGAACGCAAGGGCCACGCACAAGACGGAGCGCCGAAGGGATTTGGAGTTGTTCATGGCTCGTAGCGATCGCCCCAACCAACCGGCGGACTTGTGTCCAGTGCTGCAGCAGGAGGGGGTCAGCGTCTTCATCGTTCCCCGGGCTGCAACACGAGTTTGTGCACGGTACCGCGATCGACGGCGGCGTCACTGAAAAGCATGGGGAAGCTGCGGCCCTCGTACCAGGCTTGCAACTGGTCGCGATAATACGAGCTGAGGACCTGGCCGGACTCGCCCAGCGTGATATTTTCTACCGAATTATCGAGGTCGCTGAGATCCACGACGGTTCGCTGAGAAGCTCCATCCGTGGCCATGCCTGGCTTCACCGTGGTCGATGTTCCCGGCTGCGGAAACGGCCCGACATCGAGCAGCCGGCCGAGCAGCGGCAGCGAACCGAGCGGGTGCTCGAACCTTACGGCGATGGTCTCTCCCCAGCGCCAGGCGGCAGGGTTGGCACTGCCTGTTCTCGCGGCACTCCGCCGCAGCCCTTCTTCCAGACTCTTTACCAGTGTCACATTGAAATCCCGATCGCCGGGAGGCAGCCAGCGCGCCCAGCGATTGGTGATGACGTTCTGCACAAAGACTGTGGCCATCGGCCAGGAGTAACCCGCGAGATCTTCGCCCAGCTTGGGCTTGAGGATCCGCTCGACGAGAGCGCGGTTCGTCACTTCGCAGATCAGCGGGGCGGGCGATTCGGCGCGCGCCTCGCCGTCCCAACTCTTGAGGATCTCGAGGGCGAGTTTCGCGTTGGCTTCCTCGGGGGGAGACTGGGCTGCCGCGGCAGGCAACTGCCGGCTCAACCATTCTCCGTAGAGAGTGTGAATGTCCATCTGAATGCGCAGCATGTCGGCTACAGAAAATACGCTGCCAGACTCCAGAAGCTGGTAAATGCGCGCCGTGCGGTAAGGCGGATCCCAGAGATGACTGATCGTGTAAGGATAGCTGTCGGGAACGATCCGGCTGTTCGCCGTGGCGATGATGCCGCTTGCGGGGTTGAACGAGTGCGGCAAGTCCTCGAAGGGAATGTAGCCGACCCAATCGTAATCATCGGTTGAACCGTCCACCGGAACCGTTCCGTCACCCTGGCGGCGAAGGGGCACCCAGGCGGCGGCGTAGTAGCCGATGTTCCCCTCCACGTCGGCAAAAACGAAATTCTGCATGGGGCAGGAGAAACCGCGCAGGGCGGAAACAAATTGATTCCAGTCCTTCGCCCGGTCGATATTCCAAAACGGGAAACCGAAGGAGCGAGGCTCGAGGGCCGTCCAGCGCAACGCCAGGGCGCGACCCGCTTCTTCGGAGATGATCGGGCCGTGGCGCGTGACCTTCGCGGGCAGTCGCACGTCTTCCTTCCCACGCACTTTGATGATTTCCTCACGCAGCGCGGCATCGACCCACCGGCCGTTGTGAAGATACTGGCCGGGATGGCCAGGGTCGAAGTGTTCGACGTAAACGTCCTGCACGTCAGGCCCGGTGTTGGTCACGCCCCAGGCGATTCTTTCGTTGTGCCCAATGATGACGCTGGGCAGGCCGGGGAAGCTGACGCCGGAAACGTTCACCCCCGGCGCTTGCAGGTGAACCATGTACCAAACGCTGGGCACCGAATGGTGGAGGTGCGGGTCGTTGGCAAGCAGGGGTTTCCCGGATCTGGTCAGCCGTCCGCTCACCACCCAGTTGTTGCTCCCCAGGCCAGAAGGGGGAGCTTCCGGCGCCGCAGTCAGGGCCGCCAGAACCGGGCTGAGCTGCTCCAAAGACCTGGACTCCGCCGCAGGAGATCGAGCGGCGCGGGGCGCCTTTATGGCAGCGATGTCGGGCACCGGGCGGTCGAGCGGCGAGTGGTCGGGAAATACATCGGCATAGAGTTCCGGAGAGAGCTTGGCCCGAATGCGCTCGCGCATGATGTCATCTTGCCAGCTCGTGCTGAGCATTTTCGCCATGTTCAGGGCGACACCAATCGAATCAGCCTCCTTCCAGGGGCGCGGCTGGTAGCGGAGGATGGCGAATTCCACCGGCAGGCGGTCGAGATGATTGGCGATAAAGGCGTTGACGCCGCGCGCGTAGGCCGAGAGCATCCGGCGGGGGTCCTCGTCAGCCTCTCCCACCGCGCGTTCGGCCACATGGCGGAGGCCCAGCGTGCGATTCTCAATGTCCAGTTGCAGGGCGCGCTCGCCGAAGATCTCCGCTAGTTCTCCGGCGGCCAAGCGCCGGCTGAGGTCCATCTGCCAGAGGCGGTCCTGCGCGGCGGTGTAGCCTTGCGCGAACAAGAGATCGTCCTGCGACTGGGCGCGAAGATGAGGCACGCCGCGAGTGTCGCGCCGCACTTCCACCGGCGCCGCCAGGCCTGCGACGTTCAGTGTTCCGTCCAGTTGCGGCAGGCAAACCCGCGCCCGCCAATACATCCAGGTCGCTGCGCCGCCGGCCACCGCGACCAGCAGAATGACGAGGGTGATGAGGACTCTCGACAGAACCCCACCGCGCGAGCGGCAGTCCCAGGCCAGAATGGCGTCGGTTGGCAGCATAGGCGACTGTAACTCCCGTCGGTCAACGGCGCGGGCTGAAGGCAAGTTTCGGATGGTACTCGAAAGGCGCGCCGGCCGCAACGCGAGCTTAAGCGCGCGCACCCAGGGCTTGCCTGGACGTTATCTCACTGTATAATCACACTGCCTCATGGGATTCGGCGTGTCAAACACAATAACGGTTTCTCTTCCCTCGCGAATTGCATTCCTGTCGGGCGGGCTCGCTTCCCTGGCGCTCGTAGGATTTCTGCTCTGGGCGGGTTTCAGTGTCCCTCTCAATGCCCGGCGGCCGGTTCCATCCCCGGACGGGAAATACTTCGCCTACTTCAACCCCGTGGAAGGAGAGAACGATCCCGACGCGGCAAATTTCGAGCTGATTCTGGCACAACCGCATGGGAAGCTGCTGGAGCGGCTGCGCCTCGCACCCGGCGGAATCGCCTGGTCCAACGCCAGTCATCTGGCGGTGGTGGATGCGAGCGGGGCAAAGGCCACGCTGATTGCCAACGCCGGTGATCGCTTTCTGGTGCTGGCAAGGATTCCGTTGCATCCGGGCACCGAGCCGCGCTGGGCGACGGACGGAACCAAGCTGGCGGTGGTTCGAACGACAGAAGCCGGCCCCCAACTCGCCATCTACGACATTCAGCAGCCCCAGGCCTTCCCGGTTCCTCTTCCGGCCAGTTTCCATTTCGACCGCCCCCGCCTCCTCTCCTGGTCCCCCGGCAGCGAGTCCCTGTACTACCTCAATGTGGAAGGGAAGGAATCCGTTTTGCAGCGAGTGGAAGTCCGCAGCGGGAACGTCCAGAGGCTGGCGCGCGGGATTCTGCTTTCCGGGCAAGACCTCCCGCGCATGTCGCTGGATGGGTCGAAGTTTTTCCTCCGCGATCTGCAGGGCAGTGTCATTGACGCGCAGACGGGCAATGTCATTTGGGCGCTGCCTGCCAAAGCGGAAGCGCTCTGGTGGCCCTGGTCGCCCGACAGCCGCGGGATCTTCTACGTTCGCGCCGAGAACTCTTCCGAGATCCTCCTCCATGATCTTGAGAACTCCTCTGATCTGGCGGTGGTCTCTGGGGCAAGGTCCAACGGCTTTTTCGCGGCGGACGGCAGAACCTACTTCTTCCGCGATCCCTCCATGGCGCCGCGCCCGGGCGCACTCGGAGGGCAAGCGTGGCGGCGCGATTTTGGGGGCTGGCAGCAGGTGGACCGATTCTCTCCCGCTTCGCAGAGCCTCGGGCGCACGGAATTGTGGCCATGGGAACAGACACTCGAGGGATTCATCCTGGCGCGGCAGGACGCCTACGCGCAGGTCCGGTACGGCCTTTACGACCCTGAGGCCAAGAGCCTGGACCCCTACGTCTTCCCGACTGCGCGGGAGGATTTCCGTCGCCAAGTCAGGTCTCAACGCCTTCTGCTGGTGACCGTGGCGGTCTACGCGCTGCTGGCGGGGATCAGCCTGGTCCGGCGGCCGGCCAGCCGCTCGGCCCGCACTTTTTACATTCTGGCGCTCTTTGTACTGGCACTGATTTGCGCCCAGCTTATCGGCGCCTCCGACACCGTCCTCGAGGGGGCCTTGCCGTATCGCATGAAGCGGGAGGAAATTGCGGCGCTCGGCTGGACCATGTCCAGCGCTCTGCCCCAACTCGTCTTCGAGCGGGTGCGGTTGGCGATCGCGGGATTATGGGCCTTGTTGCCACTCGCCGCGCTGCACTTTGGATTGGCCTTCCCGGACAGAAGTGGAGCGCTTCGGCAGAAGCCCGCCTGGACAGTAGGATTTTATGGCGTGGCCTTCTTGCCTCTCGTGGCGACCGTCGTAAGCCGTCTGAGGATGAACATGCCGCCCGCCCTGGTGCCGGGTCTCCTGGTTGCATCCTGCGGCGTGGTGGCCGCAGTCTGGGTCATGAGGCTGGCGGCCAACTTGCGTCGGCCGCCCGACCCGCGCAGTGGTGTGCAGGTGCGTTGGGCCGTGGCGGCCCTTACCACCTTGATGGCTGGTACGGTCGCGCTTCTGCTCGTCCGCCACTGGGAAGGTGGAGGTGCCAGCCGGTGGATTCACGAAGTCCGCGTCGGCTTGTTCGCGCTGATGGCCTGGGTGGTGCCGGCCGGCATTGCGTATGCCGTCGCCGCAAAGAAACCGATCGGAGTCCGAACCTTCCTTCGTCGCGTGGCTCGTCAGGCGCTCATGGGCGCGCCCGCCGTGCTCGTTTTCCTGATTTCCTGGGCCGTCACGGGGCTGGTGATTCAAGGCGCATTGTGGGCCTTCTCCGGCCCCGCCATCGTCATCGCTGTGCTGGTCGCCGCAGTCACCCTGATGCCCTTCCGGGGCCGCTTGCGGGTGGCCGCCGACCGATTGTTGGACCGCGGGCGCTTCGAGTTCGGCGAGAGGCTGAAGGATTTTGCTCGAAGCCTGCCCCATTCGGTGGATTGGGAATCGCTGGCAACCCAGCTCGGGGAAGTCCTGCCGGGCGCGACGGGGGCGCGGTGGTGCCGGCTGTGGGTGGTTGATCGCAGCACCCACAAGCTTCGCTTCCAGCCGGGCACTCTCCACGTTCCGGCCGATGTCCGAAGCGTGGAGTTCGATGTCCACGAGCCGCTGTGCGAATATCTTGCGCATGGCCCCGGGGTGCTCGAAGTGGGAGTGGCCTCCGAGGACCCCTCGCTCGCCCCCATCCTGGCAAGCACGGAGAGTCGCCTGCGGAATTTGCAGGCGGAGATTGTCCTGGGCCTGCGGCGAGACGAGCTGCTGGCATTGCTGGTCGTCGGGGCCAAGGCATCCGGAGAGCTTTACGACGACGAGGAAATTGCCCTGCTGAAGCTGGTGGCGCGCGACGCCGCCTCCGCCGTCGAAAACATCGAACTGTTTGAGACCGCCGCCCGCCACCGCGAGTTGCGCAAGGAACTGGAGGATGCGGCGGAAATCCAGGCCCGGTTACTCCCCGCCAGCGTTCCGCGCCTCAACTCCGCTCAGCTGGTAGGCCGCTGTTTTCCGGCGCGCTCAGCGCGCGGAGACCACTACGACTTCATCGAAATGCCGGGCAGAAAAGTGGGATTGGCCTTGAGCGACGTCGCCGGGCAGGGGATGGCAGCATCGCTGCTGATGGCTAGTGTGGGGAACCTGCTGCGCGCGCAGGACCTGGCCTCCGGCAGCCTTCCGGAAATGCTGCAGCGAATCAACCGGCAACTGCGGGTTCCCTCCCAGGAGGCGCGGTATTGCAGCCTATTCTACGGCGTGTACGACGACGCATCGCGCCACCTCATGTACGTCAATGCCGGCCACACTCCGCCGCTCCTGCTCACGGAGGAGGGAGCGCAGTTTCTCGATTCCACGGGGCCCGTGCTGGGACTGCTCCCCGAGGTTACCCACCAGGCCCGGATGATTGCCCTGCAACCCGGCTCGATTCTCCTGATCTATTCCGATGGCGTCATCGAAACTCGCAACAGCCGTGGGGAGGACTACGGAAGGGACCGCCTGATCCTGGCCGTTGCCGAGGCTCGCGAGGCCGATGCGGGGCGCCTCCTCTCCCGCGTGCTGGCGGACATTCGTGATTTCGAAGGCGGCGGCCCCCTCGAGGATGACCAGACGCTCGTGCTGCTCAAGGTCAATCCGCTGTAACGCCGCAGGCGGAGGCGCGCCTGCCGCCTCTGCCCGCGCACGCAGATGCCGATCATGACTTTGGAAACCGTCTCCCAGCTTGTCGCGGACATGGTCCGCATCGAATCGGTGAATCCGTCTCTCGTCCCAAGCGGCACGGGAGAAGAGGAGATTGCCCGGTTCGTGGCCGAACTCCTCCGTCAGGCCGGACTGGAATGGAATTTCCAGGAGGTGGCTTCGGGAAGATTCAATGCGATCGGTCGGTTGCGTGGGAGCGGCGGCGGACGCAGCTTGCTGCTCAACGGGCACCTCGACACCGTGGGAGTCGAGGGGATGGAGCAGCCGTTCTCGCCCAGGGTAGAGCAGGGCCGCCTCTACGGCCGGGGAGCCCAGGATATGAAGGGCGGGCTGGCGGCGGCACTTGTCGCGGTGCAGATGCTCGCCGCGGGGCCACCCCTCCGGGGCGACGTCGTGGTGACCGCCGTGGCCGATGAGGAATATCAAAGCGCTGGCACACGCGCGCTCGTGGCGAGTGGAATTCGCGCCGACGCGGCCATCGTCCTCGAGCCTACGGGGGGAGAGATTGCGACGGCCCATAAGGGCTTCGCCTGGGCCGACATTGAGACCTTCGGCCGGGCCGCGCACGGCAGCCGCACGGAAGAAGGCCTGGACGCGATTGTGTGCATGGGCCATGTTCTGATCGAGGTTGAGACTCTCCAAAGGACGCTGGCGGCGCGAACCTCGCATCCGCTGCTCGGTTGCGGATCCGTTCATGCCTCGCTGATTTCCGGCGGGCAGGAGCTCTCCAGCTACCCGGCGCACTGCGAGCTGAGTCTGGAACGGCGGCTCGTACCGGGAGAAGATGGCGGCACCTTCGCGGCGGAGTTGGCGGAGGTCGTCTCAAAAATCCGGGCTCGGGATTCGCGGTTTCGAGTGGTCGCCACGCCGGGCTACTGGGCTCAGCCCCTGGAAACGCCGCGCGAAAGCTCGATCGTTCAGCACTTGGCAGCGAGCACGCAGCGGATTACAGGCCGCAAGCCGGCGCTCGGCGCCCAGAGTTTCTGGACCGATGCTGCCTTACTAGCGGAAGCGGGAATTCCGAGCGTTCTGTTCGGCCCGGGAGGAGCGGGGCTTCACTCAACGCTGGAATACGTGGAGTTGCCGGATGTGTGGACGTGCGCGCAGGTTGTGGCCGAATGCGCGCGCACCTTTTGTGGAACCTGATGAGCTTTCCAAACGCGGCAAGGAGGGCGCCACGCGCCGTCGGCGCGGGCCACGGACGTGATCTAGGAGTAGGGGAGGGCTTTCAATCCTTGGCCTTAACCTCGGGCCGACAGTCGTGTGGGCGGGGGTAAGGACGGGCTGCCCGATTGCGAGGAGTGTCCGGGCAGTTCCGCGCCTGGCTCAAGACGGGACTTGAGCCTCGGCGCAAACTGGTCTAGATTATAAGCCGACGGGGTGCTGTGGGTGTCGCCCGGCACCCAGAAGATCCATGGCCCGGACCGTCCCCGGTCGAGACGTCACAGGGTTCTCAAAGGTGAATCGGCAGTCGCGTAATTGGGTCGTCTGCTTGGGAGGATAGGCGAATGAAGCCCAAAGATGGATTCACGATTATCGAATTGATGGTTGTCGTGATCATCATGGGGATCGTCGTGGCCATCGCCATTCCCCAGGCGCTGACGGCAGTGAAGGCTTACCGGCTGCATTCGGACGCGGCGGCCCTGGCCGGACAACTCAGCGTGACGCGTTTCCGAGCGACTTCCCAGAACACACCCTACCGGCTGGTCATCACAACTTCCGCGATTCCCCACACCTTTGATACGGAGCGACTGTGCGGCGGCACCTCCTCTTCGACGGACTCGGCCTGCACGTCCATATACGCTCCGCGCAGCAATCCCATCGAGGGCGGAACCATTCCGATTGACAGAGGGAACACCTTCACCACGACAAATCCGGGAGGGACGACCTCTTTCCCTGGCACCATCACCGCCGCAGCGGCCGCGGCCACGACGTTCTATTTCAATACGCGCGGCATGCCGGTGAACAGCAGTGGAAACCCGCTTTCCAGCGGCGGCGCGGTGATCTACATCACCAACAGCTCCAATCTGACGGATGCAATCGTCGTTTCCATTGGCGGCCAGATCAGCACCTACCAGTGGAAACCTTCAACCAGCACTTGGGTCGCGCGTTAGTCACTGGCCGTCACGAGGCCGAGGAGGCAGGCAATGTCAGTCCGATCTTCAGAACGTGGCGTCACGCTGGTGGAAACCATGATTGCTGTGCTCGTGGCGTTCATTGTCATGGCATCGCTGGGCGCGGTGATCTTCTCCGCCATGGTAGCAAACAAGGACCAGGGCACGGAGGTCACCCGAATGACGGCGCTGGCCCAGGAAAAGATCGAGCAACTGGGCCGCCTCGCCTATGGCGACACCACGACGAATACCACCCTGATTTCGGACGCGGGCTGGAGCATCGGCCTGACGGCCAGCTCATCCACCGATCTGACGCAACTCTCCGCCTGTCCGGCGAGCGGCTCGGCCAACGTCGGCTATGTCGATTTTCTGGATAACACTGGGCAGCCGCTCCCGGGCGCGTGCAGCACGATCCTTGCCACCAATTGGGGTTACCAGCGGCGCTGGCAGGTCACCACGGTTTCGGGAGTGACAGGGCTCAAGCAAATCACCGTCGCGGTCTATAGTCGCAACGCAGTCAATGCGGGAGGCGGGACCCCCGTGGTCACGCTAACTACCCTGAAGTCCCAGTAGGAGTTGATACTTCTATGGTTTCTGCACGACCGGCAACGCCTCGAGTTCGAGCGGTGGGATTCTCTTTGCTGGAAATGTTGGTCAGCGTCGCCATCATCACTCTCTTGATGGCGATCGTCTTTCAGTTTCTGTCCGCCAACCAGCAGCGCTTCCGCAGCCAGCAACTGCTCTCGGAAGTGACGCAGGGTGGCCGCAGCGCCTTCGAAGTCATGCAGCAGGAGCTCAATCAGGCGGGATACAACCCTCCCTTCACGTCGAATAAGACGGTGGGTGGTGGGTCGGCGACCAATCCCGGCGCCCCCTTGGCCAGCCTGCCGGTTTCCGGCGGGACACCCGCCACGAAGAGTATCTTCTACGGGACGCGGCTGGTCATTGGGAATAGCTGCACGGGATCGCCGGCGACCTGCAATCAGGAAGAGGTTCTCGTAAATCAGGATACGAGTTACGGGACAGCAGCAATGAGTACCACCAATGTGCCCGTCGTCCTGACCAACGCCCACTCACCGGGTGAACCGGTCTTCACGCGCAACTACCCCTTCCCCGACGGCATCATCTACGACAACCGGACCGCCGGAACCAACCTGGCCGTGGCGGACAACAAGCTGCGCTTCTATGGCGACATTCTGGATACCGGCGACCTCTATTACGGCGAATACCGATTGCAGTGCCCCGGCTCCACCGTAGGAAGTTACATCGATGCTTGTACCGGCACTTGCACGACGGGACCGTTCGTTCTGACCCGCTTCATGACCAAGCTCGCGAATAACTCCACCGGGGTCTTCAGCATCCCGGCCAACAAGGCGGCGGCCTTCGATGGCGCCACCGTCTCGCCCCTGGCGTCCAACATTCAGGGAACTTGCGCCACCTTGCCGGGCACAACCGCCCCCACCGATTGGGTGGTATTTACTGCCCCCGATGAGACATCCTCCACGGGGACGACGGCGGTCAAGGCGGCGATCATTTACGGCGCGAGCACAAGTTACGTCCAGCCTGTCCTGAACTCCGATGGCACGCCGGCCATCTGGTTCAAGATGAATACCTACGGGGCCATGGACAACACGACGAGCCCTCCCACGCCCTTCTTCCAGTCTTTTGTTTTGGACGTCCGCGTCATCCTGACGGTGCAGCAATTACAGAAGGACCCAGAAACGCAAACCTATCGGACGCAACGCTTGCAGGTCCACATCGTGCCGAAAAACATCAACGATGCTTTGGCAGTCGCTGCGAATGGCGGATCGCTCTATTTGCCCACGACGCCGATCGACCCCACGACGAGCAACAAGCTGCCTCTGAATTAGGAGCAGGGATGAATGCCAAGAGAAGAGGAACCGAAGCGATGGTAAACAAATACCGCTCCAAGTCTCAGTCCGGCGATTCCGGCGTGGCCCTGATCCTGGTTTTGCTGGCTCTCCTGGTGCTGACTACGCTGGCCGCCGCCATGGTATTCAACGCGCGGACGGACACGCTCGCCAGCTACAACTATCGCGTCGGAATGCAGGCCGAGTACGTCGCTCTCGCCGGCGTGCAGCGGGCGCTGAACTTCTTCAACAGCTCGCGCTACGCCCCGGTCCCACCCGCTTCGGCCACGACGTATTACAACGTCTCGATTTATGCGACGAATCCCGTCAACATGTACTTCGCGAACGCGGCTCCCGTCACCTGCCTCGCCAGTTGCAGTTCCACAGGGAATGTCGCCTTGATTCCCACATCGGGTAGTAGTGTTTACCCACCCAGTGCCGGAACGGCTGGGGTGGATGTGGCCGCCAACTGGCTTGCCGAAATGAACAACACGGCGATCAGCGACGGGCTGGGCGGCGCGGGTAACTACAGCGTCAAGGCATCGCTGATGGAATATCACACCGTCAACAATGCGTTCTACGGCGTGCCAGCCACCGGGTGTTCGGACGCCTCGGCAGGCATGGGCATTTGCCGCCAGCCGTTTGAGGTCTGGAAGATAACTTCAACGGGCACATGGAACAGCAATATCGGCGGGGGCAGCGCTTCGCCGACCGTGCAGGTGGTGGCAACAATCTCCCCCATGTTCCTGCCCTATTTTGGGAACGCGCTCTACGGCCTCTGCAATGTGACCCTCAGCGGCAACGTGTGCACGGACAGTTACAGTTCGGGGAAAGGACAGTATGGCGCGTCGGCAGCCAGTTGCGTCACGTTGGGCACGTCCACGACCAACGCGCAGTTGACGGGCGCGGGCGTCGGCTCCAACGGCGGAGTAACGGTCAGTGGCAGTGCGAACACAGTCGGCGGCAACGTTACTTACGCGAACCAGAACTCTACCGCGAGCTGCAACACGGGTTTCCAGGGAACGGCAGCGGGCGTGGTCGGGTCGGTCCTGCCGGGGCCGGCCGTACCCCCGCCGCCCAACATCAACATGTCGGTCTGGGGATACCCGACCGCGACACCCGCCGTCACGCCCGCCAGCGGCGGTGGATCTGTAATCAAAATCGCCAACGTGTACACCAAACAGACTACGCCACCCCCTCTCCCGCCGGGAGCTACGAATGCGAGCGGAGGAGCCGCCACCGCCTGCCCGGCCGGTGCGACCGGATACCTGGAGACATTCACGGCTAGCTCATCGACTTCCAAAGGAACCACAACCAACACCTACGACAAGTATTCATGTATTGCGCTCTCGGGGAGCGGAACAGCGACCGATCCCTATCGGCTCGGTGACGTTGCCGCTGGCTCTGGTTCCGGCGGCAATACGGGGACCATTAACATCATTGGCCCCTCCGGCGCCATGAGCAGTCCAATTTTCATTGCCGCGAACAACATCACCGTAGGCAACAACGGTGTGATCAACACATCCTACCAGGCCCCCTCCGAGCCGGGAAGTGGCCCGGATACGTCAACTCCCAGCTTTAGCGACACCCCGCCCGCTCCTACCTCGAGCACGGCCACGCCTTTCGTGATCGACGTGAAGGGCTCCGTCAACATGGGGGGCCAATCCAACATGAACTACAATTCATCGACGCCGGGGATTCCTTCTCCAAGCTACTTGACGATGAACATCATGGGAACGGGCACGGCGTTGAGCCTTTCAGGGCAGTCCCAGTTGGGGGCCGTGATCAACATCCCCAATGGGGACGCCAGTCTGGGCGGAAGTGGTTCGTCCGGAAGCCTCTTTGGTTCGATCCTCGCCAACAACATTAACGACCACGGAAACTACCCGCTGCACTACGATCTCAGCATGCGCACAATCAGCGGGCAGATGTTCACGGCCCAGGTGGTGAGCGTCACCCGGCCCAAATTGTGAAGATTCCTAACAGCCCGAAGCCCGCGGTGGCCGCAACTCCCGAGTCGACTCCATCACCGGCAAACGACCGCACATGAAAACAGCAAAGATCAGTCTCGGACTCCCCCTGACATTGGGCCTCGCACTGACAATGGGAATCGGTGCCTTCGCTCAGGATGACCTCGGGCCGATGGATGCTGCGGCCAAAGCGCGCTTCGACGCAAAGATGCTGAGCGCCTACGAAGGCACGCCCCTCCCGGTGGTCGAGAAAATGCTGGAGCTTGCCCATGTCCGTCACGGCGAAGTGGTTTACGACCTCGGCAGCGGCGACGGGCGGATTGTGGTGATGGCAGCGCAGAAGTTCGGCACCCGCACCGTAGGGATCGAGCTCGATCCCCGCCTCGCCCGCCGATCGATGGAAACTCTCCAGCAGGCGGCGCTCATTCCGCAGGCCCGGATTATCGAGGGCGACGTGCTCGAACAAGACCTGAGCCCCGCGGACGTGGTCACGGTTTACATGACCCCCTATGGAATGGGAAAGCTGCGTTCACGACTGGAAAAACATCTTCGCCCTGGCGCGCGAGTCGTGATCTGTGTGGACCAGATCCCGGGATGGGCGCCCGCCACGGTAGTCCAGGTTGCCGGTGGCAACTCGCGGACCTACCGGCTCACTCTGTATGTAATTCCGAAGGCTAAGGACTGGGCCTCGTACTCGAAATTCGGCGACGCCCACTGATCTGGCTCGCTCTCCGACCGCCCTCGCGGTCGCAACGGTGGCGTCAAATTCTTTGTGTAAAAAGTTCGAGGGTGCGGGTGCGCCAGTCTTCATTAAAGCGGTGGAAGATGGCATAGATGATCCGGTCGACGCTCTGGACATTGGTAAAGACCACCATGGGCC
>Ga0315282_10003309_pt1 | contig 28967 bp, 30 predicted proteins | sample YL17G07_20_MG_FD_203693 | JGI IMG/M metagenome (GOLD analysis project Ga0315282, IMG submission 203693) | Sediment microbial communities from Yellowstone Lake, YNP, Wyoming, USA - YL17G07_20 | ecosystem: Environmental > Aquatic > Freshwater > Lake > Sediment | place: USA: Wyoming | collected... | reverse complement strand
TGTGTCGACCGTTGGAGTTGATGAGGATCAAATCCTCAAATACGTCCGATGGCAAGGACGCCAGGATGAAGGTCAAGCGAAGCTTGACTTATTTTAAAGTGCCACGGGCTTGCCCGTGGGTATCTACCTTGTCATCCGAGATCGTAGCAGGAAATCCTCTTTGTGAAAAGCACTTGACGCAGCCAAAGAATTTAGAGGGTTGGCGATTCTGCCTAACCTTTGCGACCACCCGTGATTCGATCGATCTCACCCCTAATGTGAACTTCTCTATTTTCTAAGAGTTCTTGTTCAATCTCCAAGCCTGTGTTATATGTTTTCTACCAGATAAGTAGAAGGTCGAGGGGTCGCAAGACCTGACTCCACTTAGCTGTCATATTTTGACCACGGCCTTCTTTTATTTTAAGCCGTGGAAGGAGAGAATTCTTCTCACGGCCTTTTTGTTTGCGATGAGAAAAGGAGAGGTATGGTAGGGAAAAAGATTCGGATGGAACGCATCATGGGCGGACATTCGGGCAAGACAGTGATCATTCCTGTGGATCACGGTGTCACCGTGGGTCCTGTAACCGGGTTGATCAACATGAAAGAGACAATCCGTTCTGTCGCCCTGGGTGGGGCAAATGCCATCGTCATGCATAAGGGATTGTTTGAGACAGCTTTGAAAAGCAGAGGGGAAATGGGGTTGATCCTTCATCTGTCAGCAAGCACCCAGATGTCCGTCGATCCAAATTCTAAAACCCTGATTTGCACTGTGGAAGAGGCAATCAAATTAGGAGCCGATGCGGTTTCCATTCACGTCAACCTCGGGACTGGGGAGGAAAAATCCATGATGCGGGATTTCGGGGTTGTATCCAAGGTGGCGATGGAATGGGGAATGCCTCTTCTGGCAATGATGTATGTGAAAAATGATAAAGGAGAAGACGAGAACGATGTAAAGACCGTGAAGCATGCAGCCCGTCTGGGAGCAGAATTGGGAGCAGATATCGTTAAGGTTCCCTACACCGGTTCTGCGGAGAGTTTCAGAGAGGTGGTGGAGGGCTGTTTCGTTCCGGTGGTGATTGCCGGAGGAGGGAAGATAAAAACGGATCGGGATCTCTTAGAGATGGTTAAGGGAGCGATCGTCGCAGGAGGAGCAGGAGTTTCGATTGGCAGAAACGTCTTCCAACACAAAGATCCTTCGAAGATCGTTCGGGCGATCTGTAAAATTGTGCATAGTGGCTTGACGGTCGATGAAGGCCTGAAGGAATTGGGTAAAAGGGGATGAAAGAGGTCTGGGTAAAAGCGATTCCCTGGAACAAAGAGATAGCCGTTGCAGCAATGGAATGCGGGGCAGATGCCCTCTGGGTCTCACCCGGCTTGGCAGCGGAAGTGAGAAAGATCGGGATTATCCCGATTGTGGCTGAAGACGGAGATTTGAGGTTGGGCCAAGACGTCGTCGAGAAGGAGGTTCGGGAGAAGAAGGACGAAGAAGAAATTCTAAATCTTACGCTCTCCAAGAAAGTGATTGTGAGAGGTGGAAACTGGACAATCATCCCCCTAGAGAATTTATTGAGTAGGGCGGATCACCTGTTTGTAGAGATCGATCAGCTCCACGAAGGCCGAACAAGTTTCGGTATTCTTGAAAAAGGGGTGGAAGGGGTTGTGATCAACAATCCAGACCCTGACGCGGTGCGGCATATCCTTTTAATGCTCAAGGGGGAAAAAGAAGAATTAGAGCTTTTGACGGCCAGGGTCAGATGCGTCAGGCCTTTGGGCTCAGGAGATCGGGTCTGTGTGGACACCTGTTCTTCAATGGTTTCGGGAGAAGGGATGCTCGTGGGCAATAGCAGCCAGGCCCTCTTCCTCATTCATTCTGAGAATGTGGAGAACCCTTTTGTCAACACGAGGCCCTTTCGAGTCAATGCCGGTCCCGTCCATGCCTATATCCGTATGGCGGACGGACAGACAAAATATCTCTCGGAAATCCGAGCAGGGGATCGTGTGCTGATCGTGAACTTTGGGGGAAGAAGCTATCCTGCCGTAGTGGGAAGGGCTAAGGTGGAGAGGCGGCCATTGGTTTTGGTAGAGGCTGAAGAGAAAGATGAAACGATTTCGGTGATCCTGCAGAATGCCGAAACCATTCGACTGGTCCAGCCTGATGGGCGGGCGATTTCGTTGATAGACCTTAAAGAGGGGTGCGAAGTGCTGGTCTACAGAGAAAAGGGAGGGAGACATTTCGGGGTTCAGATTGATGAGGCCATCTTAGAAAGGTGACAGAGTGGGAAGGCTTTGTGTTCCTATCGTCGAGACATCCGTCGAAAGGGCCCTTACCGCCATCAAAGAAGCGAACCGATTGGCGGATCTCATTGAAGTTCGTGTAGATTATTTAAGGAATCCGGAACTGGCAATTCTGCTTCGAAACCGAGAGAAACCTTTCATCATCACCAATCGGAGAAAAGAAGAAGGAGGCAGATACAGAGGCGAGGAAAGAAAAAGGTTGAGTTTTTTCCAGAAAGCGATCGTTCTGGGAGCAGATTACATCGATGTTGAACTGGCAACGGAGATATCTTTTCTCAAGGAATTAATAAGAAATAGAGGAAAGACGCAAGTTATCCTCTCCTTCCATGATTTTCGAAGGACACCTTCCCCAAAAGAATTGCAAAAGCTCTTCGTCCGGATGACTCGATTGGGAGCGGATTTGATCAAGATGGTTCCCTTTGCCGAGTCCTGGGAAGACAATCTCACCATCTTATCGCTCCTTCCTTTTGCCAAAGAAAGAAGGCAGAAGATCGTTGCCTTCTGCATGGGAGAAAAGGGGAAGATCAGCCGTGTCATTTCTCCTTTCTTGGGAGCGGCGTGGACGTACGCTTCGCTGGATAAAGACAGGGCCTCTGCCCCGGGGCAACTGACCGTTCGAGAGCTGACAGAGATATGGAAGAAAATGAGATGATCGATGCTCGGACAGAGCTCTACGGAGTGATCGGGAATCCGGTGCGACATAGCTTGAGTCCGGTGATTCACAACGGAGTTTTTAGAAGGCTGGGCCGGAACGCCGTCTATCTGGCTTTCGAAGTGAAAAATCTTGAAGAGGCCCTGAGAGGGATCCGGGGACTCGGGGTGAAGGGAGTAAGCGTGACCATCCCGTTCAAGACGAAAGTTATTCCGTTTCTTGATAAGGTGGAAGGCCTTGCAAAAAAGATTGGAGCCGTCAACACGATTGTCAATCGAGGGGGAAAGCTCATCGGCTACAATACGGATTGCGACGGCGCCTTAGAAGCACTGGAAGAAAAAATCGATTTAAGAGGAAAGAGGACCATTCTTCTCGGCGGGGGTGGGGCTGCTCGGGCGATAGGTTTTGGTCTGAGAGAAAAAGACTGTCAGCTAATCGTTTCAAATCGCTCGAAAAAAAGAGGGGAGGCTTTGAGCAGAGAGCTAAAGTGTCATTTTCTGCTGATGTCATCTCTCTTTAAGATGACGGCGGGAGAGCTTGGAGCGGATATCCTCATCAATGCGACTTCCGTCGGAATGTATCCACGACAGGGAGAAACTCCTTTTCCAAAAAAGTTATTGAGGAAAGGGATGATGATCATGGACATTGTCTACGAGCCCCTGCAAACAAGGTTTCTTCGAGAGGCTAAAGAAAAAGGGTGTCTCACGATCAATGGGCTGGAGATGCTCGTTCGCCAGGGTGCAGCCCAATTGATGATCTGGACGGGGATCAAGCCTGAAATCGGGCAAATTAGAAGGGATCTTTTCAAAGCATTGAAGAAGGGGACACTGGGAAAATAAGCAAATTCCAAATGCCAATCAGCACCAAATTTAAATGACCGAAAGATATTGGATTCCAACATGTTCAAGTCTGAGAATTTAATTCTAACATTTTTTGAGGTATGATATTAGGAATACAGGATGATTGAAATCAAGCCCCTGAGTCATTGTGACGGAGTCATTACCATCCCCGGATCAAAAAGCTATACCCACCGGGCCCTTATCCTTTCCTCGTTAGCCGATGGCGAATCTGTTCTCATCAATGGCCTTCGATGTGAAGATACGGAGCACACCGTCCAAGCATTGATAAGATTTGGAGTAGAGGTCTTTTGGGAAAGGGATCATGTCCGGGTCTTGGGGGGAGGAGGAAAGTTTAAAGAGACGGATGAAAGAATCGATGTGGGCAACTCGGGAAGTTCCATGAGATTTCTCACAGCGCTGGCCGCCCTTAAGAAAGGAGTCACCCTGTTGGACGGGAGTGAACGGATGAGGCAGAGGCCCATTGGGGAGTTGCTGAGCGGTTTAGGACAGCTCGGGGTGAAAGCCTATTCGCAAAAAGGAAGTGACTGTCCGCCGGTGATCGTGGAGTCTCAGGGGCTTAAAGGAGGTAAAGCGAGGATCAAAGGGGAAGAGAGCAGCCAGTTTCTTTCAAGCCTCTTGATGGTGGCCCCTTATGCTCAGGGCGATGTGCACATTGAGACGACTGGTCCTTTGGCTTCAAAACCTTATGTTGATATCACCCGTGACGCGATGTCCGCGTTTGGCGTGGAAATAGAGAACCAAAGATACGATTCCTTTTTCGTTAACGCAGGGCAACGCTACCTTCCGCTGGAGTATCGGATTGAAGGGGATGTTTCAAATGCTTGCTATTTCTTTTCCGCGGCGGCGGTTTGCAGGGGCAGAGTAAAAGTTAAGAATCTCAATCCGAATAGTCTGCAGGGAGACATTGGGTTTCTGGAGATACTTGAGCGAATGGGATGCACGGTGACGCGAGGAAAAGACTGGATCGAGGTCCAAGGAAAAGAACTTCATGGAGTTGAGATGGATATGAACCCAATGCCGGACCTCGTCCCGACCCTGGCTGTTACGGCGGCCTTCGCTTCGGGTAAGACTGTGATTCAAAACATCGGTCACCTCCGTTTTAAAGAATCAGACCGCATTCATGCATTGGCTGTAGAACTGGGCAAGATGGATGTTCGAGTAATAGAAGGAGAGGATTGGTTGGAGGTTGAAGGTGGAAAACCCCGTGGAGCGGAGGTCGAGACGTATGACGATCACCGTCTCGCCATGAGTTTTGCTGTTGCAGGGCTTGCTACTCCTGGGGTAAAGATCAGGGGAGAAGAATGTGTGAATAAATCCTTTCCAGGATTTTGGGAGGAGCTTCAAGAACTAAGTGACAAGTGACTAGAGTGAGCTAAAGTGTCTAAAGTTGAGATAACAAGATCAAGAAATTTGAAGTATCCTTTGCTTGAAAATTTAGGCACTTGAAACTTTAGTCACTTTAGGCCTTGCTTTTCTTATGAATATCGTCCTGATCGGATACCGGGGTTCTGGCAAAAGCGCTGTGGGCCGTAGACTTGCCTCCCGAATGGGGAAGAGGTTTGTTGATACGGATGACCTCATCGAATCTAAGGAAGGGAAGATTAGCGATATTGTGAAGTCTCATGGATGGGACCATTTCAGGTCCATTGAAAAAAGGATGATTGAAGAGATCTCAGAGAAGGACAATTTGGTCCTCGCCCTGGGCGGGGGAGCCGTCCTCGACATGGACAATGTGAAAGCTTTAAGAAAAAATGGTTTCATCATCTGGCTGAAGGCTGACCCGGAGGTGCTTCGAAAAAGAATGAAGGAGGATCATCGGACCCCTATCTCAAGACCTACGCTCACGGGAAAAGGAGCTGTGCAAGAATTGGAAGAGGTGATGGCTTACCGGGATCCTTTTTATGAGAAAGCCGGGAAAATTCAACTTGACACTTCGTCTCTCGATGTGGAAGCTGTTGTTGAAAGTATCTTAACCGTGCTGAAAGAGGCGATGAGGGGGACTTAAAATGGGAGGAAATTCATTCGGAACGCTTTTTCGGGTAACGACCTGGGGAGAATCCCATGGTAAAGCGCTGGGAGTGGTAATCGATGGCTGTCCACCCCGCATCGAGCTCTCGGAAGAGGACATACAGAAAGAGATGGAGAGAAGGCGACCCGGTCAATCGATCGGATCAACTCCACGAAAGGAGAGGGACCGAATCGAAATCCTTTCCGGGGTCTTCGAAGGGAAGACCCTCGGTACTCCCATTTCAATCATCATCTGGAATGAAGATGTGGATTCAACCCCTTACGATGAGACAAAAGATATTTTCAGGCCGGGACAGGCTGACTATACGTATCATGCGAAATATGGCATTCGAGACCATCGGGGCGGAGGGAGGGCTTCGGCGAGAGAGACGGTTGGAAGGGTGGCAGGAGGAGCAGTGGCCAAAAAGATTCTGGAAAAAGAGAAGATAGAGATTTTCGCCTACACGGTGGAGCTCGGGGGGATTCGAGCTGAGAGAATAAATTATGAGGAAATTGAGAGAAATGTCTGGCGTTGTCCGGATCCAAAAGCCGCCGCGGCAATGGAAAAAATGATCGAGGAAACGAAGGGACAGGGGGACACATTGGGAGGCATTGTGGAGATCCTTGTGAGGGGTTGCCCTCCAGGATTGGGAGAACCGGTATTCGATAAATTAGAAGCCGATCTTGCCAAGGCCCTGATGAGCATCGGTGCGGTACGGGGAGTGGAGATCGGGGCAGGATTTGGAGTGGTCCGTATGCTCGGATCCCAATGCAATGATCCTTTGGGACCGGAAGGATTCATAAAGAACGATGCTGGAGGAATCTTAGGTGGAATATCGAATGGTGCCGACCTTCTGCTTCGAATAGCCGTCAAGCCTGTTCCTTCGATTCAACTCGAACAGAAGACAGTAGATTCTTCAATGAGGCCCGTTGCTTTGCAGATCAAGGGAAGGCATGATGTCTCCCCCATCCCCAGAATCAATTCGGTGTGTGAGGCAATGGTGGCTATTGTTCTGGCCGATCATCTGCTCAGGCAGAAGGCATTAGACCCATCTTCAATAGGACGGCTTTAACGCACCAGGTGATACAGCCGAATATCCGCTTTAGCTGCAACGAGGCCGGGCAACTTGGCCTGTACGTCCCTGAAATGCTTTGCGGCAAGGTGCGATTTAAGAGCCTTGTCGCTCTCCCATTCCTCCACTAAGGTGACATCTGTCGGATCTTCGTTATTCTGAAGCAGGTTGTAGCTGAGGCACCCGGGCTCTTTTCGAGTAGGCTCAACAAGAGAGCTCAGTACCGATAGAAGCTCGTCCACCTTGTCAGCCCGTGCCTTAACTCTTGCAATAACCCTCAATGTATCTTCTGCCATTTTTGCCTCCTATCTTTCTTTACAGCTTATTGAGGAAAACAAGACCAGGAGATTCCAAACCGTCTATTAACTATACCAGCAACTCTGTGAAAATGGAACATTCATTTTTATGTTGACAATTGAAAAAGTAATGTATACAGTATACAAGAAATCTTAAGAATAACGACGAAGATTGCAGCCCTATATATCCTCTGACTCCCACCATCCAAACCCCACCCAAACGGAGAGGATATATAGGGCCTTTTTATTCGGGACCCGCCTCGCCCTCATGCACACAATCACAGTGCTGAAGAAGGTAGGCGATATGATGATCAAGGAAGGCCAGATGATGAACAAAGAAGATACAAAAATGAAATGAAAAAAATATTTAGGTCTGGGATTGTCTGCATACCTTCATGATGGTCCTGAATATCTTTATTAGGTCCTGTTCCTTCAAAGGGCCTCTATTTCTCAGTTTCAATTTCTCTAAAACTTTCTTCTCCCTTCCGGGGGCATAAATCTCCCTTCCAATTCCTTTTTTAATTTTTCCTATCTCCAGAGCGACCCGGAGCCGTTGATTGAGAAGGGTTAATAAGTTTTGATCGAAGAGATCAATTCTTCTCCTTTTTTCTTCCAATTTTTTTGAAGCGGATCGAGTCTGTTTTTCCATTTCAATCCTTTCCATCTTTTCGTTCACCCCGTTAGAAATGATGCCTCCTGCTTTAGCGGAGTTAGGTCCCGGTATAATTCCGCCGGGGTTGATGCCCCGCTCGGTTTCGAATCGCAACGACTGGAATTTCCAACGGGGTGAACCCCTATTGCTGAAGAAGCACCTTGCATGCTATTATATTTCATTATGATAGCACCTAAACCCTGTCATGCTTACTATTATGGAGGACTTCCGGTTAAAAGAACGAGAAGAAAGGGCCGGTTGTGGAGCGCAGAAGGCAAGCTTCACTTTGAGGTTCCGGAAGGAAAGGGTGGTGAGAGAATCCACTTAGAAATTCCTCCCTCCAAAATGGAGAAGATTTCCCTGGCCCGTGATAATTATTATGGAACGGATACGATTCTCTTCAATCTTACTTTCCGCGACGATGCTGAGCGCTCCTTCACGTTGAGGTTTGCCCCGGTTGCCCTCATTCCCAGAAGGAGGATCGCCCTTCAAAAGGAATGGCTCGACTATTTGGCCAACGCCATCAACTCTGTGGGAAGCCTTTCTCCTTTTTCAACCAAATAATCTTTATACTCCTGGTAGTTGGGTTGCACCCAGATCGGTGTTCCAAAAACCTCGTGCATCATGATGTTGAAAGCGACCTTGGTGATGTAGTACCGGTGATGGTGCCTCAAAATGGGATTCGATGAAAACATCTTTAGCATTTCCCCGGGTCGCCAATAATAACGCCTCATGATGTCCCGGTAGATGAGGTTTAATTGTTCGAGATCCTCCACCTCTTTCGCCGACATCACCGCATGAAGATAGTCATAATTTCGATAATCCCAATCTTTGATTCTTCCCAGTTTCTTCATCCGGTAAAAGAGTGGAGTTCCGGGTAGGGGGGTGATGAGGTTCAGGCCGAAATGATCGACATACTTCCCAAAGAAATTGAAAAACGCATTGCGGTCTTTTTCCGTTTCGTCCCAGTGGCCGATCAAAAGCGTTGCCATGACCATGAGTTTATGCTTCTTCAGAAGTTCCATCGCCTTCACAGCCTGCTCGACGGTCTGATGCTTCTTAATATCTTTGAGCACAGAATCGGAATGATATTCAAGTCCCATCATGAACTGGTAGACCCCGGCCTCACGAAAACCATCGAGCAGGTCTTCGTCCCGGATGACGAGATCTGCTCTCGATTGAAGCCAGAAGTGCTGGTTTGTCTTTCGCTTGAGCATCTCCTCGATAAAACCGATTCCTTGCTCGCGTTTGACATTGAAGGTATTATCGCCGACATAGAAGATATCACGGTTATATTTCTCTTTGAGGAGCTGAAGCTCATCAGCGATCAGTTTGGGGCTCCGTCTCCTCCAAGTCTTCTTATAAAAGGCCGATTCGGAGCAGAAGGTACAATCCCAGAGACACCCTCTTGAAAAATTGACGACGAGCCCCCTTTTCCCTTCCGACGGAAGCGTCACAAAAGGATGATCCATCTTGGCGAGGTGGTAAGCCGGCATTGGAAGGGTGTCGAGGTCTTCGATGAAAGGACGGTCGCCGGTATAAACGAATTCTCCTTTTTCATTGAGATAGGCAAGACCCAGGACTTTGGAAAGGTCTTCTTTCTTCTCAATCGCGCGGAGAAATCCGGTCAAGGTGACCTCTCCCTCTCCCACACAGATATAATCAATCGCAGGACAATCCCGGAGTGTTTCCTCGGCCATAAAAGAAGGATGTTCCCCTCCCATGATGACGATCGTTTTAGGGTTGGCCGCTTTGATTAAGTTGGCAGCATTCATCCCATCATAGACAAAAGCCGTGCAGATGACGGAGATGCCCACGACATCGGGTTTCTCTCTTCGAATTTTATCCTCAAGATCCCCCCAGGGATTTTCATTAAGGGTGCAATCCATATATTCGATATCAAATTGCTCCCTTTCTAAATAGGCCGACAGTTGAAGGCACCCCGGCGAAGGCGTCCAGGCTCGAAGAATGGTCCAGATTTTATGGGGTGGATCAGCCAGTAAAAATCGCATCTCGGCCACCCCTATCCTTTCCCTAAGAGATTGTATTCCAATCGCATTTTGTCATTGCGAGCGACAGGAGGGAGCGTGGCAATCTCTTTATTTTCAACTGGTTTTGAGATTGCTTCGGTCGTTTCACTCTCTCGCAATGACACTACCACACACTCTGCGAGGGGATGAGATGACGAGGAGGAGCTAATTTTGATTTCAGAATTTAACTTTATCCGGGATTTGGAATTTGTCATTTGGGATTTGACGTGAGTTGCCGTTTTGCAAGATATTTTAACAAAGGTTTGACCAGCGGGATGCGGAAAAAAAGATGGGAGGAGGGGATTTCAAAGATCTCACCGGAAAGAAGCTTCTCTGAGAAATTTCTGACTCTTTGTGCAGCCAGTTTCACTTCCTCTTTCTTTACCACCCCCACCTTCTCAAAGAATTTTTCACAATATTGGCAGCTTGAGCAGGCGGTCTGGTTACAATCCTTTGTCTTGAAGTGCTCGACAAAACCTTCCAGTTTCTTGTTATCCAGTTGGATCAGCTCTCTTACCTCTAAGTCGAAGACCTTCTCCAATTCAGAGATCTTCATGATGTTCACATGTTTGGGCTGGATAAAGTATTCCAGGTGAACAGGGGTGAAGGCTCCTTTTCTGGGAAGGGTGAAGAGGTCCAAAAGGTTTCCATCATAGCGGCGATTTTCATAGGCCATGACATGTTCGAGAAGGATGGGAGTGCGTTTAAAACGTTCTGTAATCTTGAAATGGTCGTAACCCAATGCCTCGTAGTGGTGAACATCCTCCGGCCTAATCCAGGGCGATTTCAGGAGCTCCACCGGGTCCATCAGTTTTCTGTAGAGGCAGAGATATCCCGGGTACTGAAGATAACAGTACTGCTCCTCTTCTCCCTCCCTTGAGGCATGGCCATCATGATTAACATGTTCATAATTATAGGGGCATTGCCAGAGGCAGATATTATTGACGATCAATTCAAGATTGCACTTCACTGCCTTTCGGATCGCCTCCAACGTTTTGAACTCTCGGTTGATATGCTCGTCAATGATAATCTCCTCTATACCCATGTCTTCATACTGAAGTGCCTTTCTCACCGTGTTAACACGGGCTGTGGTGGAGACTTTCACATTGAGGCGGGGAAAGCGTTTTCTCACCAGATCCACGAGATAGGGAATGCCCAGCGTGACTGCATCCGCGTCAGCATGGTCGATCCACTCGAGAAGCTCGATGAGCTGCCCGTAACCCTTTTTCGAATATTGAAGATTTCCAAGACAGGGAGCGTTGAGGAGGTAGCTAAATTCCAATCCTCGATCATGACAAGCCTTGATGTAATCCTCAACATCTTTTCGGTCGATCTGGGGAAGAACGAAACCGGGCCTCGCACCTCCCACGATATCAAAAGGAAGCTTGCCGAAGAGGGCATCTACGGATGTCCCTTTGACCGCATCGAGAAATGCAATATCCCAATTGGCTCCAACTCGTAACTTCACGAAGTTAAAAGTAACATGCAAAGGATTACGTTTTCAAGAGGAGGGACCCATTCTTTCACGGCCTTTTATAAGATTGTCAACCTGTTGCTTTTCTGATATAATCCCCGTCAGAAATAATACCCCGCTGCAGTGGGGTTAGATTTTAGAATAATTTCGGCGGGGCCTGAAACAAAGCGTGAAGGGCAAAGAGCAGCGAACAGATTAGATTAATAGATTCGCTTGCGCGGGTGCTCTAACAAGCGAGTCGATCATGAGGTCGTCATGAAGGCAAAGTTGATAAACGAATCGGGAGAGAAAACTTACGCAATCGTTTTTGCCAAGGGGGACGACGTGGTAGAGGGTCTGCTCTCCTTTGCACGCGAGAAAAAGATCCAAGCCAGTCACTTCACCGCGATTGGGGCCCTTTCCGACATCACGCTGGGTTACTTCAATTGGAAGAAGAAGACCTATGACAAGATTTCCATTCAAGAGCAGGTTGAGGTTCTCTCGCTGGTGGGGAACATTGTTTCTGATAATGGAGATCCAAAACTCCATGCCCACGTCGTAATCGGCAAGTCCGACGGAACGGCCCATGGCGGCCATTTGATGGAAGGACATGTTCGTCCCATCCTTGAGGTGATTTTAATCGAATCCCCTTCCCATCTACACCGCAAGATGGACAAGGAAACAGGCTTGGCGCTCATCACGTTTGAACCGGATTGAGTAACGAGATTGGGGGATTGGGTGACAAAGTCATTAAGAGTAAGAGTAAGCTGAACGCTCAAACAAAGACCAAGGCGGCTGACTCATCTTTCAGCGGAGATAATGGCTGAAGAGGAGGGATGAACATTCAACAAAGTACTTTCGACTCAGAGAACGATTATGGATCGGGATCGGCTTAAAAAACTTGCTGCGGACAAGCGATTCATCTCAGGAATTTATAATTATTGCGATCGGTGGTGTGAACGTTGTCCGCAGACCTCGCGCTGCCTAAATTTCTCCATTTCGGAGGAGGAATTCTCGGATCCGGAGGCGCGGGATATTCGGAATGAGGCATTCTGGAAGAAATTGTCTGGAACCTTTGGGGAAGCTCTGGAGTTACTGAGGGAGAGCGCAAGGGAATGGGGGATAGAACTCGAGACGTTGGATTCTAAAGATGACGTAGAAAGTATGAAGGCGAAGGATGCGACCGTGAAGAACCATCTGCTTTGCCGCGCTGCTAAGAGGTACGGCGGATGGGTGGAGGATTGGTTCAAGGAGAGAGAAACACTCTTCTTTGAAATGGCGGCTGCCGCAAGGGAGGGAGTAAGTCTCGAGGAAGCCATCGAAGTGATCCGGTGGTACCAATACTTTGTCTGTGCTAAGGTTATGCGGGCCGTCCGGGGAAAGGTCGAGGAGGAAGAAGAGGAATGCGATGAATTCCCAAGTGATTCGGACGGCTCGGCCAAGATTGCACTCATCGCCATTGACCGTTCGATCGCGGCCTGGGCAGTGATTCAACACTACATCACCGATGGTGATAAGGAAGTGATCGATCTCATCGCTTTTCTCGACGGTTTAAGGGAGGCGATGGAAGAAACATTTCCCAATGCGAGGTCGTTTATCCGGCCCGGATTCGACGAAATCGACCCAATCACTCAACCTTGATCTTGATCTCTTTCTTCTGAGTCCCCTCGGGTTTTGGAAGAACGACTGTCAAAACCCCATTCTTGTAGGAAGCACTGATCTTATCGCTCTGGACTTCCTTGGGGAGTTGAATGGACCGGGTAAAGGCTCCATAACTTCTTTCAACCAGATGATAATCGGCCCCTTTCTCTTCCCTCTCCTGTTTCTTTTCACCTTTAATGGTGAGCATCCCGTCGGAAAGAGAGATATCGATATCTTTGGGTTCCAACCCCGGGACTTCGCATTTTACAACCAGTTCATTGTCCGTTTCCGCAAGATCGAGTGCCGGCAAAAATTCGCCCTCCTCTTCGATCTTGGTCGGTCTCCTCTCGAAGAAAGAATCCCAGAGCCTGTCCATTTCCCTTCTCATCCTGTCAAATTCCCTGAAGGGAGCCAGTTCCCTAAAAGGTTTCCAAGTTGTCAATTCGCCTGCCATATTTCATCTCCTCCTTTCTCTAATTTCTGACAAAAAAATAATAATGACTTCCTGGTTTGTCAAGTTGCCAGCGAGCTTTCAAGAAAATACTACAAGCTCTTTTGATCATACAGACTTACGAAAATGCCGCAGAATGCCCCGCCCTGTGGGCGGGGAGCTTCACCTCTTCTTTCAATGCCTTGCTATCGGCGTCATCTGTTTCTAATCAGCGTAATCAGAGATTTTTGATCTCTTGAGAAATCTCTCAAAATTTTACTTGAAACTGAGATTTTTTTTGCTATCCTAAAATTATAATCATATTGAAAGGAGGAAGGTATGGCTTACACGGCAAAAGATTACAATCATCTTATCGGGATGGAGGGATTCAGCGAGACCTTATTGAAAAACCACTTCACTCTCTATCAGGGGTATGTGACGAATACAAACAAAGTCTTGGATGCCCTTTCTGAAATGGCGAAAGGAGGGAAGATTGGCACCCCTGAGTATGCAGAATTAAAGCGGCGGCTGGGCTGGGAGTTCAACGGCATGAGGCTCCACGAGTACTACTTTGAGAATTTGGGGGGAAAAGGAGCGGCGAATAAGTCCGGCAAGCTTGGAAAGAAATTGGCTGAAGAGTTTGGAAGCTATGAGAATTGGGAGGCCGATTTTAAAGGAGTGGGTTCAATGCGGGGGATCGGGTGGGCGATTCTCTATCAAGATCCTGTCGGCGGGAAATTGATCAACCAGTGGATCAATGAACATGATGTCGGTCACCCATCGGGTTGCAATCCTCTCTTGATCCTGGATGTTTTCGAGCACGCCTTCATGATCGATTACGGTTTGAAGAGGGCGGATTATATCGCCTCCTTCTTTAAAAACATCAAATGGGAGGCTGTAGAAGGCCGCTTGAAATAACGGGTCTGTGAAAACATCGGCAGACGAATAGGGCGGTCCGAAGGACCGCCCTATGTTGATCACCGGATAGTTATCCGTCGTCTACTTTTCTGTGTCCCTTTTAAAACGGTCCAATTTCTCAGCAGCCTGCTCCAGGGTTTCCCTCTTTTTCGGGAAACAGAAGCGAATCTTTGTCGCCCCCAGAGAGGAATGGCTGTAGAAGCTGCTGCCCGGAACAGTGGCCACTCCAAATTTCTCCACTAAATGGAGGGCAAAGGCTACATCATCAGAAAAACCGAAATGTCCAACATCCGTCATGATGTAATAGGCCCCGTGGGGACGGTAGATACGAAATCCTGATTCATCCAACACCCGGGAAAAAAAATCTCTTCTCTCCTCATATTCCTTGGCCAGGGTCTGGTAGTACCTTCGGTCGATGCGCAGAGCCGTTGCCGCCGCCTCCTGAAGAGGGTGGGGTGCTCCAACGGTCAAGAAATCGTGAACCTTGCGGATGGACGCGGTCAGCGACGCAGGAGCAATGGCCCAGCCTACGCGCCATCCCGTGAGGCTATAAGTCTTGGAGATGGAGTTAATGGTGATGGTTTGATTTCGCATCCCGGGCAGAGAGGCGATACTGATATGCTTGGCTCCATCGTAAAGGATATGCTCGTAAATCTCATCGGTCACAGCGATGACACCCCATTTCAAACAAAGATCGGCAATGAATTGTAATTCTTCACGAGAGAAGACTTTGCCCGTAGGATTGTTGGGTGTGTTGATGATGATCGCTTTCGTCCTATTCGTAAAGGCTTGGGTCAATTCCCGCTCGTCAAAATGCCAGTCCGGCTCGTGGAGGGTGATGAATCGCGGCCTTGCATCGCAGAGGATCGCGTCGGGCCCGTAGTTCTCATAAAAAGGTTCAAGCACAATAACCTCTTCACCGGAATTGACTATCGCCATCAGAGAAGAGATCATGGCCTCAGTCGAGCCGCAGCAGACCGTAATCTCCGTTTCAGGGTCTATGGCGACCCCATTGTACCAATCAAATTTTTCGGCAATGGCGTGACGAAGATTTGGCTCTCCCCAGGTAATGGCATACTGGTTCAAATCGGCTTGAATCGCCCTCCGGGCAGCTTCTTTTATCTCTGCGGGTGCTGCAAAATCGGGGAATCCTTGGGCGAGGTTAACTCCGTGATGCTTGAGACAGATGCGGGTCATCTCCCGGATGACCGATTCTGTGAACTTGAGCGCCCGGTGGGACGAGAAATTTTTCATGCCGTCTCCCTTCTTTATCCAGATATAAAAATACGCAATTCTGAAATTAGGTATACCTTCAGAACGTTACAACATCCTCATATTATGAGATTAGCAATACGTTCGTCAATATAAGGTTACCCACCCAATAGGACACCCTGAAACACTGTGGGAGGGTAGCGAACTCCAGGCGCTCTCCAGCCCGATGAGTTTTTGGGGACGCGTCACGATTCAGATTATCATAGAGAACGAAAATTAGAAGAAAAAAAGGGCGGCCAAGATGGTCACCCTTTTAGCTACACTTCGGTTAGAAAGTATACATCAGTCTTGTCCTAACGGCCCAGGGGTTCTTCGGCGAGAAATCGGCTAGACTTGTCCCTCTTCTGACATCCAAGGCATCTCCAGCCCAGAGATATCCGCCACCCAAAATGAATTTGAGGTTGGTGTAGATCTGAAACTCATTGATCAGGTCCAGTTCCCAACCGATGTCTTTGTCATCCCTCAGAAGTGTTGATCCGGTTCCAGGAAACCTCAAGGCATTGCCAAGGCTATTGCCGTGCTTCGTCGTGTCACCGATATAAAGTCCCTGGAGAGTGATTTTATACCAAGGTGTTGCCTTGACACTGCCGTAAAGCTTGGCAAACCATGTTCCACCGAATCCGCCTCTCGTCATCTGTGCATAATTGGCGTTTTTTGCAATTCCGATCCCTCCGGTGGCTCCTGCGTCCATACCGTAGACAACGATCGACTCATTATTAGCCGTATCCTGCTCAGCACCAGGCGGAACCACATAGCCCGACACTTTACTGGAGAGCGCGCCGGTATTTGTCAAACTTCCCGGCAAACCCGTAGTCGAAGTCTTACGGGCGTCGGGACCGGAGGCATACATACCGATCGCACCGAAGTTGAACCTCTCCCATGGATAGTCAATTTTGGCTCGGGTTACCCAGCCTTCGTATTTGACATGTGGAACCCAAGGTACCCTCATATTCGGACCGCGCTCCACCGAACCAAGGTCGTAGACAAAGTCGAAGTTGATATTAAGTGGCCCGGCCTTCCCATCCACGTAAGCCCCCAACCACCACATATGGGCCTTGTCAGACCCTGGGGCAACGGGAGTAAAAACCGCCGGGAGTCCTCCTATTCCAGTAGGTTGATTGACCCAGAACGGATAGCTATTCATTCTGTAATAGAGACCATAGCCGCCCACTGTGAAAGTGCTGAGCTTGGCATTTACATGAAGGCCCCAGACGTCAACATCATCGTCCTGGAAGTCATTTGCCTCAAGGGCCTTGGCGTAAATCGGGGCGATGAGAACAGGATCGATCTTGATACCGGCTGTGACACCTGTTCCATCGGAGTAGAGAAACACTGCCGGCCGAACACCTATTGGCTGGGCGCCTACCCTCACGGTAACGGGCACCGGGATTCCGAGATAGGGAAGGCCGAAATCGATATAGACGTTTTTGACTTCCACAGCGGTCCGGTCAGTGGTCCAGCCACCGACCATGCCCGACTCTCTTCCGAGTCCTACGCCGGTCGTCCATCCAGAACCCCATCGCGTAGCGTCTATTTCAAAGAAGATGGTTCCGCTTAAACCCGGGCCCATTCTGGCGTCGAATTTAAGGTGGGCACGCGAATCCCAGTAAGAAGCTATGTGATTCAAACCGTTGTTCGGGCCAAAAACTGGGGCACCCGAAAAACCATAGTTTGCATTGGTTGCAAACGTCTGGTAAAGACCCGCGGTGGTATTTCTCTGCGGAACATTCTGAGTCAAAAATGTCTGTGCATCGATGAATCCCGATGCTTTGAATTCCAGTTTTGGCGCCTGGGCGGATACTGGTGTATAAAGCGCGAAAATTAGGATCCCGGCTAAAAATAGAACAGTGAATTTCTTCATCTCTTTCCCTCCTCAGTCATCATTAACCTCAAATTGTTTTCTTTAGACGTTCGAATAGACTTGGAATATTCGCTATGGCTATTGCACCCCCTTCCTTCTACTTATTGGCTTTTGGCATTCAAAAATTGGGAGAATAATAATTGAGGGAAAAAAGAAAGTCAAGAAAATAATTACTTTTTATTACTGATTATCACTTTTTATTACATATTATCGTTGACAAAATAAATCGCATTTGTTAATATGTATGCCCATCGGCAGGATGCCTATGTCAAAGAGAGGATGGATTCTGGCAGGAAGATTTTAGTTTGAATCAATTTTGGCGAAGGGTCCCACTATGCCATTTAAAAATAGTTTGGATATAAGCTTGCTTAGAATCTGAAGCGTTACAGAGACTATTTCACGAGACGACTTCATATGTGCAGAACATCAGAATACAGGTGATTGCGAATGGAAGAAGTCATCGGAGCCAGGAGGAACATGCGGCCACAACGATTGGCCTTACCCTCCAAAGGCCCGTTATTCAGATCGCCGATTGGCTGGGCGAGGGACAACGAATTGAAGCCATCGCCCATGAAGTGGCTCATTTGCTTTTGGTTTATCGGTCCGGACTGGGAGTGGTTGGTCGGAGAATTCCTCGTCCTGGAGACAGCGAGGACGTTTTCAGATTCTTTATGAGTATGAAAGGGGACTGGGTTTACCTTCTTGGGCAAATTTCCAATACAACCCATCATCTCATCTTAATAGATTTTCTGAAACAAGAATATAGGATCGAGGACGATCTTCATATCTATCTTTTACATCAAAATTTCTGTGTTGCGGCCAATGACAATGCAAGGGATAAAGAATCACAGTATGGCATGGGGCTTGTTGCCTTTGAATATGAAAGATTGGTTGGCAAAATCGATAGAGCGATCAATGTCGACCACCAGTCGGAATTCTTCTGGGAGGCATATCATTTGGCACAGAAACATTTTGGAAGATATGGTTTCCGATCCATACCAGCCCCCGCATCTTATCAGGAGGATATTCTCTCTTTCTTAGAAGCCCTTGGGTATCAAAGAGAGGATTTCATATTCTTCCCGGAAAGGGAATAGGATTTTATCTGGATCTTTAGAAATCTTTATTGGAAGGTGAATGCAGGACGAGGAGGTTGCATGCTATGAAAGAGTGCTTTTTAAATACTCAAAGAGTTCTAGGCCTACCGGATGGGTGGTTGCCAAGATGGTCTGAATGGTCGGACATCGAGGAAAAGCCGGACTACGAGGGGTGTGGAGTCTATAAGATCCGTTTGGTTGACCCGGAGGGATTCCCGGTCAGCATTCCACGTTTCATTGATACAGATAAGGAGGGGATTCTCCAGATATGCTATTCAGATAGTATTAAGAGAGGAAGATACCGTTTTCGTCGCGCGACGGAGGGCAAGAATTATACCCACGCAGAAGGGAAAAGATTGCAACTCTTAAAAAAGTATTCAAACTTTGAAGAAAGGTATAAAGGCTGTAAGCTTCAATATTCTTTTAAGAAGCAGCTAAACAGAGGGAAGGCTAGGGTGGAGCAGGAAAGATTGTTAAAACACTATGTTAAAAAATATGGCGAAGTTCCGCCGAATAACAATAATTTCCCTGATAAGCATATTGATTGGGAAAGTCTTCCTAATTTTGACACTGCCCAACCCATCGTTCTTCCCGGTTTCGTGAAAGAGGCACCTTTCAATTCTTACCATGTGCGACTCACCAGAACTGGAGAAAATACATAAAATTTCTCAATCTTCGCAAATCCGCTTGCTCCTCGCAATGTGACCAATATCTAGAAATCGCGTGGGCACCTGCATTTCATGGCGACTAGGATGGTTTTTTGAGTAATAAAAAGTAATTATTGGTAATTATTTTCATTGACATATCATTTTTCGCCATTTATCATGTAATTCATCGGAGGTGGGCTATGTCGGAAGAAATAATGAATACCAAAGAGGTGGCCAAGTATCTGGGAATTCATGAGAAACAGGTCTATGCACTGATCAAGTCTAAAAAGATTCCATCCACCCGGGTGACCGGGAAATGGGTTTTTCCAAGAAAGTTGATCGACGACTGGATTGATTCGAATGCCAAAACAGGTCTTGAGCAGGCCAAACAGAAGAGCAGAAAAATTGAGGGAGCCCTTCTGGCTTCCGGCAGCAATGATCCCATCCTTGACATGCTTCACACCTATATGAGGAAATCATACCCTGAGTTTTATATCTTTTCCGCGAATACGGGAAGTACCGATGGATTCAAGGCCCTTGACATGGGTTATACGGATATTGCTTGGTCCCACCTGTTTGATCCAAAAAGCGGTGAATATAATGTCCCTTTCCTTTCCAGCTATCTCACTAATGTGAAACCTGTTGTTGTCAACCTGTTTCGCCGTGACCTTGGATTTGTGGTCGCGGCTAAGAATCCTCTTCATCTCCACGCATTCGAAGACCTGACTCAAAAAAGGGTCAGGTTCGTCAATCGGCAAAAGGGTTCTGGCACAAGGGTTCTTTTAGACCATCATCTGAAGCGATTGCGGATTATGCCTTCTAAGATTAATGGGTATGAGAAAGAGGTCTATACCCATTTTGAAGTGGGTCTTTCGATCCTGTCAAAAGAAGCAGATGTAGGGATTGCAACGATCGCCGTTTCTAAACTCCTTGGCCTTCCGTTTATCCCCATCACCCATGAAAGCTTCGATATGATCCTTGATCAATCCACCTTTTTTGAAAAGGGAATCCAGGCTTTTATTGAAATTCTAAACTCCCAGGAATTTCGAAACAGGGTTGAAAGATTGGGAAGCTACGACTTCAAAAATTCAGGGAAAATCCTTTATTCAAAAAATTAAATCGCGGAGGAGAAACGTGAAAAGAACAAGCAAGAATCGGTGGATCAGTATTGGGTTGCTGTTCTCATTCTGTTTCATATTATCCTGTTCAGGTTTTGGCAAACCTCAAACAAACAAATTCATTTTGTTATCAAGCACCATCGGTCCAATCGATGCGGGTATTGTTGGTTTGCTGGAAGATGAATTTGAAAAAGAAACAAGGATCCGGGTCCGCCATGTGGGCTCAGGGACAGGTGCGGCTTTAGATATCGCCCGAAAGGGAAATGTGGATTTGGTATTGGTCCACGCAAAATCCCTTGAAGAAAAATTTGTTCAGGAGGGTTTTGGCACAGAGAGAATCGATTTGATGTACAACGACTTCGTCATTGTCGGCCCTCCAAGCGATCCGGCTGGAATTAAGGGAATGAAATTTGCAATAGAGGCGTTGAAAAAAATCTCTCAGAAAAAAGTCACCTTCATCAGCCGGGGGGATAAATCGGGCACCCATGTGGCAGAGATGGAGCTCTGGGGGAAGGCGGGGATCAAACCCTCAGGTTCCTGGTATATCGTTTATGAAAAAGGGACGATGGGAAACGTTCCAACCCTTCGTTACACGGATGGGGAAAATGCTTACACTGTCATCGACCGGGCGACTTATCTGACCCTGAAGGGCCAAATCAAATTGGCTATCCTGGTGGAGAAAGACCAAGTCTTATTGAACTACATGAGCCTCATTCCTGTCAACCCAAAGAAATTTCCGAAGGTGAATTATACTGAGGCGATGACGTTTGTAAAATGGCTGACTTCCCCCGAAAGGGGACAAAAGATCATCAGGGACTTTGGTAAAGATAAATATGGAAGTCCACTCTTCTTTCCCAATTCAAGGGAATGGAGAAGTTCACAGGGTCAAAAAAACTAATCTTCTATTTGAGGAGGATGGACTATGAATCGACAGAGAGGCCAAAAGATTCTGTTATTAGGAATTGTTTTTTTACTTTTATTCATCACTGGAATTTTCGAAGTTCAGGCGCAGCCGAAGACAATCATCCTTGCCACCACCACCAGTACCCAGGACTCCGGACTTCTCGATGTTCTCATTCCCATCTTTGAGAAAAAGACGGGTTATTTTGTTAAGACCATCGCGGTGGGCTCAGGGCAGGCCATGGCGATGGGACAGAAGGGGGAGGCGGATGTACTCTTAGTCCACTCTCCGGCCGCGGAAAAGAAATTTGTGGCCGAAGGTTATGGAATAAATCGAAGGCTCGTCATGCATAACGACTTTATCATTGTCGGTCCGTCAGAAGATCCAGCTAAAATTAAGGGAATGAGGTCTGCTTCAGAATCCTTCAAGAACATTGCTTCTGCGAAAGCATTATTCTTATCGAGAGCAGACAAATCGGGCACTCATGTAAAGGAGATGGATATCTGGAAAGCCGCAGGGATAAAACCTGAAGGAGAGAAGTGGTATCAGCAAACCGGTCTCGGAATGGGTCAGACATTGAGCGTGGCGTCCGAGAAGAAGGGACATACCCTTGCCGATCGTGGAACTTATCTTGCACTGAAGAAGAACCTTGGACTCGATATACAGGTCGAAGGGGATGCCATTCTTTTAAACATCTACCATGTCGTCGAAGTCAATCCGGCGAAATGGCCTAAAGTCAATGCCCCTGGGGCAAAAGCCTTCGCGGATTTCATGGTTTCCAGAGAAACCCAGAATATCATCAAAACCTTTGGGGTCGATAAATTTGGTTCTCCGCTTTTCTTCCCCGATGCAGGGAAGAAGGAAGAAGAGCTTGGGAGATAAATTGTATTAAGATGTGCGTCAGAATTGTTTCGCTTTGTCAGTCATTCCGGGCTTGACCCGGAATCCAGGATAAGAGCATTTCTCTGGATTCCTGTTTCCACAGGAATGACAGTGAATCAACTTTAGAGGTTAGCCCATGGATCTCATCTTTGAAGGAATTAAAAAGGCCTTCTATCTCTTAATCACCCTCGATCCTGAAGTGATGGGAATCACCCTTCTCTCCCTTTGGGTTTCTGGGACAGCCACCCTGATCAGCCTCTTCATCGGGGTATCTACGGGAATAGCTATTGCCCTTTCTAAATTTATTGGGAAAAAAATTGTTGTAAGCTTGATCAACACCGGAATGGGCCTTCCACCAGTTGTGGTTGGCCTTTTCGTGACCATCTTTTTATGGAGGAACGGCCCTCTCGGTTTTTTTGGAATGCTCTATACGCCCACAGCGATGATCATTGCGCAGACGGTCATTGCCACTCCCATTGTAATGGGTATTACTTTGGCAGCGATCCAACATCTTCCTGAAAAACTCCGGCTGCAAATCCTTGCCCTCGGTGCCACTCGTCTCCAGATGGTCTGGATTCTGATCAAGGAGGCAAGGCTTCCCCTTTTAGCCGCGGTGATGGCAGGGTTTGGAGGAGTCATCTCCGAGGTTGGCGCCTCCATCATGGTAGGTGGCAACATCAAAGGTTACTCGCGTGTGTTGACCACGGCAACCGTTATGGAGACAAGTCGTGGAAACTTCGATATTGCGATTGCGCTTGGTATTATTCTCCTGTTGCTTGCCTATTTCATCAATCTCATTCTCACCCAGATCCAACAGAGGGAAAGGCCAAGATAAACAGAATGCAGTAAGCAGTAGACAGAGACCAGAATAAGAAAAAGTAATCAGCAAGCAGTGGTCTGTAGAAAGTGAAGAGAAGGTATATAGCAAATAGCTGATAGCATTTAGACTTTAAAGAATACCTATATGGCTAATTCAATACCGATCTTGGAAGTTAAAAGCCTGGAGGTGGAGAGAGGTGGGGTAACCTTACTGAATATTTCCTCCTTTATAGTCCAGGAAGGGGAGATTCTTTCTCTGATCGGACCGAATGGAGCAGGGAAAACCACCTTTCTACAGACCCTGTCCTATTTATTGAAGCCCTTTCAGGGTGAAATCTTTTTCAGAGGGAAGAAGATTGAGAGGAATCATTCCATTTTGGAGTATCGAAGAAAACTGGCTATGGTTTTCCAGGAGCCACTCCTCTTCGATACCACGGTCTTTGGCAATGTGGCCTCGGGGTTAAAAATTCGCGGGATGAAAAAAGATGCCATTCATCATCGGACCATGGAGCAATTGGAGCGATTCGGCATTCGTCATCTCTACGACCGCTCTGCGAGAACTCTTTCAGGTGGAGAGGCACAGAGGACGAGTCTTGCACGGGCCTTCGCCCTTCAGCCCGAGATCCTTCTCCTCGATGAACCTTTTTCTTCCCTCGACCCTCCAACGCGGGATGCCCTCATTGAAGACCTTGAACATATTTTACAGCGGACTCGAACAACCGCAATTTTTGCCACGCACGATCGCCTGGAGGCCTTGAGGCTTTCGAGTCGAATTGCAGTGATGAATGGAGGAAGGATACTTCAGGCGGGCTTTCCCGAAGAAGTCATGAACCACCCTGTGGATGAGTTTGTCGCTTCTTTCGTCGGGGTGGAGACGATCCTCAGCGGTAAGGTGATTAAAAGGAACGGTGGGAGCCTTATCGCCTCTGTTGAAGGCAAAGAGATTGAAGCCGTGGGGGATGCCCGCTTAGGAGAGACTGTCGTTCTCTGCATCCGACCGGAAAACGTTACTCTTTCGACACGTCCCTCTCAAGAAAAAACGAGTGCAAGAAACGTATTTCCAGGGAGGGTTTCAAAGATCTCTCCCTTAGGGCTCTATCAAAAAGTCCATCTGCACTGCGGATTTCCACTCGTCGCCTACGTGACGAATCATTCTTTGGAAGAGTTATCGTTGACAGAAGGAAAAGAGGTGAGGGCCTCCTTTAAAGCCACTGCAGTCAACGTCATAAGAAAAGGGGAGAGTTGAATGCAGATTTCAACGTAGTGAATCTCCCGAAAATCTCTTGACAGTAATGCGGACTGTGACTACGATAGAAATTAGGCATCAATATATCTCCAAGGGAGGGCAGAATTATGAAGATCAGTGCTCGCAACGTTCTTAAAGGCAAGATAAAAGACGTCAAGCATGGCTCAGTCAATTCGGAGGTTACGATCGGACTTGCCGGAGACGCCCAGATCGTTTCGATCATTACCAAGAAGTCCGCACAGAATCTTCACCTTTCCAAAGGCAAGGAAGTATACGCAGTCATCAAGGCGACGAATGTCATGATTGCGACAGATTAGAGAGGCAACCTGAAAAAAATCAATATCGAGTTGCCAGAGACAGAACGTTTCTTCTCAGTGCATATTTCAATTCCCTTCATAATAAAAAAGGCAGGATTTTATTCCTGCCCTTTTTGATTGTCTGTCCTTGAATCGTTAAGCCATTGGAGAGCCTGTTAGGCTGCTTTTTTCAGGATCGCCCGAAGCTCATCCGCCCCCCTATTGGAAACCGCATGCGCCACAATAATGTCTGTCGGCCTTACTTCCTTACCATAGTATGCTCGGTTCAGGCTATCTCGTACTCCAAGGACAGAGCCTTGAAGGTTCAGTCCTGCGTAGAGGCCCTTCGATTTCGCAAAGGAAATAAAATCAGCAGTTACATCTGGGATACCCGCATTCGCCTGGGCACCGCCACCCACTGGGCCTATTGCGACCGAGACATCTCCACCCAGCTTGACGGATGATGTAAGCAATGATTCGACGGCCCTCTGGGTCATTGCGAGCATGACCACCTGGGACGCCTCACCGCCAATCTGGAGGCCAAAAGTTACTGAGCCAATCGTATAGAAAGCCGGCTCACCCCAGTTGCCTGTCCTCGGATCCCTTGCCAGAAAGACGCCTGTTCCTCCGGAACCACCCCAGATGAAACCTCCTTTGATGACCTGCGGAAAGATCAATACGCCCTTAGCATCTTTCATGTGCTCGTGAAGCCAGATGTAGTTCGGATCGCTCATGAAATCTTTAAGGGTGATCTGAGCCTTATCTACGAGTAATTGGACTCGTTCCCTATCCGCCGCCATTGCAGATGTATAAGATGCAAGAAATACCCCCGCCGCAAAGACGGCCAACACCATTATTGTAAAAATTGAATATCTTTGTTTTCTGCTTTCCATTTTTCTTTCCTCCCTTCGTCGGATGATTACACTTGAATAAAAATATGGAGACGGAATGAAGAAAAATCAAGTAAGAGAAATAAGCTTGAGATAGATTTGTAGAAAAATAAGAGGGATAACAGGAGGATAGCGAGAGAATTAGTTGAAAGACTTCAAGACAGATGAGGGAGCCCCGGGACGGAGAGTCTGCAAACGGGAGGAAGGATCAGTCCCTAAAGAAACCGGGAATTGAGACGGAAAGCCTGCGGGAGGTGAACTTCAGGCAATTTTCAATATCGTGTAGTTCTTGGCTCCTCCCGGAGTCTTCACGATCACCTTATCCTCCACCTCCCTTCCGATTAAAGCCTTACCGAGAGGTGAAGCAATTGAAATCTTGCCAGAAGGGATATCTGATTCGTCGGGTCCGACGATCTGGTAGGTGGCCTGACCTCCGTTATCGAGGTTCTCCAAGGTGACCACAGAGCCAAAACCTACTTTTCCATTTGGAAGGCTGATGCTATCGATGATCTCAGAATTGGCCAGCTTCTGCTCGATCTCTTGAATCTTCTTTTCGACGAACGATTGGCGCTCCTTGGCTGCCTCATATTCTGCATTCTCGCTCAAATCTCCATGAGCGCGTGCTTCCTCAATGGCTTTGATCACTTGGGGACGGACCACCTTCTTCAGATTTCCCAATTCCTTATGAAGATTGTTGTATCCGTCGCGTGTGATGGGACTTCGTGCCATGGATGATCCTTCCCGAAAGGATATAACTGACCGTGATAAATCTGTCAATCTGCCCTTGTAAAATTAGCGATGGGTCTTCTCCCATCCTGAATTTTTGATAGGGTTAGGCCGGCCAAAATAGTAATTTAATATAAAACGATAATATGCTTTGATTGAGGAAGCAAAAAATAAGAGGCCCGCTTCAAAGCGGGCCTCTTATTCAACTCTTGATCTGCCGGCAGGTTTTCATCCCTTGATCAGTCTCGGAAGCATCAAGTGATGGTGAGGGCAGATTGAGAGGGGGTTTTGATAAGCAGAGTCCGCAAAAGCAACCATATATTTTCTCATATCTGCAAAAGAGATAATCTCGTCCACCAACCCCTTTTTCGCACAATAAACGGGTCTCGACTTGTTATAGTAATCTTGTGCCAAGGCATTCATCTTATCAATGGTGGGCTTGAGCGGTCGGTTAGAATCTTTTTCCTTTACCAGTCTTCTGGCAAAAGAGGCAACTGCTGCGGTTTCACCGTGCATTACATAAATCTCTGTAGTGGGTGTACCCAATGTAAACACATTATTATTATTTGCTTGAGGACCTCCCATGATATAGTGGGCAGCGGCTGTCCCCTTTCTTAAGACAATGCACATCATGGGGATGTCAGTCTGTTCAATCGAGTAAATCAGGGATTGCCCCAAACCAAGGAGCTCAGCCTTCTCTGCAATGTCTCCTACATCAATGCCAGTCGTATCCTGGAACCAGACGATAGGGACCCTGTCTCTGCCGCATTGGGTCACGAACTCGTTCATCTTAATCAGGCCCTGTCGGTAAAGCTTTCCGCCTACGCCTGGATAAGGAGCATATTCGGGATATCCCTTGGGCAAAAATCCCTGCCGATTGCCAATGATTCCAACTAAGAAACCATCGATTTTTACCAAGCCCGTGTAGACCTCCGGACCATAACTGGGTCTGAACTCCATGTGTTCACTATTATCCGTTAGCCTGGCAAGAACTTGATCAAAATTATAGGCAAGCTTCTGATTGAAAGCGACCAGATAGTTGAGTTCTTCGGCCGAAAACTTGGGCTCTTTCGGTGTCGCTACCCTGAAAAATCTAGGATCATAGGCTGGAATATACTTCATGTATTCTTTCAGGCCATCCAATACCCCTTCTTCCTTTTCAAAGACAGCCTTGAAGAAACCAGTGGAGTCATAATGGATCTCCACGCGTCCTGGAGGAACAGCCTTGAACTTTCTCGTTGCCTCAATAATGAGCTCTGCCCCTTCCTCATCAAAAGAACCCTTTGGACTCATCCCACTGACAATACCACCCCCACCGACAGCAATATTGCAATTCTTATGCGCCAAAAGGATGGTAGGACTCACCCCTTGATATCCTCCACCCGCAGGATTGGTTCCATAGATCCCTGCCAGAACGGGGATGCCCAATTTTTCCAGTTCAGCATGTCGGAAGAACGTGGTTCCGCTTCCTCTCCGGTTGGCGTACACTTTTTCCTGTTCGGGGAGTTTGACACCGCTGCAATTAACTAACCAGACCAGAGGGAGATGGAGGCGTTTCGCCATATCCGTCACTCTCAAGATATTTTCTGACTGACCAGCGATCCAGGCACCGGCCATGACTTTATTGTCGAAGCCGATGATGACAGCCCATTTCCCACCGATTTTACCCAGTCCGTCCACCACGCCAGTTGTGCCCGATTCTTCTTCCATCGGGTCGTAGAGGGTGTGTAAAGGACACCATGTGCCAGGATCCAATAAATACTCAAGCCTCTGGTATACGGTCATTTCTCCTCTTTTGTTAATCTCCTCTTTGGCCAGACCTGCCTTTTTCACCTTTTCCACAGCGTCTGCAATTGTCTTTTCAACTTCTTTAATTTGTTTAACATTTTCTTCTCCTTTTTTGATCTGTTGCTCAGTCAAGGCTTTGCCGAAATCATTCATCTTTTCAAAATATGGTTTCATGCGGGATCCTCCTATTTTCTTTATGAATTTTTTCACAATATATTTATCAGAAAAAAGTCGTTCTGGCAAGAAATTTTTATAAAATTATTTTATTCTTTTATTTCAATATGTTACAATTACAAAAAACAGGCATAAAAGTTCCCGTCTTTTGGGAATGTGTAAAAGGCTCCTTTCCCGTCGAGAAGGGTCAGGCAGGAATCTGATGTTTATGCAGAGCCAAGGGTTGACTAAGGAATTCATTTTTTCACCGTTCAACTGAGTTTCGTCATCACGTGCCGTTTGCATTCCTTATGAACTTGCAAAGGTTCGTGAGTCTCTCCGCCGGGGGAAAAGTTTTTATTTATTTTTTATGCATTTCCTGTTAAGAATAATGACCATGAGAATTTCGACAAAGACACAGTTGGGTCTCCTCTTTTTGGCAATCGCCTGTCTAATAGGTGTTGTCACAAGTATCATCGTCAACTCCCTTGTATCAAATCAGATTATTTTTGAAGCCCAGGAGAGGGTCAAGGAAGATCTCAATACGGCAAGATACGTTTACACTTCGAAAATCAGAGACATCGATCAGGCGATCCGCTGGACAGCGATCAGGCATGTGTTGAAAGCAGGACTGAAACAGAAAAATATCTCTCCCATCCGGAATGAACTTGAAGAGCTGATGGCTGAAGAAGGACTCGATTTCTTAACGTTGGTAGATCGAAACGGGGTGGTGGTGTTCCGATTTCATAATCCTCCGGTATCCGGGGACAGCTTAATCGACGATCCCTTCATTAAGATGGCTCTGGAAAACAAGAAAGCTTCAGGAACCCAGGTCCTCTCAGGAGATGAAATGACAAAAGAGGGGAGAAGTTTAACCCAGAAGGCGATCATCCAGTCGATTCCCGTTCCCAAAGAGAAGCGCACGAGAAAAATAGAAGAGACTTCTGGAATGGTATTGAAGGCCGCGCATCCCATTACTGATTTTAAC
>Ga0315282_10003308_pt1 | contig 28991 bp, 23 predicted proteins | sample YL17G07_20_MG_FD_203693 | JGI IMG/M metagenome (GOLD analysis project Ga0315282, IMG submission 203693) | Sediment microbial communities from Yellowstone Lake, YNP, Wyoming, USA - YL17G07_20 | ecosystem: Environmental > Aquatic > Freshwater > Lake > Sediment | place: USA: Wyoming | collected... | reverse complement strand
TGCCGACGACTCAAGATCTGCTACGAGAAGACCGGGAAGCACTTTCAAGCCTTTCACGAGATCGCCGAGAGCCTGCTCTGCTTCGGACGCCTGCAACAGGTCACCGGCGGGTTATGAAACAGTCTCTAAGACGCTAAGACGCTGAGTGAAAACAAAGAAATCGGTGTCCGACGCTGTTCCTTCGGCCTTCGACCTTCGGCCTTAGACCTTGTAGTCCCCTTTGCGACCTTTGCGGTTCCAAGAACCCTAGCGGATGCGGACTTCGCGGCCGGTCTGGGCGGACAGGTAGATGGCGTCGATGATCTTCTGCGTGATGAGTGCCTGTTCGCCCGGGACGGGCACGGGCTTGTCCTTCTGGACGGCCTCAATGAAGAGTTCCACCTCGCGGTCGTGCGCCGGGAAGCCTTTCTTCTCGGAGAGGCCGAAGGCCTGCCGGTCCCAGAGGGTCCCCGCGTCCTCGGTGAAGAGCTTCGGACCCATGACGTCGACCCCGCCTCTGGTCCCGAGGAGCCAGGCGTTGAAGACGGAGTCGGCGATGTTGGCGGCGAAACTCGCCTCGATGGTAAGGGTGGCGCCCGAGGCGAACCGCACGAATCCCGCGGCGAAGTCCTCCACGGTGAACTTCTGCGTGTCCCACGCACCCAAGAGTCCGATGACGCCCTTCTTCCGCCCGAACTTCGTGTAGGCACAGCCCGAGGCCGAGACCGGTTTCGGGAAGTCCATGAGGTAGAGCATCAGGTCGAGGATGTGGACGCCGATGTCCACCATCGGTCCGCCCCCCTGCACCTCCTTCGAGATGAAGTTTCCCCAGCCGGGGATGCCTCGACGACGGAGCGCATGGGCACGGGCGTAGTAGATCTCGCCGAGGTAACCGGCGTCGATGGCGCGTCGGACGACCTGGGCCTTGTCGTGCCAGCGCCACTGCTGACCGATCATGAGTTTGCGACGGTATTTCCTGGAGGCGGCGACCATCGCGCGGGCCTCCCTGGCGCTCCGGGCGATGGGCTTCTCGCAGAGGACGTGCTTTCCCGCCCTGAGCGCCGCCACCGTCGCTGGCATATGCATGCAATTCGGCGTGCACACGCTCACCACGTCGATCTTCGCCTCGGCGAGCATCTTCCTGTAGTCGCTCCAGGTGGGCACGTCGAGTGCGTGGTCCTTGTGCGCGCGCTCGAGGGCCGACGGCTTGATGTCGCAGAGCGCCGCGATCTCGACACCCCGGTCCTTCAGTTTCAGGTAGGCCGGAATGTGCACGAGGTTTGCGATGTCCCCGGTTCCGATGATCCCCACACGAATCTTCTTCATGGCTCTTCCTTTCGTTGTCCTTGCCGTTTGACCGAACCCGTTCCGTGCCCCCGAGACGCTCAGACGCTGAGACGCTAAGACGCTGAGACAACAGAAAGAGGCTGTGTCTTACCGTCGGGCGTCCACCTTGCGAATCAGCGATTCCAGCATGCGCTCGACCTCGTCATAGCCGTCCGCAATAGTGCGGTAATCCTCCTCGCCGACAAAGCCGGCGTTGAGGGCCATCAGCATCTGCGTCTCCAGCTCGAAGATCGACCCGCGCGAAATGAGAAGAAAACGGTGAAATTCGCCCTGTCCACGACGCCCGAAACCCTCGGCGATGTTTGAGGGAATCGAAATCGCACACCTGCGCAGCTGCGCGGTCAGGCCGTACAGTTGCGCGGAAAAGACCTCGTGACCCCATAGATCAAGCCCCCTGCGGCAATGGCCTTCTGCCACACGATCAGGTCGCGATAGGTCTGTGCGGGTTTGCGACTGCCGCCGCTCCCGGCCATCGTCGGCCCCCTCATCTTTCCCGCTGTTCGCCGTTCCCTCAGTGTCTCAGCGTCTGAGCGTCTCAGCGTCTTCTTATTCCGAGCAGTCTCGCCGCGGTGTCGCCCCAGATCTTCCGGCGGATGTCCGGCTTGATGCGGAGGGTGTCCATCACGGTGCGGTAGTCGTTCATGACGTCGTGGATTTCGCCGGCACCGACGTCGGAACCGAAGAGGATCTTTTCCCATGCGTCGCGTTTCTTCGGGTCACGGTATCGGGAGTCCCGCCGCCACCAGAGATACGGGGCGAGGTCCTCAGGTCTATACTGCTTGAGCGTGCTCCCGGTAAGGTCGAAGTAGAGGTTGACGTGCCAGCGGGCGCACATGGCCGCCTCACGATACCACGGGTTCCCGAAGTGCGCCCCGATGAGGACCCACTTCGGAAACGTCCGGCACAGCGGGTCGAGCATGATGGGTCGCATGCGCGCCGAGCTGATGTCGCGGTCCTCCAGTCCCGGCCGATGCGCCACCACCCCCAGGTGGAAGAGTCCGGGCATGCCGAGCGCTTCCGCCCGCTCGTAAATGGGATAGAAGCTCCCGTGGTCGTAGGGGTATTTCGGCATGATGAACTTGAGCCCGGTGAACCCGCGGTCTTTCATCTCGTCCACCCTGGACGGCCGGTCCGTCCCGAGACCAATCCACGCGAACCCCTTGATCCGCGAGCGCGATTCCTTCATCGCCTTCTCAATCTGCGCGTTGGTCGAGACGCCGCTGTAGTCGGGAAGCCCCATCACGCACACGTAGTCGATGTCGAGCTTATCGCAGGTGCGGAGCAGCTTCGCGGTGTAATTGCGTTCCGGCCCCAGGTGGTGATGGATGTCGATAATCACAGATGAACGCTCCTTGAGTAGACCCACGCGTCGGCGACCCCACCCGGCTTCTTGAGCTGCCGCTTGAGCGTGGCTTCGAGTGAGAACCCGGCCGCCTCCAGCGCCAGCGCCTTCTTCCGGAGCCCCGCCTCCACGCAGCACTGCACCTTGACCGCGGGCCACTGCATCGCCCCGAGGAGCCTCTCGTAGTTCGCGGCGTGGTTCGCGTGGCAGTAGAGGTCGAGGATAAAGACGTCCGGGAAGTGCTTGTCGGGCACGACCCAGGCGTAGCCGACGACGGCGGCGGTGGACGTGCTTTCGAGGAGCTTGGCCGAGACCCGTTTGTCCCTGGAGATCTCGTACATCAGGTAGATGTAGGCGTCCTCGGCGGTGTCCTTGAAGAACTTCCCGTAGGCGATGGACTTGGTGAACTCCTCGGGTTCGGCGACGAGGGCGTTGAGTTTCGGCCAGGCGCCCCAACCGGCTTCCACGACCTTCGACTCGCCCGGGGCGAAATAGTTCTTTTCGAAGTCCGGCTGGGTGCTGTACCGCATGTTCCCCGAGCCCTCGTAGAATCCCTCGAAGCCGAGTTTCCGGTAGATGTGGTAGGGCGGGGCGCCATAGACCGTCCCCAGGAGCATCAGCCGCCCGCCGCGGGCGCGGAAATCCTCGAGCACCTTTGCGAGGATCGCGCTGGCGAGCCCCTTCCTTCGTTCCTCCGGAGGCGTCCAGACGTGGGCCAGGAGCCCGACCCCGTCCTTCTCGAAGGTGCAGACGTTGGAGAGGAGATCGTCCCCGCGTCGGGCCACGTAGAAACGGTTCTCAAGGTCGTCGGTCTTCCCATCAAGCGAGAGTCCGATCTGCCAGACCCACTCCCATCCCTTGTGGCCGAGCAGCCTGCGCAGGCGTTCCGTCCAGGTCGCGTCAACCGGCGTGATGATGGCGATCTCGACCGTTTCGCCGGTCTTGAGTTGAGCGTCGCACATCCGCTGGTACATCGCGCTTCCCCCGTGCCGGTATCCTCTATCGGGCTGCCGAAGAAGTCGCACGCGCCCTGATTATGGACGTAGTGCGCCCCCCTCGCCGCCTCGACCCCGACGGGGTCTCGGGGTCCCGGAGGGGTGGGGCGCCACACAGGTTTTGCCGGGCCACGAGGGACCCGGACTACGCTTATTTACAGTCTGCCGGGGGAACATTGATACCGGCCGGAAGGCGAGTTTGCAAGCGAAAACGGGTAGCAGGCGCTCGTATCGCGGCGGCGCCGGGGAGCCTTTAGGGTAGCTTTCGGATCTTTTCCAGCGCCTCACGGGCGGTCTTGCGGACAAATTCGTCCGGGTCCTTTTCCGCGAGGCGCTTCAGTTCGGGGATGGCTTCTTTGGCCTCGGGGCCGATATTGCTGAGCGCACGGGCGGCACTGCTTCGCACCTGGGCGTCCGGATCGCCGAGGACCTTGATGAGCGCCGGCACGGCTTCCTTGGCCTCTGGGCCGATATCGCCGAGGGCGGTGGCAGCATACATTCGCACCTCAGCGTCCGCGTCCCCGAGGGCCTTGATGAGCGCCGGGACGCCTTCCTTGGCCTCGGGGCCGATATAGCCGAGCGCCAGGGCGGCATCCACTCGCACACGAACCTCGGGATCGTCGACGGCCTTGATGAGCGCCGGGACGGCTTCCTTCGCCTCCGGGCCCATATCGCCAAGCGCGTTGGCAGCATACATTCGCACCTCAGCGTCCGGGTCGCCGAGGGCCTTGACGAGCGCCGGGACGGCTTCGTGCGCCCCGCGGCCGATCCGACCGAGTGCGCCCGCGGCATAAATTCGCACCTCCATGTCCGGGTCGTCGTCGAGGGCTTTGCTGAGCGCCGGGATGGCCTCCTTCGCCAGCGGGCCGATCAGGCCGAGCGCACGGGCGGCACTGGATCGCACGTGAGCTTCCAGGTCGCCCAAGACCTTGATGAGTGCCGGGACGGCTTCCAACGCCTTCGGGCCCATTTCTCCAAGGGACCTGGCGGCCTCACTTCGTATCTCCGCGTCTGCGTCGCCGAGGTCTTTTATCAGTCCCGCGACCTTCGCTTTTTTGGCCGCCTCATCGTCCGCGCCTCGCACGGGAGCCACTAGACCCGCCACCACAAGAACCAGCGCACCAAGACCGACGATGACTGCACCGCACAATCGCTGGTACATTGGACTTCTCCTTGGGGTCTTGTACAGTGATACAATGGGACATTGTTACCGTCCGGAGGACCCGTTTTCAAGTGAATAAGAACTTCTAAAAGAATGAGTTATCTCCTCCGCCCCGAAGGGGCAAAAGACCTTTGCCGGGCGCTTCAGCGCCCGGTGCAAGAACTCAATATCCCTGGAGCCCCAACGGGGCGAAAGAACCCTCCTGAAGGGCGCGTTGCCGACGGTGGCAGTCTGATTCCCTAACGGCTTGGTCTTGATTTTTGGTTTGGCGCGGTTTACACTTCCGACATTCCACATGGAGCGAAATCGTGGGTAAGAAGAAAATGGAGACCGGGACGCTGCAGGCGGGGCACTTCGGGCCGTATGGGGGACAGTATGTCCCGGAGACCCTGATGCGGGCGCTCATCGAGCTCGAACGTGCCTACGAGGAGGCCCGGCGGGACCCGGCGTTCCAGAAGGAGCTCGACGGACTCCTGGCGGACTACGTCGGGCGGCCGTCGCCGCTCTATTTCGCCGAGCATCTGACGAAGGAACTGGGCGGGGCGAAGGTCTACCTCAAGCGCGAGGACCTGAACCACACCGGGGCCCACAAGATCAACAACACGCTCGGTCAGGGGCTCTTGGCGCGGCGGATGGGGAAGAAGCGTCTCATCGCGGAGACGGGCGCCGGGCAGCACGGCGTCGCGACGGCGGTCGTCGCCGCGCTCCTCGGCTTCGAGTGCGAGGTCTACATGGGCGACGAGGACATCCGCCGGCAGAACCTCAACGTCTTCCGGATGAAGCTCCTCGGGACGAAGGTCACGGCGGTGCACTCCGGCTCGAAGACCTTGAAGGACGCGACGAACGCCGCGCTCCGCGACTGGATGGCCTCGGTTGAGCACACGCACTACATCATCGGCTCCGTGGTCGGCCCGCACCCGTTCCCGACGATGGTGCGCGACTTCCAGTCGGTCATCGGCAAGGAGACGCGCGAGCAGATCCAGAAGAAGGAAGGCCGGCTGCCCGACGCGGTGGTCGCGTGCGTCGGCGGGGGGTCGAACGCGATCGGGATCTTCCACGCATTCATCCCGGACAAGTCGGTGCGGCTGATCGGGGTCGAAGCGGCCGGGCGCGGCCTCAAGGCGGGCGACCATGCAGCCACCCTCATGCTCGGAAAGCCCGGCGTCCTCCACGGGAGTCTCTCCTACGTCCTCCAGGATGAGGACGGACAGACGAGTCCGGTGCATTCGGTGTCGGCGGGGCTCGACTACCCGGGCGTCGGACCCGAGCATTCCTGGCTCAAGGATACGGGCCGCGCGGAATACGTCGCCGCAACCGACGCCGAGGCAATCGACGCGTTCTGCCGACTGGCGAAGCTCGAAGGGATCATCCCGGCCTTGGAGTCGGCGCACGCCGTCGCGCACGTCATGAAGATCGCCCCGACGATGCCCCCCGACACGCTCGTCGTCATTTGTCTTTCGGGCCGCGGCGACAAGGACGCCCACGAGGTCGCACGCATCTTGGGCCAGCAAGTCTGACCACAGAGGGCACAGAGCACACAGAGAACAACAGACAAGCCCGGTTGAGAAGCGGCAAGAAGAGCGCTGTCTATCCTGCTTCTTGCTCTTGAACCCGAGTTTCTCTCTGTGTCCTCTGTGCGCTCTGTGGTTGAAATAACGTCATGGATCTTGGGGTACACCCGACATGTTCGAAGACATCCTGAAACTCGTGCTGGCCGAAGCGGACGGCAGTCGCGCGATGGACGACCTCGTCCGGCGCTGGAGGATCGACCGCTGGTTCTCGTTCAGCGGGATGCTGAAAAGCTGCGAGTACTCCGCACAGAAAATGAAGGAGTACGGGTTCGACGAAGCGCACGTCGAGAAGTTCCCGGCCGACGGCAGGACGACGTTCGGATACTGGCGGATGCCTTACGCGTGGGACCCGGTCGATGCGAGGCTGACCGTGCTTGCGCCCGAGAGCCACGCGGGAAAGGTCCTCGCACACTACCGGTCGCTTCCGTGTTCCCTCACGATGTGGAGTCCGGCGACGCCGAAGAGCGGGGTCGAGGGGGAAGTGGTTGCGCTCGAGCGGGGCGACCGCGACGCCGATTACCGCGGCGTCCGCGTCCGGGGGCGGTTCCTGCTCACGAACCTCCGGGGCGAGGCGGTCCGTAACCAGGCGATCCGACGAGGGGCCGTCGGCGTCATCAGCGACGTCTCACGCTGGCCCGACGAGATGCCCGACGCCGTCGACTGGATGAACGCGTGGAGTTCGGACCCGCGCGGCTGGGGACTCACCGCTCACGAAAGGAACGTTGTCGGGTTCAACGTCTCGCACCGCGCGGGACGGGAGCTTCGCGAGCTCATCGAGCGCGGACCGGTGCGGCTCCGCGCGACCGTCGACGCGAGGATCTACCGGGGCGTCATGCCCGTGGCGACCGGGCTCATCCGCGGCCGGACGGCGGAAGAGGTGCTCACGCTCGGTCACGGGGCGGAGCAGGGCGCCGCCGACAACGCCTCGGGATGCGCCTGCATGCTCGAGGCGCTCCGCGTCCTGGCCGAACTCATCCGCCGGCGAAAGCTCGCAAGACCCCGCCGCGGCATCCGCATGCTCGTCAGTTGGGAAATCTACGCGACCCTCGCGTTCGTCGAGACGCACCGCCCGCGCATCGACCGCACCGTCGCCGGACTCTGTCTCGACAGCATCGGTGAGAAGCAGGCGGTCGTCCGGGCGCCTCTCGGTCTTCACGGAAACCCCGCGTCGGGCGCGGCGTTCACCGACACCCTCATGAAGCTCCTGGCGGAGAAGGTCTGGGCGAACCCGCGGGAGGTTTTCCGCTGGGCCCTCGGGGATTTCGCGATGACCGACAACGTCATCGCGGAACCGAGCGTCGGCGTGCCGACTCCCCTCCTCAGCACCCTCGGAGACCACTACTGGCACACGAGCGAGGACACCCCGGACAAGATGGACGTGCGGGCGCTCCGGGACATTTCGGCCTACACGGCTACATATCTTTATTTTCTTGCGGACGCCGGGGAGAAGGAGGCGGCGTGGCTTGCACGGGCGGTCTCGGCGGACCACCGTGCGGCGATTGCCCGCGCCGGATTCGAACTGGCGGGTTCGCTCGCAGGAGCCGTGAGCGGCCGGGACCTTGCAGCAAGACTCGCCGATGCCCGCCAGCGCATCGATTACCTCTCGACCCTTGCGAAGATGTCGCTCGATTCGGTCGGACGGCTCCTCCCCAAGCGGAGTGAACGGGTGGAAGAGACCCTGGCGGAAGCCTCCGCGATGCTCGGCGAAGCCGTGTGCGCCGAGCACCGGCAGATGGACGGCGCCGCACGTGGAGCGGCTTCGCACAAAGGTTGGAAACTTGCCGAACGTTCCCGGAAAGCCGATCCCGAAATGTCCGCCGCCGCCAGGATGATCGTCCGCCAGACGCGCATCGGTCCCATCGCCTTTGACGGCATCCCGCTTGCCAAACGCAAGGGGCTCGACGACAACCGCTGGGGGAGTCCGCTCCAGACGGTCATCCGCTGGTGCAACGGGAAACGCACGCTAGCCGAAGCCATGAGACTCGCATCGGGCGAGATGCAGCGGAAGACCACCGGGATCGTCCCGCAGGTCAGACGCTGCGCGAAACTGGGACTGGTGAAGGTCACGCGGACCTGAAGAGCGCGAAGAGGACCTCGGCGAGCATCTCGTTGCCCGCCGGGAGGGGATGTGCGTCGTCGGGGAGGAGCTCGCCCAGGGCGCGATCGCCGCGGGCCAGGAAGCACGCGTGCACGTCCGCCAGCGGCAAGTTATGTCTCTTCGCATATTCGCGGACGTATTCCGCAAACGGCTCGCCCCGCGCGACCTTGAACGCAATCGGCGTCATCACCCAGCAGATCACCTCGATCTTCTCGGCAAGGAGTCTTTCGATGATCTTCGTCCAGTGCTCCTTGAAGCGTCCGAGGGTGGACCACCGGCTGTCGCTGGTGCCCAGCGCGAGGATCACGAGGTCCGGGTGACGGTCGAGCACGTCGCGGCGGATGTTCGGCTCGGCCTGGTCGGTCGAGTAGCCGCCGGAGGCGGAGCGGAGCACGCGGATGCCGCCATCGCCGAACTTCCGCTTGAGCTTTTCGGCGAAGAGAGACACGTAGGCGACAAACGCGGGTCGCGCGCGGCTCGCGCCGCTCAGGAGTTCGCCGCCCGCGGTGATGGAATCGCCCCACGCAAGGATGGTCAAGGGGTCCCTCTTGGCGAGTTTCGTCCTGGTCTTGATGAGCCTTTCGCCGCGTGCCGCGAAGCGGCCGAGGTCGGCGTCGCGCTCGCGGAGTCTCGTGGTGGACTTCCGTTTCCCGACGCGTGCACGCCGGTCGCAAGCGTCCAGTTCATCGAAGTCCTTCACGAAGCCCGGCCGGTCGATGATGTAGCTCGCCGGCCGCTTCCAGTCGGCACTCAGCGTGAACGTGAGCGAGTCGATCTTCAGGACGTGAATATCTTGGCCGGTAATCTCCACCGGAGGCCGGGGTGTAAAATCCGACCAGCGGAGGTCGATGCGACGCCAGACCCTTGTCTTGAGCGGGAAACTGGCCCGGGCGCCTTGGCCGCGGCCGAGTGCCACCACACCCTTCGCCCCCGACCCGTCGCCTTTGACCCAGACGCTGAACCCTTCGTAGCTGAGCCAGTCCGTCCCGTCCTGCCGCCAGAGGTCGCGGAAGATTCCGCCCGGCCGGCCCTTGCCCCCGGCGAAACTCACCCTGAACGCGAAGCCAGTCGTCACGCCGCCCATGACGACCTTCGTCTCGACTCCTCGGACGCCCCGACCGGTCAGGGGATAGAAGAGATACCCCGGGTATCGCTCGAACGCCCACAGCGGTTTGAAACAGCCTTCCATGTCCTGTCCCTTTGTTCTCTATCCGTGCACTGCGACAGTCGTGTCATCCTGAGCGAAGCGAAGGATCTGCACCCGTTGCGGGGCAAGATTCTTCGTCCCCCGAAAGATTGGGGTCCTCAGAATGACATGGACAACGGTCGGTAGCGTTGGTCCGACCCGGGGACTCTTGCGACGCGGCTCCGCCTCAGGGGGCCAGTCGGACTTCCCACCGGGAGTGGGTCTCGATGATCGCCATTTCCTCGGGAAAGGTGTGGAAGGTGCGGACGTTGAGCGACCGCTGCTGCGGGACGAATCCGACCGCCGTCACCGTCGGGAGCTCGTGGTTCGCCTCGGGGTCGAAGACGTGATAGACCCCGCTCGTGAGCACCGCGTGCTTGATGTCGTGGAGCTTCTCGAGGAAGCCGTCCCGGTCGTAAGACCGGTAGTCGAAATGGGCGTCGTAGGCGATCCCGTCGTCGTAGCGGAAGCGCTTCTGCGGGTTGTGCCCGAAGTGGAACGTGCTGATCTTGTACTGGACGGGGAGGTCGATCCGGCGGTCCGCGACGATCTCGGTCAGGATGCGCTCCCCGGCACGGAAGCTGACCGCGTGTGACGAGCCGATGATCCAGAACGAGGCGGAGTAGACGTCGCGGAAGATCTCGCGCTCGACGTAGATGTTGAAGAGCTCCGGGTGGAGACTCCTAGCGTAGAGCGTGAACGTCTGCTCGCTCGCTTTTCTCGATACGTATTCGACCGACATGACGATACCACCCGCATCGCTTGGAACGTCCCGCGCGGTTCGCCCGGCGGGAACGACAGAGAATCATACCCGAATCGCGGGCGAATTTCAAGGACTTTCGGGGGATGGGAGAGAGCGAAGGGATGGAGCCGCAGAGGACGCAGGGAAGAAGTCGCTGAGTCGCTAACACGGTGAGACGCTGAGGAAAAGCCAAGACATCGTCCGTCCGTCATTAGGTTATTCGTCATTGATTCGACATCCGGATTTGGGGTTTCCCATTCTACCCCTCACCCCGACCTTTAGTCGCCTGTCCGTGTGGCGACCTCTCCCCAAGGGGCGAGGGGGTGACTGTCCGTTGCTGCCCCGCGGTGGCGGGGTTTGGCTTGACTTTGCGGGCGTCCCCTGCTAACGTTGGCACGGGATTTCCGCATCTTTGCGGGGGAAATCGCGTGAAACTGATCGTGAAGTCGTCCCAGCTCAGGGGTGAGGTGCTCGTCCCGGCGTCGAAGTCGCACACGATCCGAGCGCTCGTCATCGCGAGTTTGGCGGACGGGGTGTCGGAGATCGCGAACCCGCTCGATTCCCTGGACACGCGGGCGGCGGTGGACGCCTGTCGGAGTCTCGGGGGACGGATCACCACCGGGGATCTCTGGCAGGTGGAAGGGGTCGCAGGACGCGTGGCGCCGCCTGCGGACGTCATCGACGTGAAGAACTCGGGGACGACGCTCTACTTCATGATGTCGGCGGCGGCGTTGGCCGACGGCGCCGCGGTGCTGACGGGCGACGCGTCCATCCGCTCACGTCCCGCCGGACCCCTCCTCGACGCCCTCACCGGTCTCGGGGTGGACGCCTTCTCCACGCGCGGGAACGGCTGTGCACCGATCGTCGTCCGCGGACCCATGAAGGGCGGGAAGACCCGCATCGCCGCGGTCAGCTCGCAGTTCCTCTCGAGCCTGCTCCTCAGTTGTCCGTTGGCGCCGGCCGCCAGCGAGATCGAGGTGACGCAGCTCAACGAGGCGCCATACGTCCGCATGACGCTCGACTGGCTGAACCGTCGGGGCATCCGGTACGAGGAGCGCGAGTTCCAGTGGTTCCGGATTCCGGGCGGCCAGCGGTATCACGGTTTCCAGCGGCAGGTGCCGGGCGATTTTTCGAGTGCGACGTTTTTCCTGGTCGCCGCGGCGGTCACCGACTCCGATCTCCGGCTCCTCGGACTCGACATGGACGACGCCCAGGGGGACAAGGAGGTCGTGCGGATGCTCGAGGCGATGGGCGCGGCGGTCGTCGTGGGGACGAGCGAGATCCGCATCCGGCGCGGGGAGCTGAAGGGCGTCGAGCTCGACCTCAACGCGACCCCCGACGCGCTCCCGGCGCTCGCCGTCGCCGGGTGTCTCGCCGAGGGCGAGACGCGTCTCGTCAACGTCGCACAGGCGCGTCTCAAGGAGACCGACCGCATCGCGGTGATGACGTCCGAGCTCCGGAAGATGGGGGCGCGGATCGAGGAGCGCCCGGACGGCCTGGTGATCCAGGGCGGGAGCCTCCGGGGCGCGCGCGTGAGCGGTCACGACGACCACCGCGTGGTGATGGCTCTCGCCGTCGCGGGACTCGCAGCAAAGGGAACCACCGTCATCGATACCGCCGAAGCCGCCGCCGTCACCTTCCCCAGCTTCGTCCAACTGATGACGGGCCTCGGGGCGTCGATGACCGCCGAAGAGTAGGCGGGCCGAAGGAAACCAGAAATCCGAAACCCGAAAGAGGGATATCCTATTCGCTCCAGTTGCCCCTATAGGTTGTGGTCCGACTTCTTATCGCGGCCGCGGAGTCCTTTGACCATGGACTGATAGGGCGTCGGCGGCACGCGGACCGCATTTTGCACCAGCCGGTAGAACAGCTTGCCGCGCGAGGCTGACGTCCTCCGGTTGAAACGAAACGTGAATTCGTCGAGGTAGTAATCCAGATGCTCGTGACTGATCGCTCCATGGTGCGTCCCCATCAGCCAGCGCTTCAACAACGACACCACTCGGTGCACTCGAGGCAACACCTGGGAAGCCGTCTTGCCGGTGTTCGCAATCTCCGTCGCCTCCCGCTGGTATCTCTTGCCTTCCAAGCCCGCATAGCCCTGCCAATCGTCCGTGTGCAGCACACTGCCGGGCTCAACGCACTCCAGGACGAAAGGATGAAGGTTTTTTGCCTTCCCGTCTTGGACGCGGCGCATGCGGATGCGGCCGATCCCTGCGCCGTCTCGCTCAGCGGCGACAACCACCATGGTTTTCCGGATCATCCGGCGGCCATGGCGACCCTCTTCGGGCGCACCGATGAAGCTATCGTCGACCTCGACGTCGCCCCTGAGGCGGTCACGCCCCGGCGTAACCATCGCCCGACGCAGTTTGTGAAGCCAGGTCCATGCGGTCTGATAGCCTCCGAGGCCGAGAACCCGCTTGATGGTGACCGCACTCGCCCCGCTCTTGGCCCCGGTGACATACCACATCGCCCGAAACCACGTTCCCAAAGGCTTACGCGACCCTTCGAAGATCGTCCCGGCCCTGAGGGAACTCTGGTAGCCGCATGCCCGGCACATTACCAGCCTGCGCTTCGTCGGCCAACCTCGACGACCGCTGCACCGCGGACAAACGAAGCCTTCCGGCCATCGAAGGCGAAAAAGATACTCTTGGCACGCCGCCTCGCTCCCGAAACGGGCCTCAAACTCAGCCTGATTTCGCGGATAGTCTTCCATAACCCCCTACACTATATGTGGGGGCTACTGGAGTCAATAGGATATGCCTTACCCGAAATCCGATTCAAACTCGAAACGGAAAGTCCCGACCGGAGTCGGGACGAAGCCCGAAGAATCCCACCAAGTCGTGGGCTTTCAGCCTCGCTGTTTCGGGTTTCACTCGGGTTTCTGGCTTCGGATTTCGGGTTTGATTCCTCAGTCTGGTTTCGTTATTTGGGTTTTTCAGGGTTGTGGTTCGCCTCTTGTGGGGTGCTCGGGCTCTTAACCAGGAGACCATGACATGCTGGGAAACAGCTTCGGTCGGATGTTCCGCGTCACCGCCTGCGGGGAATCCTACGGCGAGGCGATGGGGGTCATCGTGGACGGGGTTCCTCCGGGGATTCCGCTGGCGAACGAAGACATCCAGGCGGACCTGGACCGTCGGCGGCCGGGGACGAGTCCCTTGGATTCCCCGCGACAGGAGACGGACCGGGTGGAGATTTTCGCCGGGGTCCGCGACGGCTTCACCACGGGGGCGCCCGTCGCCATGATCGTCCGCAACGTGGACCGCCAGGAAGAGCACGTCGAGCAGTACCGCGCGAAGAAGGACGTTATGCGCCCGGGTCACGCGGAGTACACGTTCCGGGTGAAGTACGGGGAGTTTGCGGACTGGTGCGGCGCGGGACGCGCCTCGGGCCGCGAGACGGTCTCGCGCGTCGCCGCCGGCGCCCTCGCCAAGAAAATCCTCGCCACCGAAAACATCGAGGTCATCGGCTACGTCAAGGAAGTCGCCGGCATCGCCATGCGACCCATGACCTTCGACCAGATCAAGAAAAACCTCGGCAAGAACGACATCAACTGTCCCGACCTCAAGACCGCCGAGAAGATGATCCAGCGCGTCCTCGAAATCAAGGAGGAAGGGGACACCGCCGGCGGGATCGTCGAGCTCATCGCACGCGGGGTCCCGCCCGGACTCGGCCAACCGGTCTTCGACAAGCTCTCCGCGGACCTCGCCAAGGGACTCATGAGCATCGGCGCGGTGAGGGGCGTGGAGATCGGCGACGGGTTCGCCGCCGCTAGGATGAAGGGCAGCGAGTTCAACGACATCCCGTTCGTCGGCGAGGACGGCCGCGTCCATTTCCGGACGAACCGCGCCGGGGGGATCGACGGGGGCATCTCGAACGGCGAGGACATCGTGTTGAGGATCGTCGTGAAGCCCACCTCGACCATCTCGAAGCCGCAGACGACCGTGAACCTCGCCACGATGAAGGACGCGGAGCTTGGCTCGATCACGCGGCGCGACCCGACCATCTGCGGACGCGTGGTCGTCGTTGCCGAGGCGATGGTGGCGCTGGTGCTGGTCGACCACCTGATGCTCGCGCGCGGCTACGACTCCGTCGCGACCATCGAGAACCCCCTCCGCCCCGAACGACCCTGGCGGAAGACGTGAGGTGTTTCCTCTGCCCAGCCGATGCCGATTCACCGTGCGGGGTTCTGGGTCAGGTTGACGGGACGGGCGCTTGTCGATGACGGGGTCTTACTTCAGGATGCATTACTGGGGTTCTTCATCTGCGTTCTTTCCGTCCTTCGTGGGCGGCGAACTGCTTCCCAGTTGAAAAGAAGCATCACCCTTGTCTCCGCTCGGAAACGGCGACTGGTGCCGGGAAAGGTACCTCTGCCGACGTTTGCGGAGCCGATCCAAAACGAGCAGGCTGGCAGCCCAGAGGATACAGAGTAACATCACCACCCCACTGGTACCGCGCTCCCATCGCTGCTCCGTGGTCAGAATTCCACCCGGTCCCGCCGGGGACTCAAGAACCCTGGAGAATACCGGGGTAAGGATCCCTACGAACAGAAGCGTCCAAACCCTCCTCTGCAGCGTCATTCTCCTGCCGTTCACCGTAATCCTCCTGTCCAATAACGTCTGCACTGTCCGTGACAGGCGATTTGCCGCATCAGATGCCCTGCTGCTCGCCAGGACCTGCCTCGTACCCGAACCGCCCCCGACACAACTGCACAGGTCGCGGGACTCAGAATGACGCGAGTGATCTCACCGCGTCGGTTTCTGGCTGAGGCTCACGGTGACGGGTCTGCCGATGGTGAAGCGGACGACCTGATGGCCGACCATGAGACGTCCGCGCCCGGCGATCATCTCGAGCGAGACGTCCTTCCCCCGGATCTTCACGTTGTCCACCGAGAGCTTCTTGAGTCCGAAGGGGAGCGGGTCGACGGTGAGGTTGCCAAGGGCGTCGGGCCGGAGCCCGGCGACGTACTTCAGGATCAGGTCGACAAGGTAGGAGTGCACGTAATCGTCGCATCCGCGGAAGAGCGGCGCCTGCCCGGTCAACGGGTTATAGTACTCGTACGAACTGGGACGTGCCGCTTCGCCGTCGAGAAACGTCTCCCGGATGAGGTTGAGGAGGAGTTCCGCGGCCCGCACCCGCAGACCCTCATCCAGGCGGATCGCCGCTTCCGCTAGGGCCTCCGCCACGTGACTCGAGCTCATCAGCCAGGACCGCCCGTTCCAGGGACATCCCAGCCGCACCTCTTTCCACTCCCCCGTCGCACTGAAATACGGGTCGTCCATGCTGAGCGAGGGCACGGGGTACTCCGTCCAGAAGACCTTCGCATCGAGAAGGTTCCGGCGGATGGCGTCGAGGTGCTCGACGGTCGTGATGTCGGTGGCGAAGGGGTAGAATCCGACGGCGGACTTGACGGGGGAGCGCTCGCCGGTCTCGGGTTTCACGTCCACGAACATGGCGGTGACGGGGTCGAACATCCGGGTGCGGACGGCCTGGCGCGTCGCGTCGGCCGCCTCGGTCCACCGGGTGACGTCGCGCTTCTTCCCGACCACCTCCGCCAGCCACGCCAGTGCACGGAAGAGTTCGTACATGTAGACCGTCGCGTCGACGCCCTTGAGCCGGAAGCTCTCGCCTGAATCCGCCCGATCGCTCGCGAAGAGGTACCGGCTCGAGTATTCCTGCCCGGTCTCGTACTGGTCGGTGACGTCGAAGAGACCGGACTTCTCGCGGTCGCGGTTCCGCATGAAGCACCGGGCGTACCGGACCAGGGCGTCGTAGACGTTCTTGACGAAGGTCTTGTCGCCCTCGACGGCGAAGAGATCCCGGACGGCCCGACCCCAGTCGGCGTGGTAGATTCCTCTAGCGCCCGCGGGACCGAACTCGACGCCCAGAGCCGCCGGGAATTCCCCGTTCGGCCGCTGCGCCTCGACGAAGTTCAGCAGTGTCCCCTCCGCCAGCGACAGGTCGTGACACCACCGCAGCTCCCGCATCTGCACGGGAGCACTGTAGCTGATGGGGTGACGGAACCATCCGGGCGTCACCCCCTCGAACACGCACGTGTGCCTCGGACCGTAATCCGACGAGATGACCAGGTTCAGCCTCAATACGTACCAGCGATACCAGTAGCATCGCTCGATGTAGGGGTCACTCGTCCGGAAGTAGGGAACCGTCTGAAAGAAACTGCGCCAGGTGCGTCTCGCACGGTCGGCCGGACTGTGAACGGAGAGGCTCTGCTTGAGGTTCCGCACGGCGTCCGTTCCAGTCTTCGCGATCGCGACGCCCGCACTGAACTTCCTTACCGTCCCCGATGGAACGATCAGGTGGTAATGCATGGCGACCCAGGCGGTGCAGTCGGCGGAGTCCGGGGTTCCGATCACCCTGGTGACGGTTTCGCGAGGGAGGGCTTTCCCGTTGAACTTTTCGGCAAAAGGTGTAAGTTCCCACTGGGGCGGGAGTTCGTCCGGATCGCGCGAGAGATTGACCGCGACGCTGTCCGAATCGCGGATGCCGCCCAGGGCGAGAGAGTAGCTGACGACGGGGGCGCCGCCGGGGCCGTTCACCTGGCGGGCGAGAACGACGGCGTCCCGGCGCGGACGGACGGAGGTGAGAAAATCGGTGTCGGGTCTTTCCGCACGCGTCGGCTGGGCCGTCCAGACGATGATGTCCAACTCCCGCTGTGCCAGGGTGTTGCTCTTGATCTCGAGCTCCGTGACGAGCACGTCCTCGGGAGAGAGCGACCGGGATTCCACCATCGTGAGGTCCGTCCCGAGCTCGTAAGCGCTAACCAGGTGACTCACGCGCCAGCGCTGACTGGTGAGCTTGGGTTCGAGGGGGCGGCCGGTCTCGGCCAGGATGGTCACGGCAAAGAGCGGCCCCACCCTGAGGTGGTAGTAGGTTCCGGGGTCCCAGAATCCGGGGGTAGCCAGGTAGCGGGGGAAGCTTGGCGCCCAAAGCACCGCCCGCCCGCCTCCAAGGAACCACTTGTCCGGCCGCTCCAGGAGGTCGAAAACCTCGTCCCATCTGTCCATCGGCGGCTCCTCATGGGAGTGAAGCCTCCCCGTCCCGACAAGTCGGGAGGCTTCCTGACCGACAAGAGTCCCGATAAATCGGGACGAAGCCTGCGCCGCACCTTGCGGACTTGTCCGCCGTAGCCTTGGCGAAGGCGGACGGCCACGAACCGGCCGCCCTTCATCGTGCGCCCCAAGGGGCGGGCTTCCGGCGAAGGCGGGTGACGTCCGAGGCGAATGTCGAGAATATATTTACTTCTGTTGCCCGAGACAAGAGAAATATGGCGAAGATTTCGGGGTCTCTTGCGTCAAGAACGGTCGTAACCTTCAATGATGGCTATGGTTACGTCAAGAAATCTTACTCCGGTACTTCGCACCTGCTTGACGGCATGTCAAATCCGACAATTGGAGACCAGGACGATGGATGTCAACTTCCGATCTGCGCAAGTCCATGATATGCCAAGGATTAAGGAGATTATCAGTCTCTCGTTTGACGATGCTGCCAAACATCAGGCGGTCTTGAGCGAGCTTGAGAACGAACCGTGGTATTCAGCAGGTCACTGGCTGGTGGGGGAGGTTGCCGGGCGCGTGCTCTGTGCATTGGCTCTGCGGCCGGGGACCATGTGGATTGCCGGGACAGGCATTCCAACGTCGACCGTGGGGGCGGTGTGCACCCATCCGGACTTCCGTGGCGCCGGGATCGGGGCGCAACTGATGCGGTACGCCGACGGGGTGATGCAACGTCAGGAAGTGGTGGTATCACGGCTCCACACGTCGGCGGCGCGGTTCGGCTTCTACGGAAGGCTGGGATACGTCAAGACGGTGACCAACCAGCCGGCGACGGTGTTCGAGGTGGAGGCCGTCGGCGCACGGACACGCCGGAGGGCCGAGGCGGAACTGGGCGACGCGGTGATCCGCCCGGCACACCCCCGCGACGCGATGCGGATGCTCGACATCTACCACGCCACCTTCTCCATGGGGACCGGCTGCATCTCCCGGAACGAGCTCTTCTTCCTCAGGAGGATCGCCCGCTGGCCGAAGATGTGGTTCTGGTATGCCCCGAAGTTCGACGTCGTGGACGACCCGGTACACGGAGTGGTGGGTTACGTCGCGTACCTGCTGGAAGAGGAGTCGCGGCAGCTCGTGGAGCTGGCGACCCTTCCGCAGCACGCTCCGGCCGCGCGGACGCTCCTCCTTCACGTTGCACGCGAGGCCCAGCGGCTCGGCGTCAAGAAACTCGATACCGCCATCGACCGTCACCATCCGCTCGGGTGGATCGTGAGCGAGTTCCCGATCGACGGCGCCACGGATTCGTTCATCATGTTCCTCAAGGTCCAGGACGAGGAGCGCTTCGTGGAGCTGATGAGACCGGCGGTCGAGCGGCGCTGTTCGCGGTTCGAGGTGAAGCTGACCTTGCGCCTAGCGGGCCTCGGAAACATCACCCTGGGATCGGGCCAAGAGATCGGCATCGTGAGCGACGTGCAGCACTTGGCGGCGCTCGTCTACAACGGCGCGTGGCTGGCGGGACTCATGGGACAGGGGTCGATGTTCATCGAGCCGGAGACGGTCGCGGCGCACGAGGCGGTCCGGGCCGTCTTTCCCGACACCCACGCCTTCCGATGCCGACTCGACGGGTTTTGAAAGGAACCAGTGTCCCAGCAGCCGGAGCTTGACGACCTGTCCGGGCCACGTATCCGTGCCGAAGTGGATATCCACGACGTTCAAGACCTCGACAGGAGATAGCGGTCCGCGCCGGCCTGCAAGGCGTAAGCCTTCAGCGGACAACAGGTTACATGGCATTTTGCCTTCAGCAAAATTCCTCGCCTGGATCGCTATGCCTCAAGAAACTCCCACGCAAGGTCGATAGATTCAGTATCCACACAGCCCGAGGGGGAATCCCATGACGACAGCGGTATTCGACTACATTGAGTATTGGGGGCTGAAGCAGACTCCGTTCTCGCTGGCTCCGTGTCCGGAGAACCTGTTCGAGAGCAAGCAGCACCGGGAGTGTCTCTTGCGGCTGAAGTTTGCGATCCTAGCGGGGAAGGGTGGGGCGCTTCTCATCAGCGAGAACGCGGGCGACGGGAAGACCACGGTGCTCCGCCGGCTGTGTCTTGACCTCGACCGGGAGTTCAACGGACGTGCCCGCGTCGCGTTCATCGATCATCCGACCCTGACGCCTTTCCAGATGCTCGAGGAGATGTCACGTCAGCTCGGGGTGGAGAAGCCGTCGCGAAACAAGGTCCGGACGCTGAACCAGTTCCGCGAGCACCTCCTCGCACTTCACCGGGACGGCTTCAAGTCCGTCATCATCGTGGACGAGGGACAGATGCTGGAACACCGTCCCGACCTTCTTCAGGAGCTGCGGATATTGCTGAACTTCTGCGTGAGCGACGCGTTCCTCCTGAGTTTCATCCTGTCGGGCCAGCGTCGGCTGGAAGGCGTCATCCGCGGGATGCCGGAGTTCTGGCAGCGACTCCCGGTGCGGTTCTTCCTGGGGAACCTCGACTTCCGCGACACGCGCGAACTCATCCGGCACCGTCTGAGGATCAGCGGCCTCGAAGAGGGACGCGAGATCTTCACGCGCGCGGCCTACGAGCAGATCTACAAGGCCTCCGAAGGCTGTCCGCGGGTCATCTGTTCCATCGCGGACCTCGCACTCGTCGTCGGGAGGAGTCTGCGCGTCCGTGAGATCGACGCACCCGAGATCCTCCAGGCCACCGCCGACATGGAAAAGAAAGCCTCCGACAGCTTCCACTATTACCACTTCCTGCGGAGCGTCGCGGACTCGGAAAGGCACGAGCCTCCCGCGACGGTTCCCGCGCCCTCCCAGGAGCCAACCGTCGCGGTTGGCGCGGCATCCGACCCGAAGGCCCTGACGGACGAACTCTTCAAGCAGATTGCCGGGTAGCCGGTGCAGAACATGGCGGAGCTGCCTTCGGCTGAGTTCCCAATCGCATAGCCAAGGTCGCGATGCCCGCACCCCTTCGGCCAGGCAGGCATCGGAATGCACCCCGTGCTTTCCCGCCTCTATTGCCCCCTGCCCACGCGACCAGGTCAGGCCGTGACCATGGACGGCGGGAGCACCCTGTTCCCGCCCGAGATGATCCACGAGACCGAGCCGCTGTGGGACTTCACGACGGCCATCGTCGCCAGCGGGAGCAACAGCGTGGAGGTGACGGCGCACGCCGCCGCACCCATCCCCGAGCCCGGGACGTGGCTCCTCGTCGGCACGGGTGTCATCGGTGGGATGGGTTACATCAGCAGACGCCGGATGAAGTGAGGTTTTCCCGGCCGGGTCAGTCCGCCCTCGGGAACGATGCAGAAAGGCAAACCCCCCTCTCCGATGCGTCGGGGAGGGGGTTTTGTTCCGTACCGTGTTCGCGCGGGTTACTTGACGCCGTAGATCTTCTTCATGTCCGCAAGCGAGGCGGGCTTGTAGTCGCCGGCGTGGCCGGCGGTTCCAAAGGCGATCATGCGTTCCTTGATGACCGCGGCGAGGGCTTCACGCGCCGGTCCCAGGTAGTCCCGCGGGTCGAACTTCTCGGGTTTCTCGGCGAACACCTTCCGGATGGCCCCGGTGACCGCGATGCGTCCGTCCGTGTCCACGTTGATCTTCGCGACGCCGCGCCGGATGCCCTCCTGAATCTGGTCGATCGGCACTCCCATCGCGTCGGGCATCCTGCCGCCGTACTGGTTCACGACGTCCACGAGCGCCTTGGGCACCGAGCTTGACCCGTGCATGACGAGGGGGGTCTTCGGGAGCCGTCTCTTGACTTCGCTGATGATGTCCATGGCCAGTTTCGGCGCCGTCTTGAACTTGTAGGCCCCGTGGGAGGTGCCGATCGCGAGGGCCAACGCGTCCACGCCCGTCTCCTTCGCGAACTTCTCCGCCTCGACGGGGTCGGTCAGGTGGGCCTTGCCGCTCCCGACGCCGTCCTCGATGCCGCCCAGCCTCCCGATCTCTCCTTCCACCGTCACGCCGAACCGGTGGGCATACTCCACCACCGCCTTCGTCACCGCAGCGTTCTCCGCGTAGGTGGTCGGGGTCTTCCCGTCCTCCTTCAGCGACCCGTCGATCATGACCGACGTGAAGCCGAGGGCGATGGCTTCCTTACAGGTCTCGAGACTGTTGCCGTGGTCGAGATGGAGGACGATGGGGACGTTGGGATTGAGCTCGACCGCGGCCTCCATGAGCTTCTTGAGGTAGAGCATGCTGGAGTACTTGAGCGCCCCGCGGGAGGCCTGGATGATGACGGGGGTCCTGGTCTCGGACGCGGCCTGCATGATGGCCTGGATCTGCTCCATGTTGTTGACGTTGTAGGCCCCGACGCCGTAGCGGCCTTTCATGGCTTCGTCCAGGACCTGCTTCATGGGAACGAGCGGCATCACTGACCTCCTTGTGGAATTGAGAACGTCGTATCCGGGACTTCCACGGTCTGGTTCGACAGTGCAGCGTGAATTGTGCCAGCCCCGCCCAAGGAAATCAATCAAAAACCGTCGGGTCGCTCAGTCGGTCTTCGGGCGGATGTCCTTCTCGAGGTTGATGGCCTTGTTGTAGGTATTGTAGAGACTGATGGTGGCGGCGGCGGCGAGGGTCTCGGCGATCTCCTCGTGGGTCGCCCCGTGTCGTTGGGCCAGGGCCGCGTGAGCCGCCACGCAGTACTCACACGCCATCGCCGCCGAGACCCCCACCCCGATCAGGTGCTTGGTCTTCGAATCGAGAGCTCCCCGCCGGAACGTTGCCTGGTCCAGTGCCAGCACCTTCTCGAGAAATTCCGGCAGGATCGCCATCGCCTTATACGTGTTGGGAACAAACCCGATCTTCCTCTGGAGATTCTCCAGGATCTCCTTGGCCTTCCCCTGGGCCGTCTCCACCTCCGTCATCTTGACCCACGCCATGACTTCTCCTCCTGAAACGAGTTGGACTTCCGGATACGAGACTCTCTCGCAAGCTCTTCAAATTATGCCCGAGACGGGATGTCTCTTCAAGAGAATAGCGCGGCTGACCGGCTGCATCCTCCTGTGGACCGGCAAAGAGTACGAGCCGCCAAAGCAGACACCGAGCGTTGTGGATAAGATTCAAGAGTGTCTGTAGAATACACTGGCCTCAGAAAAGGAACTGACCGAAGGCCTGCGGAGACTCCATAGCCTCGCCGCCGCCGCGGCATCACCAGGCATTGCCCGAGGTCGAATTCTCGGTAATTTGTCGCTGGGGCCTCAGTCTACTAATGTACAGTTTACGAACGCCGCCTTGCCGTCCAAGGCGGGATTGTTTTTCTCCTCAATTTCCGCCCATTACCGTTCTCGGCAGGAGGTCGGTTGGAGAATATCCGTTCTTTGGGAGGGGGTTCAAGATGTTGAGAGGAATACGTGCCTCTCGGATAGCGGCGGGCGTGCTGGCGCTTCTTTTTGTCTCCGCATACGGCGCTCGGGCGCAGGAACAGCCGCCCGCGGCCACTGGCGCCGAGGTCACCCTCAAGGGCGTGATGATGACGGAAGCATCCTGCCTTCCGAAAGGAGGATCGCCCAAGACGCCGGTGTTGTTTGCCGTGGAAGGTACCCCCGAGGTGGCTGCCGCGCTGGACGCCATCATGAAGGAGAATTGGCCGGGCGACAGCATGGACGGCGATCAGGCCAAAGCGCTCAATGAAGCGTTTATCCAGCGGCTGAAGTACTACATCGTCCCCGGCGAGATCACCGAGAGAAAGGAAAACAACGTGCGGTATGGCCATCCGGCGAAGGCCGTGACGGGCATTCTTTCCGAGAAAGACGGGAAGAAATGGATCACGCCGAGCAAGATCGAGTCGACCACGCTCAAGTACCCGGAGAAGATGCTGGCGCCGGACAAACCCTTCAAGATGCCCGGCAAAGAGCCGCTCATGCTCAAGGTCACCGACACGCTCTCCCTGAAGTGCATCCTGTTGCCGGCCGGAAAGTTGCTGGCACGCGACCCCTTCTACCTGACCATGCGCTGGGACGATCCCTATCCGTTCCTGGCGACGCTGACCAAACCCTTTTACCTGGCCGAGATCCCCGTGACGCAGGAGATGTACGAAGCGGTCATGGCGAACAATCCCAGCGAGCAGAAGGATCCCCAGGTTCCGGTCACGCAGGTTCCATACACCGATATCCTGAAGTTCTGCCAAGTCTTGTCGGAGAAGAATGGCCGGAAGGTCCGTCTGCCCGCGGAGTGCGAATGGGAATACGCGGCCCACGTGGGCACCTCCAACCCGGCGTTCCGGGAGAAATACAAGGACCAGGTCAGTTGGGGACCCGCTAAGCCTAAAGGATTACCCCCCGTCAAATCCAAACCGCCGAATGCGTGGGGGTTTTACGATATGCTAAGTAGCGCGTGGGAGGTCACAGGCGACCTGTGGGGACCGAATATCATGAACCGCAGCGATGGGATTGATGTACGGTATCCGCCCGACGAGTTGGTAAAGGCGGGCAAGAAGTTCGGCCTCTGCGGCAAGGGACTTTTCTACGGTGCAGGGTGGACGTTCGCCAACCATGAAGGGATTGGCGACGGATCTGGGAAGGGTTATGTGCTAGCGAAATTCCGCATCGCCGTGGATGCTACGCCGGAAGAGATCGCCGAAATGGCGAAGGCGGCGAAGAAATGAGGCCCGTTCCGTGTGGCTCAGCGGGAAACGGAGCGGCTATTGTGTTTGGAAAGGAAAAGGTCATGAGGCATTCATCGTGGGTGGTTGTTGGGGTGTGGCTGGCTGTGCTCGCTCTCGCCGTTCCCGCTCGGGCGCAGGAGGTCAAGCCGGCCGCGGAAGCAAAGCCGGCTGCCGCAGGGGCTGAGGTCACCCTCAAGGGCAATGTGCTGTGCCAAAGGGCGTTTGTCCCGCCGCTCGGGGTTTGCGAGCGTGACAGCAAGTACATCCCCGTGCTGATCGCCCTCGACGGGACGCCCGAGATCCAGGCCGAAGTGAATCGCATCATGAAGGAGTGCTGGCCCGAGAGCAACACCCTTGATTTCGACCAGGCCCAGAAGCTCAACGAGGTGTGGTGTGAACGACTGACCTACTGCATCGCGCCGTACCCGGGCAGGGACCGACTCCACCACGAAATCGAGTATGGTTCAAAGTACAAGGCCGTGACGGGAGTCGTCTACGAAAGAGACGGAAAGAAATGGATTCTGCCCTCCAAGGTCGAACCCGGCGAGTGGGGAAGTCTCGATTACACCGGCTTTGTCCCGAAGGTGATGTTCGCCCCCGACAAGCCGCTCGTGAAAGCGGGCGATAAGACCATGACGCTCGAAATCACTGACGCCTTGTCCTTGAAATGCATCCTGCTCCCTGCCGGCAGATTCCTCATGGGCTCGCCGTATTATCAGATTCGCTACCAGGATGAGTTTCCGCACGAGGTCGTGCTGACCAAACCGTTCTACATGGCCGAGATCCCGATCACACAGGAGATGTTCCAGGCGGTGACGGGAAAGAACCCGACCAAGGTCAACAAGGATCCCCGCTTCCCGGTCGAAGCGGTGCCGTTCGCCGATATCCAGGAATTCTGTCGTATCCTCTCGGAGAAGAACAAGCGAAAGGTGCGTCTGCCCACCGACGCCGAGTTCGAGTATGCCGCCCGCGTGGGCACTTCCAGCCCGTGCTTCGACGAGAAGTACAAGGAGCAGTTCAGTCATATAGCGGCCAAGTCAACGGATGGTTTCCCGTCGCAGCCGGTCAGGACGAAACAGCCGAATGCCTGGGGGCTGTACGACATGCTTTCCTGCGGGTGGCACACGACGGGGGACTACAAGATGTGTAATTTCCGGGGGAAGGAGATTGATCCCAAAGGGCCTCCCAGACCTGTGCAGACATACCGCAACAAGGACGGGAGCGGCGGGCCCCTGTACAAGTCCAGGGGTGGATGGTACTATGACAAGGTCCGACCGAACCAGCACGGGGCGAACGCCTCAGACGGCGGATATTATGAAGGGATCCCGGTGTTCCGCGTGGTGGTGGAGGCGGAACCGGCGGCTGCCGCACCGGCGACCGGGACGACCACGAAAACGGGTCAATAGGAGGTGCTCCATGGACTTCAGGTTCCTGACGGCTCTGTGGATCACAAGCATGATAGTCAGTGGTGCAGGTATTGGACGCGCGGCGGAGCCGGCCGAGCCCCCTGGGTGGGTTGCGGCCTATTCCGCCGACCTCAAGAATGACAAGACCGCCGAGAACGAATGGTGGGCCGCCGCGGGCGAAGCCAAGATCACGGACGGCAAGATGGTACTGACTGTCGGAAAACGCGGACGTTTCCAGGCGTTCCTCAGTAGCGTCCATTTCCCCGGGAGCGTGCTCGTCGAGGTCACGACCTCCGTGTCGACGGCCGCCACGCCGGGGAACGTCAATTTCGACCTCCAGTTGAATTCCGACGTCCCGGTCGGCACCAACGCCAAGAGGGGCTACACGCTCCAATTCCGGAGTCCGGGGAATCCCTGCACCCTGAGAAGGGGAGAGAGGGCCATAGGGTCCGCGAACAATGACGCCATCCGCTGGCAGGCCGGGAAATCCTATCAGATCGTCGCCGAGCAGAACGGCGGACAGGTGAGCGTATCGGTGGACGGCGTGCCGGTGCTTTCCGTCAAGGACGACAGGCCGCTGGAAGGTCCGGTCCTGAACCTGGTGGGGCTGGCCGGCGCCGGGTGCACGCTGAGCGTGGAGAAGTTCGTCGTCCACGCAAGAAAAGACGCCCCCGGCGACGTCATCGGCCCACTGGTCGCACCGAAGGGCACCCAGGTGACCATCAAGGGTCCCGCCATGTGTGCCCGGCAATGCTATTTGAAACAAGGGGCCTTCGACGGATGTCCCTACGTCGCAATGTATGCCATCGACGGACCCCCCGAGATCAAGGCGCAATTCGACGACGTCATCGACAAGTTCTGTCCGGAGAGAGGTCTGGACGCCGATCAGGCCGCGAAACTCCTCCAGGTGTTTGACGAGCGTCTCAAGTACTACCTCGTCCCCGGACCGCTCGTCAACCCGGGGCACTCCGAGATCGACTATCCGAGTCACGTATGGTCGGTGACCGGAACCGTTTTCGAGCAGGACGGGAAGAAGTGGATCGCACCCAGCAAGATCGAGGACGCGAAGATCACTTATCCCGCAAGGATGCTCGTCCCGGACAAGCCGTTCGTCATGCCCGAGAAGGAGCCGCTCATCCTCAAGGTCACCGACACCATGACCCTGAAATGCATCAAGATCCCGCCCGGAAGGTACATGCGCGGGTCGCCTTTCTACGAGCACCCTCGGTGGCAGGACGAGTATCCGCATGAGGTAGTCCTGACGAAGCCCTTCTACATGGCGGAGACCCCGATTACGCAGGCGATGTTCGAAGCGGTCGTGGGCACGAACCCGAGCAAGAAAACTGCCCGTCCTTGGAAACAATACAGCGATCCCGGATTCGCCGAGCGATTCCGGCACAAGCAGCCGGACGACGGACCCGACTTTGCCGTCGAGAACGCCACCTGGGCCGAAATCCAGAAGTTCTGTCAGGCACTCTCCGAGAAGAACGGCCGGAAGGTGCGTGTGCCCGCGGAGGGAGAGTGGGAATATGCGGCACGCGTCGGCATGTCGGGTCCGTGCTTCCATGAGAAGTACATCGAGCAGCGGAGTTACGTAGCCGACGGGGAGGGCCGGTGCGAACCGGTCAAGCGACACAAGCCCAACGCCTGGGGACTCTACGACATGGTCAAGTCCGGATGGGAGCTCGTCAGCGACTACAAGCTGGACAACGTCCGGGAAAAACAGGTGGACCCACAGGGACCGTCCCGGCAGGCCGCCGCAAACCACGGCAGCGGACCACTGCGCAGGACGAAGGGCGGAAGCTACTACGACGATACGCATCTGAACCTGCACGGAGCGTGCGACGAGAGCGGGAATAACGAAGAAGGGCTCATGATCTTCCGGGTGGTCGTGGAGGCGGAATGAAGGCCTTCACGATGGCAATAACACCGAAAAGGGGTGGGGAGATGCTCGCGAAGGCGTGTGGGGCGGCGGTTGTGGCAGGCCTAATGGCATTGTGTTGGGCCAGCGTGTACGGCCAGACGGGTGCGGAAGTGGCCGCGGCGCCGAAGGACGAGGTCACCATCACGGGCAGTCTGATGTGCGACTGGGCAACCCTGCCAAGTCCGAAGTCGAAGGACTTCGACTACACGAGCCCCGAACATGGTCTCCTGGTGATCTATGCCATTGACGGCTCACCCGAGATCAGGTCGGAAGTGGAAAAGGTGACGGCCGAGTACTATCCGGACAAGGGGCTTGACGGCGACGAGGCCCAGAAACTGCTGGATCAGTGGACGGCACGGCTCAAGTACACCATCTCCAAGGACAGCCCCGCCGGAGAGGAACTGTACAAGAGAAGGCACAGTGAGCAGAGCTTCGCCTTCACGCTAGCGGGCGTGATTTCCGAGAAGGACGGCAAGAAGTGGATCACGGTCAGCAAAGCCACGCCGGTGGATACCGACAAGTACGCGGAATTCTACCCCAGGAAGATGCACACGCCCGACAAGCCCTTCGTGATGCCCGACAAGGAGCCGCTGCTGCTCAAGGTCACGGACACGCTGACGCTCAAGTGCATCAAGCTGCCAGCCGGGAAGTACCTGGAGGGCTCGTTTTTCTTCATGCACCAGCGTTTCGTGGAGGAATACCCGCACATGGTGACGCTGACCAGGCCGTTCTACCTGGCGGAGATCCCGGTGACGCAGGAGGTGTGGGAAGCGGTGATGGGCAACAATCCCAGCACCCACAAGGACCCCAAGTTGCCCGTCGAGAACCCGCAATGTCTGGATATTCAGAAGTTCTGCCGGATCCTCTCGGAGAAGAACGGCCGCAAGGTCCGCCTGCCCACGGACGCGGAGTGGGAATACGCCAACCGCACAGGCACTTCCAACCCGCCGCTGGTGGAGAAATACCAAACCCAGTACTGCGGGCTACCCGGCCGAATGGTCCTGCCGGTGAAATCCAAACAACCCAACGCCTGGGGGCTCTACGACATGGCGAGCGCCTGGTGGGAGTTCGTCGCGGACAAGGGGTTCTACAACCCTCGGACGCCTCAGGTCGATCCGTTCTATCCGCCGAACTGTGCCGACCCGAGACACCAGCACCGCGGCCGAGGTCTGTGGCAATACAACCATTCCGGGGCCAACGTGGAGTTCATGCCCGGGAATCCCGATCCTCCCAAGAACATGTATGCGAGCGAGACCTTTCGCGTGGCGGCGGATGCGGAGCCGCTTCCTGCCGCCCAGCCGAAGTGACGGGAAGGAGACCTAACGTGACAAGACCTGCTCTATCCGCCTATCTGCTCATCTCCTGCAGCCTAGCGGCCGCCTTCGGGCCGCCCGCCGGCGCCGACCCCGCAAACTTCCAGGTCAAGGGTCCCGAGATGAAGAACGGCCTCGCGACCTACGTCATCACCAGCGACTACCAGGAAAAACCCTGCCCGCTGTGGGTGCTGCTGCCCGATAAGTTCGACAAGACCACGCGGTACAAGGTACTGTACGTCCTGCCGGCGTTGGAAGCCGGGGACAAGGAAGGCATCCTCCAGGCGAAGAAGCTCGAC
>Ga0315282_10003307_pt1 | contig 28993 bp, 23 predicted proteins | sample YL17G07_20_MG_FD_203693 | JGI IMG/M metagenome (GOLD analysis project Ga0315282, IMG submission 203693) | Sediment microbial communities from Yellowstone Lake, YNP, Wyoming, USA - YL17G07_20 | ecosystem: Environmental > Aquatic > Freshwater > Lake > Sediment | place: USA: Wyoming | collected... | reverse complement strand
CCACGCAACTGACGCCGAACTACCTGGCGCACGCCGAAGGCTCGGTCCTCATCGATGTCGGGCGCACGCGCGTCCTGTGCTCGGCCAGCGTCGAAGACCGGGTGCCGCAGTTCCTCAAGAACAGCGGTAAGGGCTGGGTCACCGCCGAATACGGCATGCTGCCACGATCGACCAGCACGCGCACGCCGCGCGAGGCCTCCACCGGACGGGTGGGCGGGCGCACCCACGAAATCCAGCGGCTGATCGGCCGGTCGCTTCGCGCGGTCACGCGCCTCGATCAGCTCGGCGAGCGGACCGTGTGGCTCGATTGCGACGTGATCCAGGCGGACGGCGGCACGCGCACGGCGGCGATCACCGGCGCGTTCGTGGCGCTCGTGCTCGCGCTCGAGCAGATGCGGGTGAAGGGGCAGATCGGCAGCGTGCCGATCGACGACTACGTTGCCGCAACCAGCGTCGGCATCGTCGACGCCACTCCCCTGCTCGACCTCGCCTACGACGAAGACTCGAAGGCCGAAGTGGACATGAACGTGGTGAAGACCGGCCGCGGCCAGTTCATCGAAGTGCAGGGAACGGCCGAACACAAGCCGTTCGACCGGGACACGCTCGACCGGCTGCTCGAGCTGGCCGACGAAGGAATCCGCCAGTTGATCGGCTTCCAGCGCGACATCGTCGGCGCCTTCGTCAAGACGTAGTCCCGCCGTCCGCCTTCGCCTGGCACGGCACCAACCACCAGGCTACCGCGTGACTCCGACCAGGTAACGCCGGAAATCGATCCCGCCGCCCTGCTTCATCAGCGCCTCGATCTCCTCTATCGCCTTCGGCGCCGCGCCCGTGATCACCTCGTGGCCGGCCGGCGTAATCAGCACGTCGTCTTCGATGCGGACGCCGAGGCTCTCCTCGGGCAGGTACAACCCGGGCTCGATCGTGATCACCATGCCCGGCTGGAGAACCGCCGTCGATCCGACATCGTGCACCTGCAGGCCGATGGGGTGGCTCGGGCCGTGCAGCGAGTAACGGAACGTCTGCGACTTGTCCTTGATAATGCCGAGCTTCAGCAGCCCCTCACCCAGCACGTCCTGGACCTTCGCGCTCACGTCGCGCATGTTCACCGACGGCTTCAGCATCTCGATGGCCTGCACGTTCGCCTGCAGCACCACCTCGTAGATATCGCGCTGCCGCTTCGAGAAGGTGCCGCTCACCGGGATCGTGCGCGTGATGTCGGCCGTGTAGCTCTGGTACTCCGCGCCGATGTCCAGCACGACGACGTCGCCGGCCTGCGTCTGCCGCGTGTTCTCGCTCCAGTGGAGGATGCACGAGTTCGGCCCGGAGCCGACGATGGTCGTGAAGCCCGGCCGGCGCGCGCCGTTGATGGTGAAGACGTGCTCGATGATCGACTGCAGCTGGTACTCGAACAGCCCCGGCCTGGCCGCTCGCATCGCTTCCCGTTCGGCGGCGGCCGTGATCTGCGCGGCGTGACGCAGCAGCTCCAGCTCGTCGGCCGTCTTGATGACGCGCAGCGGCGCCAGCAGCGACGACGCCGGCTTGATCTTCAACGCGGCGCCACGGTCGCGTGCCTGTTTCAGCAACTGCTCGTCCTCGGTCATCGGCCCGTTCAGCATGCGAGACCGCCGGTAATCCAGGTAGAGCGTCTGCGACGTGGACAGCAGCAGGCTGTCGAACGTCGCCTGGAAATCCGACGAACGTCGAACGGTGCCCGCAGCAAAGCCCGGTGCGGAGGGAAGCGTCTCGGGGCCCGCGGCACGTCCCGTTGCCGAAGGAGGCGCGGTTCGGAAGAGGATCTCCGTCGGAGACCTGTAATTGATGCCGGGAGGCAGCCCCGGAGGCGGCGTACGCTTCGCGGCGAAGAGAACGAGCGCGGTGCCCTCGGACCCGAGGCCGGTGAGATACCGGAAGTTCGGATCGGTGCGGGACAACCCGCTGTCATCCACGATCGGCGTGTTGCGGACGATGAGTACGCTGTCCGGCTCCATCGCATCACGAACCGCCTGGCGGCGTACCTGGTACTGGTCGGCGCCCTGCGTGAACGCAAGAGCGTTCAGCAGGAAGACAACGAGGGCAACACCCGCGATCGTCCACCTGATTCTCTTCACCGGGTCCTCCTTTGATCCCCGACAGCCTAGCGCAGCCGACCGCCGAATTGAAGCGAAACGGACGACACAAGGGGGCGCGATTCGGAATCGTCAGGCGGGTGGCCGGTCGACCGCGACCTGGCGGGGTCCCCAACGCGGCAGCCGCGTTGGGGTGCCCATGGGGGCGAAGCCGGCACGCCTCGCAAGCGGGAGTCATCAGCGACGCTGCGCGCGAAGCGGTCGCGAGCGTTTAACCGCGCGTCGAGGCGCGCGACAGGACGCCGGCTGAGACCACAGGCCGCGGCCGACCGGCCAGGACCTGCAAGACGATCGCCGATTCCGAATCGCGCCCCCTCATATAGAATCGACCAATGCGGCTGCTCGTGGCGACCAGCAATCCGGGCAAGCTCCGGGAGATCCACGGCATCCTCGCCGGGCTTCCCGTGGAGATGGTGAGCCTCGACGCATTTGCCGGCGTCGCGCCCCCCACCGAGACCGGCAGCACCTTCGCAGAGAACGCCCGGCAGAAGGCGCTGTATTACGCGGATGCCTGCGGGATGATCGCGGTCGCCGAGGACTCGGGGCTCGAGATCGACGCGCTCGGCGGCGATCCGGGCGTCCACTCGGCCAGGTTCGGCGGCATGGTGGGCGCCTACCCGCGCAAGTTCGAGATCATCTACGAGCGCCTGCGCGCACGGCAGTCGCCCACAAGCCCGGCGCGCTTCGTGTGCGCGCTGGCCATCGCGCACGAGCGTCACATCCTGTTCGAGGCGCGCGGCGTTGTCGAAGGGCGCATCGCGGATGCGCCGCGCGGCAGCGGTGGTTTCGGCTACGACCCGATCTTCTATTACCCGCCATTCGGCTGCACCCTCGCCGAAGTATCCGAGGAGCGGAAAGCCCGCGTGAGTCATCGCGGGCACGCGTTCCGCCAGCTGCGCGCGTTCCTGGAACGACGGGAAGAGTAGTGCTGGGTGCTGGGTGCTACGTGCTTGGTGCGGTGCTGGTGCCGAGTGCCAGGTGCTTGGTGCGGTGCTGGATGGGACAGAACTCGAGGGAATCGGACGACACGGCGGCGTCCGCGGACGTTCGGCTCGACGTCTGGCTCGACGTCGCGTGCCTCTTCAAGACGCGGTCGGAGGCGCAGCACGCCTGCAAGGGCGGCAAGGTCGAGGTCAACCGCGTCGCGGGCAAGCCCAATCGGCACGTGCATCCCGGCGACGAGGTCCGGATCACGCGCAGCCGCGGCAAGCAGATCGTGATCGTCGCGGCGCTGGCCGAACATCACCTGCCGAAAGCGGAGGCGCGCGAGTTGTACCGCGATGTGACGCCGCCGCCCAGCCCCGAAGAGGTCGAGATGCGACGACTCGAACGACTGGTGCGCCCGCCGGGGCCGTCGCGCCGGCCCGACAAACGCGAGCGGCGAGCGCTTCGCCGATTCAAGGGGTTCTGAAGGAGCCGCGCGGCCATACCGCTCAGCTCGCGCCGCTTCTCCGATGCGAGGTATCCTCTACGCCTCCCTGCCACCCCGGGCTCTCGCCCGGGTCATCGCAGTTCAGTTCTGCGGCGATACGCGAGGCTTCGTGAAGGGCACCGCTGCGGCTGCCGCCCTCGGCAGGCTCAGGGCGTGGTGAGCTTGTCGAACCACGCCGACGGGGATGCCACGCGAAGTCGACGTCACAGACACTTCCGACCACGGAGGTCCGGGCATCGTGTCCCTCTTGCGCACTTTTCGGCTGCCGGTCGTCGTCGCGTGCCTGCTGCTGCTCGCCCGTTCGGCGGACGCGCAGTACTTCGGGCAGAACAAAGTGCAGTACCGGCGATTCGATTTTCGGATCCTGCAGACACAGCACTTCGACATCTATTACTACCCAGCCGAGCAGGAAGCCGTGTATCAGGCGGCGCGCATGGCCGAGCGCTGGTACGGCCAGCTGTCGCGCGTCTTCAGCCACACGCTGCACGCGCGCCAGCCGCTCGTGCTCTACGCCTGCCATCCGGATTTCGCGCAGACCAACGTGGTGCCGGACAGTCCGGGCGAGGGCACCGGAGGGTTCACCGAAGGCGACAGGAACCGCGTCGTGTTGCCGTTCGGCGCCAGCCTCGCCGAAACGAATCACGTGCTCGGTCACGAGCTCGTGCACGCCTTTCAGTACGACATCGCCAGGCACGGGAACGGCGCGATCGTGATGATGCCGCTGTGGTTCATCGAGGGGATGGCGGAGTACGTCTCGATCGGCGGGATGGACGCGCAGACGTCGATGTGGATGCGCGACGCCGTGCGGCGGAACGAGCTGCCGGCGATCAAGGATCTCACCAACCCGCGATTCTTCCCGTATCGCTACGGCCAGGCCATCTGGAGCTACCTGGCCGACCGGTTCGGCGCCGACATCGTGCCGCGGCTGCTGCGGGCGAAAGGCGAGAAAGTCGCGACGCGCCTGAAGGCGACGACCGGCGTCAGCGTCGAGCAGCTGTCGAAGGACTGGCACGCGGCGCTGCGCGCGGAGTACGGCATGCCGAAGGCGGCGGACGCCACCCCGCCGAAGGCGGCGCCCGACGCGAAGACGCCGGCCGGGGACGGGACGCGCCGGGTCGTCACGGCGAAGACCGCGGGCCGCCTGAATGTCGGCCCGGCGCTGAGCCCGGACGGCAACGAGGTGATGTTCCTGTCCGAGAAGGATCGCTTCTCGGTGGATCTGTTCGTCGCCGATGTCCACACGGGCCGCGTGACGCAGAAGATCGTCAGCACCGCGACCGACCCGCACTTCGACAGCCTCGAGTTCATCGACTCGGCCGGCGCCTGGGATCCGGCCGGCCGGCGCTTCGCGTTCACCGCCGTTCGCAACGGCGGGGCCGTGCTCGTTGTCGTCGACGTCAAGACCGGCAACACCGTGCGTGAGGCGCGCCTGGGTGACATCGGCCAGGCGTTCAACGCGACCTGGTCGCCCGACGGCACGCGCATCGCGTTCTCGGGCCTCAGCGGCGGCGTCACCGATCTGTACGTCTACGATCTCGGGAGCGGCGAGCTCGAGGCGCTGACGCACGACGTGTTCGCCGACTTTCAACCGTCCTGGTCGCCCGACGGCACCTCGATCGCCTTCGTGACCGACCGCTTCTCGACCGACCTGCGCAATCTCGAATTCGGCAACTACAGCCTCGCCGTGCTCGACCTCGCCAGCGGCGCGATCGACCAGCTGCCGGGCCTGCGCGACGCGCGCAACCTGGATCCACACTGGTCGCCCGACGGGCGGTCGCTGTTCTTCGTCTCGACGGCGGGCGGGCGCAACAACATCTACCGCCTCGACAGGAGCACCTCGCAGATCCGGCAGGTCACCGACCTGTGGAACGGCGTCGCGGGCGTCACGCCGATGAGCCCGGTGTTCTCGATCGCGGCCGATCGGCAGGAGATGGCGTTCAGCGTGTACCGGAACGGCGGCTACGAGATCGACGCGATCGACGATCGCAATCAGCTGGCCGGCCACCTCGTGCCGATCGACCGGACGACGCTGCCCGGCGTGGTGCCGCTGGTGGAAATGCCATCGACGCCGCCGGCGCCGCTGGCCGCCAACACGCTCGCCTCTCTCGGCGACGCGGCCGTCAAGCGCTACCGGAAGACGCTTGCGCTCGACCGCGTCGGCCAGCCGTACTTCTCGGCCGGCGGCGGCAGCTTCGGCTCGTTCATCCAGGCGGGCATGGGGCTGTCGTGGGCCGACATGCTCGGCGATCAGCAGGCCGACCTGCAGCTGCAGGTCGGGCGACGCCGCGACGACTTCGCGGGCCAGGCGGTCTACGTGAACCGATCGCGGCGCGTGAACGTCGGCGTCGTGCTCGACTACCTGCCCGCGCTGTTCGCGCGTGCCGAGTCCACCTTCCCCAGCGACGGGAACACCGCCACGCGGCAGACCGACTACCTGCGGCAGATCCACACCGGCGCCGGCGGCCTGATCATCTACCCGTTCAACCGCGCCCGGCGGCTGGAACTGGCCGCGGGCCTCGAGCACGTCTCGTTCGCGCGCGAGACCAATCAGCAAGTCTTCTCGCTGGCCAACGGGCAGCTGCTGCACCAGCAGAACACGACGGTGCGCGCGGCGGAGCCAATCACGTTCGCGCAAACCAGCGCTGCCTTCGTCGAGGACACCGCGGTGTTCGGACCCACCAGCCCGATCCTCGGTTCCCGCTACCGCTTCGAGATCGCGCCCTCGGTGGGAGGCCTGTCGTTTACGACCGTCCTGGCCGACTACCGCCGCTACGTCATGCCGGTGCGCCCGTTCACGATCGCGATGCGCGCCCGCTACATCTCGCGCTTCGGCCCCGATGCATCCGATCCGCGACTGCTGCCGCTGGTCCTCACCCTGCGCGACCAGGTGCGCGGCTACGACCTGCAGTCGATGGTGAGCGCGCCCTGCACCGACACCACGGGGTACGGCTGCGCCGCGATCGACCTGCTGGACGGCAGCCGATTGTTCGTCGGCAACGTCGAAATGCGGTTCCCGATTCTCGGCGTCCTCGACCGGTCGTTCACCTACGGTCCAGTGCCGATGGAAGGGATCGTCTTCATGGACACCGGCTCGCTGTGGACACACCAGACCAAGCCGGCCGGGGGCGTGTGGGCCAGCCACCTGATGCGATCGGTTGGCGCAGGCGTGCGCGTCAACGCGGGGGGAATGGTGTTCGAGATCGCCGCCGTGCGGCCGTTCAACAGGCCCGACAGAAAGGGCTGGACGATCAGCTTCAACGTACTGCCCGGGTTCTGATCACGAGTGCTTGGTGCTTTGTGCTTGGTGCTGAGTGCGGTGCTTTGTGCTCGGTGTCGAGTGCTGGGTGCTGAGTGCTGAGTGCTTGGTGCGGTGCCGAGTGCTCGGCGCACCGCGTGACGTCGCGGCACCCAGCACCGCACTCAGCACCCAGCACCAGCACTCAGCACTCGTGTACCCCGTTAGAACCGGAATGCCAGGCCGACGTTCGCGCGCCAGAAGCTGGTGTTGTCGAGCACCGACAACAGCGTCCCCGGCACGGCCCCCGACGGTTGGTTGGCGTTCTTGTGGCCGATTGACGAGAAGTAGCGGACATCCGCCCGGATGCCGACCGCCCCCGTGAAGGCCATGAGGCCGCCACCGATGTCGCCGCCGAAGTGCGTTTCGCTTGGCTGGAACAACGCGGCCGTCGTGTTCACGACGGTGCTGGTGCTCGTGGTCGTCCCCTGGCTCAGTGTGAGCGCGCCGACACCGCCCGAGAGGAACGGCCGCACCGCGTGGAATTCGCCCACGGGCACCGCGGCGATCACGTTGAACACGTAGTTGTTCAGATCGCTGTCTGTGCCCGCGAGCCGGTCCAGTTTGAACTTCGGGGCAAAGCCCGCGAGGAATTCCACGCCGAACGCGCCGTTGTGCAAATAATCGAAGTTGGCGCCGAAATCGACGGCCGTCTGCAGGGCATTGCGCGCGAAACTTCCACCGACGAACCCGCCGATGATGAATTCGTTCGGCAGGTTGTCGCCGTCGCGGTCGGTGTCGGGCGGCAGCGGCGGCGGCGGCGTGACCACGGGTTGACCGGTCGCCGAGTCGGTCGTCGTTGTCGTCGTCGTGGTCGTCGTCTGCGCGAAGCCCGGCGCGGCAAGCAGCAGGACAGTCAGCATCGCGATGGGGAGTGTCACCTTCATCTGCTCTACCTCCACGGAATAGTCCTTCATGCTCTCCTGACTGGTCGGCGGCATTACCACCCCCAGCCGTTCCCGACCGGTGCTGCAAGCGATATTCCGGCCGATCCGCGCCGCACACGGGCTGTGCTCTGCCTGAGACGGCTCATCAGCGCACCACCAGCACTTCCGTTGCACTGTGCGCACTCCGCACTTCGAGAACGTGGCGCGATACCGTACAGCCCTGCAATACGACGTGGCAGTGGGCCGCACCGTCCAGTTGGCCCTGCTCCCGCCCCCGTTTCGCCATCAATTCGTTGCCGGTCAGCAACTTGTGGACTGCGCCGAGCATGCAGCCACCAAGCTCGGCCGGAGGCATCCGCCTTGCAGAGGCAGCCGGACACCTGCATTGATGTGATGTCGAGGACCGATCCATCGCCCCCGCCGTCGCCTGATTTGCCGAAGCTCACGGCGCCGCGGGAGCTGTCGCCGCGCGTCCGATACGCCGCTGCCGCCGTCGTCACCCTCGTCGCCTCGCTCATCCCGATCCTCGTCCATCCAGATCTCGACGATCTGCGTCTGCCGCTCGTCGCGCTCGTGCCGGCTATCTTCCTGAGCACCTGGCTCGGCGGCTTCGGACCCGGCATCATGAGCACGACGATCGCGACCCTCGTGGCCGGCATCGTGTGGTCGTTGCCCCGCCCGACCGGGCGGTACCTCTCGCCGCACGACTGGCTGGCGCTCGGCCTGCTCGCTTCCGTCGGCATCCTGCTCTCGGCTCTCCATGGCGTGTTGCATCGCGCCCTGCGCGAGGCGAGGCGGTCGGCGATGCGTGCCGAACGCGAGGCGGCGGAACGCGTCGAGGCCGAACGGGCGCTGCGGGCGCGTGTCAGGCAGCAGGCCGCGGTTGCCGAACTGAGCCAGCGTGCGCTCGCCGGCACCTGCCCGGCCGACCTGATGAACGAGGCGGTCGCGTTGCTCCGCGACACGCTCGGCATCGATTGCAGCAAGGTCCTCGAACTGCTTCCCGATCGCCGCCGGTTGTTGCTGCGCGCGGGTCTGGGGTGGAATCCGGGACTGGTCGGCGTGGCCACGGTCGGCGCCGGAATCGAATCGCAGGCCGGTTACACGCTGCTGCTCGGCAACGATGAGCCGTTGATCGTCGACGACATGGCGACGGAAACGCGGTTCAAGGGCCCCCCGCTGCTGCTCGACCACGGCATCGTGAGCGGCATGAGCGTCGTCATTCCGGGGCCGCACGGACCGTTCGGCGTGCTCGGCGTGCATTCCCGGTCGCGGCGCGCCTTCAGCCGGGACGACGCGACCTTCGTGCAGGCGGTTGCGAACATCCTGGCGAGCGCCATCGCGCGCGAGCACGTCGAGCGCGAGCGCGACGCTTCCCTGGCCGAGGCCCGGCAGGCCAACCGGTTGAAGGACGAATTCCTGGCCACGCTCTCGCATGAGATCCGAACACCGCTGAGCGCGATCCTCGGATGGGCGTCCCTGGTACACAGCGGCAAGCTCGTCGGCGAGCGGCAGACGCGAGCCCTGGATGCCATCCTGCGGAACGCCCAGTCGCAGGCGCAGCTGGTGTCGGACATCCTGGACGTCTCGCGCATCATCACCGGCAAACTGCAACTCGAACTGGAGGATCTCGAAATCGCGGCCGTCGTCGACGGCGTCGTCGAATCGCTGCAGCCGGCGGCAGGCGCGAAGGAGATACGGCTGGTCCAGACGTGCGAACGCCACGACGCGCGGGTGGTCGCCGATCGCGTTCGCATGCAGCAGATCATCTGGAACCTGCTTTCCAACGCAATCAAGTTCACCCCCGCCGGCGGGCGTGTGACCATCGACGTTCGTGTCGCCGGCGAGACGCTCGATCTGGTCGTCTCCGATTGCGGTCGCGGCATCGACCCCGACTTCCTCCCCCACGTGTTCGATCGGTTCCGCCAGGGTGATTCATCGAGCACCCGCCAACACGGCGGCCTCGGCCTCGGCCTCGCGATCGTGCGCCACCTGGTCGAGCTGCACGGCGGGACCGTGACGGCCGCCAGCGACGGTGAGGGCTGCGGCGCGACGTTCACCGTGCGCCTGCCGGTCGCGCGACCGAAGTGGCGGAGCCGCGCGAACGTCGAGGGACAGAGCGCGGCAAGGGCCGCGGCCGTGCCATCGATGACCGGCGAGCAGATGCTGATGGACCTGGACGTGCTGGTGGTGGACGACGACACGGACGCGCGGGAGATGCTGAGGACGATCTTCGAGCATGCAGGCGCGAGGGCGACGGTCGCGGCGTCGGCCTCGGAGGCTCTCGCGCTGTTCCGGCGGCACGTGCCGAACCTGCTGGTCTCGGACATCGGCATGCCCGAGAAGGACGGCTGCGCGCTGATGCGCGAGATTCGATTGCTGCCGGACTGCGAAGGCGGCCGGGTGACGGCGGTGGCCGTGACCGCCTATGCGAGCGCCACCGACCGCGAGCGCGCGCTCGCGGCCGGCTTCGACGTGTTCTTCGTGAAACCTCTCCTGGCGGACGAATTCCTCGGCGCCCTCGGCGTCCTGTGCGGCCGCACGAAACCCGCCTGAGACCCACGAGTGCCAGGTGCGTCGTGCTCAGTGCTGAGTGCCGTGCTCGGTGCGCGGTGCAGAGCACCAAGCGCTAGGCAACTGCCGTGACCTGCGCCGTGCTTTGCGGGCAGCGCGTGGCTCCAATCGCGCCACACAACGCAGGAATTCGTGAATTTCGTCTCGCACGCTGAGGGGTCATTGGCTGAACTCGAAACTCAGGCGATCATTGCGATCGAGCTGGCTTTCTGCACACCGGGTGACGCTTCTCCGGCGCTATGCTTGATCGATGAAACGCAACGCATGCTCAACTCCTTGCGCGCGAAACTCGCAACTCGCCACTCGCCACTCGCCACTCGCCCCTCGCCACTGACGTGGCGCTTCAGACCCGAGGATCTATGAGACGGACGACGGCAATCCTTGCATTCACAATGCTGCTCGGCATCACCGGTTTGCTCGCCCGACCGATCGCGCAGGGCGGCGCGACCCAGGCGCCGCCCGGGAAGGGCGACGTCGACAGGAAGCCGGCCAGACCGCAGAAGGGCGAGGCGAAGAACAAGCCTGCGCCGGCCACGGCCGCCGACCGCATGACGCCGGCCACCTTCAACGGCCTCCAGTTGCGCCCCATCGGCCCCGCGGTCACCTCCGGCCGCGTCGTCGACTTCGCGGTGCAGCCCGGCACCCGCACCATCTACTTCGTTGCCTCCGCGTCGGGCGGCGTCTGGAAAACGACGACCGCCGGAACCAGCTGGACGCCGATCTTCGACTCCGAGGGCGCCTTCTCGATCGGCTGCGTCGCGCTGGACCCACACGACCCGCTGACGGTGTGGGTCGGCACCGGCGAGAACAACAGCCAGCGCAGCGTTTCCTACGGCGACGGCGTCTACAAGTCGATCGACGGCGGCAAGTCGTGGACGAACGTGGGCCTCAAGGACTCGATGCACATCGGCAGGATCGTCATCGATCCCCGCAATTCGGACGTCGTCTACGTCGCGGCGATGGGTCCGCTGTGGTCGCCTGGCGGGGATCGCGGCCTCTATAAGACGACCGACGGCGGCAAGACCTGGAAGGCCGTCCTGACGATCAGTGAGAACACCGGCGTCAGCGACATCGCGGTGGATTCGGCGAATCCGGACGTGCTCTACGCGGCGGCGTACCAGCGCCGCCGTCACGTCTGGACGCTCATCGACGGCGGCCCCGAATCGGCGATCTACAAGACGACGGATGCCGGCGCGACCTGGAGGAAGATCGTCACGGGGCTGCCCAACGAAGATCTCGGCCGCATCGGTCTCGCCGCCGCGCCCACGCGGCCCGACACCGTCTACGCGATCGTCGAAGCGGCCGGCGGCACCGGCGGCTTCTTCCGCTCCCGGGATCGCGGCGAGAACTGGGAGAAGATGAGCGGCTACGTGAGCGACAGCCCGCAGTACTACCAGGAACTGGTCGTCGATCCGAAGAACGCCGATCGGGTCTACTCGATGGACACCTACCTGATGGTCACCGACGATGGCGGAAAGACCTTCCGTCACGCGGGGGAGCGGTACAAGCACGTGGACAACCACGCGCTGTGGATCGATCCCCACAACACCGATTACCTGCTCGACGGCAACGACGGCGGCGTGTACGAGAGCTTCGACCGCGGCGCCACCTGGAATTTTAAGGCGAACCTGCCGGTGACGCAGTTCTACCGCGTGGACACCGACAACGCGCTCCCCTTCTACAACGTCTACGGCGGCACGCAGGACAACCAGTCGCTGGGCGGGCCGTCGCGCACGACCACCGAGAACGGCATCACCAACGACATGTGGTTCGTGACGACTGGCGGCGACGGCTTTCAGAGCCGCGTGGACCCGGAGGATCCGAACACGGTCTACGCCGAATCCCAGTATGGCGTGCTGGTGCGCTTCGACCGACGCACCGGCGTCGCCATCGACATCCAGCCGCAGCCCGGCCCCGGGGAACCGCCGCTCCGGTGGAACTGGGACTCGCCGATCGTGATCAGCCCGCACTCGCACACCCGCCTGTATTTCGCCGCCCAGCGCGTGTTCCGCAGCGACGACCGCGGCAACTCGTGGAAGCCCATCAGCCCGGACCTGACGCGACAGATCGATCGCAACAAGTTGAAGGTCATGGGCCGCGTGTGGAGCGTCGATGCGGTCGCCAAGAACACCTCCACGTCCTTCTACGGGAATGTCGTGTCGCTGGCGGAATCGCCGGTGAAGGAGGGCCTGATCTACGTCGGGACCGACGACGGGCTGATCCAGGTGACGGAGGACGGCGGCGCGACGTGGCGCAAAGTCGAGCGCGTGCCCGGCGTGCCGGAAAACACGTACGTCTCGCGCCTCGAGCCCTCGCCCACCGATGCCGACGTCGTGTACACCGCCTTCGACAACCACAAGATGGGCGACCTGAAGCCGTACCTGTTCAGGAGCGCCGATCGCGGCCGCACGTTCACCTCGATCGCGGGCAACCTGCCCGAGCGGGGCTGCGTCTACGTGGTCGTCGAAGATCCCGTCAAACGCGATCTGCTCTTTGCCGGCACGGAGTTCGGCCTCTTCTTCACGATCGACGGCGGGAAGAAGTGGACGCAGCTCAAGGGGAATTTTCCGACCATCGCCGTCAGGGACCTGAAGATCCAGAAGCGTGAGAACGATCTCGCGATCGCCACCTTCGGGCGCGGCTTCTATATTCTCGACGACTACACGCCGCTGCGCCTGGTCACAGCCACAACGCTCGACGGCGAAGCGGCGTTCTTCCCGGTGCGCAGCGCGTGGATGTACATGGAGTCGTACCCGCTCGGCCTGCGCGACAACAGCTTCTTCGGCGAATCGTTCTTCCGCGCGCCGAACCCGCCGTTCGGGGCGGTGTTCACCTACTACCTGCGCGACGGCCTGAAGACGAAGCGGGAAGTCCGGCGCGAGCAGGAGAAGAAGATCGAGAAGCAGGGCGGCGACGTCTTCTACCCGAGCTGGGACGAGCTGCGCGCGGAAGCCCGGGAGGAACCGCCCGCGATCCTGTTCGTCGTGGCCGACGAAGCGGGCAACATTGTCCGGCGCTTCACCGCGCCGGTAACCGCCGGCTTCCATCGGGTGGCCTGGGACCTCCGGTTCCCGCCGTTCGAGCCGGTCACCACCCCCGCGTCCGCGCCGGACGACATGTTCAGCAGCCCGCCGATGGGCCCGATGGCAGCGCCCGGCACCTACAAGGTCGGCATGTTCGAGCGCGTAGAAGGCAAGCTGACGCAGCTCGGGGAGATGCAGGCGTTTGCCGCGCGGCCGCTCTACACGGCGGTGATGAGCATCAGCGATCGGCTGCTCAACCTTCAGTTCGAGCAGAAGGTGGGACGGCTGCAGCGGGCGGTGCTCGGCGCCGCGGAGGTGGTGCGCGAGACCGAGCGCCAGATCTCGCTGGCCAAGAAGGCGATTGACGACGCGCCGAAGGCCGACGCGAAGCTGATGGAGGACGTGCGCGCGCTCGAGAATCGTCTGAAGGACATCGACACGGCGCTCAACGGCGACCGCGTCGTGGCGGGCCACAGCGAGCCGACACCGCCATCGATCGTCGATCGCGCGCAGGCTGTGGTCGGCGGAACGTGGTCCGCCGAAGCGCCGGCGACCGAAACGCAGAACCGCTCGTACGCAATCGCGGCCGACGCCTTCGGCCCGGTACTGGACCGTCTGCGCACGCTCGTCGAAGTGGACATGAAGGCGCTCGGCGATCGCCTGGAAGCGGTGGGCGCCCCCTGGTCGCCGGGGCGGGTGCCACGCTGGACGCCGGAGAAATGAGGCTTAGGGCTTAAGGCTTACGGCCAGACTGGGCCCAAGGCTATGGAGACTCAAGGCCTTCAGCCAGACGATGCCATGAGCCGTGAGTCCCGAGCCTTGAGCCGGAACGAGTAACGGCGCAGGTGCTGCGCCGTTACTCGTTCCTGAGCACCGCCGCCGGCATGACGCGCGTCGCTCGCCACGCCGGGACCACATCGGCGATGACGGCGACCAGCCCGAGCAGCAGCGCAACCAGCGCGAACAGGCCGATCAGCGCGAACACGAACCGCGTTGCCGCCGTACCGGCCCGGATCCACTCGTCCATGGTCTTGACGTGCGGGCTTCGTCCTGCCGTGCACCGGGCGGCCGCAGTCCGACGTCGTGCTCGAAACGCACGCCCGCGACGCCATGCGCCGTCACCGCGAGCGCCACCACCTCCCGTTCCCGAAAGGCGATTGGGGGCATGGGAAGTAGTGAGTACTCGCTACTCGCTGCTTCTCTACACTCCCTCCGCCTCCCTCAGCGCCTCGTGCACCTTCCCGACCATCTTCGCGCCGGGGTCCTTCAGCGTCACGTCGCCTTCCTCGCGCCACTTCGACGGGCACACCTCGTTGCTCTTGCGAGCCACACGCGGCCGAAATCGCCGGCCACCGGATCGTAGGTCGTCATCTCGAAGTCGGGCACCTTTTGCCCGAGCTTCAGCCCGACGGCCCGGCTCGAATCATTCATGAGAGCCTCCTCGACGCAGTTATCGGTTGTGTTGAGCCCGGATTTCCATCGTAACCCGCCCCATCGGCGTTGACAAGAACGAGCGGCTGATTGTGTTCGGCGGCCCGCCGGAGTAAGGTTTCGATTCACCCGATCCCCCGGAGCCTGGACGTGTTTCTGGTCGTCCTCGTCGCATTCGCCGCGCTGGTCACCGCAGTCGTCGCGGTGATGCGGATCACCGATCTGCACCTGAAACAGTCCGACACCGAAGAGTCGCTGCGGCACCTGAAGCGCGAGGTCGAGCTACTGCAGGGCGAGGTGAGCAGACTGCGTCCGACGTCTGCGCCGCTCCCGGAATCCGGGGCGCCATCGCCCATGCGCCGGGAGCCCGCACCAACGCCATTGCCGGCACCGTCGAAACCCGTCGAGCCGGCGCCGCCGATCGCGCCCCCCGCGCCGGCGCCGCCCGTCGCCCCGCCGCCATCCATGACGGCAACGCCGCCAGCAGTCCCGGTCGGCCCGGTCTCGCCCGCGCCACCCGTTCTTGCCCCGCCGGCCACCGACCAACGACGCGCGACGAACGACCTTCGACCAACGACCAACGACCTTCGACCAACAACCAACAACCAACGACCAACGACCATTCGACTGGGAAAGCCTCGTCGGCGTGAAGCTGTTCTCCTGGATCGCAGCCATCGCGTTGACGCTTGGCGCCGTCTTCTTCCTGCGCTATTCGATCCAGGCTGGCTGGCTGCAACCGCCCGTCCGCATGGCGATCGGCATTGTCACCGCGCTGGCTCTGCTCGCGGGCTGCGAGATGAAGGTCGCGCGCAACTATCCCGTCACCGCCAACGCGCTGGACGCCTCGGGCATCGTCATCCTGTTCTCGACCTTCTTTGCCGCGTCCGCCCGGCGGCATCTGATCGGCATGGGGGCGGGATTCCTGTTCCTGAGCCTGGTGACCGTCGTCGCGGTGCTGCTGGCGCTCCGCCGGGATTCGCTCTTCATCGCGATTCTCGGCCTCCTTGGCGGTTTCCTGACGCCGGCGCTGCTGTCAACCGGTCAGGACAATCCGGTCGGCCTGTTCGGCTACCTGCTGCTGTTGAACGCGGGACTCGCGTGGGTGGCGTACCGCAAGCGCTGGCCGCTGCTCACCGCCGCCAGCCTTGTCCTGACCACGCTGTATCAATGGATGTGGGTGGCGACGTTTCTCACCGAAGCGAAGCTGCTGCTCTCGGCCGTCATCTTCCTGGTGTTTCCGATCCTCGGCTTCGTCGCGCCGGTGCTCGGACGGCGCGTCTCCGGTGACGACCGGGATTGGACGTTCCGGTTGACTGCCGGGGCAAGCGCGCTGCTGCCGCTGCTGTTCGCGCTGTATCTGGCCGCGTCCTATCGCCACGACGCGTGGCCCGCCGTCCTCGCCGCGATCGTGCTGTTCGTGCTGTTCCACCTCGGGAGCACGCCGTCCGCTCGAGCCGCAGGCGGCCGGCGTCGTCATCCTGATCGTCAGCCTCACACTGCTGTTCTTCCCGGCCGGCCTCCTGGCCGGTGACGACGCCCTGTGGGGCCTCGCGCTGCTGCTCGCGATCCTCAACGCGGCCGTCTTTGTCGAAGGGGTGTCGGCGAGGCGGCCCGTCCTCTCGCTGGTGGCGACGTCGCTTTCACGGCTGGTGGTCGGCGTCTGGTGGGCGCGGGCAGGCGCGAGCAGCCTGACGGGCCCGGGCCTGCTCGTCGTGGCGGGCTTCGCGATGCTCACGCTCGGCGGGCATGTCTGGAACGCGCGGCGCAGCGACCGGCAGGACGATCTCGTGCAGAACGGCGTGTATCTGGGCCTCATCGGCCACCAGTTCCTGCTGTTCGTCGCCGGACGGCCGGCGCTGTCGATTCCGCCATGGCCGATGCTGGGCGTCCTGCTGGTCCTCGATCTCGCCACCGGCGTCACCGCGCTGTACGCGCGCCAGCCGACGTTGCACCTGGCGGCCATCGCCGCCTCGGCGCTGGTTCTGCTTGCCTGGCTGTCGCACGCTGCCGCGCCGCCATGGCCGGCGATCGCGATCGCGTCGGCCGGCGCGCTGGCGCTCGTCGCGGCCGTCTGGATGTGGGCGGCCCGCCGCGCGGCCGGTGTCGCGGATACGGTGCTGCGGTTGGCGTCGGCGAGCTGCTGCGCCTGGACGCGCAGCTGATGCTCGCTGCGCTCCAGGTCGGCATTCACCGCGCGCAACCGCTCCTCGCTGCGGCGAAGCGCCTCGTTCTCGACGGCGTGCCGCTCGGCGGCGATTTGCGCCATGACGCGCCCGATCGCTTGCGGCAGGTACTCGAGGTATTCGCCGCTCCTCGGGATGACGTCGCGGACCCCCGCCCGCAACGCCTCGATGAGCCTGCTCTCGTCGCTGAGGGCCGTCACCAGCACCGCCGGGACGTCTTGACCCTCACGAAGAACGTCGTGCCCGCGCGCTCGACCGATTCCGCCCAGATGCGCCCGTCGTGGCGATCCACGATGCGCTTGGTAAGCGCGAGCCCGATGCCCTCGCCCTTCACGGCGTTGCCGTGCAGGCGTTCGAAGGGCATGAACAGCTTCGAGAGGTAGCGCTGCGGTATGCCGAGACCGTTGTCCCGCACGTAGATCGTCGCCTCGCCGGCAGCGCGTCGCTGACCACTTCGGCCTGCCGTTGCTCGATGGTCGCGCGCATCGCGCGGATGATGCGCTCGACGATCGGGCCCAGTTCCACGCGCTGGGACGCGAACTCCACCCGGCCCGCGCGCGACAGCCGCAGCAGCGCGTCCACGATGCCGGACAGGCGGCTGACAGCGGTCTGGATGAACGAGATCGCTTCCCCGATGTCGCTGTCCACGATCCGTTCGAGACGGTCGCGTTCCGGCGCGGCGACGCGCCCGATCGCGTCGCGAAGCTCCTCGCACGCCCGGGTCAGCTCCTGCGTGAAGCCCTGCACGTTGACGAGCGGCGAGCGCAGGTCGTGCGAGACGCTGTAGACGAACATCTCGTTCTCCTGCCGCCGGAAGAGCAGGTCCTTGTTGGCCTGCTCGAGGGCGCGCCCGCGCTCCTCGAGCTCGGTCGCATACCGCTTCTCCGCGGCAGCGGCCGCCGCCAGACGTTGCGCGCTGTCGTGGAGGACGGCGTCGAGCCCGGCGAGCTCGTCGTTGCCGGGGAGCGCGTCGAGCAGCCGCTCACCGGTGGCGAGACGCTGGCCGTTGACGGCGATGCGCGACAGGCGCAGCGAGAAGCCGCGCGTGAACACGAAAAGCAGGCCGATCGCCAGGACGACCGCCAGGCCGGCGATGATCAGCAGCACGTTGCGCTCGCGCAGGCGAGACGCGGCGACGTCGGCCATGCGCTGCCGATCGAGCCGCTCCTCCTCGCCGGTGAAATTCGCCAGCGCGTCTTCGACCGCGTCCATCAACGTCTTGCCGTGCGCCGTCAGCGGTTCCGCGCGGTACGCGTCCCATTGACCGCCCGCGCCCAGCCGCTCCATCGCGGCGAACCAGGCGAGGTAGGGCCCGGCGGCCCGCCGGATGCGATCGATTTGCGCCTGCTGGCCCGGATTGTCGGCCACGAACCGCCGCAGATCGGCCAGCGTCGCCGGCCAGCGCAAAAGCGCGTCGCGACGGTCCTTCTCGAAGTCCAGCGTCTCGTAGACCGACGCGCCCCGCGTCGCGGCGTGCGCCTGGTTCAGCGTCATTTCGAGCTGCGCGGTCCTGGAGATCACCTCTTTCGAATGGAGCTCCCACCGTTCGGCGGTGGAGGTGTCGGTCTGCGTCTTCAACAGGAAGGCGAGCGCGAGTGTCTGACAACCATTCGCGTCAGGGACAGGCGCGCCGGGCGCCGCAACCACGTCGACAGACAGAGCGGAAGAATGTGCGGTTGGAGTTCTGCCAGTATAGCAAACTGTGCGGGGCACCCGGCTCGACGGGCGGGTTCAGGGTTCATGTGAGCTCTGCTTTGCTTGTCGATCCGTCGCGTTGCAAGTGTGGCCACATGTGGCTATAATCCGCACATGCCGTCCACGGGCATCCGAGCACTGAAGGACAACCTCAGTCATTACGTCCGCCGGAGCGAAGGAGGCGAGCGAATCGCGATCACGGTGCATGGCCGCGTGGTTGCGGAACTCGTTCCATCCGGCGCGACGTCACGAAAGGGCCGGGGTCGCTTCGACGAGCTCGTTTCGACCGGCGTGATCCGACCGCCGCTCGAATCCGGAGATCCGCTGGAAGCGTGGCCGGACATCCGGCTTCCACCAGGAACGGCCGCAACGCTGATGGACAGCGACCGTGGCGAAGCGTAGCGCCCGCCCGTCGAGGCCGACGCGCCGGGTTGCCATCTCCGCCGGGGCCGCGACGCGGGTCTCAGGTATTCGGTACATCGAGTCAAGCGCTCTGCTGGCGGCGTTGCTGGAACACGACGCCGCCGCATTGCGTTCGCTGCGGGCGGAAGGACGCCGGGTGACCTCCGCATTGACGTTCGCCGAAGCAGCGCGGGCGATTGTCCGCGCCCGCGTCGGCGGGCGCCTGAATCCCGAGGAGGAGCGCGCAGCTGTCCGCGGGCTCCGAGTATTCGAACGCCGTTGCTACGTGGCCGCCGTCACGGATACCATTCTCGCGCGCATCGGTCGGCCTTTTCCGGTGGAACCAATCCGCACGCTCGATGCCCTCCATCTTGCGACAGCCGAGGACCTTGGCGAACCGCCGCAACTCGTCACGATCGTGACCCGCGACGTCCGGGTGAGCGACAACGCGCGCGCCCTCGGATACAGCGTCGAGTAGCCTTCGATATTGAAGGATGCGGGGTTGGAGTGACGACGAGGTATCCCATCGTTTTCGAGGCCGAGGACAGCGGAGCGGTGAGCGCGTACGTGCCGGGCTTGCCGGTCTACGCGGCCGGCGACACCGCGGACGAAGCCGAAAAGGCCGTACGCGCGAATCGGTTCCGGGTGTTGGTTTCGACCTTCAGCCTCAGGGGCAACGACGGCACATCCTCGGAATCGAAACGGTCGATGAACGCCACACGCCCTTCCGTCTGTTTGCGCTTGGGCTTGCCAAGCCAGGGATCAAGGACCGTGCGCAACGCATCCATCATCGGTCGGCGGTCGGGCTGCTGGAGTACTGCTTCTAGGTCCTTCTGGAAGGCATCGCGCAACCGCGTATCGGTGGGCGACACTCCGGCAGGCAATCTCCAAGCTGCCGTCGCATTTTTCACAGCCACGCCCGCTGCTAGCTCTTTTACCTCTTCTGCTTTCGCGTGGCGGGACAAAAAAACGGCCCGGTTTGTGCCGGGCCGTTTTCCCGAGTTCCGAGATGGCTTCCCGCCCCCCGTTGCAAATTCGTTGCAAAGCGAGGGGCGAAACATGGTCGGGGCGACTGGATTCGAACCAGCGACCCCCTGCGCCCAAGGCAGGTGCGCTACCAGACTGCGCTACGCCCCGACGGAGTCATTATCGTCGATTTCGGTCCCTGGTCCCTAGTCCTTGGTCCCTGGTGGAAAGCAGTCCGCAACAGGAACCAGGGACCAAGAACCAGGGACGATGAGAGTTGACAGGCGCGCGCGGCCCGGCTTAGCGTGCGACAGGAGCGAGACGGACACGTGAAACGCCTTCTGCCACTGATCCTGACGGGTGCGCTGCTCGGCGGGTGCGCGCATCTCTCGCGCGGCCCGCTGACGCTCGGGGCGGCGGACAGCGGCAAAACCGTCCAACTCGCTGTCGGGCAGGTGGCAACCGTGCGCCTTGCGTGGGACCCGAGCACCGGGTATCGCTGGCAGACGACGTCCGACCCGGACGCGCTCGTGCTGATCGTCGTCGACACCGGCTACGACCGGCCGCCCGCACGCACGCCGGGCAGCCCCGGGCAGGCGTGGTGGAGGCTGCGCGCAACCGGCGCCGGGTCGACCTCCTTTGCGCTGCGCTACGTCAGGCCGTGGAAGCCCGACGAGAAGCCGCAGGACTTCACGCTGAACGTGGCCGTGAAATGACGCGGCCGAGACGCGTGCTGAGTGCTGGGTGCTGAGTGCTGGGTGCCAGTGCTGAGTGCCAGGTGCTGCAGAGCACCAAGCACAGAGCACCGCACCAGGCACGAAGCACAACGCACCCGGCACCCGTAGTCAGTTGCGTGGCGCCTGGCCCGGGACACGGCGCTTCAGGCTCTGCGCCGAAGGCGTCGTGGCGAGGCCGCCGCGCGCGGTGCAGCGAAGCTCCGCCGGCAGCATGCGCCCGACCGCGAGTACTGCGTCGATCGTTTCGTCGAGCGGGATCGGATTGCGGTAGCCTCCGAGGATGAGATCCGCGCAGACGAACGCGCTTGACGCGGCCACCGCGTTGCGTGTGTGGCACGGGATCTCGACGATGCCCTGGACGAGATCGCAGACCGAGCCCATCGTGTTCTGAAACGCGATCGCCGCCGCGTCCGCCGCCTGCGCGGCGCTGCCGCCCGCGGCCTCGACCACCGCCGCCGCCGCCATCGCGCCCGCCGCCCCGATTTCCACCTGGCACCCGGCGACTTCGGCCGCGAAGGTCGCACGCGCGGCGACGATGACGCCGATGGCGCCCGCGGCGAAGAGCGCGAGGGTCGCCGCTTCCCGCTTGTCGGCACGGCTGAAGCCTTGCCCCACCGAAGCGCATTCCATCAGCGTGGTGATGACCCCTGGCAGCACGCCGGCCGAGCCGCCGGTCGGGGCCGCGCACACGACGCCCATGCGGCTGTTCACGTGCATGGCGGCCAGCGCCCGCGCCGCCGCCCTCGTGTGCAGGCCGCCGATGGCCACCTGCCCGGCGGCTTCCGCGTCGAACACGCCCCGGGCGCTCGGCTCCAGCAGTTGCATTCCCGGCTCGCCGGGCGCCGGCTCGCCGTCCAGTCCCGCGGCGACGGCGGCCGACATCACGTCGAGACGGCGCCGCATCTCGGCGCACGCTTCGTCTTCGCCGATGCCGACGAGCGACGCCTCGTGCGCGAGCGCCAGCCGGCCGAGCGACAGGTTGCGCGCCTGCGCGAGGTCGATCATCACGGCCGCGCTGTCGAACACAGGGCGGCCCCGTTTCACGAACGCGAGCGGCCGCGCTTCGCGGACGCAACCGTTCGCGGCGAGACGCGCGAGCGCCAGGCGCGCGGCATCGGGCAGCGCCGCGTTACGCCGCGCGTGCAGCAGCCGCAGATCGCCGCGATCCAGGCGGCGGATCTCGCCCACCGCTTCCCCGTCCGAGGTGAGCGCTTCCACGCTGGATGCCATGGCCGCGCGATCCACCTCGACCAGCACCTCCCACGTCTCGCCCGTCAGGCTGACCGGCCAGTCGTCGAGCGAAGTAATCTCCACCGACCCGCCGCCAATCGATCGCGCGATGGCGCGCATATCGTGTCGTCCGAAGTCCGAAGTCCGAGGTCCGACGTCGGACATCGGACCCGCCCGTTCGACAAGCTCGCGGCGCCCTGAGCCTGTCGAAGGGCGGACATCGGACGTCTCAGCGGGCGTCAGTTCGATGGCCACCACGTTCGGATGATCGGCGTGCTCGAGCGGACGGACGTCGAAGCGCAGGTCGAGACCTTCGCCGGCGGCCAGGTCGAGGATGCGGAAGAAGCGCGCGTCGGTCAGCGGCCAGCCGAGCAGTCCCATCGCGAAGCCCCGATCGACGCCCTGCTGGCGAAACACCTGCGCGTAGGAGCCGCGCGGATCGAACGCGACGCGCGCGCGGCACGGGCGGGCGCCCAGCAGATCGCGCAGGATCCGCGCGATGTGGAACGAACCGGCCGTGTGCGAGCTGGACGGCCCGCGCATCACGGGTCCGAGGACGTCGTTGAAGATGCTGATGGCTTTCATTCTTTGGCCGTCATTATAATCAGGGCGACGAAGCGGAGCGGGGCGTTGGGGCCCCCGCGAGCGAGGAGCTTGGCGGGGTGCAGGGGACCCCGCCATTCAAACAGGGCGACGAAGCGGAGCGGGGCGTTGGGGCCCCCGCGAGCGAGGAGCTTGGCGGGGTGCAGGGGACCCCGCCATTCAAACAGGGCGACGAAGCGGAGCGGGGCGTTGGGGCCCCCCGCGAGCGAGGAGCTTGGCGGGGTGCAGGGGACCCCGCCATTCAAACAATGACCGACACGACCACTTCCACCTCCGCCAGCGGCGCGCCCGCCTCGCGCGCCTGGTTCGAACGCGCTCAGCAGGTGCTGCCCGGCGGCGTCTCCTACGCGATCCGCGACCTCGCGCCGTACCCGTTCTACGTGACCCGCGCGGCCGGCTCGCGTCTCTACGACGTGGACGGCCGCGAGTACACCGATTACTGGTGCGGCCATGGCGCGCTGATCCTCGGGCATGCGCCCAGGCGCGTCACCGACGCGGTGTGCCGCCAGGTCGCGCTCGGCAGCCACTTCGGCTTCGCGCATCCTCTCGAGGTGGAGCTGGCCGAGATGGTGACGCGCATGGTGCCGAGCGCCGAGATGATGCGCTACACGAATTCCGGCACCGAGGCGAACATGTACGCCGTCGGCCTGGCGCGCGCGTGCACGGGGCGGACGAAGATCGCGAAGATGGAAGGCGGCTGGCATGGCGGCGTGGAATGCCTGCAGAAGGCCGTGAAGGTACCCTTCGACGTTCCGGATTCGGCGGGGCTGAACCCGCACGCGATGGCCGACACCATGGCGCTGCCGTTCAACGATCTCGAGGCGGCGGGCCGCGCGCTGGCGGGCGGGGACCTGGCGTGCCTGATCGTCGAGCCGATGATGGGGGCGGCCGGCTGCATCCCCGCCGATCGCGATTACCTGGTCGGCCTGCGTGAACTGACGGCGCGCCACGGCACGCTGCTCGTGTTCGACGAAGTGATCACCGGCTTCCGGTTGTCGGTTGGCGGCGCGCAGCAGCACTTCGGCGTGATCCCCGACATCACGATCCTCGGCAAGATCCTCGGCGGCGGCTTTCCGATCGGCGCGCTGTGCGGCCGCCGGCACCTGTTCGAGCGCCTCGATCACCGCCGCTTCGCGGGCAAGCACGAACGCGTGTTCCAGGGCGGCACCTTCAGCGCGAACCCGGTCAGCCTCGTCGCGGGCATCGAGACGCTGAAGGCGCTCGAGGACGGCGCGACCCACCGCGAACTCGATCGCCTGGGATCACGGCTCCGCGCGGGCCTCGCGGACACGTTCCGCGCGCACGGCATCCCCGCCGCGACGACCGGCGCCGGCTCGGCCATCGGCGTCCACTTCCGCCAGGGCGCGCCGCGCAACGCGCGCGAGGCGGCCGAGGACGACAGCACCCTGGCGCGCGCCTACTTCGACCACATGCGCGCGCGCGGCATCGCCTACCTGAGCCCCGGGTTGCCCCACATGTTCCTGTCCTCCGCGCACACCGATCGGGACATCGACGCGTTCATCGCGGCGACCACGGAGTTTGCCGCGGCTGCCCGCCACCCACAATCCTGACCGGCACCCCTCGAAAAACGTGTCGTGACGCCGTATCTGCAGACGCAGGCGGCCATCGGCACGGCCACGCTGCTCGTCGAAGAGCAGCAAAACTGAGGAAGCGAGTAGATCAGGCACGTCGGTCCGCTCGGGCACGTCACGGACGGATCCGCCGATTACACCGATGTACACCGATTTGCGACGTCGCGTGCTTCGAGGGCGGGCGGCCGGAGGCTGTCCCGCCGTCGCGACAGGCGAGGCAGTCGTTCACGAAAGCCTCTTGCTCATCGGGCTCTCGTGAACGACTGCCTCGCCTATCGCGTCAGCCGCCGTTGGCGGCTCTCGAAGCGCGCGACGTACGTCTGTTGCGGCCTTCGCCTGTTGCGCAGCCAAGCGGGAAGAATCGGCGCAATCGGTGTAATCGGCGGATGAATCTCGCGCGGGAATCTGCGTGAATTCGCGTGAATCTGCGGATCGGTAACATCTGCGAAAACCCGCCTCCGCTGCGCGCTTGACGGTTCTGCGCAGCTACGGCGAGGCCTCGCCGCAGCTCGCGGCGAGCGCAGGCGAGCGAAGGCGGGTCTGTGGCCCGGGCCCGTCTGGAATCTGCGGGAGGGCCGGCCCGGCATCCGCGGAATACCACCAGCGGTAGTCGTTTTTCCCTTGTCACCCACTAGCTGTTTGGTTACACTGCGACAAGAGGTGATTCCTGCGGATGCGGTCCGCGCAGAAGCAGGGAATCAGAAAGGTTTCATGGAACCCCCTGGTCGTCCGGGTTCGACTGTCAGACACGGCCCTCCGGAAATGACCTCCCGCCGCCTGTAAGCTCGAGGCACATCTCCGCCGGGCCCGGGGCCCACAAAGGAGATGTGCGGTGATCCTCCAGAGAAACAGCCTCTGCGCACGCACACACCACGCCCGTCTCGTCCAACGCGCGAGCACCCTTCTCTCGAAGGCAGGTGCCCGATGACCCCCGCCTCCGCCCCGCAGACATCGGGTCGCGGGGCTACGGCGAGGCCTCGCCATAGCTCGCCAGAGGCGAGCGAAGGCGGGGACGGGGGTGCGTGGTGTACTGGATCAGCAAGAGCTTCCACTACCTGACGCGACTGCGGCGCCAGCTGCTGATTTTTCTCGCCGTCCTCGGCCCCGGCATCATCGTGATGGTGGCCGACAACGACGCGGGCGGCATCTCCACCTACGCGGTCACCGGCTCGAAGTACGGCTTCTCGCTGCTGTGGATCTTCGTGCTGCTCGTGCCGATGGCGTACTACGTCCAGGAGATGACCGTGCGCCTGGGCGCGGTCACCAAGCGCGGGCACGCCGAGGCGATTTTCGACGGGTTCGGCGCGTTCTGGGGCTGGTTCTCGCTCATCGACCTCGGCATCGTCAACTGGCTGACGCTCGTCACCGAGTACATCGGCATGACGGCGGCGATGAGCATGTTCGGAGTGCCGCCCCTCGTGACGGTGATCGGCGTCACCACGATTCTCTTCGGCGTCGTGCTCAGCGGGAAGTACTGGACGTTCGAGAAGATGACGCTCTTCTTCTGCGCGTTCAACTTCGTCTACATCCCCGCGGCGATCTGGGCCATGCACATGCCCGCCGCGCCGGCCTGGAGCAAGGTGTTCGAGGGCTTCTGGCGCCCCCACGGCGTCGGCTTCTCGAGCGACCTGGTCTTCATCCTGCTCGCGAACGTCGGGACGACGATCGCGCCCTGGATGATCTTCTTCCAGCAGAGCGCCGTCGTCGACAAGGGGCTCGACATCAACGACGTGAAGTTCGGCCGCATCGAGACGCTGGTCGGCGCCGTCGTCACCTGCCTCGTCGCCGCCTTCATCATCATCGCGACAGGGGCTGCGTTCTACTATCACCAGCCGCCGATCGCCATCGAAGATGCCAAGCAGACGGCCGAGGCCCTCGTGCCGCTGCTGCCCGCGGGCGAAGGCGAGCTGGCGCGGAAGTTGTTTGCAGTCGGCCTGTTCGACGCGGGGTTCCTCGGAGCGCTCTGCATCTCGCTGTCCTCGTCGTGGGCGTTCGGCGAGGTGTTCGGCTGGGCGCACTCGCTCAACAACCGGATCAAGGACGCGCCCTGGTTCTACCTGCTGTACCTCGTGATGCTGCTCACGGCCGGAGGCGTGGTTCTCATCCCCGGCGCGCCGCTCGTCACCATCACGATGTTCGTGCAGGTGGTCGCGGTCACGCTGTTGCCATCCGCACTCGTGTTCCTGCTGCTGCTGCTCAACGACGAGGGGCACATGGGCGAGTACGTCAACACGCGCAGGCAGAACATCGCCAACTGGAGCATTGTCATCGTCGTCGCGATCATGTCGACGGTGTTCGCGATCACCACGCTGTTCCCCAATCTGTTCGCGACGGGCACATAGGAGGCGGAGCGATGGCTGCGATGACGCCGCCGGCACGCAACGGCGAAACGGCAACGGCGAACGGCCACTACCGGCTGCTGTATTTCACCGACCTGATGAAGCGGCCGGTGTGCACCGGCACCGTGCAGCAGCGCATCGGCCGGCTCTCCGACATCGTCTTTCAGCTCGCCGAGCCGTACCCCGAGGCAATCGGCCTCTACCTCGAGCACGGGTGGGGCAAGCCGACCGAGATGATCCCGTGGGACCGCGTCGTCAAGATCGACGATGACGCGATCTTCGTCGCGCCGCCGCCCAACGGCGCGTACCCGCCGTTCGTGGACCAGCCAGGGTGGATCCTGATCGACAAGCACCTGATGGGCCGCACGATCCTCGACACCGACGGCCGGCGCACCGAGGTGGTCAACGACGTGCGCCTCCTCGAGGCGCGAGGCCGCCTCGCGCTGGTGGATGTCGACGTCTCGTTCAACGGCTTCCTGCGCCGCTGGGGCCTCGGGCGGCGCAACTGGGCGCAAGAGCGGCTGATCTCGTGGAAGTACGTGCAGCCGCTCTCGCTCGAGGATGCGGTGCCGACCGATCGCGTGCGCCTCTCGGTCACCCGCCAGCAACTGGCCGAGCTGCCCGAGGAAGACCTGGCCGATGCGCTCGAGGAGCTGTCCGGCAAGGAGCAGGAAGCGCTGTTCCTCGCGCTCGAACCCGAGAAGGCGGCCGAGACGCTGGTCGAAGCGGAACCGCGCGCGCAGCGCCAGATCGTGTCGAACCTGCCGCCCGAGCAGGCGCGCGCCGTCCTCGAGGAGATGAGCGTGCCGGAGATTGCCAACCTGTTCTCCTCGCTCTCGCACCAGCAGCTGGTCGAGCTGATGCCGCTGCTGTCGGGCGATCGCGCCGACACGGTGGAGAAGATCCTGGCGGAACAGGAAGCGCCGGCGCGCGAACTGATCTCGACCGACTACCTGGCGTGGCCGAAGGAAGCGCCCACCGGCGAGGTGTTGACGGCCATCCGGCGCTCGTCGCTGGATCCGAAGAACATCTCGTATGTCTACGTGGTCGATCCCGGCGATCGCGTCCTGCACGGCGTCGTCGATTTGCGCGAGCTGGTGCTCGCGCGCGACGAGGTGCCGCTCGCCGATCTCATGAGCTCGCCGGTCGTGACTGCCGACGAACACGACATACGCGATGAGCTGGCCGAGATGTTCGAGAAGTACCACTACCGGATGATTCCCGTCGTCGATGCCGAGGACCACATTCTCGGCGTGGTGCGGGCGAAGGACATCATGATGAGCCCCGACATCCGGGTTCGGGAACACAGCGACGTATAGAACGGGTGCTGGGTGCTCAGTGCTTGGTGCCGGGTGCGGTGCTTGGTGCGAGGTGCGGTACTTGGTGCGAGGGCGCCATCACAGAGCACCCAGCACAGCACGTGGCACTCAGCACCGCACGGAGCACTCAGCACTGAGCACCCAGCACCCGTTCAGTCGGAGAGACCGTTATGGCTCGGGTGAAGATGACGCCGTTGACCAGAGTCGCGCTCTACGCGCTGCGCGTCTACCTGATCGTGCTGCTGGCGCTGATCCTCGTGCGGTTCCTCAGGGTGTTCTAGAAGCGTGTCCGAGTAATCGACAACACGCTCCTGGTGCTGGCGCGATTCGTGAATCCCCGTACGCCATGCCTGACAACCTGAACCTCGTGCCCGCGCGAGGGCCGAACGTGTGGGACAAGCCGCGGGGATCGCCTGGCGGGCGCCCTCAGACCGGCACCGCCGTCGGCGGCGTGATGATGCTGGTGGCGGGCGCTGCGGCGGTGTTCTTCGGCGGCAGGACGTTGTACCGCGCGGTGAAGAATGCGCGCGAGACCATGCAGGGCGCGGGCGAGGAATCGACCTCGCGGCGCGAGCGAAACGACCTCGTCGACGAGGAGTCGGCGCAATCGTTTCCCGCCAGCGATGCGCCGTCGTGGATGGCGTCGCACGGCGCGACGCTGGACCTCCGCCGGCAGCGACGAGCGGCACCGGGTAGTTCCGCAAGGAAGCCGTAGATCCCGGTTCAGTCGGCCGCCGTGCGGCCGACCGGCTTCCGGCGGAACCACCCGGCGCCGCCCTACCGTGTTTCGAGCCCAGGCGCCAGGTCGACGTGCAGCTTCTGTGTCTGCTTGACGGCGCCATAGCTCAGCGTCAGCTCGTAGTCGCCCGCCGGCACGAACTTCTGCCCCTGGCCGCCGTACTCCGTCAGCACGTCCTTGGTCGGCTTCAGATCCCACGTCACGCGGTTGAATCCCGGCGTCCCCGGCATCGTCAGGTTCGCCACCGGGGTGCCGGCCGCGTTCGCGATTGAGATCTTCACCGGGTCGCCCGTGAACTCCTTCACGTAGGCGGTAATGATCGCGCCGGCGGCTGGGTTCGTCCCGCGGAACACCGCGCTGCCTTCGGACTCCACGTAGCCCGGCAGTGGCTCGAAGCCGAAGGCCGGACGCGGCGCG
>Ga0315282_10003306_pt1 | contig 28996 bp, 22 predicted proteins | sample YL17G07_20_MG_FD_203693 | JGI IMG/M metagenome (GOLD analysis project Ga0315282, IMG submission 203693) | Sediment microbial communities from Yellowstone Lake, YNP, Wyoming, USA - YL17G07_20 | ecosystem: Environmental > Aquatic > Freshwater > Lake > Sediment | place: USA: Wyoming | collected... | reverse complement strand
GGGGCTGCGGCTTGGGCGGCTCAGCTTGAGGCGGCCCCTTGTCGCAGCTCGCCAACAGGAACAACAAGACCGCGGCGCAGCCGCGGAGCGGCGTAAGCGACCTCATGTTCGGTTCCTCCGGCAAGGCGATTCAGTTTGCCCACCATAGAGAATGAACGTATGACGGAGAGAAAAGTTCGGTGCAGATCGGGCACTGCCGCCTCATGCCGCACCGCCCGATGGACGGGCGCCACGACACGCCAGTGCTGCCGCAGTCTGCCAGCGCCGACGCCAGTGCCGGGCCTACGGATTCTTCGGCTCGCGGCCGGCGGCCCAGTAGAGTCCGCGCACGACGAGTTGCTGGAAACTCGCGTTGACGAAGGCTGCTTTATCGTGGCCCAGGGTCGTGGAGAAGATGCGGCCCTTTCCGTACTCCTGGACCCAGACCATGGACTGCTGCTCGTTGCCGCGGTCAATCTTGCCGAGGCTGTGCAGCTTGGCCTCCGGGTGGTTCTTGTTCTGGTAGGTTTCGTCCTGGATCTCGAAATCCTTCATGGGCGCCGTGACGGGGTGCTTGCTGTCTTCGATGCGCAGCATGAACTTCCCGCCGCCGTGCGTGGTGAACTGCCCGCCCATGAGTTTCCAGTAAACGTCGGACTTCTTGAAGGCATCCGTGGCATGCACGCCCGCCATGCCGCCGCCGTTCTTGACAAACGCCTCGAGGCCCTCTTCCTGGGCTTTGTCGGTGAAGTCGCCGCCCGAGCCGTAGAACAGCACGACGTTGTACTTGCCGATGCTGTCGGGCTTGAGGTCGTCGAGCTTGGAGGTGAGCGTCACTTCGAAGTCGCCGGTCTTCTCCAGGACCGGAGAGATGACGGTGTTGAACGTACTCCAGTCATGTCCTCGGCCGCCGACGAGCAGCACCTTGATCTTCTCGGCGGAGAAGGCCGTGCCGGTTGAGCACAGGAACGCCAGGCCAAGCAGGGCCGCTACCAGCCAGTTCTTCCGGGAAGACATGGGTAAGCCTCCATTCAGGGTTGCCGCGTATCCGGGTTGCGGCCCGGCTCTCCCGAGCAGCAACGCCCCATCTGTGTACACCTCATACGGCGTGTGAGCTAAACACGAGCTACAGGAGCTCGAACATCAGACCGCATTTCCGAATGGCGGCGCTGGTGTCCGCGTCGCGAGCCTTCTTGGCCAGTTCCAGCGCCTGTCTGTAGGATTCCAGGGCTTCCGAGGGGCGGCCTTGATAGAGGTACACTTTGCTGAGGTGGAGCCGCAACTGCGCGCAGCGGGCGATATGGGCCTCACCCTGGCTTTCGGCGTGCTGGAGGCTGCGGAGGAGGAGGGGTTCGGCCTCATTGAAGCGGTCGGCCAAGTGTACCAAACAGTTGGCAAGCTCGCTAGCCTCCGGTTCTGACAGGACTTCCAGCTCATTCATAGGTGCTGATCCAGCCGACACCGCATACGGTACGGCCGCCCCGTTTCCCGGCCCGAAGGACACACGAGTATACACAATGCTCGCTTGTGCACAAGTGCATAGATTTTTATAATTTCTCTGCTGGGGCCGGCTGCGTGCTGTGCGGGCGACTGCGGGGAAAGACGGTTGTAGCGCCGCGCGGGGGCGCTATCATCCGCAGTGACCTCGAAACGGCGACGAAGGTTCTCCTTTGGGTAACCGCCAGAACGGCGTACGGCACCAGGAAGTACTGGACGGTGAATGATGAAGGATGAGGCGAGGATGTTCAAGCACAACCTATGGGCGTGGATTGTCAGCGCACTGCTGATCGCGGGCGCCATCGTAGCGGCACTGCGAACTGAAACGCCCGCCGGGAACCTGGGCACGAGCCGTTTCGAGACGGGCGCGCAAGCGGGACGGCCGGGAGAGGCCTGGCCCGACATCGTGCCGAAGAACAACCCCGTCGTGGTGCGCTTCGTCGGCGACCTGGCGGACGGCGGCACCAAGCGCAACGATGGCAGCGTGGTGGATTTCGTGATCGGCGACCTGCTGACGCTGGACGCCGAAGCGTTGAACGCGGTCGAATACCGCTGGACCGTCAACGGCGAGGTGCTCAAGGAGAAGGACCAGGAATGGAGCGTGCGGAAGGACCGCGAATACGAGGTGAAGACCAAGGCCGAACTGCGCTTCGCCGTGCAGGTGCGCGGCGCGGATCCCGGCGCGGTGTCGCAGCCGAAGGAAACCGTGCTGACGACGAAGGCGCTGGTCATCGAGAGTTTTGAGAAACACATTACGCAGCAGGACGAGGACCGCTGCCTGACGGGCGAGGACGTCACGGTTGAGGTGAGCATGGCCGAACCGATGACTGCGGACCCGGACTTCTACCTGTTCCGATACTCGGTCAACGATGTCCCGATGAAGCACCCGGACGACGGGAAGGAGTGGACGACGGAGCACGACTTCACGTACACGTTTCCCGCGCCGGGGCAGTACGCATTCAAAGTTGAAGTGCGGCGCGCGACCGAAAAACTGGCGGAGGAGACCAGGGTCCTGGCGGAGACAGTCACCGTCGCGGACGCGGTGCTGCTGACGTTCGACGCGACTCCCGAGAAGTACGCGGCGCTCGGCACCACGGTCCAACTCGACGTTTTCCCGGAAAGCGTCTTCGGGAAATCGGAATGCCGCTTCGGCTGGAAAAAAGTTGAGGCCGCGGAATTTGAGTGGATTCCCGACGATGACGGCACGTTCTGGGGGGCGGCGGAGAGGTCGTGGCTGCCGCGCGAGCCGGGGAATTATCTGCTGCGGGCAGAGGTGCGGGAGCCAGGGAAGCAGCAGGCGGACGATTCCCGGGAACTTATTTACACTGTAACGGTTGGCGATTTCTAGATTTACATTAAGACGGAGATTTCCGCAAAGGGCGGGAAACCATGGACGTGCGATACCGCACTCATTACTTAAGGGCACTACCAGGCTACCACAGGCGCGAGCGGAGGGGGAAAGCGTCCTAAAGATCACGCCGCCGGCCCTCTGGCGGGGCATGTGTGAAAAATGAAAAAATGTCTTGACGGAGAAATCCTTGTGCATATAGTGGCCTGCGACTTAGCAAGCAGAACGTGTCCTTGGGGGTAGTGGGAAAAGCTGTCACCTGTGAGTCAGTGAGTTTTTGGTGAGGAGCAACAAGGGCGAGGCGGTTTTCTTCAGGAGGGGGTTACGCAACATGTCTAAGCTAGCCGGAAACACCCGCGCGGCGCTAGTGGGCATTCTTTTTGCCATGGTGGCGTTCTCGTATGCCTTGGCGACCAGCGCTGGCCTAGGTGAGAGCAGCGTCTGCGCTGCAGGACGGGCTGTCGGCAGCAACCCGCTGCACTTCACCAACCCGCTGCATGCCTCGGGAGACCGCGACTTAGGTGACGCGGTCGCTGGCAGCGCCTTTGCACGGTACTGCCGCGCAGCAGGCGGCGTGGCGCCGTACGCCTTCACAACTGCGGGCACCGGTACTTCTTTGCTCACCACTATCGGGCTGAGCTTGCAGCCGACCGGGCTGGTGGGCACCGCCCTCGCGAAGACGGCCACGCAGCCGTGGTACAGCTTCGCTGTCACGGTGACCGACAGCTTCGGCACCAAGCCCAATGCGGTGACGAATCAGTTCCGCATCACGCTGGTCTCCGGGAACCAGTTCAAGTTCGCAACTGGCCCGGACCTGGGTGAGGCGGTTCAGTACCGCGATTACGTCAATACGCTGCAGGTCATCGGCAACACGACGCCGGCCAGCTTCGCAATCACGCTTGTGAAGCTGAGCACCGACACAACGGTGAGCGCGCTTGAGGACATCGGGCTGACCGTGTCCAGCGACGGGACCATTTTCGGCAAGCCGGTCGCGGCTGGCATTTTGACCTTCACCGCCAACTGCACGGGCAAGAACGGCCAGAAGGCAATGTCCCGCGATGGCACGACGGTTGGCCAAGCCTTCACCATCACCATTATCGCCAACTCGATTGTGTCGAGCTCGGTCTTCGCCACCGCCATCCAGGTGAAGGGCGGCGGCGGCGCCGGCAAAGACAGCATCAAGTACGCGGCGCTGGTGAACCTGGCGGGCAAGAAGGTCACGGACCTGTCCGGCCAGACTCTCGATCTCAGGATTGGACTGTACACGAGCCCGACATCGCTGGCGTTCGATTCGAAGGGCAAGACGGCCAAGCCTGCCGCGAGCAAGACCCCGATTCCGAACACGACTGCTTCCGTCAACAGCAACGCCCAGTTGAAGGCGGCCGTCAGCAAAGAGAACTTCAATACCGCGGGTACCGCGGTGTTTGCCGCGGGCGGCGTCAAGAACGGGACGATGCTGCTGCCGGTGTCCGTGCGGGTGGGTAACCTGGCCGCCGGCCAGGAGACGCTGCCGTTCACGGTTAAGGAGAAGAGCGGCAAGTACACGTTGAGCTACAAGGTTGGCGCTCCGGCCCCGGCTGGTTCGTTCTTCGTTTACAGCGTGGCCGGCAAGGATGACACCAAGGGCGCGACGGCGGCTGATTCCTGGAAGGTTGGCATTCTGGCGCAGCCCCCGGCCAAGACCGCCGGCAAGAGCGGGAACCTGACGATGGGCTCGTTCGCGAAGACGGCCAGCGCCGTGGTGAGCATCGGCACGGGCTTCTCGGATGACATCGGGGCTGTGGAGAGCAAGGGCAAGGTCAAGTCCACGGATAAGAGCGTCAAGGCCGCGGACCAGATCAAGAAGCTTGCCATGGACTCCGCCAAGGGCAAGGGCAGCTTCCAGACAACCCTCTGCGCCGCCAGCAAGACGGGCCTGTCCGAGGGCGGCACGGCTGGTATCGGCAAGGCGGCTAATTTCATGACCAATATCACGCTCACCGACGCGGCCGCTGGCAAGGGCAACCAGGTGTACGCGGGCGAAGGCAGCCGCGTCATTTACGGTGCGAAGAGCGGCTGGACGTCGAAGATACCGAAGTAAGGCACGCTGAGTAGAACCGTCGCAGTGGGCGGCCCCGGAGAACCCGGGGCCGCTTTGTTTTGTGCGCCATCCCCTTGCGGGCAGCGGCGTTTTGTGTCTTGCGGTTCCATCCGGATTCGTGTAAACGATAGCTGAGTACTGGTCACAGAACAGCAGGCTAAACACGTTTCCACACTGTGGTGAAAGGAGCGGCTGTGTTAGCGCTAACCAAGAAGTTCCTGGTTCGGACACTGGCCCTCGGCCTGGTTATGGCGATGGTCGGGTTCTGCTACGCGACCAGCAGTGGCGGGCGGTCCATTGACGGCAAGGAGGGCGCCGGGGTGTCGGCCGCGGGCCGGGCCGTTGGCACCACGCCGTTGCGCTTCACCAATGTCCTCTTGCGGGACCAGCCGTACCCGCAACCTGATACGTACGACCTTGGCGATGCGGCGTACGGTTCCATGACGACGCGTTATGTTACCGTGACGGGCGGGGTGCGGCCATACAGCTTCGGCCAGACGGGCCTTGCGGTCCCGGTCCTTGCAGTCAACTCCTCTATCGCGCTGAACGCCTCAGGCTACCTGATCGGCTCCGTTGTGGCCGGCACCGTCTCGCCGTTGACCTTCGGGGTCACAGCCACCGACAGCTTCGGCACGACGCCCAATGCCGTGCAGGGCATCTTCCAGCTTACACTGGTCGTTCCCCCGGCCAACATGTTCCGTTTCGGCACGGATCGCATCAATAACGGCGTGGTGGGACTGAGCTACGCGGCCAAGCTGGACGCGCTGAACGGTTACGGGACGGTCCAATACAGCGTGTTACCCAGCACACTGGCGGTCAATGGCGTCCCGAAGGGCACCAGCGGGTCGCTGGAAGCCATCGGTCTTTCCCTGGCGTCGGACGGGACGATCAGCGGCCGCCCGCTGGAGGCCGGCCGGATTACCTTTACGGCGCGGGCAATGGACTCCGCCAAGCGGATCGCGCGCGACCGCACCGATACCGTGCAGGACCAGCTCGCCAGCTTCAACGTGGAGCAGAACTCGACCACGTCCACGGACTACACCACGCTCGCCTGCCACGCGCAGGGCGATGTCGGCCAGTTCAACAAGGACAGCATCTCGTTCAGCGGCGTGATCAACGTCAGCGGCGTGAACTTCAACTCGCTGGACAAGACTCGGTTCGAGTTCCGGCTGGGCGGAGCGTCCTACAGCGGCTTCCTCACGTTCCGGGGGCGGGTGGTCAACGAGCACGGCGGCGCGGCGGTCTTTGCCGACGGCAGCAGATTCAAGGCCTCTCTCAACCCGCGCACGGGCCAGATCAAGGGCACCGTCACGAAGACCAGCCTCGGCAAGCTGCTCGACGGGATCAACGTGGCCGATCACAGCACGCGGCGCTACGCGCTGCAGCTCATCGTCGCGAAGTACGTGGTTGCGTCGGACATGCTTGAGTTCGCCACGCGCCGCAAAGGCGACAAGTTCACGGTTGACTACAAGGCCGGCACGCTCGGCCAGCCGCTCGGCGGCCAGTTCCAGATACTGAGCGTCAAGGGCAGGGATTCGGTGACCGTGGCCGGCGACCCCGGCGTGATGTGGGCCGTGAAGTTCCTTGCCGCGCCGCGCTTTGGCGTGGACGTCAATCCGGGGCTTGACGCGGTCAGCAGGGCGGACGTGCGGATCGGCAACAGGTTCGAGCACGACATTCTCGCCAAGTACCTGACCAGCACGAACAACGGCACAACGCAGTTGATCAAGAACAACTACAAGGGCGAACTGGTGAGCAAGCTGTCGTTCAGCGCACGCAAGTTCACCGGGTCTCTCTTGACCCAGCCGCTCTCGGAATATGCCACCGGGCTCACGGTAACGAAGGTCGCCAAGAACCCGACGAACTTCACACTGGGCCTGGACATCATACGCTCGGGCAACAACGCGAGCTTCTCGGGCGAAAACTCCAAGGTCATCGTGCCGTTGCCGAAGGGCCGGACGTGGACGGATAGCGCCAAGCCGCTGGCCCGGTAGGTGTGGCGCGTCCGCAGGATGCAGCCAGCGGGGCGGCGTCAGCGCCGCCCCTTTTCCTTTCGGTTGCAGGCAACCGTTGTCAGACTGGCATGAACCGCCTGTTTGAGCCGCTCAGCAATTGTAATCCTTCGCCTGTCATGGCTGGAAGACGCCTCCGGCCCCGGCAAGCATTTTGACGGCGCGTGTCCAACTTCCGGCCTCCTTGCCGCGCGGCTCATGTGAGAACCGGTAGTCGAATTTCCGGCATAACTCCTGCAGGTCCGCCAGCAACGCTGACATCTTGGCCCGCTGCACTCTTACCAGGCATCCATGCGCTTGGCTGTCCTTGGTGGCTTGCCAGGCGTCAATGAAGTGCGGCATGCAGAGACCTGGCCCCGCCTCGAACGCCGACCGCAGTTCGTCCTCGCCCAAACCGGCGACAAAGGCTTCCACATGACGCTTCCTGTCCTGCCGCTGCAACTCGCAAGCGGGACACTGCTCACGCTTCTTCCAGCCGGCAAGTTCGTCGCGGGGCAACAGGCGGTGCTTCATCTCCAGGCGGTTCAGGAGGTCGAGAACGAGCTTGACCTGATCCTGGCAGAGCATTGCGGTGCCGAGGCTGTCATCCATCTCGAGCAGGATGGCACTATGCCGGCAGCAGTACCCCTTCGAGCGGACGAGCTTGGCGCGAACGCCGGGGTCGTTCACATTTTCGCCGAGCACGGTGCCGAGATAGCGCCGCACCGACTTGTCCTCCAGCGCGCAGAATGGGCAGCCTTCCTCTTGTTGCAGCGCATCCAAGACCGTGAAGTATGGCAGGTGCTTCTCAACGCGGCGGCTCACGAGTGTTTCTCTCCCGAATTGTCCTGTGCCAGTTCTTTCTCGATCTTCGCGCGCCAACGCTCTGCCTCCTTGTCCCCCGGCCTCTGCGCGAGCGCCGCGCCGCCGAATATCTCTTGATACAAGTCCGCGCCAAAACTGGTCTGCAGGGGCTCGCCCGGGAACAATCTGAAAGTGCGCTGCCCGTCGGCTTCTCTTTCGGCTCGCAGGAAGAGGGCGCTGTCCATTCTGTCCGCCCAAAGGCCATGCGCGAATTCATACAGATGCGTCACGAAGAACGCCTTGACGCGTTTTTCCAGCAGCGCACGGACGATCTGCCGGGCAATCTCAGAGCCCTCCCGCTCGTTCGTCGCGGCAAAGGACTCGTTGAACAGCAGCATAGAATCCGGCGTCAGCGCGTCCACAATGCCGCTCATCCTGCTGAGCTCCTCGTCGAATTTTCCGCTCTTCATGGTGGCGTCCTCCTCACGCTTGTAGTGCGTGAACACGCTGGGGCAAATATCGGCACTGAAAGACTCGGCCGCCACGAACATGCCGCATTGCATCATCAACTGCGCGAGACCCACGCTGCGCAGGAAGACCGACTTGCCGCCCTGATTGGCGCCCGTGATCATGATGAGATCCTTCCCGTTGGCGTTCAAGGCGTTGCCGACGACGCTTCCCTTCAGGCTGAGGGCGAGACAGACGTCGCGCAGCCCGGCACAAGAGTGTCGGCGAGCGCCGCGGGGCGCGGGAATGGGAATGCATACTGGCACTCCCTTCTGGCCAAGCTGGCGGTGCAAATTCGCGCAACCGACATAAAACGCCAGTTCCGTCCGCAGCATGACGAAGAAACTCAGAATGTGATCGGCGGACTGCGCGGCTGCATTCGCCACCAGATTGATCCCCCGGTCGCGCAGTTCGGACAAGACCCGGGCACCGGCCTCGTCACGATCGCCGATGCGAAAGGTGTAAGCGGACGGCCTGCGAGCGAAGATCCCCTGGATCCAGGCGAAGATCCGCTGGATCCAGCCCGGCTTCCTGCGCAACGATTTACGCAACACGTAGTTGGTGCCTTGGTTGCCCTTCCCCAGTTCAGCGCTCACCAAGACGCCTTGGCGGAACTTCAGTTGCTTGAGATCATCTTTGATGGCGGCAAAATAATCATCTGCCAATTCCGTCCGGAGCATCGCGAAAAAGGTCGTGAAACCCTCCGACTCGAATTTACCGGCATGTTCATCGGCGGCGCGCTTGAGTCTGCCGAGCAGACCCATGAACACCTGCAGCAATTCGACCGCCTCGTACAGTACGCCGCCCGGATAACGACTGAAGATTCCCATCCACCGCTTCCACTTGCCTTCGATCGCTTCTACGGCGATGTCGTAGATGTTCTTAACGACGGAAGAATTCCGCAGACAATCCTTGAGGACCGCCTGGCGGAAGAGAATCGTTTCCAGATCATCCTGCAGACCCGACAGAACGGCCTGCTTCGCCACTTGGAACAGGAATTCGTTGCCACCTGCCATGGCGCTGAACAGTGTGTTCAGTTCGAGATCCTGCGTCAGCGCCTGTTCGTGCGACGGCAACTTTCGCTGCAGGTCGAAATCACGGTCGCGATACATCAGGTGCGCTTTCACGGCTTTATCCGCTCCTTCAGGCGCGCGTAGGTAAGGCGGTGTTTCTCGGCAATCGCGAGGGCATAGGCAAGTCCGTCGGCCGGCATTCTCTCGATCCTGTATGTGCGCAGCGTCGGATTGTCCGGCACGACCGTGGCGACGCCACTGACGGTTTTCTCGTTCAAGGAAGAGAGTTCATCCAGGAAGGTCACGCAGACGCAGAGCGAATCCAGTTGCGATATGCTCTCCATGACCTTTCTGCTTAAGTAGACGGCGTCTTTCAGAGTTGTAGACGAGAAAATCTCGTTCATGACGATGACGCTGTTCGGCGTGGCTTGGTCGAAAATGCGATGAATCCTGACCAGATCGTCCTGCAGTTTACCGCGTAGTGTCTTGATGTCCTCCTCTCTCTCAAAATGCGTAAAGAGGCGGTCGAAGAGAAAGAGTCGGGCTTCCGTGCCCGGGACGGGGCAGCCCAGGCTCGCCAGATAGTGCAACTGACCGAAACTGCGAGCGAATGTCGTCTTGCCACCCTGGTTCGGCCCGGTGACGACGAAGATTCGTTCCTTGTCGCTCAGGACAAAATCGTTGCAGACGACAGCCGAGTTTTCGCGGATGAGCTTGCCGGCCAGCGCCAGATCGAAGCCCTCGCGGTTGCTGACTTCCTTGCACGTGTCTGAAACTCGCGGATAACAGAATTTAAGCCCGGCGCGTTTGAATGTCTCTGCGTACTCCAGATAGGCGAGGTAGAACTGGATCTCCCGGTCGAAATCGGCGATCGTTTTCTCGAGATAATCCCTGTTCCTCGTGCAGTAGTCGTCGAGTGGGTTAAATACATCGGGATTCAACTGCGCGACCAGTTCCAGCACCCCGCCTTCGACGTGGTTCATGCCCGAGGAGGCTGGAAATGTGACCCTGTAGTCCTTCACGGCACCTTGCTTGAATCTCGAGAAAGTTTCTTCGACGGCTGCGCTGTAATCAATTTCGGAATCGTACCCCCGCACCGTGATGCTACTATCCTTGATAAGCAGGGTGTATCTGATAGCCGACAATCCGGACTTCAGGTTCTTCGTTTCCTGAAGTAGCGTCCTGAAGTGGCCGGATTCGGCATACTGGGTGAGATACTCGCGGAAAGCCAGCAGGCCACGCGAATTGGGCGCGGCGTGGTGCAGATCGTGCAGCAGGTTTTCGACGGCTTCACAATAGATTTCCACCGCGTCAAGGAACCATCCATCCTTGTGGTATTTGTAATAGAGCTTTTCCGCGGCGGTCAGATGCTGGCGCATTGTGCGCATCTGTATCGAAAACGATTTGATGCTCTGGAACAGGACCTCGTTCTCGAGATCCCGCATGATTTCGTGGCGATACGCGATCGCAGCGAGGTCGGTCAGGGGGGTGTAAAAGAACGGCTTGAGATCGTATTCCTGCCGGCCGAACGTGACGGCGTCTACGATCTGGTCGAGATTCAAATCGCAAAAAAAGGCCGGCGCCTCGAGCTTTTCCCCTCTGTTCCCGCCGTCTATTCTATCGAATAGGATGCTTTGGAAGCTCATGGGAGATGTGCCGCCTTTGCGCGCCGAGAAAGATACCAGCACCCGAGGCAGAAGAACGGTAACACGGCCCACCCCCTTTTCAGACGATCTGCCTCTGCTTCTGCAGCGCAAGACGCCCCCTGAGCGCCTGGAGACCAGCCACCTCCGTTTCAAGCCGCGTGATCTCCGGGGCAACCGTGGTCGAATGCTCGGTGCGCTGGCGGCGCGCGGCGTCAATGGCGCGGCGAGTGGTCTGAATGGCTTGCTGGAGACCGTCGTTCAACGTCTTGCCGAAGTGCTCAACGCTTTGCGCCAGATCCTGCAGAGTGCTCTCCTGGAGGTCGCCGATGTTGCGAGTCAGGAGGTATTCCACCTGCTCCATGATTCGCCGGCGAATGCGGGCATGGCGCAAACGCTGCGGCAATATTCTGTCAATCCAGGACGGAGGAATCGCGCCGGGTCCGGGGAACCTCCATTTGTGGGTGCGCCAGTAGGGCTGGTTGGCCCTCGCCAGCGCTATGTCCTGTTGCCGGGGTTCAAACGGCACATCGAACAATGTCGTCACGAGTTGATGGACTGAGACGATCAGTTCCCCCACGCGGCATCCGTGGGGCAGCAGCGCTTCGCGCAGCTCCTGCTCACAAAGCTGGTGCGCCGCGCCAAACTCGCGCTCAAAGAAACCAGGGATGGCCTCTGCTATGGCCTCGCGGGTCAGTTCTTCGGTCCACTCTGCGCCGGGCTTATCCTGGCAGCGTTGAACCACGCCCTGCAAGAACTTGCGGCTTTGGGGCAGCAACTGGTCGGCGCGTTTCCGGATGGAAGCGGCCAAGCGCGCTTCTTCCGCGCGCAGCCGCGCCATGGTCACGATGCGTTGGTCTTCGATGCGGCCCAGGCTCTCCTCGAAGAGACGGGCGCGCTGGTCTAATTCGGCCAGCGGCATTTGCAGGGAGCGCAGAGTGAGCTCCAAGCGGCCCTGCACGTCGGCCAGAATGTCTCCCGTTTGACGAAACAGCGCCCGATTCAGCACCTCGGTCTTCTCCGTGAGCAGGAAATCCACGATCCGGTGTTCGATCTCCGCGACGCCGCTGCGCTCCCAGGCGGCAGCATCTTGATTCCGGCGAGCCGCCAGGCCTTGCCGCGCTGAGGCGCAGAAGATCGGCGGTGGCGAGTCAAAACCGACCTGTTCGCACAACACCCGCTGGAGAAACGCCACGGCGACGGGGCGTTCGTTATCATCGAGGTAGTCCACCTTGTTGAACACAAAGAACAGGCGGGCCAGTTTTTGGCGCGCGAGCTTAAGGAACTCCACTTCGACCTCACTGATCGGCGGGTCAGCCGAGACCACACACAGCGCCGCATCGCACTGCGGCAGGAAATTGACGGTAGCCGCCGTATTGTGACGGAAAGTTGAGCCGATACCGGGCGTGTCGATCAGCGCCACGCCTTGGCACAGAATCGGCGCCGGATACGTGGCCTCGACCAGTCGGACGCCCAGCCGGTTCCGGGGATTGGCGCTCTCCGTGACAAAGCGCGCGAGGAACTCGGCCAACGCACAGGCATCCGGCCCGACGAACCGTTCCTCTGCCCTGCCGTTGTCGAACAGCACCCGTGCCGCAAGTCGCTCGCCGCCGTGCAGGAATGTTGGGATTGAGGTCAGCGGTACAACGGCAGCGGGCAATACCGCCTCGCCGAGCAGCGCGTTGACCAATGTGCTCTTGCCGCGTTTGAACTGGCCAAGCACGGCCAGGTAACTGCGCTCCTCGCGCAACCGCAGCCGCAATTCACCCAGCCGACGGCGATCGGACTCGAACTCCGGGCCGAGTGCGCCCACCTGCTGGCCGGCTTGCTGCAAAAAGTCAGGCAGTGAGGCGGTGTCCGGCGCAACTACCGGTCGTTCCATCGCATTCATGCCCGTCTCCTGCATCTGTCAATCCTTTGACCGCCAACCCACTCCGACCTCAGTTCTTCTGGTTTCGCTTGAGCGCCAAGTGAGTCATCAGAGTCACACCCAAGAGCATCAACACCAACGCAAGGACGAAGGCCACGTGGACGCCAAACGCTGCCCAAAGCCAGCCGACTGCAAGACTGCTGAACAGATCACCCATGCCCGTGACCACCGAAAGCACACCGAAGCCACTGCCGCGAATGGGCGCCGGCAGGAGCTCCGCCGCCAATGCGTCCTCAACGGCCTCATATAAACCCACGCCCATCCCGCCCAGCGCGAACATGAACGCCAAGCCGACATAGCTGGTCACTCCGCACAGGATCAATGCCGCCGCTACCGCGGCGGAAGTGTAGCCGCAGACAAGCAGGAGTCGCTTGTTGACGCGGTCGGCAATCCAACCTCCCGCGTATGACCAGAATGCGTACAACACGTTATGGACGGCGTAGAACGCGACCGAAATCGTCGTTGCGCGTGCCGCGCCGATCTGCGGCGTCAGGACAGCCACTGTGTACAAAATATAGAATGTATCGGCGAAGTCTCCGAGGCCGAACAAGCCGACCGCCGCAAGGAATTCATTGAAGCGCGGCCCGAACCCGCCCAGGCTTTGCAGGAACGGCCTTGGGTGCGGGACTCGGTTGGGCACTTCCCGCACGAGCACAAGTATCGCGATGGCCGCTAACGTCGCTGGGATTGCGGAGAGGAGAATTATGTTGCGCTCGCTCAAACCGAAATGCAGTAATGCCAGCACACCTAGTGGTGCGATTATCGCGCCCGTGGTGTCCATGGCGCGTTCAAGGCCAAACGCCCGGCCATAGGCTTCGGGAGCAACGCCGTCAGCCAAGAGAGCTTTGCGCGCGGGGGTGCGGAAACCACGCGAGATCCATGCCAGGGCGCGCCCGGCAAGCACAACTGGCCAACTGAGCGCGGCCGCGATGACCAAGGGCGACAGAGCCATAACGCTGTAGCCGGACGCTGCCAATATCTTCCGGTTACGGACGCGGTCGGCCATCCAGCCGCCGTACAGCTTGGCAGCGGTGGAAAAGCCATCGGCCACACCCTCGATTGTGCCCAATGCCGCGGCAGCCGCACCCATGCCGGCAATGAACGACGGCAACACGGCTGTGATCGTCTCGTGGCTCAAGTCGCTGAATAACGACGCTGCCCCAATGCCAAGAACCGTGCTAGTGAGCCAGCGGACAGCTACCGGGCGCCGTGTTACCTCAGGCATGGCTTCCCTTTCTACTGACATGAGTTCTCCCCGTAGATGTAGTCCCTCGTGATTGCGGGTTCGCCAATCGCTGGTGACGGTCGCCGCACAGACTCAATCTCCAGGGCGCAGAATGCGCGGCCTTGAGACTGCTGAAAAGCCGTCAGGACCGTGAAGTATGGCAGGTGCTTCTCAACGCGGCGGCTCACGAGTGTTTCTCTCCCGAATTGTCCTGTGCCAGTTCTTTCTCGATCTTCGCGCGCCAACGCTCTGCCTCCTTGTCCCCCGGCCTCTGCGTGAGCGCCTTGGCAATCCAATCCTTCGCCTCACCACAGCGGCCCTGCCAAAACAGGCTGGCCGCGAGGTGTGTCTTGAAGCTGGCTTCGTATGGGTTGAACCAGACGGCTCTACGGAACTCGGCTTCTGCGATGCGGAATGCTCCACGTTCCATCAGGTACGCGCCCAGTTGGTCATGGTCATAGCCCAGGTACGGGCAGGGCCGCAGTACCTCCTCACGGCGTTCCTCCCGGGATTTCCTGAGCGCCTTCCTTTTCCCCATGGTCTGCTCTGCCGGGGTTGACCCAGCCTCAGTGCTTCGGTTTGCCACGTGGCGCAGCAACCTGCCAGGATTCACCGCAGATTGCCGCCATCAGACGCAGATGCCGCAAGAGTTCATCAGCCTTCGGGTCCAGGTACTCGGCCAACTCCTTTGGGACGTCGCCGTAACCCCGAAGGTATCTGCTTTGCATTTCGGTGAGGGACAGCCATTGCCCATTGCATTCTCCTCGCACGATGCCCGCGGCGTCGCGCGGGCTAACGCTGAAGTGAAAATCGGCCCGGAGCTGGCGCAGGATGTCTCGCACCGCGCCGATCCCGGCTGCGAGTGCTTCCCGCTGGCTCGGAGCCAGCGAATTCGCCTCGACAACGAAGATGGATTTTACCTCCCTGCCATGGACGAACTGCTCGACCCTGCAGATGGCCTCGTCCAGAAGGCTCAGCCTGACGGCGATGGCCCGCAACTGTGCCTCATTCGCATGGATTGCATGCATTCCCGCGCACTCCGCCCGGAACGGATGGCTGTAGCATGACACTGGCGATGATGCGCTGTGATCTCGAGCTGCACCCCACCGCTAGAACCAGCTACGGCAGGAGTCATCAGCCCTTGGCGGGCGGTTAAACGGGGAGGACTCCATCCCCCGAACAACCCATTTGCGATGGATCGTAAGGTCCGCCAAAGTTTTGTGCAAGAAGATTTGACAATCTCCGCATCACGCACTACCTTCTTCCCAAGGTGATGGAGTTCGCCTTCAACTGCCGGTCCCACCAGGCGACCGCGCTGATAACTCCTGCAGAATACAGATGTAGTGTCGTTGGAAGCCGCTCAGGCTTCGAGGAGGGCGCATGTCGGCAATCTCTTCTGGATTGCTGGTTTTCCTGTCTAGACGATGGGGAAGGGTTCAAGTATAAAAAGCCGTCACTTTCCGGCGGCGGCGGATTCCCTGCGAGATCGGCAAGTCTCTCGTAGGCTGGCAGCCCGCTGCGGCAGGAAGTCGGAATGCTCTTGGGGAGAGGCTTCAAGGAAAGGAGAAGGGCAGATGCAAGGGAAGGCAGCAATCGCAACGAAGGCCACGCAGGCAGGCGCCAGCGCGCCAGCCGAGAGCGAGGACTGTGGAGGGTATCTCGACCGCGGCTGGGTCATTGCAAATCACAAACTGGTTTCCTTCCACGCCGCTTTCATCTCCTCGGTGTTGAGTGTTCCTCCTGAAGTCCAGGGCAGGATGGAGACGTTGCGGTTCATGTTCGTCCATTGGGAAACCCTCATTTCCATAGTCATACTCTACCTCTCCTGGCACATTTCGATTGCCATACATGAGATGGGGCATTTTCTGACTGCGGCCAAGCTGACTGCGTTGAACAAATCGTCTCAGGAAGCCGCGGATGCAACGAAGAACAAGGGTGCGGTGGCCAGGCTGATGTGGTACATACACATGTTCGTCACGATACCTTGGAACAAGTTCTACGGCGTGAAGAAGGAAAACGGCAATTATGCCCCCGATGCTCCATACAACCTGGCCGTGGCCGCCGCAGCGCCGATCTGGAGCGGCTGGCTGGCTGCGGTCGCGCTGCCGATCGCGGCGTTGGGCATTGGGGTGGGGTTGAGCACCGGCAACGACTCGCTCGTCTATGTTGGCAGGTTCTTCCTCGCCCCCGGCATCGTGGGACTGCTCGACCGCTTCCTGGCCGATCGCGGCAAGTTCCAGGAATTCACCATGCGGGAGAAAATGGCCGCGGAGAAGGCCACCGCAGCCGCGAAAGCCGTTCCCGCGGAAAGCTGGCTCGCGCGGGTGCGCGACGTCAAACACAGACTGCTGAGGACCCGCATACAGTCAGTGACGCTGAAGGATGGAAGGCTGGTTCAGGCCCCGTGGCAGTTCCGGAACTGCGCCATGGGCGGCGTTCATACCGAAAAGGAGTATCCGGAAAGCAACATCAGCATGCAGGAAAGTATGTTCATGCCGCTTTCCGCGAAAACCTTCGAAGACGCGCAGGAAATGACGGTGAAACTGCAGTACCGCCTCAAGGAGATCATCGAATCCGCGGCCGGCGCGAAGGTCATGGGCATCGGGCTCGAAGGCGGCCTGGCCCCCTATGTTGATAAGGAGCCGCAGGACAAGGTGCCTGAGCAGCGCATGTGGCGGATGATGAAGCAGACAATCCTGGATTGCGGATACACGCCCGGCGTGGACGTGGCCATTGCGCTCGACCCCGCCGCCTCAGCGCTCGAAACCGCCTACCGCAACGAGACCGGCCAGCAAGACTCGATCGGCATGTATCGCTTCTGGCGCGACAGGAGCAAGGTGGACATGAGCCGCGACCAGCTCCTGGAACTCTACAAGGAGGCCATGGAAAAGGATAACGTGCCCGTCCTCTCGCTGGAAGACGCCTTTGGCGAAAAGGACCACGCCGGCTGGCGGCTCCTGATGCAGGGCGATCCGGCGAAGGGCGTGGAAGGCCTCGGCGACAAGGTGTTCGTCATCGGTGACGACCTGGTCACCACCAAGGACACCAACATCGAGCAGTGCGCCAAGAACGGCGAGATCAATGCTTCACTGATCAAAGCCAACCAGATTGGCACGCTGACTGAAACCGTTCTGGCGATGTTGACTTCTCTCGGGTACGGCGCCGAATTGGTGGTCAGCCACCGCTCCAAGTCCCCCAACGATCCGTTCGAGGCCGAGTTGGCTGTCGGCATGAACGCCTTGGGCATGAAGTGCGGTGGCGGCGCCAACACCGAGCGGCTTCAGAAGTACGGCCGCGTCATGGAGATCCTCGCCGTGGCCGAAGCCGCACAGCACCGGGACGTGGAGGCGGACAAGAAAGCCACCGCGGCCGAGCTGCGCGCCTTGATGAAGAAGTTGACGGGGAAGGATGCCCCGGACCTTGCCGGCGACATGAGCGAGGTGGATATCGCCCCCCTGTTGATGAGATGCCTGACGATCGAGGCCGTGGACGGGACGGAGGAAGCCACCAATGCGGGCATTCCTTCAGCGGCTGCGACGCTCTTCCTCGGGCCGTTGGGCATCGTCCGCTTCAAAGGCTCCACGCCGCTGGGAACGTCCGCCGGCGAGGACGAGGCGATCCATTACGTGGACAGCATGATCGTCCCCAGCGAGGTCACACGCAAGCATGCCGACCTGTTCAAGGATGCCGGCGACGGCACGCTCCGTTTCAACAAGAAACTCAGTTTCGAGACCATCAAGGCGAGAAACGATGGCACGTTGACGGCACTGTGGAATAAGGCCCAACGCTATGACGGCAAGGGCTGTATGGATGCCGTGCAGCACATCGAAACCGTGCTGGCGGCCGCCTTCAAGGGCAAGAAACTCGGGGAGCTTGGCAGCCTCCTCGAGACGGACAGGCAATTGCTGGCGCTCGAGAAACAGCAGGCCATAGCTGCGAAAAGGCTTGCTGAGAACGCCTCCGCGCAAGACCAGATCCACGCCATGCAAAGAAAGGGTGTCCTGGGGATGAACGCCATCCTCTCCGTCTCCCTGGCGCTTGGCAGAGCCATCGCGGCCCGGGAAGGCAAGGAGCTCTGGCAGCTCATCCGAGAGATGGCCACCGATGCCATGGCCAAGTTCATCGCCGCCAACTCGAAAGATGCCGACAAGAAGGATGTGGCCGCTCTCAAGGCACTGCCTTTGGGCGACTTGCAGAGCCAGTTCAGAGCTACCTGCGCCCCAATCATCAAGGAGGGGAAGGAGATACACGGGCTGCTCAGAGAGCAACTCCCGGTGTACACGGTGAACTAAGCTGGACTCCGAGCCTGCGGTTCATCCCTCGTCCTTTCCCCATCTCCGTGTGCTCTGTGTCCTTTGTGGCAGGTTCTTGAGCTCCTCCTCCTTCTCCAGATCCACCGGTGGCGGCGGGTCGTGCATCTGCAGGTACTCCAGCCCGTTGTTCTTCGAGATGACCGGGTTGCGGGTGAGAATCATGGGCACGCGGAGGCGTTTGCCGCCGCGATCAACCAGCAGCAGAGCAACGCGCGCGGGGCCGACGGCGATCACCTCGCGCATGAGGTCCTTGACGCCGGTGATGGGCCGGTCGTTGACTTCGAGGATCTTGTCGCCAGGCTGGATGCCCGCTGCTTCCGCCGGCATGGGCTTGTTGCCGGCGTACGCGATTCCCCAGGCGTTCATGGGGGCCGGGGTGTTCTGAGGGCGCGTCATGACCTGCATGGCCGTCACCGCAGGCCGTGTCACTGTGCGCTGCGGCACGGCGCCCTCCGCGTCGTCGTCATCGGGCGGCTCGGTCTCCTGCAGGACGATGCCCATGAAGCCGCGGCCCCGCAGCGCGATCAGGAGTTCGGCTGCGCGCAAACGGACCTCGGGGTCCTCGTCCTGCGCGGCCCGTTCGAGCGGCTCAATGGCGCCGCGGCCAAGCTGGAACAGGGCAGTGCGCGCGTGCAGGCGCATGGAGTAGCTATCTGAGGACAACGCCTGTATCATGGCATACGCCTGCTGGGCCGCGGGCGAGACGGTTGCCGCGGGCGGCTGTTCGGCCTGTGCGGGGCGGGGACAGAGCGTCAGAGCCGCGCTCGCGCAGCACAGCACGGAGAGGATGTCGAAAGGCGTACGCACGTTGAAGGTCACAGCCTGCTTCCCGGTCTTCAGTACCAGACCGACCACGTACTAAGGATACCCCGCGGCGGCCAAACCGCAACCGGCTCTTTGGCGTTGAGTGAGGACGTTGCATGCACCACCTGGACGAACTGGAGCACCAGAGCGTGTTCATCCTGCGTGAGGCTTTCAACAAGTTTGAGAACCTCGCGATGCTGTGGTCCATCGGCAAGGACTCGACGGTGCTGTTGTGGCTGGCGCGGAAGGCGTTCTTCGGGCACGTGCCCTTCCCGCTGGTGCACATTGACACCACCTACAAGATTCCCTCGATGATCGAGTACCGCGACAAGCTGTGTCACGAATGGAACCTGCGCCTCATCGTCGGCAAGAACACGAAGCAGCTTGAGAGCGGCATCACGTACCCGCAGGGCAAGGCGACGCGCGTGGAATGCTGCAGCACCTTGAAGAAGGACGCGCTGCGGCAGGTGCTGGACGAGCACAACTTCACGGGCGTCATCGTCGGCGTCCGGCGCGACGAGGAACCGACGCGCGCGAAGGAGCGCTACTTTTCGCCGCGCGACAAGAACATGGAATGGAACGTCGAGGACCAGCCGCCGGAACTGTGGGACCAGTTCAAGACGGATTTCGAGCCTGGCACGCACATCCGCATCCATCCGCTGCTGCACTGGACCGAGCTGAACATCTGGGAGTACATCGAGCGCGAGAACGTGCCCGTGATCCCGCTGTATTTCGCGAAGGACGGCAAGCGCTACCGCAGCCTGGGCTGCGCATGCTGCACCGCGAAGATACCGTCCAACGCCACGACGGTGCGCGAGATCATCGAAGAACTCCGCGCCACGAAGATCCCGGAGCGCTCCGGCCGCGCCCAGGACCAGGAGAGTGAGGACGCGTTTGAGAAGCTGCGGCGGGATGGGTACATGTGATCTCACGCAAAGACGCAAAGGCGCAAGGGCGCGGGACCAGGGGGTGGCAAAGGGAGGGGTGCCCCCGATGACGGAGAACGAGATTGCACACGTGGTTGTTGACGCCGCCTTCAAGGTCCACAAGACGCTCGGCCCGGGCCTATTGGAGCCGGTCTATGAAGCGGCCCTGGATTTCGAGCTAAGGAAACGCGGTCTGGGAGTTGCTCGACAGGTGTCTCTGCCTGTTGTCTACGAGGGCGTGGTGGTAGAAGAGGGGTTTCGAGTGGACATGATCGTCGAGGGCAAAGTGATCCTGGAGCTGAAGTCCGTTGAAGAGGTCCACCCTGTCCACAAGAAGCAGTTGTTGACGTATCTGCGGCTGGCGGACAAGCGGCTGGGCTTGCTGATCAACTTTGGCGACGCGCTGATCAAGGACGGCACCACGCGCGTCGTGAACGGGCATAGAGAGTAGGTGTCATGCGTCTTTGCGCCTTTGCGTCTTTGCGTGAGAAGAGAGGGCACTGCGTGTGCAGACGACCAGCGAGCAGATGAAGATCGTCATCGTCGGCCACGTGGACCACGGCAAGTCCACGTTCGTCGGCCGGCTCTTCTACGACACCGGTTCGCTGCCGACGGGCAAGTACGAGCAGCTCGTGCAGATCGCGGAGCGGCGCAAGGTGCCGTTCGAGTGGGCGAACCTGATGGACTCGCTGCAAAGCGAGCGCGACCAGAACATCACCATTGACACGGCGCAGATCTGGTTCAGCACGCCCCGGCGCCAGTACGTGATCATTGACGCGCCGGGCCACAAGGAGTTCCTGAAGAACATGGTCACCGGCGCGGCGAGCGCGGACGCGGCGCTGCTGCTGATTGACGCGCGCGAGGGCGTGCAGGAACAGTCGCGCCGCCACGGCTACATGCTGCACCTGCTCGGCATCCGTCAGGTGATCGTCCTCGTCAACAAGATGGACCTCGTCGGCTACGCCGACGCCATCTTCGCGCGGATCGAGGCGGAGTACCGCGAGTTCCTGGGCAAGCTTGGCGTCGCGCCGAAGCTGTTCGTGCCGATCTCGGCCAAACACGGCGACAACATCGCGAAGAACAGCGACAGGATGGCCTGGTACAAAGGCCCGCCTGTCGTCACGGCGATAGACACGCTGTTCGACGTGGACGCGTTGCCCACGCGGAAGCCGCTGCGCTTTTCCGTGCAGGACATCTACCGCTTCGACCACCGCCGCATCCTCGCCGGGCGCGTCGAGTCCGGCACGGTCCGGGTCGGCGACAGGCTTGTCTTCGCGCCGCGCAACAAGGCCGCTGTCGTGAAGACCATCGAGCGCTGGCAAGTGCCGAACCGCGACGAGGCGTCGGCGGGCGAGTCCGTCGGCATCACGCTGGGCGAGCAGATCTTCGTCGAGCGCGGCCATGTCGGCAGCCACGAGGACAATCCGCCGATCATCGCTTCGGAGTTCCGCGCCAACCTCTTCTGGCTCGGCCGCCAGAACCTGGAGGTCGGCAGGAAGTACAAGCTGAAGCTGACCACGCAGGAGCTCGAGTGCGAGGTCGCCGCAATCCACAAGATCATTGACGCTTCGACGCTGGCCGAAGCAACCACGCAGCGCCGGGTGGTGGCGAAGAACGACGTGGCCGAGTTGACTATCCGCACCAAGCACGCCGTCGCGTTCGACAACCACGACCGCATTCCCGAGACGGGTCGGTTCGTGATCGTGGACCAACGGGAGGTGAGCGGCGGCGGCATCATCCTGCGCGAACAGTACGTCGCGCCCGAATCGCTGCTTGAAGCCCGTGGCGAGGCCGCGGCGAAGATGCGGTCGCCGGGAGTGGTGTGGCACAAGACCAGCATCACGGCGGACGCGCGCGCGCTGCGCAACGGCCACAAGGGCGCGGTGCTGTGGCTGACGGGGCTGTCGGCGTCGGGCAAGTCCACGGTTGCGATGGCGCTGGAGGCGGAGCTGTTCCATCACGGTCTGAACACGTACGTCCTCGATGGCGACAACGTCCGCCATGGGCTTTGCGGCGATCTCGCCTTCAGCCCGAAGGACCGCACCGAGAACATCCGGCGCATCGGGGAGGTCGCGCACCTGATGGTGGACGCCGGCCTGATCGTCATCACGACGTTCATCTCGCCGTACCGCGCCGACCGCGACCGGGTGCGGAAGATACTTGAGGACAGCAGCAAGGACTTCGTGGAAGTGTTCGTCAAGTGCCCGGTGGACGTTTGCCGGCAGCGCGACCCGAAGGGCCTCTACAAGAAAGCGCTGGCGGGCGAGGTGAAGGAGTTCACGGGGGTTTCTGCGCCGTATGAGGAGCCGCTCAGCCCGGAGCTCGTGCTGGAGACCGACAAGCAGCCGGTGAGCGCCTGCGTAACGCAGATCATGGACTATCTGCGCGAGTTCGTGTACGTCGAGAAGCGGGCGTAACGCCGCGAACGCCGCCGCTCGCGTGTCCACAAACGCACCTCGTGCGCATGTGTGCCACGCCACGAAGTGGCGTGCGCTCTCCGCCGTGTCCACGAACGCACATGTGCCTTGGATTGCGGCGATTTGTCGCCGCTTTCGCTTCGTGTCGTTCACTCGTCGCCCTTCACCCCTCACTCGCCACCCGTGTTCCCGCGTCCACGAACGCACCTCGTGCCGTTGCTCCGCGCTGTTGGCCTCCGGCCTCCGGTCTCCAGCCTCCAGCCTTTCTTTCCGTGTCCAGAAACGCACATCGTGCGTTAATCCTGTATCCTACATCTTGTATCTCGCATCCCGCAGGAACAACACACTCCCGTCGGTGCATCCACCTTTTCAAGCGGTAGCACGTTCTCCAGTCTTCGTGTCACACTCACGAATCCCGCCGCGACCTGGCAGCCCGCGTTATGTTTGTTCTCCGAGCCGCGCGCGTCAGCAAGCGGTCACGTCACCGCTCCCTTACGGTCGCGCCTCGGAACACCGCGGGCCTCTCGCCCGCTCACGCCAACGCACACGGCCAACACCGCTCCGTGCCGTTAACCTTGAACGTTAAACCTTGAACCTTGAACCGTGGGTCAGTCCGGTTTCGCCCGCCGCCCCCTCGGAGCGAACCGGGCTATATGTGGGTCAGACCAACCAAGGGATCTTGTACCACGCGCCGCGCCGTGCGCAAGCGGATATTGCCGCTTGATTGTGCAAACGCCGCAAACGTCTGTTGCGCTAAGCCGACGGTAAGTGTAAACGAACTCTGACGTATACTACGCCGATTGCATTGATGCGCGGAGGGAATTCAAATGGAAAGCGCACCGGCTGTGCCGCCTCTGAAACGGGCACTGGTGATCGTCCTCCTTGCTTTCTTCGCGGTCATGTTTGTTGTCTCCATTGCCTTACCGGGTCTGGTGTGGTTCCACATCCCGATCGCCGGCATCTTCCTTGTACTCCTCATTGCTCGGGCGCGCGTCCCGCCACTCCGCGTTTTCCCCCCTGTTACACTGGTCGCACTCTGTGGCGCATTCGCATTCCTCGCCATGTGTTCGTTTCAAGCAGGGGCCGACGCGCGACGTCAACGCCGCGAAGTCCAGGATCTGATTCAGTCGGCGGAGCGTGCCGCGAACGCCGGTGATCTTGACAAGGCCGTGACGCAACTACAGCAGGCGACGGGCAAGAAATTTGACGGCGTTCCGGAGCGCGGTCGGGCAGAGACGCTCATCCGCGACTATCGGAAGAAGCTTGTCGAACAACAGCGGCAAGAGGTCAACCGGATGATCGGGGCTGCGCGCCTCGCGCTGGCGGTCGGCGACTCAGGAAAGGCGTTGGCGGCCATCCAGCCGGCAGCGTCTCTTTCCTACGCGCCGAACCAAGCCGCGGCCGCATCGCTTCGGGCCGGGATTGTAGAGGCGACCTCCGAGCCAAAAGCCAAGGCCGTTCTGCTCTTGATGAGCGAAGCGGAGTTCTCCGCGTTCGCCCACACAGGTCAGACGCCAGCGACGCCATACTACCAGGACGCGGACCTCAACACGTTGTTCACCAAGGCCCTACGTGACCGCCGCGCGATAGCAGGGAGATGGAGGGAGGAGGAGAAGGCCCGCCTCGCGGCAGAGCGCCAGCGAAAAGACGATCTGGCGCAGCGTATGGCTGAGGCGGACCGTGCGAAAGAGGAGAGGGCATCGCGGGAGAAGGCTGCGCGCGATGCGGAAGAGAAGGCAAGGGTATTGCAGTTCGAACGAGAACTCGTAAAGATCAAGGCCTCTGACCTAATGGCGCAGTACAAGGCCAACGAGATTGCCGCTGACCGCGCGTACAAAGGGAAGTGGCTGGAGGTTACAGGTTATGTGAAGAACGTTGGAAAGGACATACTCAACGAGCGCTACGTTGCGCTCTACAGTGAAGCGCAGTTCGACATACTCTGTGTTCAGTGCTACTTCGGTCGACAACATGACGATGCTTTGGCGAGCGTTCGCGCGGAAGGCCAATGCACGCTTCGTGGACGGTGTGAAGGCATGCTGTTGAACGTCGTAATGAAGGACTGCTACTTTCCAAAATAGCCGAATCTCAGGGACAGGAATCCCAGGGACCGAATCCCAGGGAATCCCAGGCACAGTGACGCCTCTCTTTCGCCGCGCCATCTGCGGCGCGCCCCACAGGCCCCCGCGCCGCGGCCGTCAATCCCCAATCCCCAATCCGTCAGGCAAGCCACTCCGTGTGGAAGATGCCGTCCTTGTCGGTGCGGCGGTAGGTGTGCGCGCCGAAATAATCGCGCTGGGCCTGGGTCAGGTTCGCCGGCAACCGCGCGCTGCGGTAGCCGTCGTAGTACGCGAGCGAATCGCTGAACGCCGGCGCGGGGATGCCCAGGCCGATGGCGGTCTGGAGCACGAAGCGCCATTCCGGCAGCCGCTTCGTCACCGCCTTCTTGAAGAAGGGGTCGAGCAGCAGGTTCGGCAGGCCAGAGTTCTTGGCGAAGGCCTTGCGGATTTCCTCCAGGAAGACGGAGCGGATGATGCAGCCGCCGCGCCAGACTTTGGCGCAGTCGCCCAGGTTCACGCCCCACTTATGCTCGTTGGAGGCTGAGCGGATCAGCGCCATGCCCTGCGCGTAGGAGCAGATCTTGCTCGCATACAGCGCGGACCGCACGGCCTTGATCATCTTCGCCTTCGGCCCTTTGTACCTGCCCTTCGGCCCCGGCAGGACCTTGCTGGCCGCGACGCGCTCATCCTTGATGGCGGAGAGCATGCGCGCCACGACGGCCGCGTTGATGGTCGGGATGGGGATGCCGAGGTCGAGCGCGTTCTGGCTGGTCCACTTGCCCGTGCCTTTCTGCTGGGCCTCGTCGAGGATCACGTCCACGAGGTACTTCGTGCCGCCCTGATCGTCCTTCCTGGCGAAAATGTCGCGCGTGATTTCGATGAGGTAGGACTTGAGTTCGCCCTCGTTCCATGCAGCGAAGATTTCGTGGAGTTCCGGCGGCTTGAGGCCGAGCGTGCGCTGGAGGATGTCGTAGGCCTCGGCGATAAGCTGCATGTCGCCGTACTCGATGCCGTTGTGGACCATCTTGACGTAATGGCCGGCGCCGCCAGGCCCGAAGTACGTCACGCAGGGTTCCTGGTTGGGGCCGACTTTCGCGGCGATGGCTTCGAAGATGGGCTGGATGCCGGCATAGGATTCCTTCGAGCCGCCGGGCATGATGGCGGGGCCGTGGCGCGCGCCTTCTTCGCCGCCGGAGACGCCCGTGCCGATGTAGCGGAAGCCTTCGGACTCGAGCTGCTTCCAGCGGCGTTCGGTATCGGTGAAGAGCGAGTTGCCGCCGTCAATGAGGAGGTCGCCCTTGTCGAGGAACGGCTTGACCTGGGCGATCATGTCGTCCACGGGAGAGCCGGCTTTGACCATGAACATGACCTGGCGCGGCCTGGCCAGCAGGTTCACGAACTCCTGCATGGTCTTGCCGGCCACGATGTTCTTGCCCTTGGCCGTGCCGTTCATGAACTCCGCGGTGCGCTCCCAGGTGCGGTTGAAGACCGCGACCTTGAAGCCGTGCTCTTCCATGTTGAGCACCAGGTTCTGGCCCATCACCGCCAAACCGATCAAACCAATCTGTGCATCGCCCATTGCTGCGTTCTCCTGAGGAAAGGTAGCCAGGAACGGAGCGTTTATATGGGAATCGCTGACTTCTGCAAGGCTCGGCGCCGCCTGTTGCGCGTGAAACACGGCGATGCCGCGCAATTGAGGCGCGGCATCCCGCACGACACGAGCGGCTACCAAGTCCTCAGCGGCCTTGTTCAGCCACTCCCGCGTCTCGGCGGTGAGTTCCGGATCAGGATCCATACACCAGCGTGCCTTCGCGAAGGACGGTGGCGGGCAGCGAGGTCACAACTCCTGCTCGCTTTCGGAAGCTGGTGTCGGTCCACACCAATATATCCACGGCTGCGCCAAGGCCCCACATGCGGTCATATCCGTGCCGGCTCTGGCGCCGGTCCTTCGGCGCATCATCCGGCACGATCACGAGCAGGTCATAGTCGCTGTCCGCGTCGCCCGCGCCACGGGCCTTGGAGCCGAAGACGTAAATGCGCAACGGCTGGAACGCCTCGACCAGCCGCCGCACGATCTCCGCAAGGACCGGGTCAGCCGACAGAGTGGAATCGTTCGCGCTCACTTGTTCGTCTCCATATGCGCGGTTCGCGGCCATCGCGGAAGGTATTATACCGCGCGCTTACTTGAGGCGGTACAGCATTTCCCCCGCCTTGGGCACAAGCAAGACGCCGTCCGTCTCGCGGCCTTTGAAGTCGTCGAGCTTGATGCTGGCGGGAGCGCGGTAGCCGAGGTTGACTTTCTTGCAGCGGGCTTCCGGAATCCCGGTCGCAAGCGTCACCTGAATGCGCGGCTTCTCGACGCCGTTCTCGTAGGTGCCCGCACCCTTCAGATGCGTCGAATGCGCCAAGACGCCCCAGGGGAACGACTGGTACTTGTCCCACTGCTTGACGAAAAAGTCGCGGCAGTGGTAGCCGACCTCGTCAATGATCGTGCCGTGCGTATAGGAAATCTCGTCGAGGTGCGGCGCGTAAATGATGACCTCGCCGCCGTCGGCGATGGCCGGTTCCATCTTGTACATGCCCTTCGCGGCGGTCCAGAGGTCATCGTACATCCGCGGCATGACGGAGACGACGAGCTTGTACGGCTTTTCGACGTACACGATATGCTCGCGCGCGCTGACATCCGCCGCGGCGGACCAGGCTTCTTCGGGCGTTCCGACGAAGACGCCGGCCAAGTCGTGGCCTTTCACGACGAAGGCGCAGCAGAGCGTCGGGACCTTGATGAACGACGCGGCACGGTCAATCACGGCGCGGACGGGCGTGCGTTTGACGCCGATCATGGCCCTGATGGTGATGAGCGCGCCGATCCAGTGCGTCAGGTTGATGACGGCGGAGCCGGCGATGCCGGGGATGAAATACTTGTTACCGCCGCTGAAGCCGACGACCTCGTGGGGGAAGACGGGGCCGCAGATGACGATCCGATCGTACTCGAAGACAAGCCTGTTGACGGCCACATCCACGCCCTGTGCCAGCAGGCCGCCGGAGATCGTGCTGATTTCGTCCGCGGAAATGTGGCCGATGGTCTTGAGCGTGTCGGGCTTGTTCCATTCGTGGTTGAAGACGCGCACGTGCTTGTACTTCTTCGAGCGCTGCGACGGCGTGAGGCCGAGCAGCTTGTTGATCGCCTCCGCGCTCATGGACATATGCGTGCCGAGCGCGATGAGATAATCGAGCTGCTTGACCTGCTTGCCGAGCAGTTCATGGAAGAGCTTGAAGAAGAGCGGCAGCGGCGCGGTGCGCGTGCTGTCGGGGATGATGACGAGGACGCGCTTGCCCGCGAGCCCGGCCTTGCCCAGGCTTTCAGCGAGCAACTCGCGCACCACCGCGTCTTCGAGAGCCTTGCCTTGTCCGTCTATGCCGATGACCATCACTCGAAGCCTTTCGCAAGCGTGTTACGAAGGCCCGCCGCCATGCAGCGGCCCAAGATAACTCTACCGCATAAGGCCGTGCAGTTCCATCCGGCCAACTACTTCCCGGCCTTCTTCCACGGCGGCGTGTCAGGCAGGAGTTTCTCGAAGGCGGCGATCAGCTTCTGCTCGTACTCGCCGGCGTAGGCGCCCTTCACGAACCTGTCGAAGGCCTCGTCGTGGAAGAGCTTCCAGGAGTCGTCTTCGTGGCCGGGATTGACGGGGAAGAAGAGCGCCGCGATGGAGCGCGCGGCCTTGAGGTCGCCGGGCGCGTCGCCGATCATCAGGATTTTCCCTGGCGGGTACTTGCCGTGCGCGGCCAGCTTGAGGTGCTCGGCCTTCGTGCCCATTTCCTGACCGGCGATGACGCGCACGTACTTGTCCACGCCATGCTCCTGCCACTCGCGCACGAGCGCCTCGGTGGGGGTAGCCGATACGACGACGATGTCGGCCACGGCAACGATCTTCTCGAGGCTTTCGCGCACATAGGGGAAGGGCGGGACATGCCGGACGATCTGCTCGATGGCCTTGTTTGCGCCCGTGGTCCAGTCCCAGGCGGCGTCGAGGTCGGGGTGCTTGTGCGTCTCCATGTACTTCTTCAGGCCGGCGTTGCTGAGCGGCAGACCGGAAGCGACAAACTTGCGGATCTCGTCGTAGGGCGGGACCTTGACGCCGCGCGCGAGAACTTCCGGCCGTTCGCGGGTCAGGTCGAGCGCCTTGATGACGGCGTGCCAGCGGTTGCAGCCGCGGTCCTTCGAGTACAGGTTGACGAACTCGACGGATTCGCGCGCGTACTTCGAGACGCACTCCAGGTTGTACGCCCTGACGAAGTTGGGGCAGAAACACTCCTTCTGTTTCGTCTCCATGGTGTCGAAAGCGCAGCCGTCGGAGTCAATGCCGACGAAGAACTCCTTCTGCGGCTTCAGCTCGGCAAGAGGTCTTGCGGCTTCGGGGTAATCCGGCATCGTTCTTTGCTCCTCTGTTCGTTGGCCATT